>Ga0172380_10000263_pt1 | contig 108411 bp, 89 predicted proteins | sample Leawe162metaG_FD_119747 | JGI IMG/M metagenome (GOLD analysis project Ga0172380, IMG submission 119747) | Leachate microbial communities from a municipal landfill in Southern Ontario, Canada - Leachate well 162 metaG | ecosystem: Engineered > Solid waste > Landfill > Unclassified | place...
GGCGCTCGTCCAACGCATCTCGCATTACCGCCCAACGTTGACCAATTAACGAATCTCTTATCATGCATCGAAGGATATTCGATTACATGAAATTGAACAAGTTATTTATTAACGAACTCTTAACGTGAAACAACACAAAATGGCTAGTTGTTTCATCAGGGGTTCGGGGTAAAAGGTGGAGCAATCTTGCGAGACGTTTTATCATTAGGAGTGGCTACCGCCATGCTCGTTAGATCGAAGCAGTACGCTCGAAAATAGCCACAACGCGGGAACCGTACCCAGCCTTTCCGGCTATATTTCGGGTACTTCAGAATTTTGACCAACACTTTCAAATGCATGCGGTGCATTTTATTGACCGTTCTTTCGTTCGCGGGTAGGATTGCGCCCTTTAAAGAAGGGCGGGTTAATTATGGCACGTCGAAAACTGGTTGCAGGAAACTGGAAGATGTACGGTGCGCTGGCTCAAAATGCCGGCTTGCTGAGTGCCGTGCGTAGCGGGATGGAACAAATCAGAAATGTCGATTGCACAGTTTGCGTGCCATTTCCTTATTTATCCCAGGCGCAGCAGGAACTGTCAGGCAGCCATGTGAGGTGGGGCGCGCAGGATGTGCATCAGATGGAAAAGGGTGCCTATACCGGTGAGGTGTCAGCCGCTATGTTGCGCGATTTTGGCTGTAGCTATGTAATCGTCGGGCACTCGGAGCGGCGCGCTTATTACAATGAGACCAGCCATTTGGTGGCCGAGAAGTTTCTGGCCGCGCAGCAAGCGGGGATTACGCCTATTCTGTGCGTCGGCGAGACGCTGGAGCAGCGCGAAAGCGGCATTACCGAGAGCGTGGTTGCCGGGCAGTTGGATGCGCTGATCCAGTTGGGCGGGGTGCAGGTGTTGCGCAATGCGGTGGTGGCTTATGAGCCGGTATGGGCAATTGGTACCGGAAAAACCGCCACAGCGGCGCAGGCTCAGGCGGTACATGCATTTATTCGTCAGCGTGTTGCGTCTCATGATAGTCAAATAGCGGCGGAGTTGTGTATACTCTACGGTGGCAGCGTGAAGGCGAATAATGCGGCAGAATTATTTGCAATGCCGGATATTGATGGCGGGTTAATCGGTGGCGCAGCCTTGGTGGCTGATGATTTTCTGGCGATTTGCCGCGCGGGTGACAGGACATAAGTTTTTGTACCGGACAGGTTTGATATTGTCTTTAGAAGTTTTTAATAATAGTTTGCAGGAGTAGGGTGTGGAAACATTGGTTTGGGTGGTGCATGTTTTAACGGCAGTAGTGTTGGTTGGCCTGGTGCTGATGCAGCATGGCAAGGGTGCCGACATGGGCGCAGCGTTCGGCACAGGTTCGGCCGGCAGCCTGTTCGGCTCCAGCGGTTCCGCAAATTTTCTCAGTCGCAGCACGGCAGTCGCTGCGACGCTGTTTTTTGTTACCAGCCTGTCGCTGACTTATATTTATTCCCATCCCGCGCAACGGCAAGGGGTGATGGATAAAGTCGAGCCGGCAGCCATACAGGCGACCCCGGCAGCACCTGCGGCTAACCCTGCCGACGAATCCAAGTCCAGGGAGATTCCAAAATAATTTTTTTTGCAGTAGCATGGCCGATGTGGTGAAATTGGTAGACACGCTATCTTGAGGGGGTAGTGGCGCAAGCCGTAGCAGTTCGAGTCTGCTCATCGGCACCATGTATGTTTAAACAGGTATGGTTCCATATTCAAAACCAATAAAAATAATAAATTCTATCCGTGCTTTTCCGCTTAGCTCCCGCAACATGTAGCACATTTTTATGGCTTCACGGGAGAGTTTCAAACCGATTCAAGTCGACAAAGTAAATCGCCTTCTTAATGGGTAAATTGTCCCGTTGAAACAATGAGGCATAGCGCTCCAGCTGTTCCGAGTATTCTTTGCATTTTGCGGCAATAAAAGATTCGATATCGCTGCCTTCGTGGGCGGCGGTCTTGTAGTCAATTATCCAGCGCACCCCATCTTCGACAAAAGTACGATCCACTATGCTGTTTCGCGTTGCCCCCTGATTCAAATGGGTGAGAGCCAGTTCGTTTGCTCCCTGATTAGCGCGCGTCTGCAATATCCAGCGCCCATGTGTATCTGTTATTGCATGGGTCAAGGCGCGCTCAACACGCTCTGCGCCAAGCTGGCTTTCCTGGCGATCATGCCCCTGTTGAAGAAACCATTTATCGAACGCCGGGCGCAATTTCAGGATATGCGCCTCGCTCCACGATTCCACGCCTTGATGGGCAATGAGTTCCAGATACCGATGAACCAGGGTTCCAACATGCGGTGCGAGAATTGATTCGGCCAAGTAAGGCTGCTCGGGCACGGCAATATCCTTAATGGCGGTCTGCTCAATAGGCGGCACGATGCCCGGAAGCCTTGCTTGGCGAAGGCGTTGGAGCTTAGGTACAAACTGTGAAATATCCAGTCCGGGTTTTTGTTCGACCGACTCCGCGCCTTCCAACACCATTCGTTCCACTTTTTTCCGCAACGCAACCTCATAGTCATCCAATACAGTCGGCCACAAAATACCCAGTGGCGTGCCATTGCTGGCGCTCAGTTTTTTTAGTTCGTAGCTGCCAGTCTTCGGATTTAATTTGGCTTTAGCCACACCCAGCAGATGCAGAGAGCGGATTGCGCGTGTCGTGGCCACGTAGAGCACACGTCTATTTTCCTGCCCCTCCCGATCTTTTTCGAGGGAATTGATATATTTTCGGATGGCCTCACTGTTGCCGATTTCTTCTGCATCGGAATGAGTTTCTTCTTCGTCGGGCCGCTTGTAGGGGGCGACGACAAGATGCTTTTCGCCGGCATCGTCGTGAGTCCCCTCCCAGACCAGAAGTTTTTCTGAGCCGCGCCGGGTGCTGCGATGGAGTCCGGGGAGAATCACGGTGTCAAATTCCAGCCCCTTGGCTTTATGCACGGTCATGAATTTAAGTTTGCCGGCGTTTTGATCCGTGCTCGGCGCGGCGTAGAGATCCTTGATCTCGGCTTCCAGCCGGTCAAGATCGAAGCGGCCAGTAGCGTCGAGTTTGTCGAGTAGCCGGAAAAAAGCGTTTGCGTCCCTGATGTCGGAAGACTCGGCGTCGGAAGATGAACCGATACAGATATTTCCTCCCAGGCGCAGCCAAGCGCCCTCTACCTGACGGCGCAGTGATTGGCGGCCTGAATTTTCAATGAATTCTCTTAGCGCATCGCGCGCATGTCGAAGCCTGAATTGCCCATCGTCGCTCAGTGTCGCAAGGCGCGATTCTTCCTGCATCAGCGACCATATCGTGGGCAAAGGGGAGCGGTAGGATGCTGCGTCTTCTCCGGAGTTTTCCGGTTTGGCGAGAAGAAAAAGATCGGACAGCGTCAATCCGCACCACGGCGCACGCAAAATGGCCAACCAATTGACACGATCGGCGCGATGGCAGAGTGCACGCGTGAGCGCCAGCAAATCCTGGATGGGCTGGCGCTCGGACAGGCTTTCGATTTCAACCGCCTCGTAACGCAGCGTTGGTTTGCTGCGCCGGATTTCGGTGACTAAAGACGACAAGTGGCTGCGCGCGCGAATCAGGACGGCAATGTCCCGGTTGCCATCCACCTGCCATTCGGCATCGATGATGTTGAGAATCTCCCGGGCTTCCAGCTCGTTGCCATCCTCATCCTGATTTGTGTTGGCGATAGCATCTTCATTGGTAGCCGCATCGGCCGCCGCGCTGATAGCGGGATTTTCTTCGGCACTTTCATCATTGTTTGTATGGGCGTCTGCGCTTTTTTTGACGCCAACAATGATGGGGTGAACAAAGATGCCGCTCTCCAGCCCCTCCGGGTCAGGCTTGGTAAAAATGGCCCGCGAGTAGGGCACCATGCCACGCTCCGGGTCGGGCTCATCAGGGAAAATGCTTTGGAATGAAGTATTGATCCAGTCGATGACGTTGGGCACGGAGCGGTTATTGCGGTACAGGTTGAGCGGTTGAAGCCTGATGTCTCCGATACCCTTGTTCCAGGCTCGCAGGAACAAACCAACGTCTGCTTTGCGAAACCGGTAAATGGATTGCATGGGATCACCGACCACAAAAAGCGTCCGGCCATCTTGCCGCGTCCACCCTGCAGTCAGCTTTTCCAGCAGGCTGATTTGGTGGTTATTGGTATCTTGAAATTCATCGACCAGCAGATGATGTAATTCATAGTCGAGCATGAGCGCCAACTCGCTCGGCTCTTCGGCACTGCCCAGCGCTTTCAGGGCGCGGTCTGCCACCTCGATAAAATCCGTCTCTCCGGCATCCTGGAATATCCCCCACAGAAATCCGTATGCGGTGATCAGCACTTCAACAAACGTCTCGATCGTTTCGATATCCGCTGCGGCATAAACGGGAGCGGGGCAGATGGAAAGCGCGCGCAAGGCTGCTGCCGCTTTTTCGTGTTCGCGCAAATAATCGCAGGCCGCTTTGAGCGACTCCTTATGCGCTTTGAATAGTTTGGCATCGGGCGTTTCTTTCGGGTCGGGTAGCCCGATGTTCTTGCCGAATGCTTTAATCGGCGTTCCGCTTCCATTTGCGGTAAGCAACATTTTGCCCAACGCCTGCCAGGGTTTGAGGTCTTCCACCGCGCTGCCAAGAGGCGATGTCCAGCCGCGCAACGGGCCAGCCTGATCCGAGTCTGGAGGCGCGAAATCTGCCACATAGCGTGCTGCCGCCATCAGTTGCTGGGTTTGTATCCCGGCGAGCAGTTGAGCCGCAAGCGCAAGATCCCGCTCGACCAGCCGGCGCAGGCTGGCGGTCAGGTCATCGCGCAATTGGGCACGCAAGGCCGCGTCATCGCCTGGCCGCAGATCCGCAATGTGGAGCAACCACTGGTCGCGGAACGAGAGCATATCAACGATGAGTTTCTGCAATTTCCCCACATCGTTATCCAGATAAGCCAGCGCCCTGGCAACCGCCTCCTTCTCCTCAACCGCTTCCACCGTCAAGTGCGCGGCTTCTTCGTAATGGGTTTCAGATTTTTCCGCAACGGATGGCGTGCCGCCAAAGCGGCTCAGGTAAGGCATCTGGCGCACCAGGCTCGCGCACAGTGAATCGATGGTGATAATCCGCAAGCGGTCAGGATTTTTTAGTATTCCCCAGCCATGCTTTGCATCGGCGTACATGGCGTCTGCCGCGAGTCGCCAGGTCTGGCGTTCATGATCCAGTGCCGGTTCCGGCTCCGCAGCCGCTTCCAGGCGCTTGAGAATCCGGTTGCGCATTTCCGTGGCGGCTTTGCGCGTGAAGGTGATCGCAATAATTTGTTCGGGAGCAGCAACCGTCGTCAGCAAACCCAGATAGCGCTGGGTCAGCAGTTCCGTTTTCCCCGCACCGGCTGGCGCTTGAACAATAAATGACTGGCTCAGATCAAGCGCCCTGAGCCGGTTTTCGCTGTCTTGCCGCTCCAGTGTGCCCTGCCGTTTCTGTGTATCATCGGCCTCACGACTCACGGTTGCACCTCGCGGCATTTTTCAAACTGCAACCTTCTTTCTGACAGCCGCAGCAACGGCAATACATCGCAGTAGGCCAGCGAACTTTTGTTTTCAAACCGCACCGCGGCCTCACCGCGTTGAATTTCATCAGCGATGGCTTCTATTCTGTTTTTCCAGGAATCCAGCAACGCTTGCCATGCATCATCTGGAACTCCCGCGCCTTCGCTTGTTTTAGTCCCGGTAATCATTGCTTCACCTTCAGCCAAGACATCTCCACCTTCTTCGCCATTCATCGCGGACGGTGGGCTGCGCAGGCCACCGACACCTGGCAACAAGCCCCCTTCTGCGGCGATTCCCTGGAATTTACATTCCCGCATTCTAATTTTGGCAAAGGCGACGGCTGCCACCGGAGGTTGTTCCGGCTGGGCGAGAACGATGGCTGCGTATAACGGCAGTTGCGGCTCGGTGATACGGCTGTCGCCGAACCAATTATGGGTATCCAGCGTGCTGCCGGTCTTGTAATCCAGCACGATGCGCCGCCCATCTTCGATCAATTCATCGACCCGGTCGATCACCAGGTTGACGCGCAACCGCCCCAGTGTCACCGTGTGCTTTTCCTCGCAAGCCACTACCCTGAATGGCTGTCTTGAATCGGGCGGCGCGGGATCGCCGCGTTCTGCCGCCAGCCACTCAAGGCAAAGTCGCCGGAGTCGATGGGCTTCCAGTTGGCGAAAAGTGGCGGACAGTTTTTCACCCTGATCGACCTCAAATTGCGCCAGAGCAAATTCGGCGGCAGCGGCCACAGCTTCTTGCAGTTGTGCTTCGCTGAGAGCCAAAAAACTTGGCGAATCTTTGATTTCTTTCCAGAACATTTCAAGCATGGTATGTACCATCGTGCCGCGCTGGCTGGCATCGAGCCCTTCGGTCGGCGTTTCCAGCTTCTTTGCGCCCAATCGATATTGATAGAAAGCCCAAGCCGGACAAATGGCCTGAGCCCTGAGCAGGCCGCTACCGCCGGAAACTTTTTCGCCTTCGGCTACGGGGGGAGCCAGATGATCGTCGAGATAGTCGAAAGCTGCCGCATGGTGATTTTCTGAGCCAACGTGCCCGAAAATACCGGAGGCCAGAATGGAATCCGCGCGGGTGACAGTCTCAAGAAGTTGGGTAATCAACGGGCTGGGGCGTAGTTCGCGTTCGCCCTCTTTTTCCGCATAACTGAAAATGATGTCTGGTGCGCTGTGCAGTAACCGCTGATGAATGCCGAGAGCAAACCGGGCTTGCACCTCGGCGCACGAGCCGGGGGTTTGCTGGCGGCGCTGCAATTCGGCGGAGAGCAGCGGGTTGGGGCGCGCCGGCGGCGGCCAGTGCTGGTCGTTCATGCCCATTACCCACAGCGCGTCAAACTCCGAGCCTTTGGCCTCGATCAGCCCCAGCACCTGAACCGCCGGTTGGCCGATTGTTTTCGGCTGGAACACCCGCTCCCTGCACAGGCGCGCGAACTCGCCGGAGGCCGCAGCAATACTGACGGAACCCAGAAAGACATCCAGCTCGGCAAACGTGGCGAGCACTTCAAAGAATGCCGCACGCGTTTGAAATTCGGTGGAAGACAGCCCGCGTTCGCCGGGCCAGCCCGCTTTGATCAGTGTTTCACGAAATACAATGGCCCACTCGCCGGGTCTCCTGGATTTCTGCAATTTTTGCTGTGCATCTTCAAGCAAGCTCAGATGATGATGCAGCTTGCTATGACTGCCCTTATCGAGTGTTGCCACCACGCGCAGGACGGCGTTGATGTTTAGATTCTGCCCCGGCCTTTCACGCAATTTTGCATCGACCAGCGCCCGCATATCCGCCTCGGATTGATCGGCCGACCAATAGGGCATGCGCAGCAAGTCGCCAAACTCGGTCAGCGCCAATCCCTTTGGGCTACCCAGCAGACGCAGCAGTGCCATGGCGGTGCGTACCAGGGCATAACGGGTCAGCGGCAAACCTAACGACACGTTGTATTGCCGGGGCGAAGAGTCGTCGGCACACGCAAGCGCGTCGGGGTTCAGAGCTTCGTCCAGAATCGGTGCAATCGTCGCGCGCCGCGCTTCGAGGTCGGCAACCACAATACCGATTCGCGCGCCTGGCTTGGCTGCCAGTATCTTCCTCGACCACGCCGCAGCGGCCCGGCATTCTGTTTCGGCGTCGTCGCAGGCAATGGCGCGCAGGGTAGGGGTTGTGTTAGTCGAGAATTCAAGATTGAATATCTCCACATTCCGTTTTGTCAGCACTGCCAGCAACTCGCTCAAATGCGGAGAGAGCGTGTCGAACCCGGCAAGCACCACGCGCGGCGGTAATTTTCCAGCATCCCTTTTGAGCCACCCCAAAATTCGCTGTTGATATTCCGTCACATCGGCCCAGTTATATTTCTGGCAGGTTTCCTTGAACCGTTTGCGCCAAGCGATGAATTGTCGGGTTTCCTCCGAGCCGCCATCGCCTGTTATGTGCAGATGCCAGGTGCTGGCCAACGCATGCGCTTCGGTCGCCGTTCTGGCGAGACTGTGCAGATCGAACAGAGGCAAGGCAGGATCATCCTTGCTGACAGCCTCAATCGACTGCTTCCAGATCATGCGCTCCTGAAAGGGCGACAGCACGCGGTCTGGGATCGCTTCGATAGGAACTTCACCCAGCAGCGAAATTTGCTCGCCCATGCCGCCAAGCCAGTCATCAACGGTGCTTGTTTGCGGTGTGGGCCAGATAGTCTCCCCTCTTCCGATTTGACGTTGGTCGAAGGTGGAGCGGAGGTTGCGCGCGATGCGATTGGTGGCGCAAAGAATCACCCAATCCCTATCGCGATCGAGCTGATCAAACAGTCTGTTTGTCGATAGCGACCGGTCTATTGGAAATGTCATGGCTGTTGTTTGCCCTGTTGTTTTCAGTGTGATTAACTCAGGCAAAGCCTGATGCTCCTTATCGGGTGAGCATCGGTTCGACCGGAGCGGTTGCCGCGAATTATGCCATGCCCGATGATGCGCCAAATTTAGTAAGATTGTTGATGCGCGTTACTAAACTATCTGGGATATTTTCACATCAGTTTGAATCTCTTTGGGTTTAATTTCCCGCCGCTTGCGGCGTAGCGGCTTGGTAGGTTGGCGCTGAGGCCGAAGGCCGATGCCCAACGCATGCGGTCGGATGATGTTGGGCTTCACCGCGTTCAGCGCCAACCTACCAGCCAATACCCCGTGGCTTGCCACGGGGTGCTTTATTCGTACCTTTGGTTAAACTAATCATTGCATATTAAAATACTATCTTTTAATATGCGCGGATGATAAAGCGCAGGCTCCTGACCAATCTGACTCAAACACTGACGGAATCCCCGGCAGTCGCACTGCTTGGGCCGCGTCAGGCTGGCAAAACCACGTTGGCCAAAATTATCGCGGCGCAACATCCGGACAGCATGTATCTGGATCTTGAGCGGCCATCTGACTTGGCAAAGCTGGCTGACCCGGAGTTGTTTTTATCGCGCTATGCGGATCGGCTCATTGTGTTGGATGAAATTCAGCGCCAACCGGAATTGTTTTCCGTTTTGCGCGCCCTGATTGATGAAAAACGACGCCCCGGACGTTTTTTGCTTTTGGGTTCTGCTTCACCGCAGTTATTGCATCAGGCTTCTGAATCATTGGCGGGCCGCATTTCATTCCACGAGCTTGCGCCGTTTGATGTGGGCGAAATTGTCCCAACCCATTTTGAATTGCAGAATTTTTGGCTGCGCGGCGGGTATCCGCCCAGCTGGCTGGCGAAAACGGAACAAGCATCATTTGCCTGGCGTGAGTCCTTTATCTCTACGCATCTGGAGCGTGATATCCCGTCTTTTGGGATTCGTGTCCCCGGCACAACAATGCGGCGTTTCTGGCAAATGCTTGCGCACCTGCATGGGCAGCTGTGGAATGCTTCACGTCTGGCTTCCGGGTTTGGTGTTTCGGCGCCTACTGTGGAGCACTACTTGGGCATTTTGGAAGCCACCTATATGATTCGGCGGCTGCTCCCGCTTCACGTCAATCTCGGCAAGCGACTCGTAAAATCCCCCAAGATATATCTGCGCGACAGCGGCTTGCTGCATGCCTTGCTTGGCGTAGTCAATCTGGATGAACTTTCCGGGCACCCTGTTGTGGGCGCGTCATGGGAAGGCTGGGTATTGGAGCAGATTGCCCAATTGCTGGGGCCGCAATGGCAACTGTCGTTTTATCGCACGGCAGCCGGTGCGGAAATGGACGTAGTCGCCGAACGGGGCAACAGGAAGATCGGGTTCGAGATAAAGTTTTCCAGCGCGCCCGCCTTGGCGAAAGGCAGTTGGGCAGCGATTGCCGATTTGAAGCTTGACCGTACCTATGTTGTTGCACCGGTAGAAAGCGGCTACCCGCTTGCTGACAATGTTGAAGTTGTGCCCGCCGCAGGGCTGGCAACATTGCTTCTTAACTAAACCATCGGTTTTGCCGTTTGCAACTTTATTTGTCCTTTATATAGGTTCAATATAGTGTAAAATTATCCCTTATGGAAAGTCAATTTCGCACTTTTATTCGCCAAAAAATTATTGATGCCCAAGCCGCGCCGCTTCCGGTATTGACGCGCAGAGATATCTGGCTGCCCGCTGTTAAAGCCAAAGCGACTGCGGTGATTGGGATGCGGCGGGCGGGCAAGACGAGTTTGCTGTGGCAAATTCTGTCTGACAGGTTTGCCAGTGGTACACCGCGTGAAGGTTTGCTCTATTTCAGTTTTGAAGACGAACGTCTCGCCGACATGCGGGTTGAAGATCTCGATCTTCTCGTCGAGATATTTTACCAGCTCAATCCAGCGTGGCGTGATGCGCGGCGAGCCACTTTTTTTCTGGATGAAATTCAGCTGGTGCAGGGCTGGGAGTTATTCGCAAGGCGGATTTTGGACAGCGAAAATATTGATCTTTTCCTCTCGGGGTCATCTGCCCGTTTGCTGTCGCGAGAAGTGGCGACCAGTATGCGCGGCAGGGCGATGGAGGCGGTTGTTGCGCCGTTTAGCTTTCGCGAAGTGTTGCGCCACGCCGGCAGAGAGCCCCAAAAAACGGGGGGGCGTTTAACCAAGGCGGAGCGCTCGCAACTCGACAAAGATTTGCTTGATTATTTGGCGCATGGCGGTTTTCCCGAAGCGCAGGGGCTGGATAACCGCAATCGTTTTGAGTTGTTGCGAACGTATGTGGACGTGGTACTTCTACGCGATGTGGTCGAACGCCACAATCTCAGCCAGCCTCAAGTTTTGCACTGGATGGTGCGGCAACTTTTGGGTAATGCTGCCGGGGCGTTCAGTATCAATAAGTTCCATGCTGATCTCAAATCGCGCGGTGTGGCAGTCGGCAAAGATACGTTGCATAGCTACCTCGCACATCTGGAAGATGTCTTTTTGTTAATCAATCTTGATCTTGCCACGGATTCCGAACGCCGCAGGCAGGTTAACCCGCGCAAGGTGTATCCCGTGGATACCGGTTTGATGGCCTTGTTTGACCGATCAAGCAAAGCCAATGTGGGGCATGCGCTAGAGACGGTTGTGTTGCACGAATTGCAGCGGTGTGGCGCTCGGGTAAATTATGTGCGCACCGCTGCCGGTTTCGAGGTGGATTTTTATGCGCGTGGCTTGGAAGGCGATGAGGCGCTGATTCAGGTTTGTGCCGACCTGGACAGCCCGGACACGTTGGCACGCGAAGTACGGGCACTTCAAGACGCCGCCATGACTTGGCCTAATGCCTCGTTGCACATCATCGCATTGAATCGGCCCAATGGCATCTTGCCGCAGGAGATACAGCTGCATATGGCAAGCGACTGGCTGCTAAGACTTGAGTGAGTGTATTTTGGTAAATCCTACGCCGGGCGAGCCGGAACAAAAAAAATGGCGGTTTTCGTAGATCGGAAAAGCCTGTCCTGAGCCTGCCGAAGGGCGCAGCGCCTTCCGGCATCTCCGTGTCAGATAGCGTAACTACTCAGGTGCTGCGCTTTTCTCCTTCCCCCTTGCTGAGGGGGAGAGCGAAGCGAGGGGGCAACTGGGATGGGGGTAGAAGGGTGTGGAAATTTTCTTTTCGATGATTCCACCCTCTCACCCCCATCCTAACGTGGAATTAACCGGCTCCGCGCTTTTGCGGAGTCCGGGTTGAATGTCGGGTTAGCGGGTTTTTGGCCATTTTTTCGGGTTGCTAGCATCATGCAACACAGCCAAAACATGTACGAGATTACCGCGCACCGCATAAAACAAACCGTAGGGGAAGCGAGGAAGGAGGGCGCGGTGAATATTTGGAATTACTTCAGCATAAAGCAGAGGCGATTGTTCAAGCCGTTTTAGCGGTAACTCCATTGCAGCGATGAATTCATCACCGAGACCGGGACTCTGCAATTCGTACCACTCCCGAGCTTCGCCAGTTTCACGCGTCGCTCGCGAAGGAAACTTTAGGCGGTACGCCATGTGCCATCTTTAAGGCGCGATTTAACTTGATCCCAAGAATAACCAGCTTCCGGGTTTACCTCGAACTCGGCTAGGCGTGCTTCGAGTTCGGCTTTAAGCGCAGGCGAAATTTCCACAGCTTCAGGAACCGCCGCAACGCTGTCCCAGATAAGCTCAACGAGATGAATACGCTCCTGTACCGGTAGCTCAAGAATGTCGGCAATAGAAATATTGTTCATGTCGGGAATTGTACTCTTAATCAGAAAACACGGTACTTCGGTGGCAATCGCTAACCTTCCCCCTCAAGGGGGAAGGGACTGGCGTTATGGCTATTTTGTGAGCATATTGCTTCGACCAGATTAGTTGCCAGGACCGCTTTCATTTCCAGCCAGGGCAATCGTTATTGCATCAACTCGCGCCAGATTACCCGCTTCCCAACAAAACTGGAGGAGCCTGATGAAAAGGGGATATCTTCCGACGGTTGTTGTGGGGTTGGGTCGGTAGAGGTTACGACCGAGACTATGGGCTCACCTCCGATGTAGATAATGTTGACGCCGACGATAGTCGAGTCATATTTTACCCCTGCCAGGCCGGTGTCTGTCTTGACTGCACAACCTGTTTTGTAGTTGAAAAAGTTGAGCCAGCCATACCCGCCCGGCGAGCAAACCGTACTCGATGGAACGATTGTAGGAACCAGCAGGGTGCCCTGAATCAATTTGCTGTCGATGTTGACACGTTCCTTGCTGTCGGGGAAATCGACATACCAGCCGCGTCCGGAAAAAACACAAGTCGAGTCGGTGGAGCCGGTACGGGTGGCCGTGCCCGCGTCGTTGACCAAGGTGTGTGGTGTCAGTGTCGTGCGCGGGTTGACCAAGGTGGTGGTCGCATTATCATCCATGATCGCGTATTGGGTCTGCACCTGAGTTGTGGTCAGGTCGCCGGATTCCAGATATTTTCCGGTGCCGATGAATACGACGCGTTTCTCCAGAATTTTACCCAGTGCCGGGGTGGTGGTAATGGGCTGGGCGTTGCCTGAAGCATCCTTAAGGGTCGCAAAGAGCATTTTATCGCCGGTGCCGGTTGTCGCGGCAACGGCGCTGTTAATGTCGAAACGCCAGACATTCCCCAGCAAATCGCCGCCATAGACATAACCCGCATTGTTGCCCGCAGGTTCATTATTCCAGGCGGCGATCTTGGCTAATCCGCTAGGCGTAGAGGCGTTGCCTACGCCCGTGGAGATTTTGCTGATGATCGCGCCGCTGCTGGCATCGAGCACATAGAGATAGCCGACGCCGCTGCCGGCAGGCGAATTGTTGATGGAGGGGTTGCCGCTGAGCGTACCGTTGTCGTAGCCGGAGGTCACCAGCACGACCCAGGTGCCGTCATTCTTTTTAGTCACGACCGGCGTCCCGAAGCTGTAACCCAGGTCGCTATCATCTGCCGGGGTAAATTCCCATAACAAGGCTGGCGCGGCGGGATCGGTGATATCCAGCGCGTAATAGCCGCGCCCGCCGCCGTTCAGGCCACCGACTAAAATGGTTTTCCATGCGCCGGCGACGCTATCGTATATATCCGTGGTGAGCACGCTGCCGTTGACAAAATTGGTATGGTTGCTGCTGTAGCTGGTGCTGGCCAGCTTCCACATGTTGGGGATCACCATGCTGGGCACATAAGCCCAGCGTTCCGCGCCATCGCTGGCGGCGAAGGCGTGCAGCATGCCGTCGTTGGTTCCCATGTATATCGTCCCGGCACGAGCGGCTTGCGCGGCCTTGTAGCCGGCATAGCCCGCATAGGGGTAATTGAATATGGGCTTGCCGAGATAAGCGGGTTGCGATTCCAGCGCGTCGCCCAGCACGGCTTCGCGGGCGCGATACAGCCGGTTGGCTGCCAGGTTGGCGGCACGATCCTCATAACCGTTCTGGCCGCGCAGATAATTGATCAGGTTCACCCCTGCTGCCGCAGCCCGTTGATCGACGCTAAGCGAGCCCCACTGGTTGAGCCCGTTGATATGGGCGGCGGCGAAGTTTGTCGGATTGGCGGTCGCATAGGCGGCATCGAACGAGATCAGTCCATCTCCCGTGCTGTTGGCGGTATAAATATTCCTGCTGTCGGTGGCTGCGCCCACTTTGGCGGCCATGGTGCCGGTGCAGGCGTTTTGTATTTCTGTCCGGCATTCACTGCCTACCAATATTCCGCCGGAGTTGGTGCAGGCAGGGTTTGAGGAGCCGGTAACGACGCAGTTGTAAATGGTGCTGGAGCCGCTGGTATCGGCCACGACGGTGCCCGGTGACGCGCAGGTTTCCGCCATCACGTCCTCCACGCACCAGGTTGCGGTTTCGCTGACTACACCGGTGTCGACGTTGATGCCGCGCGATTCCAGGTTGCCCTTCCATACATTGGTAGTGTAGCTGGCAACGTAGGCGAAGTTGTTGCCGGCAACCGGATTCAGCGTGCTGGTGGCGGCGGCTGCAGCGGCACCGAGTTTGGCGGTGATGGACGAAAGCGCCTTATTGAAGCCGGTAATGATGGAATCGGGATCTTTGGCGCTGAAATAAATCCCCTGACCGTTCACGGCGGCGTGCCACAGATCATCAATCCGCTCTCCTGCAGAGTTGGCGATTGGGTCAGGCCAATTGACTGTGGGTGAGCCCAAGCCGTTCTTCAAGTCGTAAAAATCTCCTGAGTCTGCTTCCAGGTAATCGGATGTATAGCTCAATGTGCCGTCGATGCCCAGCCCCATGGTGAAAGAGGTCATGTGCTGCTTGATGTTGTTGTCGGAGCTGCTGGTAAACACGTTATTCGTGCATACATCCGGGTTGCCTGCCGGAAAGTCGCTACTGGTACCGCCCGCGCAGTTGCTCAAGCCGCTGGTGCGCAAATCGGTATCGTAATAATACTTGGCGATATCGGCCAGGGTGTCGGAAACGGCGGTGGTGCCCTGTTTCATCGGGCGCGCGGTGCTGCCGCCATCCAGGTCTCCCACGTTGCTCCCGGTCAGGCCGAAGGGGCCATAGGTTGACGATTCACGACCTGGTGTGCCCGTTGGCCCACCCGTATTCCAGTATCCGTCCGTGGACAGAATGGTGAAGTTCTGCTGACAGGAATATTGCACCGGATCGACCTGGCCGGTGATTTTATTCCCATAGTAGCGTCCCGCCTTGGACAGTGCGCCGCGCAGCGGGGTATAACCCGGTGTCGCCGCTGCGAATAACTTGGTGAACCAACTATTCTTGTGCGCCAATTCAAAGGTGTCATTGCCGAGGAATTTTGCGCCATTGGTCGCGCCGATTTCGGTGATGGTGCTAAAGCCCACCCGGAAACGGTTGTCGAGCGTCTTGAAAGCGCGGCTTACCGAGGTTTTCATCGATTGCATACGGGTGTGGTAATACGTCCACCAGTTGGCGAAGTTGGTCATTTCCTCGGCGTAAGTGCAAGTCTTTGGATCAGTCGTATCTGTGGTGCAGTCGGTACGGGTCGAGGCTTTTGTGGTCGTGCCCGGATAAGGATAACTGTTGTTGGTGGATACGATGTCCGTGCGGATGAACGAGCCGTAGTAACCGCCCGGTGTTGCGGGGACGGCGGGGATTTCGTCGGCGGCAGGTTGAGCCGCCACCGCATCGACGCCGGCAATATAAGTTGGTCCGGTGAAGGTTGCGGTTGACGGAGCTGTCTGCGTATAGGTAATCGTGCTGATGTTCCAGGCGGAGCCAGCTACAGCGGCGGTAAAAGTGACCGTGCTGCCGCTTTTGGTAATGACGTAATTGGCTAGGCTGGAATTGCCCTGAACCCAGGTGGCCATTCCCGAACTGGAGGTGAGCGCGCCTGGGGTGGTCGCGGTCATGATCTCCGTTCCGTTGACTTTGATGCTAACGCCGGTTGGGTTTAGGGAGGTTGGGTTAGTGAAGGTAATCGTTCCCACAGCCTTAACGCCTGTTACAGCAGCAACGCCACCAGCTGTCGCCGTTGTTGACATGGTTAAACCACCAAGGGTGGCGGTTCCGGTGGCAACGGCGGTTCCATTGGTGTAATTTCCAGTGTCAACCAGACACACCTTACTCGTGGTCGCAGCCGCACAGGTTGGCGTGATGGCGTTGCCGCCCACATAGGCCTTGACAGTGTTGCCGGTGCCGACGCAAGCAACAACAGCGGCGGCGGCTTGAACAGTTGTTTTATTTGCACCAATCGTGCAAGGATTTGAGGTGGAACCGGTAACACCTCCAACGGTTATGGTTTTGCTGCCGGATAGGGTTCTGGCTATCTTGGCAATGGTAGCATTGCCAGCGCCGCCGAAGGTGATCAAAGCGGTGGGGCGCACCGCCGTCACTGGATTTACCCCACTAACAGACGAAGGGTTAGTGGTGTAAGTGACGCTCGCCGGAGCGGTCTCTGTAACGACAACCGAATTGATGTTTTTGGCCGTGCCCGTCGTGGTCGCGGTAATGGTGACCGTGCTGCTGTTTGCCGTAATGGCGTATCCGGTCAGACCGGAGTTACTCGCAACCCAGGTGGCCAGTTGCGAGCTGGTTTTCAGGGAGCCAGGGGTGGATGCGGTCATGATATTGCTGCCGTTGACCACGACGCTGAACCCTACCGGGTTCAGCGAGCCGCTGTAATTGAAGGTAAAGCTGGCTGAAGCCGCAACGCCGATTACCTCGGCTATCGGGCCATGCGCCGGTACGGCTGGCGACCCCGCTGTAGCCGGGGTGTAGAACAGCGTCGGATAACGGGGATAATCGTAGGTGCTGTTATTGATGGCCTGGCAAGATGAAGCGGCCGGCGCGGCAGCGGTGGCAGCGGCAGCAGAGTTGCACCAGCGCAGCGGTGCCGGATAACTAAAGGTCGCCGTTTCGGTGGTTTGGCAGTTTTTCAGATTGGCCGAGTCGCAATACTCGCCGGGTACGATCGTGTAAAAGAACGGGCCGAACGTCCGGGCGGCTGCGGTAGGCGAATCTGGATTGCCGGTCGCCACGTTGCCGGAGCCGGTTGACGTTTTGGTATGCCTGGTCGTGTAATTCTTGCTGTTGACGGTTCCGGGCAGGAGCAAGTTGTCGTTGCGCAGACAGTCGGTGTAAGCGCTGCTGGTACACCATTCCACGTCCGAGAATGAGGTCACCAGGTTGGTGGAGCTGGTGCTCTGTATGCCAAAGGCATCGTTTTTTACCGATGTCCACGGCGAGCCGATGTTGGGGTAAGTGGTGGTGTTCAGTGTGCCATCGGCGTTGTATAAAACCGGCGGCGTGTAGGTGATCGCCGGATTGTAGGCAACGCCGTTAAAACTATTATTCCGGTGAAGCGCGGGCACGCCGCTGTAACTGGCGTTTGCGCTTGGATAACTGCCACTACTGGCCGGATCGGTGTCGTTCGCCCAATCCGGCAGATAATCCGAGTCCATACTGCCCGAATCGTCGAGAATAAACATCACGTTGGGCTTCACCGTGGAGGTGGTGGAGGTCGCCAGCGGCGCTGTCGCCAAGGCGACCGAGGCCGCCAGCGCGGGAATCGGTTGGAGAGCAAGGCTGGCGGCGAGCACCAGGCTCAGCAAGTTGCGGGGGGTGCGGCTTTCTGGGTGGTTTTTCATGATTGCCTCCTAATAGACAAATGCCTGCACGTAACTGACGGTATTCTTCGGGCCGGCGGTTCGGGTGGTAATGCGGATCTGCGGCGGGGCGCCCGTCGGCGCGCATGGACCCGGGTCACAGACTTCCTGTGCTGTCTTGACGTGCTGCCCCTCAATGTCTTCCGGTGTACCGGAAAATAGGCAACTGGCGTTGTTAAGCGGTTGGTTGGCGTTGCGGCACATGCGCTGGATGATGTAGCGGATGGTGTTGCCGCTGCCATCGGTGCCGACGAGCACAGAGTTGACGTTGCTCCAGGTGGCGTCGGCGGTGAGGATGAGCGTGGGATCGAGGCTGGAGTGATAACCGGGGATGACAGCCGCACAGCCCGGGTCGGAGGCGCCAAGCGTCGCGGCGGCGCGTACAGCAAGGCAGGTCCGGTTGAAGGCATGAGCGAAATTGACGGTAACGTCCAAGGCAGAATTTGCCGCTTCTGTTGCCGCCAGCCAGGTGATCGCCGCCTCGACGCCGCTATCGCCGGAGGTGGTTGCCGCTTGCTTGAACGCCATATTGCCGGCGATCAGGGTGCTGGTATCCACCGAGCGTATTAGCGCAACCGCCGCGAGCGACATGGCGAGCAGGGCAATCAGGGTGAAAAACAGCACCACGCCGCGCTGTTTGAGGGTGCGCGCCCGTTCGAAGCCGTGTTTGGAAAGTGGTTTCATAGCGTATCCCTGGACCAAATCACGTTGCGTAGCGGAATGATGGTTTCAAATACCCGGTAGCGGTAGCGCCGCCAGTTGGCATCTGCGCTCAGGTCGATCGCCGGCGCCGGGGAGGCGACGCTGCCCGCCCAGGCGCACAGGCCGGTGGGTGCGGCGGCAGTAGTGGAGCTGCATGCGGCAGTCACATTACCCGGTTCCATTTTCGGGTTGCGCGCCACGACTGCGATGCGAATAGACTTGATGCGGTTGCGGTTGGCGACCGTGGGTGCGGCCCACGTGCCGCCGGTGGCATCGACCCATGCGGTGACCTGGTTGGAGTTGGCCGTGGCAGAAATTCCATACTGCGCCTGAATGTTGACTATGCCCGCCACGCTGTCCTGGCCGCTGCGTTGCAGGTTGCCGTTATTCACGGCATAGGTAATTTCATTCCAGGTTCCCAGGCAGGCAAGTTGTACGCCGGTGGTCGCATTGGCCAGCGTAATGATTGTTGGTGTGGCGCTGGGTGCTGTTACTACGCTGGTCATGTCGCAGGTTAAGCCATCGGTGCTTACCGCGATTGCGGTGTCGCCGGCTTGACAGCCAAAATTGTTGCTGACGGTAGGGCCCGCTGCTGTAATTTGGGTAAACACGCCCCCCATGAGCGAGTCGCCATAGCGCAGGGTGAGGGTGTCGCTGGCGCCATCGGTAATGGCGACAGGGGTGAGACGGTTGGGGACGGTTGCGTCGGCGACGCCGTTGACATTCAGTGCGGTGCATTCGAGTGGAGAGTTCGCGGTGGGCATCAGCGGGTAGCCTGCCACCTGCAATTCGCGCCCGATGTTATACAGCGCGATGCCGCCATTGGTCTGCGCGTCGGCGGTCCCGGTGGTGGTGCGCTTTTGCGCTTCAAAGACGGAAAAAACCTGCATGATGACTACCGTGGCAAGCATGCCGATGGCCAAGCCGACCATGAGTTCCACCAGGGTGAACCCGGTTTGATGAAGAACGCGATTATGGCTGGGATTCATTTGCTTTAGCCTCCGGCAATGCTGGCAATGGTGGTGAAGCAATGTGCGACTGTCATGAAGCAGGGTGCGGTCGTATCATCCGCTGCAGGCGTTTCTCCCGGCGCAGTCCAGCCGACCGTCACTACAAACTGGCCGACAACCGGTTGGGTGACGGTTCGTTGTCCACCGGGCAAATCGGCTATAGGGGTTGCATCCTCAATGTAGCTATTGAGATTGCTCGGATCGGACCACATCGTGCCTATCCTTTGCTGGGCGATATAGCTGGCGTCGGCGCGGTATTTTGAGTCGGTCGTATTTTGGATCATGGCCGCTTGCAAGCCCACTATGGCCAGCACACCCATGGAAAAAATCAGGATGGAAATCATCGCCTCTACCAGCACGGCGCCCTGCTGGTGCGATGGGTTGGGTTGGGATGCTCGGGCGGCAAAGGTTATTTGTTGGTTCATGATGGGCTCCCGATCAACAGGCACGCGGGCTACCGGCGGGCGCATTGGGATCACACATTCTGACATTGCCGCCGAAGCCGAGGGTGACGCGCAATTCCTGGCTGTCCGCTGCCGCCAGTATGGGTGAATCGAGGTCAACTTGTGAGAAGGGCACCGAAGCGTCTGCATTGGCTGCTCTCACGCTTCCCAGATTATTGAAGGTGACAGTTGCCGAGCCTGCTGGGGTAACTGTGACAGTAACGTTTCTGGAGCCTTCGCCGGCTGATCTCGATTCGACCACTTCGCCGCTACCCACCACTCCGATCACCCAGGAAGAGCCTGCCCCCAAAACAAAGGTCACATCTCGGTTGCGCCCCACCGCCTCCGCGCGCGCGCGCTGCAATCCGTTCTGGATGGATTCCGCCGCATTGCGAATCTGGGAATTTTGCAGCCATGTCTGGAAGCCGGGTACGGCCAGCGTCATCAGGATAGCCATGATGACCACACTGACCATCAACTCCATCAGTGAAAACCCCAAGGGCTTGGGGTTCAAGCGCTTGGTTTTCATGGAAGCGTTCAACACTCCCCCCCGTTTGCCATGATCCAGCAACTTGCCGGCGTGGTTCCCCAACCAGTTTTCAGGGACGTTGTCCGCTTGGTATTGGACTGGTCGATGGTGTAGCTGAAATCGGACAAGTTGTCTTTTCCTGCTGCGGTTATCGTGTAAGTGGTGGCGGTGGCGGCAGGATTCGCGCAGTTGTAGGTGAAGTTCGTGGTCTCAGCCGGGCAGGGGCCACCCGCATAGGTGCGATTGTCCTGGTAAAACTGCTCCATCTTGATTCTGCCATCGGATAGCGCGGCGGTGCCTTCCACTAGCTTTCCGCGTATCACATAATTGCTGTAGGAAGGTATGCCGATGCTCGCGAGGATACCGATAATTGCCACGGTGATCATCAACTCCATCAGGGTAAAACCTTTTTGCGTTTTCATTGCGCTCTCCTTTGGGTGGGCATAGTAGGGCGCGTATTTTTTGATTTCTACCCGAAACCGACCAGAGGCAGAGGTGTCCCGATAGGCGGCATGCCCATCACGACGAACGCGGGTTTTGCTGAAGAAATTTTTTGGAGATTATCCGTACCTGTTTTTTGTGATGAAATGAAGAGACTTGTTTGCCTCGCCCAGCAAAAAACATCTTGAATGCCAATGCCGTGCCAGGCTGAGATAAGCTGAAAAGAATGAACACCAACGTTTTGTTAAACTTGAAACGGAGGTGTGAAATGAAGCGGAGAATTTCCAAAGCCATTTACAGCAAGGACTGCAGCCCGTTTGGTGCGGGTGCGCCAAAGAAAAAGCCCTTCACTAGGAAGGGCTCAGACTACCTGGCGGAGAGGGAGGGATTCGAACCCTCGATACAAGTTTAAGCTCGTATGCGCCCTTAGCAGGGGCGTGCCTTCGACCTCTCGGCCACCTCTCCGAAGGCCGCGCATAGTAATGTATCCGACCATAAAGGTCAAACTGTTGTTTGCCCGCTGTTTTGCATCTGATGAAAATACACTGAAGTTGCCCATTTATATTATTATATACAGGCGACAACACAAGGAGAACGATCATGGCTAAAGGGCAGCAACGAAAAAGCAAAGAAGCGAAGAAACCTAAAAAGCAACCGCCGCCTGCCGCGTAACGGGTAGTTTTTGGTTGGCACCAAGCGTGGCGGGGTGCTGGTTTCGAGAAGCGTATGACACAAGATTTTCGAGCACCTGGCTCGAAGTTTTTTGCTGTGCTTACGATTTACCTGATGGGTATGGCGAGCAGCCACCACTGAGAATGAAACTCGCCATGCCTATTTCCCATCCCAACCTTCAGCCTTCCAGGGATGAAGATGTTGGCGTTGTGGCTATTTTTTTGAGCATATTACTTTGACCCGAGTAGTTGCAGAATTTTCAACTACCCCGAGTAGTTGTCATGTAATGCTCAATGAGCCACTTGCAAGTTGAATCATGCCAAAACATGACAAAAATTGCGCCGTTTTTTCATGCCTGCTTGATTTTGGCGGAAGCTGCCCGCAAGCTGGACATGACCATTTATTACTTTAGCGATTGAACTCACAATGAACGACACTACTCTCCCTCACCAGGACGACAATCAGATCATCACGGAACGCCGCCACAAACTTGCGGAGATACGCAAGGCAGGTGTCGCCTTCCCGAACGATTTTGAACGAAAAAACCTGTCCGCAGATCTGCATAGCGCTTATGGCGAAATGAGCCATGAGGAACTGGATGCCGCGAAGGTTCAAGTCGCGGTCGCCGGACGTATGATGTTGAAGCGCGTGATGGGCAAGGCCAGTTTCGCAACGGTGCAGGACATGAGCGGGCGCATCCAGCTGTTTATCAGCAACGGCGATACCGGCGAAGAAGCGCACAACGCGTTCAAGCACCACGACCTTGGCGACATTCTCGGTGCGGTCGGTGTGTTGTTCAAGACCAAAACCGGCGAACTCTCCGTGCGCGTGTCGCAGGTGCGTTTGCTGACCAAGGCACTGCGCCCGTTGCCGGAAAAATTCCATGGACTGACCGATCAGGAACAGAAATACCGCCAGCGCTATCTCGACCTGATCACCAACGAGGACGCGCGCAAGGTGTTCATGATGCGCACCCAGATCATTCAGGCGATCCGCGAATTCTTCATCCGCCACGGCTATCTGGAAGTGGAAACGCCGATGATGCACCCCATCCCCGGCGGCGCGGCGGCCAAGCCATTCGTCACGCATCACAATGCGCTGGACATGCAGATGTATTTGCGCATCGCGCCGGAACTGTATCTGAAGCGCCTGGTGATAGGCGGCTTCGAGAAGGTGTTCGAGGTCAACCGCAATTTTCGCAACGAGGGGCTATCGACGCGGCACAACCCGGAATTCACCATGCTGGAATTCTACGAGGCGTACCGCGATTACAAATACCTGATGGATTTCAGCGAGAGCCTGTTCCGCGAAGTGGCGCAAAAAGTGCTGGGCACAACGCTCATCACCTATCAGGGCAATCCACTGGATCTGGGCAAGCCGTTTCACCGTCTGACCATGGTTCAGGCGATCCGGAAATATCATCCGCAATTCACCGATGCGCAACTGAACGACCGCGATTTTGTAATCGCCGAACTGGAAGACCTGAAGGCTAAATACAAACCGGCAGACGGCATCGGCGGCTTGCAATTGTCGCTGTTCGAGGAGCTTGCCGAGGCGCATCTGTTCGAGCCGACTTTCATCATCGACTATCCGGTGGAGGTCTCGCCGCTGGCGCGCAGCAGCGACAAGAATCCCGAGATCACCGAACGCTTCGAGCTGTTCATCGTCGGACGCGAAATCGCCAACGGCTTCTCCGAACTGAACGACGCGGAAGACCAGGCCGCGCGTTTCGACGCGCAAGTTGCGGCAAAAGACGCAGGTGATGAGGAGGCGATGTTCAAGGACAACGATTACGTGCGCGCGCTGGAATACGGCCTGCCGCCGACCGCCGGAGAAGGTATCGGCATCGACCGGCTGGTGATGCTGCTGACCGACAGCGCCAGCATCCGCGACGTGATTTTGTTCCCGCACATGCGCCCGGAGTGATTTCAATAACCGGTAGGGGCGCGGTTCATCGCGCCTTTATTTCTGGTGCATGAATAAATCAGGGCATGATGAATCTGCCCCAACTGACAATGCTGACCGACGACACCAATAAACGCCTGTTGCAACTCTACCCGATGCTGCGAGAATTGCCCGCCGCAGAAAAGGAAACCCTGCTGGTATCTGCAAATGTGATGCGTGTCCCGGCTGGAACCGTGATATTCGATGAGAACCAGCCCTGTCAGGGTTTTCCGCTGCTGCTGTCCGGTAGCATCCGCGTCATAAAAGCCGCGCCGAACGGGCGCGAGTTGCTGTTGTATCGTGTTGTGTCTGGCGAGAGCTGCATCCTCACCAGCAGTTGCCTGCTCGGCCATACCCGTTACCAGGCGCGCGGCATCAGCGAAGAAACCCTGGAAATGGTGTTGCTGCCCGCCACCTCTTTTTACGCTTTGTTCGGCAAACACGAAGCATTTCGCAACTATGTATTCCTGTTATTTTCCGACCGGCTCACCGACCTGATGCAACTGGTTTCCGCAGTCGCCTTTCAGAAACTCGACCAACGCCTCGCCAAACTGATTACCAACAAAACCAGCCCGATATACACCACCCATCAGACTCTGGCCGACGAACTCGGCTGCGCGCGTGAAATCGTCAGCCGTTTGCTCAAAGGCTTTGCGGAACAAGGCTGGGTCAGGCTGGGGCGCGAGCTCATTGAAATCACCGATGCCGCGTCGCTTAAAAAATTTGCCGAGCTGTAGCGCGCCGGCCATTCCCCTGCATCCGGTAAAGGTGCGCCTCCGTTTTGCCTTGTGTGATTTTTATCACTGACACCAAGGCGCGGCTCTTCTAACCTGCAAACCTCTCCGATCCATAAACGAGGTTCAACATGAAAACAAACGAAGGAACAATCGACCGCGCATTGCGTGTCATTGCCGGCTTGATATTGATCGCGCTGGCTGCCACGGGCACGGTGGGCGTGTGGGGCTGGATAGGTATCATGCCCTTGCTGACCGGCGTCATTGGTTTTTGCCCGGCCTATACGATTTTAGGCATCAACACCTGCCCGATGAAAAAATAACCAAACGGGCATGGCAGTAGCCACCCCTGGTAACGAAGCTGTCATGCCCGTTCCCCCTATCCAACTTTCCCCCGCAAGCGGGAGAAAGGGCAAACGAATCGCTACGCGAGTTTCACGTTAAAGCATTCTCCCTCTCCTCCCCTTCGCCCGATAGTTTCTCCTGCCTATCGGGCGTTTTTACGCCCATCGCTCTTCGGCAAGATGGGCATATAATCGGCGCATGACTACCCCGACCCACATCGACCTGCAAATCACCGGCATGCACTGCGCGTCCTGCTCCGCGCGCCTGGAAAAAATATTGAACCAACTGCCGGAAGTGGTGGCCACGGTAAATATCGCCACCGAGAAAGCGCATATCGATTACAACCCGCAACATGCAGGCCTCGCCGCCCTGATAAAGGCCGTGCAGGGCGCCGGGTTCGATGCGCATCCGCTGCGTGATTTCGCCGCCGAAAAACAGGATCGCATGGCAGCCTACCGCCGCGAGAAAATTCAATTTGCCATCGCCGCATTACTCGCCCTGCCGCTGTTCGGTGAAATGCTGTTGATGTTTTTCGGCATCCACGCGATGTTGCCGGGCTGGTTGCAGTTCGCCCTCGCCACGCCGGTGCAATTCTGGAGCGGCCGGCGTTTTTATTCCGGCGCGTGGAGCAGCCTGAAGAGCGGTGGCAGCAACATGGACGTGCTGGTCGCGCTCGGTACCAGCGCGGCTTATTTGCTCAGTTGTGCGGTGCTGCTATTCAATCTTGATCAGCCGATTTATTTCGAGGCGAGCGCCACGTTGATCACCTTGATCCTGCTCGGCAAGCTGCTCGAAGCGCGCGCCAAGGGCAAGGCCTCCGGTGCGCTGGAAGCGCTGATCAACCTGCAACCGAAGCTGGCGCATGTCGAGCGCGACGGTGTCATGCAGGAACTGGCCGTCGAACAGATGCGGGCGGGCGATGTGTTTCTGGTGCGCCCCGGCGAAAGCGCGCCGGTCGACGGCGAGGTTCTGGAAGGCTCGTCCAGCATGGATGAAGCCATGCTTACCGGGGAAAGCCTGCCGCAGAACAAGCAGCCCGGCGACAAAGTTTATGCCGCTACGCTCAACCAGAACGGCCTGCTCAAATGCCGTGCGCTGGCGGTGGGCGCGCATACCCAGCTCGCCGCGATCATCCGTCTCGTGGAGCAAGCGCAAGGTTCGAAGGCCGCGATCCAGCGGCTCGCCGACCAGATCTCCGCCGTGTTCGTGCCGGTCGTGCTGGTCATTGCACTGCTGACCCTGGCGGGTTGGTGGCTGTTCGGCGGCGACTTCACCGTGGCGCTGATTAACGCCGTGTCCGTGCTGGTCATCGCCTGCCCTTGCGCCTTGGGGCTGGCCACGCCCACCGCCATCGTCGTCGCCACCGGCCGCGCCGCGCAGGCGGGCATTCTGGTCAAAGATGCCGCCGCGCTGGAGCGCGCGCACAAGCTTGCGGTGCTGGTGGTGGACAAAACCGGCACGCTGACCGAAGGTAAACCGGGCGTGACCGATTTGTTGCCGGCGCAGGGAATTTCCCCGGACGAGTTGCTGCAAACAGCGGCGCTGCTGGCGCAGGGCTCCACGCACCCGCTGTCGCGCGCTTTGTTCGATCACGCACAGGCTCTGCTCGACCGCACCCAGCACCTGCTGCCGGCGCAGACTGCCAGCATCAGCGAAGTTCCCGGCCACGGCCTGCGCGCGGAAATCAACGGGGAGCCTTACCTGCTCGGTTCCCCGGTATTCGCGATGGGCGAGGGAGTCGTGATAGACGAGCAGCAGATTCTCGTCTTGCAACAACAGGGCAAGAGCGTGATTGTGCTGGCTCGAAGTGCCTCCCCTCGCCCGCAAGCGGGAGAGGGGCCGGGGGAGAGGGGCGGCGTGTTGCTGGGCTACATCGCCTTCGCCGATCGATTGCGCGCCAGTAGCCGCGCCGCCGTGGCGCAGCTCTCCGCAATGGGCATCCGCGTGGTGATGTTGAGCGGCGACAACCATGCCACCGCGCAGGCCATCGCGGCGCAGGCAGGCATCGCGGAATTTCGCGCCGAAGTGCTGCCGCAGGACAAGGCCGCGCAAGTGCAATCGCTCAAGGCTGACGGCCAGTTGGCCGGCATGGTCGGCGACGGCATCAACGACGCGCCCGCACTGGCCGCTGCCGATGTCAGCTTCGCGATGCGCAGCGGCAGCGACATCGCCATCGAAGCGGCGGACATCACCTTGATGCGCAACGATCTGATGGGTGTTGCGGACGCGATTTCCCTGTCGCGCGCCACCCTGAAAAAAATCCGCCAAAACCTGTTTTTCGCCTTCGCCTACAACGTGCTGGGCATCCCCCTTGCCATGCTCGGTATGCTCAATCCGGTGATCGCGGGTGCGGCGATGGCGATGAGCTCGGTGTCGGTGGTCAGCAATGCGCTGCTGCTGAAACGCTGGAAACGCCAGACATAGAGCGTCAAAATTTTGAAGCCGGATAGCCTATAACGCAAAATGAATAACCATCTTCAGGCAGAGAATGATCTGCTTCGCCAGCAACTTGAAGCGTTGTTGTATGAAGCGCGGCAAAATGAATACAAGATGAGCCGGTTTGATCAATTCCAGCACCAGATGATCAGTGCCAGTTCGCATCAGGAATTAATTCACCTGCTGCTTTCCGAATATAGGCGGATGTTCGATTTAGAGTTTGTTTCCCTCGCGCTGGTTGACCGGGAATATGAAATTTTCCAGGCTCTGGGGAATGGGCTTGGTAATAATGCGGCATGCGGCGGGCTCATTCTGCTCCCATCGCCTGAGACACTTGCAGCGCTGTATGGCGGAAAACATGAGCCCTATCTGGGCGCATTTGAACCATTGCGCCACCAGGCGCTCTTCAATGCCCCGCCTGGCGCCATTGTGTCAGTTGCCCTCCTGCCGCTTACGCGTCATGGCGAACTGATCGGCAGCCTTCATTCGGGCAGCGCCGACCCGGAGCGTTACAGCGCCAGTTGCGGGACGGCTTTCCTCGTGAGGTTGGCTGAAACCATCGCAATTTGTCTGGAAAACACGCTCTCGCAGGAGCGTTTGAAGCGGCTGGGGCTGACCGATGCTTTGACCGGAGTTCCGAACCGCCGCTACTTCGACCATCGTTGCCTGATCGAAATCAGCCAGGCTCGCCGGCACAAGCAACCGCTGGCCTGCATGTTTCTCGATATCGATAAATTCAAGGGCATCAACGACACCTATGGCCATCAAGCGGGCGATGAAGTGCTAATGAGCGTTGCCAACCTCATTCAATCCCAGTTGCGGGTGGGCGATACCATTGCCCGTTATGGCGGCGAAGAATTTGTCGTACTTCTGCCGCAGACCGATATGCCCCCTGCCAGCCAAATCGCCGAACGGATTCGCGGCTGTATTGCAGAAAAAAATTTATATGCAAATTCCAGATATGCAAATTCTGGACATGGAAATTCCGGACACTCGATTAATCTCACCATTTCGATCGGAATATCCATGTTGCTCTTCGAGGACTCCACTGCAGATAACCAACAGTTGGCCGACCGAATGGTTGCTGCCGCAGACAAGGCGCTCTATCAGGCCAAACAGGGTGGCCGGAATCGTGTGATATGCGGGGGGGTTGCCTGATACGGCGCAACATTCCTGCTCCCTCAATGACCATAGGAATGCAGCCCATCAGAAAAACCTTGCAACAATCGGGTAGGTTACGGCGACAAATATCGCTACTATCAGCACATAGATGAGGTGGTAAGTTTCAAAGTGATAGCCGTTATCGGTAAGCTCTGACCAGTGCTTTTCGCAAAGGCAGAGGCTGACCGGTTGCCGTGGATGTGCCCCAACGTGTCCGGGAGCTTTGCAGGCATCACAAGGGCCGCATGATGTGCGAGGGGATTCTTGAGGGTGATTACGATTCCAGTCATTACAGTGGCCGCACTCAAATTGCATCTGTGGCACTCCTTTCAAAAACGGTCGCCCTTTGTTCAAGTTCATCGATTCGTTATTTCATTACTTTTCTTACACTGACCCTGCTTCTCGAACCAGTAGACAATGTTTCCTACGACCACGATGCTTCCTGAAATTATTGCGCTGGTAGCTGCTGTCGCGGCGGCTGCGGCAAGTATGGCAACGCAATCATTATGGCCACAGTGAGCGATAGCAGCAATTTGTACCGGCTGAAGTTCCATATGCTTCGATGTAATCCGGCAGTCCACGTCGTACACTTCTTTCGTTTTTGGCAAGTAGATGCAAGCCTGGAGCAGTGCCGGGACAACAATAGCGAATATCGCTGAATGGCTAAATATGTCGCGGTACCCCATAATTTTGTCAGTGCCTCTCATGCCAAATTCCAGAACGACATTCGTAATTTCTGCTTCCCCAAGTTCATTCTACTCCCCAGCCCACACCGCGCCGAGCATCCGCTCGCGCTTGTTTTCCGGCACGCGCTGCATGAACGCGCAATCCTGCCGGTGAATGGTGATGCCGCGGTCGCGCGTGATGTAGCCGAGGATGGCATGCGGCTTCTCCGGCTTGCAGCACTTGGCCAGCTTGATCATCAAGTTGTCCACGCCTTCGATCAGCACGCCCGTTGAAGAGGTGCGTTGCGTGGCGTGCTTAGGCGCAACGGGCTGGGGGAGGGTTGCCGGTTTAGCGGGAACTTCCTGCTGGATGGCGAGACCGGCGCGGCGCGGGGTGAGTTCGCCGCGTCCGAGGGCAGCGAGCAATTCCTCCGATTTGTGGAAATGCAAACGCTGCGCGACTTTTTCCTGATTGACCGAGATGACGCCTAATCGGTGCAATTCGCGTTCGAGCAATAGTCTGCCCTGCGCGATGCTGTCATCCAGATTCTGTGTCTTGAACCAGTGCCGCACTTTGGCGCGCGCGCGCGGGCTTTTGAGGTATCCTTGCTGCGGGCTGAGCCAGTCGCGGCTCGGCGTACCCTGTTTGGCGGTGAGGATTTCCACGCGCTGCCCGTTCTGCAATTTATATTTGAGCGGCACGATGTTGCCGTCTACCTTGGCACCTCGGGTGCGGTGGCCGAGGTCGGTGTGCAGGGCGTAGGCAAAATCCACCGGGGTCGCGCCCTTGGGTAAATCCATGACCTTGCCCTGCGGCGTGAATACGTATACGCGATCTTGCAGCAACCCGTTCTTGAATTGTTCCTGCAAATTTCCGCTGTCGGCCAGTTCCGCTTTCCACGCCAGGATCTGGCGCAGCCAGGCGAGCTTGTCGTCGAACACGGCATCGGATTTTTTATTTTCCTTGTAGCGCCAGTGCGCGGCGACGCCGAGCTCGGAATCGTGGTGCATGTCGCGCGTGCGTATCTGCACTTCCAGCGCGAGCTGGCGCGGCCCGGTCACGGCGGTGTGCAGCGAACGGTAGCCGTTGCCTTTGGGGTTGGCGATATAGTCGTCGAACTCGCCGGCGATGGCTGGCCACAGTTCGTGCACCACAGACAGCGCCGCATAACAGTTTTGAATGTCGCCGGTGAGGATGCGCACGGCACGCACGTCGTAGAGCTCGCCGAATTCGACTTGCTTGCGCCTCATCTTGTTGATGATGCTGTGGATGTGTTTGGGGCGACCGGTCACCTCGGCTGGGATGCCGGCAGCGCCCAGTTTTTGTTTGAGCTGCGCAATCACTTCTTCGATGTAGTGTTCCCGGTCCAGGCGGCGCTCGTCGAGCAGCCCGGCCACTTTTTTGTACAGCGCCGGTTGCAGATAGCGCAGCGATAAATCTTCCAGCTCCCACTTGATTTGCCATACGCCGAGCCGGTTCGCCAGCGGCGCGAAAATACTTTGCGTCTCCTGCGCGATCTGTTCCTGCTGCTCCGGGTTCGCGCCGGACAGGTTGCGCAGGGTCTGGGTGCGCTCGGCAAGTTTGATCAGCACGACGCGGATGTCTTCCACCATCGCCAGCAGCATCTTGCGCAGGCTCTCGATTTGCTGCGCGGCCTCGTCCTTGTCTTGCGTGCCGCGTAGTTCGCTGAACAGGCGTACACGCTCCACCCGCGAGATGCCTTCAACCAGCGCCGTTACGGGGCGACCAAAACGCCCGGCCAAAACCTCGCTCCAGCCCTCCAGATAATTCGGCACGGCATGCAGCACGGTGGCCGCAATGGTCTCGTGATCCAGATGCATGCCGATCAGGATGGATGCCGAACCGAGCGCGTGCCGCAGCAGCGGCGTGCCGGTGGCTTCGGCCTGCCCGTGATAAAGCGGTGCGGCGAATTCGCACGCCGCGCGGATCAGTGCAATCTCTGCGGGCGAGTAAACGGCGGACAAGGCAGCCAGCCAATGTTGGATATCTGCGTTGTCCTCGCCCGCGAGAGGGGGAAAGTCATGCTGAATGGAAACCATGCGCTTTGAGCCGGGGGAAAATTCTGATGTGGAGATTACACGGAATAGGAGTTCATTTCAGCAGGTTTCATACCCCGTGTTGGGGCCGGGCAGACTCAGCGGGCATGAAGAGCAGATTCAGCGTGAGGTTCGGGTTTGTTGCAAATACAACTGCTCCACTTTGGTGCGCGCCCACGGCGTTCTGCGTAAGAATTTCAGGCTGGATTTGACGCTGGGGTCATGAGTAAAGCAGCGCACTGGCACGGCGGCAGCCATTGCTTCCCAGCCCATGCTCTCGGATAGTTGTGTGACGATAGCTTCAAGAGTGATGCCATCCAGACTGGGAGGGCTCGCCGGTTTTTTAATGATATCCATGTGTTCATTTTACATGGGGATCGCCAAATTTGAGTGTTTACCCCAGATAATCCATTTGGACGTAGGTCGGGCTTCAGCCCGACATGTCGGGTTAAAACCCGACCTACAACCCATTGATTTTGCAATGTCTCAAGAGCTAATGGATTATCTGGGCTTACTCAAACTTGAGCGTTTACAATGCGCTCCTGAATTTCCAAGTCACCCCTCACATGACCGCCTTCGTCCGCCTCGCAAAACGCCTCGCCGAATCAGTCCCCTGTTCTCGCCGCGAGGCCGAACTTTATATTGCGGGCGGCTGGGTAACGGTTGACGGGCAGGTGGTGGAAGAGCCGCAGTTTATGGTGTCGCAGCAGAAGGTCGAGCTCCACCCCGAAGCCTGTCTCACACCGATGGCGCCGGCGACCCTGTTGTTTCACTTGCCACCGGGCAAGGATGCCGGCTCCGCGCAACAATTGATCTGTGCAGATACGCGGGCGGCTGACGATGGTTCCGGCATCCACCTGCTCAAACAACACTTTGTTTGGTTGACGCAGGGCATGCCGTTGGAGAGGGATGCGGCCGGCCTGCTGGTGTTTACCCAGGACTGGCGCGTGGCGCGCAAGCTGAAGGACGATGCCGCCAAGCTTGAGCAGGAATACGTGGTGGAGGTCGCGGGTGAATTGTCCGCCGACGGACTCAAGTTGCTCAATCACGGGCTCAGTTTTAATGGTCGGGCACTGCCGTCGATCAAGGTCAGCTGGCAAAACGAAACCCGGCTGCGTTTCGCGCTCAAGGGGGCGCAGCCCGGACAGATCGCACTTATGTGCAAGAGTGTCGGGCTGCAGGCACTGGCGATGAAACGGCTCCGGATCGGGCGAGTGGCTATGGCCCAATTGCCTCCTGGGCAATGGCGTTATTTGATGCCGCATGAACGGTTTTAGCCGAAAGCAGGCAACCCACCCCTTGAACCGCGCGTGAATCTGTTGCGGCACTAGTGTCACGTCGCGCATGATATGACGCATATATTGTGATAAGCCCCCGCCATCTTTTCCAAGACGGCGAGGTTTTTTCGATGAAACTTTACAAAGTGACGCTGCTGGCGGATGAAAGGGAGGAATTGGAGGCCATTGCGCATGGCTCAATGTTGCCGAGATCGAACTCAACGTGTTGATCGGCGCATCGGCAGCACGGAGGAGCTGCGCGAGGAAGTTGCCGCCTGGCAAGCGCGCCGCGACCAGATTCGCGCCAAAGTAAACTGGCAATTCACGACAGAGAATGCGCTGCCGCATTGTCCCTTCCCCCTTGCAGGGGGAAGGGACTGGCGTTGTAGCTGTTTTTATGAGCATACTGCTTCGACCTGAGTAGTTACGTCTTTTCTTTTCCTCATCGCGCCGCGTGTCGACCCCTGTTTTTTCGGAGTGGACTCTTGTCTCAGAAGCGAAGATGTTGGGTATGATAGCGCCGTGCCATTCTTGCCGCGCTACCATGCAAACCGCCTATATTAGCCATCCGCTCTGTCTCAAGCACGACATGGACGCGCATCATCCTGAATCCCCGGCGCGTATCCATGCCATCGAGGATCAACTGATCGCCGCCGGGCTGCTCGATTATTTGCAGCGCCACGATGCGCCGGAGGCGACGCGCGAGCAGTTGTTGCGCGCGCATGACGCGGGCTATGTCGATTCCATCGAGTCCAGCGCGCCGCAGCACGGTATGGTGCAGCTCGACGGCGACACGGCGATGAACCCGTTCAGCTATCCGGCCGCCTTGCGCGCGGCGGGCGCGGCGGTATTGGGCGTCGATCTGGTGATGGCGGGCAAGGCCGAGAACGCTTTCTGCAACATTCGCCCGCCCGGCCACCATGCCGAACGGGCGCGCGCGATGGGCTTCTGCATTTTCAATAACGTCGCGGTCGGCGCGGCGCACGCGCTGGCGCAGCACGGCCTGCATCGTGTCGCCATCGCGGATTTCGATGTGCATCACGGCAACGGCACGGAAAACATCTTCCACGACGAGCCGCGCGTAATGTTGTGCTCCACCTTTCAGCATCCGTTTTACCCGTATTGCGGGGCCGACAGCGGCAACGAACACATCATCAATGTGCCGCTCGCCGCCGGGTCGGGCGGCGAGGAATTTCGCCATGCGGTCACACAATACTGGTTGCCCGCGCTGGAGCATTTTCAGCCGGAATTGTTGCTGATTTCGGCGGGATTTGACGCGCACCGCGACGACGACATGTCGATGCTGCGGCTCACCGAAACGGACTATACCTGGGTGACGGGAGTATTGAAGCTTGTCGCGGAAAAATACGCGCAGCGCCGCATCGTATCGGTGCTGGAAGGCGGCTATGAACTGCCTGCGCTGGGGCGCAGCGCGCTGGCGCATATCAAGGCGCTCAGCGGCCTATAATTCCCCGTCCGGCCACCTGTTCGAAATAACCCGATTTTCCCGCTCTGTTCCGTGCTTCGCCCGTCATTCAAACTGCTATCTTGGCAGCGTAGTAATGGGTTCAGATTGGTGCAATCGCGCATCAGCCAGCACAAGGGAGCAGTGCCATGTCAAAACCAGCCGTTATCCGCTTAGTCAATAGCGACAACGAAGAATATATCGCAGAATCTCAAGCTATCCAGGAGGCGCGCGCGCGCCTGGAGGCCGAAATGCAGGCGGATATTTCCGCGCAGGCCCGCGCCCGCGCCGAGGCGCAGGCGCGGGCGGTGGCGCAGGCGCGCGCGCGCGCCGAGGCGGAGCTGACGGTGTTGATTGAAGCGAACCGCCAGGATGAGGCGAGGCTTGCGGAGATCGTTCAAAGCAAGCTGGAATTAGAGAAAAAACTGGCTCAGGAGTTGCAGCAAAAGCTGGCTTGCGAATTGCGGCTTCAGGAAGAAAACCAGGCCAGGCTGCGTGCCGAGCAGCAGGCACAGGATGAATTGAACGAGCGCTTGCAGCAGGAACAATTCGCCCGCACTGCCGCCGAGAGCAAAGCCAAAACTGAGCATGAGCTGGCGGAGCTGATCGAGCAGCAACGTAACGCGGAGCATGATGCCAGGCTGCGTGCTGAAGCCGAAATCTATTCTATTCAAGCAGCCAGCGTGGAAATAACGGCTCGCGCCGAGCGCGCCAGTGTAGAGCGCCATGCGGCGGAGCAGGTGCAAAAGAATCAGGTTGAAGAGAAGTTGAGGCTGGAATCTCGATTGCGCGATGCGGCAGCGCAGCGTGCTGAAGCGGAAACCGAAGCGGCGCGACTGTCAAGAATCCGTCTTGATGCCGAGCAAGTTGAGCTGGAAAAAATCAGCAAACGCACCGAAGCGGAGCAGCGCGCCGCGCAAGCGGCGGAGAATCGCGCCCGCCTGGAGCAGGAATTTGCCAAGCTTGCTCAGGAAAAAGAATCGACGGATCAGGCAATCGCACAGGCCGTCAAAGGCAAGATTGAAAAAGAACAGCAGGTTGTCGCACTTGCAAGTTCAAAGCTGATGGCCGAACGTGCAGCAGCCGAGGCTGCCGATGCGCGTGCGCGTGCCGAAGCGCTGGTGGTGAATGAAATCGAGACGCGGCTTGCCGCTTTTCGTGATGCCGAGCAAGCCGCACATGCGCGCGCCGTGGCGGAGCAGGCTACTGCAGCGATTGCCGTTCAACGCAAGATTGCCGAAGAGCGGGCCATGAACGATGCCGTTGCGCGCGAGCAAGACGAGCGCCTGGCTTATGAGGTAGCCAGGCAGCGCGCCGAAGCTGCGGCGACCGCACGGGTCGGTGTAGAACGCAAGCTCAAGGCAGAGCAAGAAGCAGCCTCGTTGTTACAGGCTCAGGTCGATGCCGATAGCAAGGCATTACAGCAACGTGAGGAAGCCAATGCCTTATTGCGCCTGACTGAGCAAGAAGCGAAAAATCGCCTGGCTACAGAAACTATGGCCAAACAGGCGGCTGCACACAAGCTTCGGGCGGAGCAAGATATGGCCGTATTTGCGCAGCAGCGCGTCGAAGCGGAATTGCTGGCAGCGCACGAAATGGACGCCAAGTTACAGGCGGAAACGCGTGAAATAGCCGCAGCAAATGAGCGTGCCGCCGCAGCACGGCAGGCGCTTCAGGTAGCCGAGCAGAATATCGAAACCGAAAAGCGCACGCTTGCCGCGATCGAGGAGCGCATGGCTACCGAGTTGCGTGCCATCCAGGCACACAACGAACGCATCGAACACGAAGCTCGCGCCTTGGAAGTCGCCGAGACAACAGAAAAGCTGAATGAACAGGCGCGGCAAGCCGCCCAGGAGAGAGAGCAGGCGGAGGTACGCGCGCTAAATATAGTCAGGGATCGTCTGGAGGCAGAGAGGCTGGCACTCAAGGCTACCGAACAAAAAGTCCGCACCGAGGAGCTTGCGGCAGAATCCTTCCGCAAACAAGTAGAAGATGCGGAGCTGGCGCGCGATACCGCGATGGCGCGCGCGGGGAACATGGCGAAACTGCGCGCAGAAGAAGCGCAAAAGGCCACAGAAGCAGAGCAGGAGCGCCTGCGTAGCGAAGCTCGTGCTGCCGTTGTAGCGCGCAAACGCAGTGAGGCCGCTGAACGCGCGCGGCTGGAAATCGCACAACGCCAGCAGATCGAAATCAAGTTGCTGGCGCAACAACAACGCGATCTCGAACGGGAACACGAATTGCTGGTGCAAGCCGAGCGACGCCATGCGGCGGCGGCAGAAGCGGAACGGCTCAAGCAGGCGCGTGTCGAAGTCGAGCAACTGGCAGCGCAAGTCGAGCAGGACAGTGTTGCTGCGGAGCAAGCCGCCATTGACCGTGCCGGAGAGATTGTCGAGGTAGCCAGGCGGCAGTGCCAGGAAACCCTGCTGATCGTTGCAGAGGCAGCCGAACAGCGCGCCGCCGAAGAACAGCGCGCTGCCGAGGCAGAAATGATGCAACTTCAAACCGAGCAGGCCGCGCTGCAAGCCGCTTCCGAACGGGCTGCCATTGCCGGGCAGGCCGGACAGCTTGCCCTGCGCCAGAGTGAAGCGGAGCAGAAGCTGCTGGCCCAGCAGCGCACGAAGCTGGAAAACGAGCAGCGGGTCTTGGCCGAAATCGAAATGCGCGTAAAAACAGAAGCGCAGGCCAGTGCGGCTCTGGAGGAGCGCGAAGCTGCCGAGCAGCACGCTCGCGAAGCGGCGCAAATCAGGGCAAAACTGGCGCAGGAAGTGGCGCAGGCCGTGCGCCAGCGCACCGAACTGGAAGAGCGGGAAAGCGTGCAGCTTCGTGCGCAAGCCGAACAGTTGCGCGCCGATGTGGATACGCTGCAAGCGACGGCACTGCAACGCAGAAACCGTAAAATCGTCCGCCTGGCAAAAGGTGTGGGGCTGGTTTCTGCCGTAGCGGCAACCGTCATACTTTCGCTGTCGGCGCTCCAGACGCAGCAATCAATCATCGTGCCGCCAACAAATTCCAGCCAACCCATCAAGGGGATTCAGGCGAGTGCGAATGCGACCGGCGCCATTCAAACGGAATTGGCAGGGGGGCCGGTCAAGCCACAAACCTACCTGCTATTGGATGGTCTAAAAATGACTGACCAGCTTGGGCAAAAAGAGTTGGTGGAGTAAACACCGCCAGCTTCGTTGAGGTTCGGCCATTGCTCCTGAAAAACGGCGTTGATGGCGTATCGTTAATCTCTTGGTCGTTTAAATGATTTCGACTGCTGTTCCTGCTGACACCAGATCAAACAATTCGATCAGATCGGCATTGCGCATGCGGATGCAGCCATGCGAGCCGGGAGCGCCGAGTTGTGCAGAATCCGGTGTGCCGTGAATGTAGATATAGCGGCGCATGGTGTCGTTTTCGCCCAGCCGGTTGAAGCCGATTTCGCAACCTGACAGCCACAGGATGCGCGTCAGAATCCAGTCGCGCTCCGGGAATTGCGCGCCCAGTTCGGGCGTGTAGATTTCACCAGTCGGGCGGCGGCGCACGAACACGGTATTTTCCGCTTGCCCTGCGCCGATCTTGGCGCGGATGAGGTGCTTGCCGCGCGGCGTGCAATGGCTGCCACACACTTCGCCTGCGCCGTTCGCGGCAGTAGAAACGCTGTAGCGGCGCAGCAAGCTGCCCGCATCGTCAAGCAAATCGAGCTGCTGCGTGGGAATGTGGATATTGATCTTCATCCCAAACTCTCATGACCTGTATTCTGCCCTCTGGTAGAACTACTGGTGAAACTGCTAGCCATCTGGCTTGGCTGTCCAAGAACGACAGCCAAGTCGCTGGTTATATCCGCCGTCTTCTGCTGCGCGCGGCGCAGCGCAAAAAAATTGCTGAGCAGCGCGCCGCATTCCTCCGCCAGCACGCCGCCCGTGACTACGGCATGATGATTCAAACGTACTACACCTTTCGCCCCGTTGGGGAGGGGGGAGAGGGGTAGATCTCCAAACACGTCCAGCACGCTGCCACACACGCCGGTTTTCGGATCGCTCGCACCATACACCAGCCGCGCAATGCGCGCGTGCATGATCGCGCCGGCGCACATCAGGCACGGCTCCAGCGTGACAAAAAGCTCGCAGCCCACCAGCCGGTAATTGCCCAGCCGTTGTGCGGCATCGCGCAACGCCATCATCTCGGCATGGGCGGAAGGATCATGGCGCGAAATCGGCGCATTGAAACCACGCCCAATAATCTGGCCGTCTCTCACCACGATCGCGCCCACCGGCACTTCGCCGCAAGCCTGCGACTGCCCGGCAAGCTCCAGAGCATGGCGCATGTAATCGGTATCTGTCATCAAATGTTTATGTAGATAAATGGGGGGCAACCGTAGCACAACTTTTGCTGTTTGAGGAGATTGACTGGCCGATTGCAGACTGGCCGATTGCCCAATTCCAGCGATGGGATTTGCAAATAAACTGAAAAATGCTTGCCAGCTGATAATTGAAGGTGTGGCGTTATTGGGGCGATTATCTGTTAAGAAAAATGGAAACAGAACGATGTTGACTTTGGCACGGACGACACCTTGCGCTCAAGGTGCAATCGATGGAGGATGCCAGCTTGGTAATGTGTGGCGGATTGGCGCAAATTTTCTGCCAAGCCCCGCGAAGCGGGAACGATGGAAGGATGCCCCCTTGCGGTGTTGTAGCTCCCTCTCTCACCCCGGATGCTCTACAATGAAGACCCAGTTCGGGTCGCCATAACCTGCCAACATGCTTACAATAACCTTGTTCAAACTCATTCATTTGTTCGCCGTCCTGATCTGGGTTGGTGGCATGTTTTTCGCGCATATGGTGCTGCGCCCCGCTGCCGTGGAAGCACTCGAACCGCCGCAACGTCTCACGCTATTGAATGCGGTGTTCCGCCGTTTCTTTAATTGGGTATGGGGCGTGGTCGGCGCGATACTGGTCACGGGTTTTTATCTGGTTTATCTGTCCGGCGGCATCGTCCATACGGCGCACCCTGTCCACATCATGGTGGTGTTGGGGCTGGCGATGATGGTGATTTTTGGCTATGTATTTTTTGCCTGCTATGTGCCGTTCAGCCTGCATGTCGCCAAGCAGCGCTGGAAAGAGGCGGGGGAGGTATTGGTCTGGATTCGCAGGCTGGTCGCGCTGAATCTGGTGCTGGGGTTGCTGATTGTGGCCGTAGTGGCGCTCGGGGCAGCTTGGAGGTGACGGTGACGGACGGGGTGCGAGATTCGGCTTCAGTACATTTTGATGATGGGTTGATCTGCGCTGCAGGCTGCTCGGTCAGCCGCTTTGCTTGATGCAACAGGATGAATAATCTCCTGTTGCTCATTCTCTGTTTCATTACAGGTGTGTTGCTGCGCCGCTTCCGGCGCATGCCGGATAACGCGCCGGCAACACTCAACAGTTTCATCATCCATGTCTCGCTGCCCGCGTTGACGCTGTTTTATATCCACGAGTTGCAATTGTCCGGCGATGTGTTGCTGGTGGCGCTGATGGCCTGGCTGGTGTTCGGGTTGTCGGCGGGATTTTTCTGGCTTATCGGGCGCGGGTTGCAGTTGCCGCGCGCCACGGTGGGGGCGCTGATTCTGCTCGGCGGGCTGGGCAACACTTCTTTCTTCGGATTGCCGATGGTCGAGGCGTTTTATGGCAGGGAAGGGCTGGCTACCGCCATTGTTGTTGACCAGCTTGGTTCGTTTCTGGCGCTGTCCGTTTTGGGTATCACGGTTGCCGGCATTTATTCGTCCGGTCGTCCAACGGCGGGTGAGATCGTCAAGCGCATCGCGCTGTTCCCGCCGTTCATTGCACTGCTCGTTGCATTGTTGCTGATCCCGGTCGAGTACGCCGAATGGTTTACGGTGTTGCTGAAGCGACTGGGGGATACCCTGGCCCCGCTGGCTTTGCTGTCGGTCGGGATGCAATTGCGTTTGGGGCATTTTGCCGAGCACAAACGCAACCTGGCTCTGGGACTGGGATTCAAACTGGTGCTTGCGCCGCTGGCGATTTATCTGCTGTATGTGCCGCTGTTCGGCGCGCACGGCCAAGCTGTCCAGGTTACCTTGTTCGAGGCCGCGATGCCGCCGATGATTACCGCTGCCATTGTCGCGACAGAGCATGAACTCGATCCGCAACTGGCGAACCTGATGGTTGCGGTCGGTCTGGTGATTTCATTCGTTACACTGACCGGCTGGTGGTGGCTGATGCGGGGCGTGTAATCCGTTGGAATAAATCCGCAGCTTTTCCGGTGATAGTTTCATTCTGAAAAAGGCAGCGCAAACGGTATTGAATTCTGTGAGCATGTTGCTTCGATGTTGCAATTGAGAAAATTGCCTGCCGCTCTCAGGTTGATAGCCGCCAGTCGCGCTTGAGCTTCATGGAATCCGGTATTGCCGAGCCCTGTATTTTTCACACGAATTCGTTTTTCATACGAATTCGGGATGCCAGAAGCTACTCACCCAATTTCATGCGCCGCACGTAATGGCAGGTGTAGCCTTGCGGGTGCTTGACCAGATACTGCTGGTGGTATTCCTCGGCGCGGTAAAATTCCTTGAACGGTACGACTTCGGTGACGACCTTGGCCTGCCAGTCGCCTGATGCATCCACAGTTTTGATGACTTCCTCGGCAGTACGTTTTTGTTCTTCACCGGCATAGAAAATCGCCGAACGGTATTGCGTGCCGACATCGTTGCCTTGCTGGTTGCGCGTGGTCGGGTTGTGCATGCGGAAAAACTCGAACAGCAAATGGCGGTAGGTGAGCCGCTTGGGATCGAACACGATCTTCAGCGACTCGGCATGGCCGGTGACGCCGGTTCTCACTTGCTCGTAGGTCGCATCCGGCGTCTTGCCGCCGGTGTAGCCGGCTTCGGTGGCCAGCACGCCGGGGATATGGCTCACCAGCTCTTCCATGCCCCAGAAGCAGCCGCCCGCCAGATAGGCGGTTTGCCGGGTTTCGGTCGTGGTCATGGCGGTTCCTTTCGTTTGGGCATGGCTTACTGCGGATAGCAGGGCGGCGAGGATCAGGGAAAATCGGATCAGCGGTTTCATGAGTTGCCTTTCTCTCGGATACGCTCAGCGTGAGACCTACGCAAAGCATTTCAGTTCGCTTGCCGATATGCAATGAACTTTGTCTGCCGGATCGGGTCGGATTCTGTATATTTACATTTGACAGAATCGCCGCGCTTTGCGAAGCTATACCCATGTCACATATCGCCGGAAAATTTATTGCATTGATTATGGCCATCTGGTTGCCGCTCTTCAGCGGCAATGCGCTGGCCGTTTCGGTTGCCATGCAGGCTATGGCCGACGGCCATCATGCTGCCGTGGTGCAGCCGGGCGAATCGATGCCGCATTGCGCTTCGACCGCGCAGCAGACGCACCAAGCACAGCTCGACGTGAACCTGGACCAATTTGTCGACCACTCAAGCCAGCAAAAACCAGATCAGCAAAACCCCGCCGGCGAGGATTGCGGCACCTGTCATTTTGCCTGCTGCGGATATCTGGCTGCCGCGACGGTTGAAGTGACAGAAGCCAAACCATCGGCGCGGCCGTTCGCCTCCCTTGCCACGCAGTTTCAATCCCTCACTCCGATCCCGCTCGACCATCCGCCTCTCGCCCGCGCCTGACGCGGGAAGAGTGTCTTTTGTTTTCGCCCAAAGTGTTTTCGCCGCAAGCGCGCTGAATCTTTTGGCATAAAGCTTCGCCCCACTCCAAACCGAACCGTCCGGCAGCCGTATTGCGTCTGCCTGTTTACGACCATTTTAAGGATTCAAATCATGAAAACAAACAACCTGAGTTTTGCCAGAACATTGACAGCAACCTATCCAAAAACACGCATCCTGTTGCGCGAGGGTGGAACCGAAGGTTCCGGGCGCCCTGCGGCGTACTCCTTGCGGGTGCTGCATGGCATGGCGCTGTGCGCCGCATTGGCCATGGCTTTACCCGGCATGGCGCAGGGTGCAGAGCCGGTTGCCGCGAAGGGTGCAGAGCAGGCCTTTCCCGTCGTGGATGTATACAAAAGCGCGCAGTGCGGCTGCTGCAAATTCTGGGCGAAACATCTCCAAGAAAACGGCTTCAAGGTGAATTTGCACGATGTGGACGATGTGCCTGCGGCGCGCAAAAAACTGGGCATGCCCGATCGGTACGGTTCATGCCATACCGCCAGGGCCGGGCAATATCTGGTCGAAGGGCATGTGCCCGCAGCGGACATCAAGCGTTTGCTCAAGGAACGTCCCAGTGCCATCGGTTTGGCCGTGCCCGCCATGCCGCCCGGTTCGCCCGGCATGGAAAGCGACGCCCCGGTTCCATACGATACTTTGCTGATTGGCAAGGATGGCAAGGACAAGGTGTTTGCGCGGCATTGAACCGGTGCAGCAGCCCGGATAAGCAGTTTCCGGCGGTTGTTTTGCAATCGGCTACAAGGAGTAGATCATGAAGATGCGGCTTGTTGTCAGGTTGGCGATCTGCGGTTTAATCGGCGCGTGGCTGGTGCCTGCACATGCGGCTGAAGATCGCCTGTTGGGTTCCGATCTCGCCGGGTTGCTGGCGTATGCGCGCGAGCACAATCCGGAATTTGCGGCGATGCGCTACGAGGCCGATGCCGCAGCGCAGCGCGTGCAACCCGCCGCAGCCTTGCCCGACCCGGTATTGCGCGCCGAACTGATGGATATCACCAACCAGGGCACGAATAAGGGCGCGAGCTTGTGGCCGTCGCAGGTCGGCAATACACGCTACACGCTGATACAAAGCGTGCCATGGTTCGGCAAGCGCGACTTGAAGCAGGGGGCAGCCGAGGCCGGCGCAAACCAGGCTCAGGGGCGCGCCGCTGGAACCTGGGCGGAATTGGCGATGCAAATCAAGTCGGCTTATGCGCAATATTACTATGTTGCGGGCAGCCAGAAGATCATCGGCGACCTGTTCGACCTGGTGACGCAGATGGAAAAGGTTGCGCAGGTTCGTTATGCCAACGGGCTTGCCGCGCAGCAGGATGCCGTGCGCGCGCAAGTCGAACAAACAGTCATAAAAACCGAGCTGGTCGCGCTGGACAATACGCAGCGGCAAATTGTGGCGCGCCTGAATGCCTTGTTGTCGCGTCCGGCAACCATGCCGCTTGCCACCCCGCAACACCTGCCCGGCATTCCCGCGCTGGCCGCCCTGGAACACCGGGCGGCGCTGGAGAATCGTATTCGCGAACACAACCCGGATTTGTTTGCGGATGAAGCGGGTATCCGTGCGAGCGAAAAAAACCGCGATCTTGTTTACAAAAACCGTTATCCGGATGTTGCGCTGGGCATTTCGCCGACCCAGGTCGGTAATGGAGTGCGCGAGTGGGGCGTGATGGTCGAGTTCAATATACCGTTGCAGCAGGAGGTGCGCCGCTCGCAGGAACGTGAATCCGAGGCGATGCTGGCGGCGGCCAGGGCACGCAAGGAGGCAACCGCCAACCGCATCCTGTCTGCGCTAACCGAAAACCTGTCCGGCCTCGATGCGGCGCGGCGCATCGAGTCGCTGGGCTCCGGCAGCCTGTTGCCGCAGGCGAAAGTCACTTTCGAATCCTCGCTGTCCGGATACCAGAACGGCAAGATGGATTTTGCGGCATTGCTGGATGCGGCGCGGCAAACCCTGAATGCCAGGCTGGAAGTGCTGAAAGCACAGATGGATGCGCAGATGCGTTTGGCCGAAATCGAACGACTATTGGGAGAAGAGCTATGAAGCACGCAAATGCGATAGGGGCAGTCGTGCTGGTTGTGGCGGCTGCGGCAGGCGGCTATTGGTGGGGGAGCCAGACAGAAGGCGGTGGGCAGGAGGCGGCGGCACAGAATGAGCCGGCCCGAAAAATTCTGTATTACCGCAACCCGATGGGCTTGCCGGATACCTCGCCGGTACCCAAGAAGGATTCGATGGGCATGGACTATGTGCCGGTATACGAGGGCGGAGATGAACCGGGCGGCGCCGCTTTGGCGAATTCAGGACAAGTAAGAATAAGCATCGAAAAGGTGCAGAAACTGGGGGTGAAAACCGAGCAGGCGGCGCTGCGCATGCTGGATAAGACGGTGCGCGCCGTGGGTAAGGTGGAAGTCGATGAGCGGCATATCCACAACATCGCCCCGAAGTTTGATGGCTGGATAGAAAAACTGCATGTAAGAACCACCGGAGAACCGGTCAAAAAAGGGCAGGCACTGTTCGATGTGTATAGCCCGGAACTGGTATCGGCGCAGCGCGAATATGCGATTGCCATGCAAGGTGTCGCGGCATTGAAAGATGCGGGCGACGATACCCGGCAGAGCATGCAACGGCTTGCCGAAGCCAGCCTGCAGCGCCTAAAGAACTGGGACATTTCCGAACAGCAGGTGAAAGACCTGGTCAGTTCCGGGACGACCAAACGCAGCATGACTTTCCATGCGTTTCATACGCCGGTAAATGGCATTGTGCTGGAGAAGAAAGCCCTGGAGGGGATGCGCTTCATGCCCGGCGAAGTGTTGTATCAGATTGCCGATCTTTCCTCGGTGTGGGTGATAGCCGATGTTTTCGAGCAAAACATCGAGTTGGTGCGAGCCGGTAGCAAGGCGCAAATCAAACTGGACGCTTATCCGGATAGGCTCTTTACGGGTGTGGTAAGCCTTGTTTATCCGACGCTGACTGCCGCGACGCGCACTGTGCCGGTGCGGATCGAAGTGTCCAACCCGAAAGGGCTGCTTAAACCGGCCATGTTTGCCAACGTGGAAATTCCGGTAGGCAGCAAGGATGAAGTGCTGACCGTGCCGGTTTCGGCAGTGATCGACAGCGGCACGCGCCAGGTTGTGCTGGTGCAACTGGCGCCTGGGCGCTTCGATCCGCGTGTGGTAAAGATTGGCAGCCGCAGCGAAAATTATGTCGAAGTGCTGGAGGGCATCGCGGAAGGCGAGCAGGTGGTGATTTCCGCCAACTTCCTGATCGATGCGGAGAGCAATCTCAAGGCGGCGTTGAGCGGCCTGGGCGAGCATGTCGCGCATGGCGGCAGTGCGCCGGCGGAGCAGAAGAACAAAGCCGCCGTGGGGCATCGGGTGCAAGGCACGCTGAATGCCGTCAACGCGGATGGTACGGTCAGTGTCACCCATGGGCCGGTCGAAACATTGGGTTGGCCGGGCATGACGATGGACTTCGAGCTCGCCAATTCAGCATTGGCTGCGGGTATCAAGCCGGGCACAGCAATCAGTTTTGAAATTGTCGAACGGAAGCCGGGCGAATGGGTGATTACCGGACTGCAAACTGCGCCGGCCAAGTCTCACGAGGGGCACTGATATGCTGACCGCCATCATCGACTGGTCGGCGCGCAACCGCTTCCTGGTGATTATTGCCACGCTGTTTGTTACGCTGGCGGGCATTTACGCGGTGGTCAAAACGCCGCTGGATGCCTTGCCGGATTTGTCCGACGTGCAGGTGATCGTCTATACCGAATATTCCGGACAGGCCCCGCAGGTGGTGGAAGACCAGATTACTTATCCGCTCACTACCGCGATGTTGTCCGTGCCGAAATCCAAGGTGGTGCGCGGCTTCTCGTTTTTCGGCGCGTCGTTCGTGTACGTGATTTTCGAGGACGGCACCGACATCTACTGGGCGCGTTCGCGGGTGCTGGAATATCTCAACAGCATCGCGGGGCGCCTGCCTAAAAATGTCGCGCCGCAGTTGGGACCGGACGCGACCGGGGTGGGCTGGGTGTATCAGTACGCGGTGCTCAGCGAAAAACATAACCTGGCCGAGCTGCGCACCATGCAGGACTGGTATCTGCGCTACCAGCTCACCAAGGCGCACGGCGTCGCGGAGGTCGCCTCCATCGGCGGTTTCGTGCAGCAGTACCAGGTGACGGTAGATCCGGTAAAGCTGCGCGCTTATGGCATTCCGCTGGACAAAGTTGCGCAGGTGATCCGCGATTCCAACCGCGATGTCGGCGGGCGCGTGATCGAGATGGCCGAGACCGAATACATGGTGCGCGGCAAGGGTTATCTGCGCGGCAAGGGCGATCTGGAAAATCTGGTGGTGAAAGCCGAGCGCGGCACGCCGGTGCTGCTGCGCGACATTGCGCGGATCGAACTCGGCCCGGACGAACGGCGCGGCATTACGGAGCTGAACGGCGAGGGCGAAGTGGTATCCGGCATTGCCATGGCGCGCTATGGCCAGAATGCGCTGGAGGTGATACAGAACATCAAGAACAAGATCGCCGAGATTGCCCCCGGCCTGCCGGATGGCGTGAAAATTCAAACGGTATATGACCGCTCCGAGCTGATCCAGCGCGCCATCGACACGCTCAAGCGCACGCTGATCGAGGAAGGGCTGATCGTCGCCTTGGTGTGTATGGTGTTCCTGATGCACGCGCGCAGCGCGCTGGTCGCCATCGTGATGCTGCCCATCGGCGTGCTGATCGCCTTCCTTGCGATGCGCGCGCTGGGCATGAATTCCAACATCATGAGCCTGGGCGGGATCGCGATTGCGATAGGCGCGATGGTGGACGCGGCCATCGTGATGATCGAGAACGCGCACAAGCATCTGGAGCGGCTTGATCATTCTTCAAATGCTGCGAGGGCATCACTCCCTCCCCTTCAAGGGGAGGGTCGGGGTGGGGATGGGGTAAAAGATGTTCAAACACCCCACCCCCATCGAACCCACCCCCATCCTAACCTTCCCCCTGAAGGGGAAGGGACTCTGTCGCTACGCGCTCAAGCCATCCTCGCTGCCTGCAAGGAAGTCGGCCCGGCATTGTTCTTCTCGCTGCTGATCATCACCGTGTCGTTCCTGCCGGTGTTCACGCTGGAGGCGCAGGAAGGGCGGCTGTTCGCGCCGCTGGCGTTCACCAAGACCTTCGCGATGGCGGGCGCGGCATTGCTGTCGGTCACGCTGGTGCCGGTGCTGATGTTGCTGTTCATCCGCGGCAAAATCATGCCGGAAGCGCGCAATCCGCTGAACCGCTTCCTGATCTGGAGCTACCGGCCGATGATCGCCGCCGTGCTGCGGCGCAAGAAAACCACGCTCGCCATCGCCGTACTGGCGTGTGCGGCATCCGCCTATCCCGTGATGAAACTGGGTAGCGAATTCATGCCGACGCTGAACGAGGGCACGCTGTTTTACATGCCCGCGTCATTGCCCGGCATGTCGGTCACCAAGGCGGCGGAGCTGCTGCAAACGCAGAACAAGATCATCAAGAGTTTCCCGGAAGTCGCCTCGGTGTACGGCAAGGCGGGGCGCGCGCAGACCGCGACCGACCCGGCGCCGCTGGAGATGTTCGAGACGGTCATCAATCTCAAGCCTCAGGAGGAGTGGCGTTCCGGCATGGACACCGACAAGCTGATCGCCGAGATGGACAAGGCGTTGCAATTTCCCGGCGTGGCAAATTCATGGACGATGCCGATCAAGGCGCGCATCGACATGCTGTCCACCGGCATCCGCACGCCGATCGGCATCAAGGTGTTCGGCAAGAATCTGGATGAGATGGAACGTCTGTCCAAGGAAATCGAAGCCGTGGTCAAAAAAATTCCGGGCACCACCAGCGCCTTTGCCGAGCGCATCACCGGCGGCTTTTACCTCAACATCGAACCGGATCGAGCGGCGCTGGCGCGCTACGGGCTGGCGGTGGGCGAGGTGCAGGAGGTGATCGCCACCGCGCTGGGCGGCGAGAATGTCACCACCACGGTGGAAGGGCTGGAACGCTTCGGCGTGAATGTGCGTTACCCGCGCGAATTGCGCGGCACGCCGGAGCAGATCGCGCGCGAAGTGCTGGTGCCGACCCCGATGTTTAGCGAAGGGAATGGCGCGATGATCCCGCTCGGGCAACTCGCCAGGGTCAGCATCAGCAAGGGCGCGCCGTCCATCCGTACGGAGAATGCGCTGCTGTCTGCCTATATCTACGTGGACATCCGCGACCGTGACATCGGTTCCTATGTGGCCGAGGCGCGCAAGGCGGTGGCGCAGCAGGTGAAATTCCCGCCCGGCTATTACGCCACCTGGAGCGGGCAGTTCGAATACATGGAGCGCGCAACGGCGAAAATGAAGATCGTGATCCCGGTCACGTTGCTGATCATATTTTTGCTGCTGTACCTGAATTTCAAACGCGTGACGGAATCTCTGATCGTGATGCTTTCCGTGCCGTTCGCGCTGGTCGGCGGCGTGTGGTTGCTGTGGCTGCTCGGCTACAACCTGTCCGTTGCCGTGGCGGTCGGCCTCATCGCACTGGCCGGGGTCGCGGCGGAAACCGGCGTGGTGATGCTGATCTATCTGGAACATGCGTGGCAGGAAGTTCAGGCGCGCTGCACTGCCGAGGGGCGCAAGCCGACATTAAATGACCTCCATGCCGCCATCATGCAAGGCGCGGTGGAGCGGGTGCGCCCGAAGATGATGACCGTGACTGCGATCATGGCCGGGCTGCTGCCGATCATGTGGAGCAGCGGCACCGGCTCGGAAGTGATGAGCCGCATCGCCGCGCCGATGGTCGGTGGGATGATTTCCTCCACCGTGCTGACGCTGCTGGTGATACCGGCCATTTATGCGCTGGTGAAGGAAACGGAATTGCGCAAGCCGCAACAAACTTGACTGTAAACGGGCGGCAGTCGATGCGTCGTTGTCAATACACGGGAAAGAAAAAATGGAGAACGAAATGGAAAAATTGATTGGAATAACCGCCTTGTTGCTGATGGGTGCGGCATCGCTGCCGCTGGTTGCCCAGCCGATGGCGGGCATGGAGGCGCAGAAGAAAACTGTTCAGGCTACCCATCAAGGCACGGGCAAGGTGGTATCCATGGATCGTGCGAAATTGCGCATCAAGATGGCGCACGAGCCGATCAAATCGCTCGGTTGGTCGGCTATGTCGATGGACTTCAGCGTAGCAAACGCCGCACTGCTGGATGGCCTCAAGGAAGGTGACGCAGTGCAGTTTGAGCTGGGGAAAACCAGGCCGGATGATCTGGTATGGATAATCGTCAAAATCAAGCGCAGGTAATCGGCGATTAAACGTGCCGGATATGATCGTGTACAAGAGCGGCAAGCTTGGGGCAGCGAGTGGATTTAGTAAGTATCCCCCGGCAAAGCCGGGGGCTTTAGTTTTGTTAGCCCCTCAAAGGGGCAATATCGTGAAGCGCCTGAAGGCGCTGGCTCACATTCCCAATTTCAACTGATCGTAATGCGCATCTTCTTTGTCCTGATTTCGGACATACGCCCTGACCATCTCTTCATCGAGTCCAATCGTGGTCACAAAATACCCTCGTGCCCAAAAATTTTCACCCGTGAAATTCTTTGTCTTGCCTGCGAACCGTCTCGCTATCGATATCGCACTTTTGCCTTTGATATAACCAATCACATACGACACCGAGTGCTTCGGTGGAATACTGATACAGATATGCACATGATCCGGCATCAAGTGCCCTTCCACAACCTGGCATTCCTTTTGTTCGGCCAGCTCACGAAATATCTCACCAAGATGTTTGCGGATCGCCCCGAAAATCATCTTCTTTCGCCCCTTTGGTATAAATACCACGTGATATTTGCAATCCCACTTCGTGTGACAAAGGCTCTGGTATTTTCTCATTTGATTCTCCTAACTTTTAGTCAAGCCAGTAGAATCAGGCAGACCGTAGCGCACGGTCAAACCTTGTGAGTCCCCCGGCAAAGCCGGGGGATTACCTTACTTATTTATGGTTTGTGCGGTGCCACACTGACTGGAATCTTTGAGGGCGTAATATCTGCTTGTCGCGATTTCCGGCAAAACTTTGTCCACCACCCGAAGGGAGCATGAAATGGCAACCGATCCTGTGTGCGGCATGACAGTAAAACCGGAGTCTCCACACCGCAGCGAATATCGCGGCGTCGAATATCGTTTTTGCAGCGCCAAGTGCCTGGCCAAGTTTCAGGCATCCCCGGCGGATTATCTTAAGCCACACCCGGCGCAGCCTGCTGTTGCGCGCAGCGGTGCGATGTACACCTGCCCGATGCACCCGGAAATCCGCCAGCCCGGGCCGGGAAACTGCCCGAAATGCGGCATGGCGCTGGAACCGGAATCGCCGCAGGCTCCGGGGGCAATCGAATACACCTGTCCGATGCATCCCGAAGTGGTGCGCAGCGAGCCGGGCAGTTGCCCGATCTGCGGTATGGCCCTGGAGCCGCGCAACGCCCCGGCGGAAGACAACGCCGAACTGACGGATATGACGCGGCGCTTCTGGGTCAGCACGATATTAGCTTTGCCGGTATTTCTCATGGCGATGGTGACCGATCTGGCGCCGCAATTGCTGCCGGCTTCTGTTTCGATGCATGTGGTGGTGTGGCTGGAATTCGCGCTGGCGACACCGGTAGTAGTGTGGGGCGGCTGGCCGATCTTCCAGCGCGGCTGGGCGTCGCTGGTCAACCGCAGCCTGAATATGTTCACCCTGATCGCACTCGGCGTCGGCGTGGCGTGGGCATACAGCGTGGTGGCGATGTTGCTGCCGGGCATCTTCCCGCCCGCGATGCACAGCATGATGGGCACGGTGCCGGTGTATTTCGAGGCGGCAGCGGTCATCATGGCGCTGGTGCTGCTCGGTCAGGTGATGGAACTGCGCGCGCGCAGCCAGACCAGCGCCGCGATCAAGCTGCTGTTGGGCCTTGCCCCCAAGACCGCGCGCATCGTCCGTACCGACGGTAATGAAGAAGACATCCTGCTGGAGCAGGTGCAGCCGAATGATGTGCTGCGCGTGCGCCCCGGCGAGAAGGTGCCGGTGGACGGCGTGGTGCTGGAAGGGACGAGCGCGCTGGATGAGTCCATGGTCACCGGCGAATCCATCCCGGTGGAAAAGACGGCGGGTGCGCGACTAATCGGCGCAACGGTGAACGGCACCGGCAGTTTGCTGATGCGCGCCGAGCGCGTCGGCGCCGACACGCTGCTGGCGCAGATCGTGCACATGGTGAGCGAAGCGCAACGTTCGCGCGCGCCGATCCAGCGCCTGGCCGATGTCGTTGCGGGTTATTTTGTTCCGGTAGTGGTCCTAGCCGCGCTCGCCACGCTGGCGATATGGGGCATCTGGGGGCCTGAGCCGCGCCTGGCGCACGCCGTGGTCAACGCGGTGGCGGTGCTGATCATCGCCTGCCCCTGCGCGCTGGGGTTGGCCACGCCGATGTCGATCATGGTTGGCACCGGGCGCGGCGCGACACTCGGCGTGCTGATCAAGAATGCCGAGGCGCTGGAAACCATGGAGAAGGTCAACACGCTGGTGGTGGACAAGACCGGCACGCTGACCGAGGGCAAGCCGAAACTGACCTCGGTCGTTCCGCTGGCCGGGTTCGAGGAGGGTGTAGTGCTGTGGCTGGGTGCCAGCCTGGAGCGCGCCAGCGAACACCCGCTGGCGGCGGCCATCGTCAATGGCGCGCAGGAAAAAAATATCACACTCACGGCGGTGAGCGAGTTCCGTTCGTTCACCGGCAAGGGCGTGGCGGGAACGGTCGAGGGCAGGGCGGTCGTGCTGGGCAACCTCAAATTGTTCGAGGAGTTGAATATTGGAGCAGGCGAATTACCCGAACGTGCCGAGGCGTTGCGCGGCGACGGCCAGACGGTGATGCTGCTGGCAATCGACGGCAAGGCGGCGGGATTGATCGGCGTGGCCGACCCGGTCAAGGCGTCCACGCCGGACGCGATCCGCGCGCTGCATGAGGAAGGCGTGCAGGTCATCATGCTGACCGGAGACAACCGCATCACGGCGGAGGCAGTTGCGAAAAAATTGGGCATAGACCGTATCGAGGCGGAAGTGCTGCCCGAGCAGAAAGCTTCCATCGTCAAGCAACTGCAGGCGCAGGGGCGCATCGTGGCGATGGCGGGCGACGGCATCAACGACGCGCCGGCATTGGCGCAGGCGCAGGTCGGCATCGCCATGGGCACCGGCACTGACGTGGCGATGGAAAGCGCGGGTATCACGCTGATCAAGGGCGACCTCATCGGCATCGTGCGCGCCGTGCGCCTGTCCCGCGCCACCATGCGCAATATCCGCCAGAACCTGTTCTTCGCCTTCATCTACAACGTGCTCGGCATCCCGATTGCGGCGGGCGTGTTGTACCCGGTTTTCGGTTTATTGCTCTCGCCGATTATTGCCGCCGCCGCGATGAGCTTCAGTTCGGTGTCGGTGATTATGAATGCGCTGCGGCTGAGTCGCATGCGTCTGTGATCGTGTTTCAACCGGGAATGGAGAGGAGAGCGAAATGTGGGGATACATGAATGATGGCATGGGATTTGGCATGGGGCTGGGCATGCTGCTGTTCTGGGGGCTACTAATTGTCGGCGTTGTGGTGCTGGTGAAATGCTTCTGGGGTTCCGGCGCTTGCGGGAAACGCGAGCGGGAGAAGTCAGCGCTCGACACCCTGAAAGAACGCTACGCGCGGGGCGAGATCGGGCGCGACGAATTTGAGCTGAAGAAGCGCGACCTGGGCGAGTAATCCGGGTTGGCGCGTACCGAATAAATTTTGTGCATCGCCCGGATGGAGGATGGCATGTCAGATCAACATGAAACACGGCACCTTTACAAGGCACGCTGGGTGCTCTATGGTTTTCTTGCGATTGCCGGGTTCTTCCTGTTCACGGAACACCGTGCCCATGTGCTGGGGATATTGCCTTATCTGTTTTAAACGCGTGACTGAGTCGTTGATCGTGATGTTGTCTGTACCGTTCGCGCTGGTCGGCGGTGTGTGACTGCTGCGGCTGTTCGGCTACAACCTATCCGTTGCAGTCGCGGTGGGCGTGAGCCTTTCTCTACCCCTATCAGCCTAATGGATTATCTGGGCCAATCATTGCTGTAGGCGCTTTCCTACCCCTCACCTGTATGATTCCTACGCAATATTTCAATATTTCCTGATATTTTATTCCCCGCAGATTAGGCATGATGCAAGCAGTGGTAATAGGTACGGCACGTACACATGTTGAATTTCGGGAGGCTGATTCATGCAGCAAACTTTAATGGCGCACCAGCCCTTGCGCAAAACAGACACATGCTCCGGGGCCGCCGTCGGCATACAGGCAAAGCAAACGTCATGGGAGATCGAAGCAAATTTGCGCGTCATGGTTGACGCGATCCCCGTGCCGCTGGCTATGAGCAATGGGCGGGGAAACACCCTGCATCTGAACCGGGCATTCATGGAGGCGACAGGTTATACGCTGGATGATATGCCTGCCATGGCGGACTGGCTGTCGCGTGTTTGCCCGGACCCGCATGACCGGCAACGGGTGGTGCAAAGCTGGCATGACAATCTGGAGAAAGCCAGGCTGACCGGCGGAGCTATTGCGCCCATGGAATTGGACATCAAGTGCAGGGATGGCTCGGTGCGCACTTTTATGTGCTGCACTGCCGCACTGGAAAAAAGCTTCGCCGGAATTTGTCTGACTCTGCTGCATGACATTACCTTCGACAAGGTGGCCGTGGGTGAATTCGAGAATATGGCGTTCTATGACCCGCTCACTTATTTGCCCAACCGCCGCTTCCTGATCGACCGTTTGCATCAGGCGCTTGCGCTGAGCATACGCACCGGCTGGCATGGCGCGCTGCTGCTCGTCGATCTCGATAATTTTAAGGGTGTCAACGATGCCTTGGGCCACTCAGTCGGCGACCTGATATTGGTGGAAACAGCGAACCGGCTGCAAAACTGCGTCCAGCGAGGCGCCACGGTCGCCCGCCTGGGAGCTGACGAATTTGTCGTCATGATCGAGAATCTGGACGAAGGCGAACATGCCGCCGCCGCCCACGCCGAGGCGCTAGGAGAAAAAATTCACGCCGCCCTCAATCTCCCCTACCTATTCGATGGCTGCGGGCATTTTTGTACCGCCAGCATCGGCGTCACCTTGTTCCACAGTTCGGCAAAGACGCTGGAAGAAACGCTCAAGCGGGCGGATGTCGCGTTGTTCCAGGCAAAAAAAGCGGGGCGCAACATGCTGCGTTTTTTCGACCCCGTCCTTCAGGCTGCGATCACGGCCCGGGTCGCGTTGGAAGCTGACCTGCGCCGCGCCGTTTCCGATCAGGGCCAATTCCTGCTTTACTATCAGGCGCAGGTCGACTCGTCCGGCCACATGATCGGCGCCGAATCGCTGGTGCGCTGGCTGCATCCTCTACGCGGCATGGTATCTCCCGCCGAATTCATCCCGCTCGCCGAGGAATCCGGGTTGATCCTTCCCCTGGGGCACTGGGTGTTGGCAACCGCCTGTCAGCAATTGGCGGACTGGGCGAAGCGGCCGGCAACGGCCCACCTCACCTTGGCGGTGAATGTCAGCGCCAAACAATTCCACCTGCTGACTTTCGTCGAAGAGGTGTTGACGCTGGTCGATTACTTCAAGATAAACCCGGCAAAGCTCAAGCTGGAGATTACCGAGAGCATGCTGCTGGAACATGTGGACGACATCATCGCCAAAATGACCGAGCTGAAAATCCGTGGCATCACTTTCTCCATGGACGATTTCGGCACCGGCTATTCATCCCTGCAATACCTCAAACGCTTGCCGCTTGACCAGATCAAGATCGATCAGTCGTTTGTGCGCGATATTCTTGTCGATGACAGCGGCAGGGCAATCGTGCGCACCATCATTGCCATGGCGCAAGGAATGAATTTGAACGTCATTGCCGAAGGGGTGGAGACGAAAGCGCAACGGCAATTTCTTCTGGACAAAGGCTGCGCTCACTACCAGGGCTTTTTGTTCGGCAGGCCGATGCCGGTCGAGCAGTTTGAACAGCTGTTGATTTTGAAGAATGCAATTTGTCTTGAAGAAGCCGGCGATTGCGAAGAGCGCAGGCTGATGGCATCATCCGGTTTGGAGTAAGTGCGGCAGCGGAACATCATGATCTAGCCGGGGCAGCACCCGAGCAGTTGCCTATTTTCAAAACACAATGGAGAGCCGGATATGAGCGCACCGAAATGCGTCAGCAAGTTGCTGGATGGGGTGGCGCGGAGCGCTGCGCAATGAAAATCCTGTTCCTCACCCACAGCTTCAACAGCCTGGCGCAGCGCTTGTATATCGAACTGACGCGGCGCGGGCATGAGGTATCCATCGAATTTGATATCAACGATGCAGTCACGGCGCAGGCGGTCGAACTCTATCGCCCCGAGCTCATCGTCGCGCCGTTCCTCAAGCGCGCCATCCCGGAGGCGGTGTGGCGCAACCATATTTGTTTCGTGGTACACCCCGGCATCGTCGGCGACCGCGGACCGTCGGCGCTGGACTGGGCGCTCATGCGCGATTGCGCGGAATGGGGCGTCACGGTGTTGCAGGCCAGCGGCGAAATGGATGCGGGCGACATCTGGGCGGCGGAAACTTTCCCGATGCGCCTGGCGAAGAAGAGCAGCCTGTACCGCAACGAAGTGGTCGAGGCGGCGGTGCGTGGGGTGCTGAAAGCGGTGGAGCGTTTCCAATCCGGCAACTTCAAGCCGCAGCCGCTGGATTATTCCCGCCCCGAGGTGCTTGGCCGCTTGCACGCGCCGATCAAGCAGGCCGACCGAGCCATCGACTGGCAGCGCGACGGCACGCGCGCGGTGCTAAAGAAAATCAATGCCGCCGATGGCTTTCCGGGTGTGCTCGACACGTTGTGCGGCGAGGCGTATTACCTGTTCGACGCCTGCGCCGAAGACACGCTGCGCGGCAGCCAGCCGGGAGAAATCATCGCCCAACGCAACGGCGCGATCTGTCGTTCAACATCGGATGGCGCGGTGTGGATCGGTCATTTGAAGCGCAAGGCTGAAGAAGAGCAATCATTAAGTTCTAAAAGTTCTAATTGTTCATCTGGCGTAGGTCGGGCTTCAGCACGACATGTCGGGTTAAAACCCGACCTACTGGTAGATCAATCTGGGCTCAAATTACCTGCCACGCTGTTGCTGGAAGGGCATCTCGCTAACGTGCCGGAAGCGCCGCTCGATGCGTTTTCATCCTGTACTGGCGATACCTACCGCGACATCTGGTTCGAGCAGAAGAACGGCATCGGCTATCTGCATTTCGCGTTTTATAACGGCGCGATGAGCAGCACACAATGCGCGCGGTTGCGCGAAGCCTATCTGGTCGCCACGCAACGCGATGTGCGCGTGATCGTGCTGATGGGCGGCGCGGACTTCTGGTCGAACGGCATCCATCTCAACCGCATCGAAGCCGCCGCCAGCCCGGCGGATGAATCCTGGCACAACATCAACGCGATGAACGACCTGACGCGCGCCATCGCCGCCACCGGCAGCCAGCTCACCATCGCCGCATTGCAGGGCAATGCCGGGGCGGGCGGCGTGTTCCTGTCGCTGGCGGCGGATCAGGTCTATGCGCGCGAGGGCGTGGTGTTCAACCCGCACTACAAGGGCATGGGCAACCTGTACGGCTCGGAATACTGGACCTACCTGTTGCCGAGGCGCGTGGGCGAGGCGAGGGCGGCGACGCTGACGCAGAACCGTTTGCCGGTAGGCGCGGCGGAGGCGCAAGAGATCGGGCTGATCGACGGCCGCTTCGGAACTGAGCGCGCAGATTTCCTCGCAAGAATCGAACAGATCGCCGAAGGGCTGGCCGCCAGCCCGGATTACTCCGCGCTATTGCAGGAGAAGGCTGCGCGGCGCGGGCGCGACGAGCGGGAAAAGCCGCTGGATGCCTACCGCGCCGAAGAGCTACAACACATGAAGCTCAATTTTTACGGCTTTGATCCCAGCTACCATGTGGCGCGCTACAACTTTGTGTACAAGATTCCCCATGCCTGGACGCCGCTGTATCTGGCGCGGCATCGCCGTATCGCCGCATCGCAAGATGAACCAGAGATGTGTTAATCAATCCTCTTGGGTTTTGAATGAACATCATCCGTCTTTCCCTCAATCTCCTGCGACGCGACTGGCGCGCCGGTGAATGGCGCGTGCTGCTGCTGGCGTTGGTGCTGGCGGTGGGTAGCCTCGCGACCGTCGGGCTGTTCGCCGACCGCGTGCGGCTGGCGTTGCAGCAGGAGGCGACCAGCCTGATCGGCGCGGATTTGCGCATTGTTTCGGCGCGCCCGCTGCCGCCCGTTTATCGCAATATGGCCGAGACGCGCGGGCTGCGCACGGTGGAGAGCCGCGCGTTCCTGAGCATGGTGGCGCACCGCGAGCAGACGTTATTGAGCGAGATTCAGGCGGTCGGGGCGGGCTATCCGTTGCGCGGCAGAATCGAGATCGACGATGGCAGCGCGCGTGTCGCTCAGGCCATTCCCCTGCGCGGCACGGTGTGGGTGGACGGGCGGCTGCTGAGCCGACTGGATTTGCGGGTCGGCGACGAGGTCGGTATCGGCACGCAGCGCTTCACGGTGGCGGCGCGTATCGTGCGCGACATCGACCGGGCGGTCGGTTTCTACAGCATTGCGCCGCGAGTGCTGATGAACGGCGACGATTTGGCCGCGACGGGCCTGTTGCAGGAAGGCAGCCGCATCACCTACCGCCTGATGGTCGCGGGCGCGGCGCGGCAGGTCGAGGCGCTGCATGACGAGTTGAAACCGAAGCTGTCGAACGGCGAAAAGCTGGAAAGTGTGCGCGATGCGCGCCCGGAAATACGCAGCGCGCTGGAACGCGCCGAGCATTTTCTCGGCCTCGCCGCACTGACGGCGGCGATCCTCGCGGGTGCGGCAATGGCGCTGGCGGCGCGGCGTTTCGTGCTGCGCCACCTGGATACCTGCGCGATGCTGCGCTGCCTCGGCGCGCAGCAGGGGCAGGTGCTGCGCCTGTTCCTTTACCAGCTCCTGCTGCTCGGTCTGGCTGCGGTGCTGCTCGGCTGCGCCCTGGGTTATGCCACGCAGGCGGCGCTGGCCGGATTCATCGAAGCGATGCGCGACACTGAGCTGCCGCAGCCTTCTGTGTTGCCCGCGCTCAAGAGTGCGGCCAGCGGCTTTGCGCTGTTGCTCGGTTTTACTTTCCTGCCGTTGCTGCAATTGCGCAAGGTGTCGCCGCTGCGCGTGCTGCGCCGCGAACTGGGCGCGCCGCAGGCCAATGCCGTGCTGGCCTATGGCCTCGGCGTGCTGGTGCTGGCGGGATTATTTCTGTGGCATTCCGGCTCGATCAAGCTGGGGTTCACGATGCTGGGCGGGCTGCTTGCGGGGCTGGCCGTGTTCGGCCTGCTGGCCTGGCTGTTGCTGCACGGGCTGGCGCGCTATTCGTTGCGTTTTCAAGCGCAGGTGCGCCACGCGTTCAACAACCTGGCCCGGCACGGGCGCGATTCGGCGCTGCAAGTGGTGGCGCTCGGCCTGGGCGGCATGGCGTTGCTGCTGCTGACGCTGGTGCGCGGCGACCTGCTGCAAAGCTGGCAGGGCAAGCTGCCGCCGGACACGCCGAACCGCTTCATTGTCAACATCCAGCCGAACCAGTTGCTGGCATTGCAGGATTTTTTCGCGCGCCAGTCTGTGCCGCAGCCGCAGTTGCTGCCGATGGTGCGCGGGCGTCTGGTCGCCATCAGCGCCGCGCCGATCAGCGGCGACAGCTACGCCGACCCGCGCGCGCGCGAACTGGTGGAGCGCGAATTCAATCTGTCTTATGCCGAGCAGATGCCGGAGTGGAACGAGCTGGTGAGCGGCAATTGGTGGTCTCCCTCCGCTGATAAGGGGAGGGCGCAATTATCGGTCGAAGAAGGCATCGCCGAACGCCTTGGCATCCGCCTTGGCGACGAGCTCACCTACGACGTGGCGGGCAGCCGCTTTACCGCGCGCGTCACCAGTTTGCGCAAGGTGCAATGGGATTCGATGCGGGTAAATTTTTTCGTGATCGCCACGCCGGAGCTGCTCGGGGATTATCCGGCAAGTTATCTCACCAGCTTCTATCTGCCGCCCGACCAAGTGCGCGCGGGCGACCAATTGGTGCGGGAGTTTCCCAACCTGCTGGTGATCGATACCGGTGCGATGATCGAGCAGGTGCGCGGCATCATGGAGCAGATCGCACAGGCTGCCGGCGTGATCTTCCTGTTCACCCTGTTGAGCGGCTTCGCGGTGCTGTACGCCGCGTTGCTGGCCACACAGGACGAGCGCATCAAAGAGGCGGCGATTCTGCGCACCCTGGGCGCGGACAGCCGCTACCTGAGACGTTTGCATCTCACGGAATTCGCCGCGCTGGGGTTGCTGAGCGGGCTGTTTGCGGCAGCGGGCGCGGTGTTGCTGGGTTGGGCGCTGGCGCGCTTCGTGCTGGAAATTCCGTATCAGGCGAGCGTCGTCATCTGGCCGGTCGGCGGGCTGGGCGGGATGCTGGTGGTGATGTTGGCGGGATGGCTGGGTACGCGGCGGCTGGCGGTATTGCCGCCGCTGGTAATCTTGCGCGAGTAACTAATTCCATTTTTCCTTCAATAGGAAAATAATCTGTAGGTCGGGCTTCGCCCGACATTTGTATCCGGCGGGTAGAACCCGCCCTACGATAATGCTCTATTGATCGGGAATTGGAATGAAAACCATGCTTGATCCTCTGCGCGGCACTGAATGCGCGCGCCAGGATCGCAGAAATTTCTGCCGAAATCCCCAGCTTCTTCCTTTGCTGGGGGGCGTAGTGCTGAGGTGGGATGAATTCAGGGCTGCTAAGATTCTGAGCAATTGACAATGGCAGCCAAGAAAGATATATTGAATATATCTTTTTGCCGTTTTCGAGAACATCATGACTACTACAGCGAAACCAGATCAACTATTACTCCGTTTCCGGTCAACCGACACGCAGAACGGCATCAGCCGTTCAACCGTGGAAAAACTGGCTGAATATCTCGGTTTCACCGGGGAAACGCAAGTGATTCACTATGCGTTGCGCAAGCTGGCGAAAGAAGTGCTGCCGGCCTATGAAGCCGACGACGGCGAGCTAACGCCAGCACAGTTGGCAGCAATTCGCAAAGCGATACCTCAAGGTCGCGCAAAATCGGTCAAATCGAGCTTGTTCTGAGGCATGGTGAAACATTGGTGGCCAGCTCCGGAAGCAGGCGAAGTCGTATGGTGTCACTTCCCGGAAAACAAGGGAATTGAGCCGGGGCCGAAGCCTCGACCTGCTTTGATTGTCAAGGTATTTGACGACCGGGCATCCCATTTCATTGTGTTAGTGGCCTATGGCACAAGTCAGAAAACTGACCAACTCCGCTCGGGAGAATTCCTTATAGCTGATCGCGAGGTGGCGGCGTACCAGCTCGCAGGCTTAAGCTACTCGACAAAATTCAGTTTTCATAGCACGGTGGAGCTGCCATACAGCAGCGAATGGTTCAAGGTTCCGCCCGGTGCACCAAACGGCCAAACGCCAAAGCTCGGTGTGCTTCATCCAAGTTTGATGCAGCGTGTACGCGCCGCCTGGGAAGCGGCTCAAGCGAGTTGACATCCTCCCCCTCAAAAAGGAAAGGGATTCCTGCGGTATTCAGCTAAAACCTGGCTGACTCACTTCGGCATTGTCCTGCGCTCAAGCTGATGGCTGTCCTATAAGCAGCTGTTGGAATTTCACTCGGGGAATTTACTCAGGACACCCCGAAGTCGTTCGCGAAGTATGGCCAACGACACTGAGCCGTCGGTCGAAGATGTTGTGTTGAACGTTTGCCGACACAAATGAGTTATTCGAATTCAGTTATTCGACTACCCAAAGCTGCCATTGAAGGAAAGAGCAATATTAAAACCGTGGATTGTTAGCCAATTGCTTAGCCAGTTTTAAGCAAGGTGTGCAGCTTCGTGCTACCCTACGCGCGAAAAAAGGGGCGGAGATGCAGGCAATTGATTTATTTAGTGGGGCGGGGGGTATGTCCATCGGGGCTTCTATGAGCGGGGTTGATGTCCGCTATGCCGTCGAGCTGGACAAACATGCTGCCGCCACTTTCGCGCTTAACCACAAACACACCACCCTGCTAAACCAAGACATTCGAACCGTGAAGGCTTCGCACTTCAAAAGGTTTGACAAGGCACAGCCCACAGTTATTTTTGGCGGGCCACCGTGCCAGGGTTTTTCAACCTCTAACCAAAAAAACCGCGACCTGCTCAACACCAATAACTGGCTTTACATGGAGTATGTGCGCCTCGTAAAAGAGGTGCGCCCCGATTGGGTTGTTTTTGAAAATGTTAAAGGCTTGATCGAAACAGAAAATGGTTTTTTCCTTGATGCTGTTTTGGATGGTTTCAAAAAGCTGGGATACACCACAAACCATTTTGTACTGAACTCGGCTGATTTCGGCGTTCCTCAAAAGAGAAATCGTTTATTTATCGTTGGTTCGTTGCACGGTATCGAAATCGGCAAGCCAAAGCCAACAGTAAAGAAGTACCGTACCGTAAAGGACGCAATTTCCGACTTGCCTGAGTTGGATAATGGCGATGCGCCGGATATCACAGAATACTCAAGGGCGGCAGAATCCACTTATGCCAAGTTAATGCGTAAAAAAATGAGCCAGTGCGGGAATAATGTGGTGACCAATAACGCGCCGCATATTGTTAAGCGGTATAGTCACATCCCGCAAGGTGGTAACTGGGAAGATATCCCAAAACGCCTGATGAAAAACTATGCCGATGTTTCCAGATGCCACACGGGGATTTACCGACGCCTTAAAGAAGATGAGCCATCTGTTGTGATAGGGAACTTCAGGAAAAATATGCTGGTACATCCTTGGAGGAATCGTGGCTTGTCTGTGCGTGAGGCTGCTCGTTTGCAATCAATACCAGACTGGTTCAGGTTCACTGGCTCCATTGGATTTCAGCAACAGCAAGTTGGGAATCTTGTACCGCCCTTGCTCGCGAAGGCAGTATTTTCTGAAATATGCAATCAAGCCTAAGCATCCTCGAATCTTCAATTGGTTTACACAACACATGAGTGAAAACTGGCTTCCATTAGAAATAAAGCTCGAAGAGTTTGCGAAAACTCGGAAGCATGAGTTTGCAGATCAGCATGTCGAATACTGGGTTAGGTATACAGCGCTGGTGGCAAACCTCAGGCAGCATATCTATCCGTATATTAACGCCGGACTTGCGAGTTTTTCAAAATCACCTGGGTTCTATACTGATCACGGTGGAAAGCATTTTGACGAAGTTGTTCGGTTTGCAGGGTTCCTGATTGAAACCACATTTAATCAATCAAATTCATCGCTAACCCCATATGAACTTTACCTGCTACTTTGCGCAATCCGCGTTCATGATGCTGGAAACATAGATGGGCGAGAAGATCACAATAAAAGAGCTGTATCCATTCTAATGGAATATGGTGGGAATATTAAATTCGACACCACAGAACTTGATCTGATTGGCACTATAGCTCAAGCCCATGGTGGGCTCACTATAGACGAGGATAAGGATATTATTGGAAGAACTCTTCCAGAGGTTACTACCGCAGGCGGCGCAGATGTTAGGCCACAATTGGTGGCTGCCCTTGTAAGGTTTGCTGATGAAATATGCGAACATAGTTCGCGCGCATCGATTCACCACATAAACCACAATAGCTTGCCAGAAGAAAATAAACTTTTTCATTTCTATGCGAAAAGCATTGCTGGGGCAAAGCCTGATAGGAATAACAAGGCATTCAAACTTAGATTTAAATTTGACACCTCGTTATTCAACCGTACGTATTTGACGCCCATAGATGCGAATGGCAAGCAGATTCAAAAATACCTGATTGATGACGTATGGCATCGAATAGACAAGCTAAACCACGAGCGTGTTTACTGTAACCGATTTCTTCTTCCATCAATGCAAACAGATCGCTTGGAAATTGGAATGGAATTCATTAAAACGACAACAGTAAACAATGTAAATATTAACGTGGCTTGTGGTGAAGCCTTGACTCTGACTATTAGAGATGAGGGATATCCCGATGTCCCTGATGACTGGAGAAAAGAGGTGTCTAGTGTGAATGGTGAAAATTTTGCAGGGAAGGCTTGGTAATCATGAGCAATAATCCATTTGCCGTTTCATCCCCAGAAATGATGGACGCAGCAGAAATACTCAGGCTGTTTGTTCCTCTTGCAGAGAGTTTTGAAACTGGTGCGCCTGGGCATGTGTTTATTCATGGACATCGTGGCTGCGGGAAGAGCATGATGCTACGTCAAATGACACCTGACTGCATGATGCTTTCGAGTGGCAAATCTCTGGTAGAACTGCCTTATTTAGGACTCTACGCAACCATAAAGTCAACCGATCTGGATTTGTCTGATTTTGAAAGAATTCACAATCAGTATGCGGGCCTAGTACTCGCAGAGCATACATTATCATTATTTGTGGCCTCAAAGGCGTTGCAGTCGCTAAGTGAACACATGGGTGAGTCTTTGAATAATGAAGCTGCAAAACAAGCTATTGAAAAGACATGCTCGCAATTTGTAATAAAGAAACTTAAATCCGTAGGGGGGGTTTTCTCTGTTAGTGCTGACTTAAAGTCCACGCAGGATGTGCTTCGACAATCCATAAAAGCAATTGACGAAGTATATGGGGTTATTAGCTCCTATATAAGGAATATAGGGCTAACCGAAACATATACACCATACACTGGGCCGCTGGTCAGCTATAGAGATTTTCTATTCCCTTTTTTGTGCGAACTCACTCAAATGGAATGTATGCCAAAAAGGAAGCCAGTTTATCTACTCCTTGATGATGCAGATAATTTAAGCCGGATACAAACCCAAGTGTTAAATAATTGGGTTTCCTTCCGAACTGGGAACAAAGTTTCATTCAAAATCACGACACAGCGCGGCTATAAAACTTGGAGAACAACAACCAAGCAACTAATAGAAACGCCCCACGATTTTAATGAGGTCGATATTTCGACTATCTACACTGGCAAACACTCGAAGACCGCATACCCTAAATGGGTAGCTGATATTGTAAATAGAAGGCTTAAGGAGCATGGAATACAAGTTTCTGTGCAGGAGTTTTTTCCTCCAGATGTAGAGCAAGAGAATGAAATAAAAGATATGGCCAATATGCGCATTAAAAATTGGGAAAAAGAGGGTAAAGGATACCGACCTGGTGATGATGCTTATAGATATGCAAGACCTGATTACATCAAAGGATTAGGCGCCAAACAGATGAGAACTTATTCATATGCTGGCTTTGAACAGCTTGTTCACATTTCGTCAGGAATTGTTCGATACTTTTTAGATAACGCGGCAGCAATGTATGGCGAAGAAATGAAGCTCAGACTGGCAGATAATTCAAAAAACAAAGTGGTAGAACTAGACCATCTTTCGCCAGATATACAAGATCAGGTGGTTAGAGCTAATGCAGACAAACTTTTTTTTGGGGCGTTGGATAAGTTAGAAAGAGATGCCGCAGAAGATCAAGGAGGAACATCCGCTCAGCATTTCAAGCAGTTGCGAAATTTGATTCAGGCCTTAGGTGGGATGTTTCAACTGATTCTTTTATCAGAGCGATCCGAAAGGCGCGTATTTTCTATCGCATTATCGGACAACCCACCTGAGGATGTTATGAATATTCTTGAGTTGGGGGTGCGGCATGGGTATCTCTACGAAGCCGCAATTGGTACGAAAGATGGGCGTGGACGCACACGTCGGTTTGTTATGACAAGGCGTCTATCACCTCTTTTTAAATTGGATCCAACAGGTTTTTCTGGGTATTTATTTGTAACTACTCAGTTATTGGAGACTGCAATACTGAACCCTACTAGAGCTGTAAATGATTTTGAAAATGGACGTCTTGGAACAGTGGTTGAAAATGCCCAATTGCCATTGGAGTTTCAGTCATGATTGAAAAGATGCCACTGCTGGAACTGGATAAATTATTTCCAGACGGAATAGCACTTTTCATAGGTATGGTTAGCTTTGAAGATCGTTGCTTTTCAATTCTTGAAAATCTAAAGACGCTTCCAGTGCATTGTTTGCTTTTTAAAAACCTTGCGTCAGGCGCAATAGCTCAAAAGAATCTTGATCACATGATTGGGCTGACTATTGAGCGAAATACAGTTGTTGATCTCGACATTAGCTCTCCTATCACTACCGCTGATGCGTTTGCACGAGCCCTAGCATCTGAGGTGATCGCATCCTCTGCTGGAGCTATCTTTATTGATACGACCACATTTACTCATGAGCAATTGTTGATTCTGTTAAGAATAATAGAGTTGCGAGGGATTGAACACAAAATTATCATGGGTTACACCGGTGCGGAAACATACAGCACAAATACTGATGTAGAGCATGTATGGCTATCAAGAGGGGTTGCACAAATACGCTCCGTCCTCGGCTATCCTGGTCGTTTTTCGCCTTCAAAAAGGTTACATTTAATTGTTGTCGTTGGCTTTGAGCATGAGAGAGCCGCCGCAGTTATAGAACAGTTTGAACCGGCCCGCTTAACACTAATGTGCGGAGACCCAGAGCAATCGGTATCTTCAAGTCACTATGCAACCAACAAGCGATTTTTTGAAAAATTGCAAAATTTTGTTGAGCGGGCCAAGTCAACGCAAACATCTGTTGAAACTTGTTATATTTCTTGCGTTAATCCGTTTGAAGCAAGAGATACGGTGTTAAAACTGGCTTCGGCAGATGAGGGCTATAACGTTGTTGTCTGCCCCATGAATACAAAAATTTCTACAGTGGGTGTTGGAATGGCTGCAATTCAAAACGGACAAATCCAGATCGCGTATGCTCGCGCAATTGAATACAATGAAAATGGGTACTCTACGCCTTCAACAATGGCAACAGTTTTTGAATATCCCGTAGCGCATCGTGAGTGCATTAATGGGGTCAAAGCGATTAAACAGCCATCGGTGCCGTCAGTGGAGCATGATGCCGGTAACCTTCCAGCGTAAAATCTGACGGCTCAATCTGTTCAAGCCAGCTCGGTTCATATTTTCCGGTTTTTGCAAAATCTGGAACCCGATCCGAAATAATCAATTTTGGACTCGGGAAAGGTTCGCGCGCTAACTGCTCCGATACCATCTCTTTGTGATTCTCGTAAATGTGCGCATCCGCTATAAAGTAGGTAAACCATCGCGGAGCGTAGCCAGTCAGCCTTCCAACAAGTGATAGCAACGCGGCTCCTTCTGCGATATTAAACGGTGCACCAAGGCCTAAATCATTGCTGCGGATGTAGAGGCAAAGAGAAATCTCCTTGCTTGTCGCATTCGGCAAGAACTGATACAGCAGATGGCAAGGGGGGAGAGCCATCTGATCCAACTGCGCCCAATTCCATCCGTGAAAAATTATACGGCGATCAGAGGGGTTGGTGATGATGGTATCTAGGCATTGGCGCAGCTGGTCAACCGCCTTGTAAAGCAAGACTTGATCACTCCCATTCTCGGTAAATTGGGTGATGATTTTGAAACCACGTTGTTGCGCGTCGCTAATCTGCGCAGCATTGGATGCCTGTAGAACCTTGTATGCTGGCCACTGACGCCACTGCACACCGTATATTTCGCCAAGATCGTCAGCCTTAATTCGGTAGGGATTTTCCAGCCACTGTTTATTTTCATTGGCATTCTGATCCCACACCTTGCTGCCAAGGGCACGAAAATCTGCGGCGCTTTTATATGCACGAAGGAAGCCAACCAACTCCCCGATGGCGGTCTTAAATGCGAGTCTCTTAGTGGTAATGGCCGGGAAACCATCCGCCAAATCAAAGCGCATCATTGCGCCGGGGATAGAAATCGTTCGAATGCCAGTTCTATTTTCTTGAATCGTTCCTGTGTCGAGAACGTTTCTAATTAACTCAAGGTACTGTTTCATTTTGTGCCCAATTTTTGGTCAGAATTAACGGGCAGTATAATTGAATGAGGCCAGCCGCCAGTTCGGATTCTGCTTGAGCATCATGCTTGATCCTCTGCGCGGCACTGAACGTGCGCGCCAGGATCGCAGTAATTTCTGCCGAAACTTCCAGCGTCTTCTTGCGCCATTGCCGCTCCAATGCACCTTTCGTATCGTCGGCGATGAATCAGGCAAGCGGTGGCATTCGTGTAATTCACCCCGCCAATCTCGATGCCGTTTTCCACAGAACTCTCATCCGGGGTTATTGAACAAAAAAACCGCACAAATACGCCGCTTGATAGTGAAACATGGCTTCAGAAAAGTCTGATGGAAAGTGTGCAATTTTGCGGATTATCTGCATTGAGATTTTACTTGCCGCGCCGCCCGGATCTGGGCGAGAACAAAGCCGGTTGAGGCATGGATTGGTGGCGCGCGGCTTCGGACAGAGGCGGTTGATCGGTCGGCTTTTGTGCCGGGCGCGGCTTGGCGGGTAGCGGGCTATTGCGTTGTTGCGGGTTGCGGGGTTGCGTATTGCCCGGTTGCGAGTTGCCCGGTCTCCGGCTCTGGCCGTCGCGCGGGGGGTGGGTGCGGCTTCCTCCAGCCGGTGCGCGCGGTGCGCTGGCGGTGGTATGGCTATGGCGTCGTTGCCCGTGCGGCTGGCGTGGCGGGCGCGGAGCTTCGGCGGGAAGATTGGTCGGCGGCACGAAGCTGTCTACCGTCACTTTCGGGATATCGCGCTTGATCAGCCGCTCGATGTTCTTGAGAAACGGCAGTTCTTCGCTGTCCACCAGCGAGATTGCCGCGCCGCTGCTGCCCGCGCGCCCGGTGCGTCCGATGCGGTGCACATAATCTTCCGGTATGTTCGGCAACTCGAAATTCACCACATGCGGCAGCATGTCGATGTCCAGCCCGCGTGCGGCGATGTCGGTGGCGACCAGCACCGGCATGGTGCCGTCCTTGAACTGTGCTAACGCTTTGGTGCGCGCCGGTTGGCTCTTGTTGCCGTGAATCGCGGCGGCGGGGATGCCGTCCGCATTCAGTTTTTCCGCAAGCCGGTTTGCGCCGTGTTTGGTGCGGGTGAAGACCAGCACCTGCTTCCAGTCGTGGTGTTTGATCAGGTGCGCGAGCAAATAGCTCTTCAGCTTCTGCGGCACCAGATGGGCGCTTTGCTCGATCAGCTCCACCGTGGAGTTGCGGCGCGCCACCTCGACATAACCGGGGTTGTGCAGCAGGCCGTCGGCGAGGGTCTTGATCTCATCTGAGAAGGTCGCCGAAAACAGCAGGTTCTGGCGTTGCTTGGGCAGCAGCGCGAGGATCTTTTTGATGTCGCGGATGAAACCCATGTCCAGCATGCGGTCGGCTTCGTCCAGCACCAGGATTTCGACAGCGGACAGGTCGAGCGTTTTTTGCCCGATATGGTCGAGCAGCCGTCCCGGCGTGGCGACAAGGATGTCCATCTGTCCGCGCAATGCCTTGATCTGCGGATTGATGTTCACGCCGCCGAACATCACCATCGATTTCAGCGCCAGATATTTGCCGTAGGTCTGCACCGACTCCTCGACCTGCGCCGCGAGTTCGCGGGTCGGCACGAGAATCAAACAGCGCGGGCGACCGGCGCGCTGATTTGCGACCGGCTTCGCGGTGAGCAGGTGCAGGATCGGCAGCGTGAAACCGGCGGTCTTGCCGGTGCCGGTCTGTGCGCCGGCCAGCAAGTCGCCGCCGGCCAGCACCAGCGGGATCGCCTGCGCCTGCACCGGGGTGGGTTGCGTATAGCCGGCATCGGCAATCGCGCGCATCAGGGGTTGCGCCAGATTCAGATCGGCGAAAGTAATTTCATTGGACAACGGGATAGCAGTATTTGACAAAGTAGGGCTCCTGCGACGGCCTGCCGCCCACAAGAGCGACACCAATCGAGGCAGACGAATTAAAGGATCGAAGAGATCGGGAATGAATCGAGAGACCGCTGCGCTGATTGGTTTGGCGCAGGGCGGGGCGCATTATATACCCGAGTCAGCCGGTGAGGAATATTCTTTCGCAGCTCGCGTAGGGCGGATGAGCCGAAGGCGTTATCCGCCGGATGCTTTGCCATATCGCGAAAGGTGCCATGCTTTCTCCATACGGCGGAAGGCGCTACGCTTTTCCGCCCTACTTCTCTGGCCAACATTTCTGGCCAACATTTTTGATTGCACCCAAAACGGTCTTTCGCTTACCGTGGAAATCCAGGGTCAGCGGACGGGCGTTACGCTGGGTTTGAGCGCCGCGATTTGGTCGCCCGGTTGGTAGGCAAAGCAAACGGCCACCTGCTGGCCGGATTCCACCGTCAGCGGATCGTCCAGCGGCACGATCAGGTATTGGCTGAACCAGTCGACGGTGCGCTGCGCGGCTTCGTCGATGGCGATCACGTTTTTGGTGATGAAGCGCAGCGCATTGATCTGGCCGCTTTGTTTCAGCGTAATTTCACCCTGCCAGGAGCAGTCGGTCGGCAGCAATTCCCCGTAACAGGCCAGTTGGTAGATGGCCGGGGTGGCCAATTCCACGGTGCGCGGTTGCTCCGTAACCGCGTGTTGAAAAAATGGGGTCGGGGCGTAATAGCCGTCGAAATAGAACGATTGTTGCACCGGCTGCACGGCCTGAATGAACGCTTCCGGCACGAAGCGCGGCAGCGGGCTGCCGAATTTTTCCAGGTAGCGCCGCTTGAACGATTCGATCACCGGTATCTGTTTTTCGCGCAGCATGCCCACATGCAGCATCTCGCAGATCACCACGTCCACCGGTTCGGGTGGCAGGTAATCGAAGGCATCGGCTTCGATCACTTCCACGCGTTCTCCGCCGGGATTCAGCGCCAGGATACGGCGCGCCTCCCGCACCATTTCGGGGTCTTTTTCCACGCACCATACTTTTGCCGCGCGCTGTGCCGCGAAAAAAGACAGCACCGCCGTGCCGCCGCCCAGCTCCAGCACCCGCGAGCCCGGCGGCACGGCAAAGGCGAGGGCATCACGGAAGGCGTCCATGCGCGCCTGGTCGGTGAGCATGTGGTAATGGTATATGTAGGGGATGAACTGGCCCAGTCCCTGTTGCACTTCACGGGTGTCGCTTGCGCGCTTTTCGCGATCTGCCGGTTTCAAGGGTTTGCGCTCTGCAGGAATTTGACGAAATCGTTTTCGGGCAAGGGGCGGCTGTAATAGTATCCCTGTATTTCTTCGCAGCCTGCCGAGCGGATAAAATCCAGTTGCGCTTCCGTCTCCACTCCTTCCGCGATGACGCGCAGGCCGAGGTTTCTGGACAGGCTGATGATCGCTTTGGTGATGGCTTCGTCGTCGGCGTCCTGGGTGACGCCGCGCACGAACGACTGGTCGATCTTGAGCTTGTCGATGGGGAAACGCTTGAGGTAGCTCAGGGACGAATAACCGGTGCCGAAATCGTCCAGCGACAGGCTGATGCCCAGCAACTGAAAATCATCCATCATGGCAATCACGCCTTCGACGTTCTGCATGATCATGCTTTCGGTAATTTCCAGTTCGAGAAAGCGCGCATCCAGTTCGTGGCGCGCCAGAATTTCTGCCACTATGCGCGGTAGGTCCGGGCGGAACTGCTTGGCGGAAATGTTCACCGCCAGCTTGACGATGGGCAGCCCGACACGCTGCCATTCCTTGTTGCGCGCGCAGACGGTTTCCAGAATCCACTCGCCGATGGGAATGATCAGCCCGGTCTCTTCCGCCAGCGGAATAAAATCGGCGGGGGAAATCATGCCCGTGCCGGGGTGGTTCCAGCGCAACAGCACTTCCGCGCCGACAATTTTGCCGCTTTGCAGGTTCAGTTGTGGCTGGTAGTAAAGCACCAGTTCGTTTCGCTCCAGGGCGCGGCGCAGGTTACTTTCCAGCTTGAGGCGTTCCAGGGCGCGCTGGTTCATATCGGGTGAGAAAAACAGGTAGCCGTCGGGTGCCTCGCCCCGTTTGGCGCGGTCCATCGCAACATCGGCATTCTTGATCAGAGTTTCGGCATCGTCGCCATTGTCCGGATAGACGCTGATGCCGATACTCGCGGAAATTTTCAGCTCGTGTTCCTCCACCATGATGGGCTGGGACAGGCTATCGAGAATTTTCTGCGCGACGATGGAGGCGTCCTCGTGCCTGGCAATGTTCACCAGAGATATGACGAATTCGTCGCTGCCGATGCGGGCGATAATGTCCTCGCTGCGCAGGCTGGCGGACAGTCGCTGGGCGACTTCCTTGAGCAGGGTGTCGCCGTGTGCGTGGCCGAGGGAGTCGTTGATTTGCTTGAAGCGGTTGAGGTCGACAAACAATATCGCGCCATGCGCCTTGGTGCGCTGCGCCTCGAGCAATGTTTGGCGCAGCAGGGTATGCAGCCTGGCGCGGTTCGGCAGGCCGGTGAGTACATCGTAATGGGCGAGGCGGTAGATTTGCAGCTCCGCGTTCTTGCGTTCGGTCAGATCGGTAAATACCGAAAAATAATGGGTGGTGGCGCCCTCCTTGTTATGCACGCTGCTGATCGACATCCATACCGGAAAGTTCTCGCCGTTCTTGCGCTTATTCCACAGCTCGCCGATCCACAGCCCGTTGCTTGCTATTGAGGCATTCATTTCATCGTAAAAAGCCCGGTCATGCAGACCCGATTTCAGCATCGAGGGAAACTGGCCGGCAGCTTCGTGAGCCTCGTAGCCGGTAATTTTGGTGAAGGAGCGGTTTACCGAAAGAATACGCTTGGACACGTCGGTAACGATAATGCCCTCATCGCTGTATTCGAAGATGGCCGCCTGCAGGCGCAATTCCTCTTCCACCTTGAGGCGCTCGGTGATGTCTACCAGGTAGCCGAGGATCGCGCTGGGGCTACCTTGCTCATCGCGCGACAGGGAAAGGCTCAAGCTGGCCCAGAATACCTCGCCGGATTTTTTGCGGCGCTTGACCACCATCTCCCGGCTGCCGTGATCGAGGAAGGCTTCATGAAACAGCGCGTCGTCATCCTCGTCATCATCGGCATACAGGAACAGGATATTTTTCCCGATCGCCTCCTCGGCGGTGTAACCGAACTGTTGTTCCGCCCCCTTGTTCCATCCGGTAATGTAGCCGCTCAAGTCCATGGCGATGATGGAATCGTGGACATGGTCGAGTATCTGTTGCTGCCGTGCCAGGTCACACTCTTTGTCCAACAGATCGCGCTTGCGCTCGTCGAGCTGCAGGCGATCGAGCAAGGTAGACGCGAGCAGGTTGGCCAGCGACTGCAAAGCCGGCAAGGCGGGCAGCGGTGCGCGCGCGCACAGTACACCGATCGGCTTGTCCGGCTTGCCCCGGACAAACAAAGGGCAGCCCAGTTGCATCGGCTCATCCTGATGGGTGTCGACCGGCAACCAGCTTGCTTGGCCGTCGCATTCAATTCGTTCCACCAGGTTACGCCAGTCTTCCGGCAACTTGCGCCGTCCCGTCAGACGCGCTGCCTGTCCGGCGAAATGGCAATAAACTTCGGGCCAGCCAAAAGCATCCCGGATTGCAGCATCGAGGGTTTGCGCAAAATCTGTGTCATCGGTGTGCAGTACGCTATGCACGATGCTGCCCGCCACAGCAAAAGCATCGCTGTTATCAGCATGGGAAGCTGGTTTGGCTTGGGGGTTCATTTTGCCCCGACGGTTTTAAAAGCCCAGAAGATGGCGTCAAGCTGGAATCGGCTCAACAACTCCGGCGCTATCCCCAAATTGGGCAGCAGCCGCTGCACATCCGCAAAATTGCGCTGTTCGGTTGCGCATACCAGATCGAGCAAGATGCCGAGCCGTCCTTCACGTTTGAGCAAGGCGTCTTCCACCGGTTGCGGCAAGGAAACTGATTCGAGCAATTTCTCCAGCGGGGTCTGCATCAGGATGTCCAGCACGGAAAATACCCCGACCATGAAGGCATACTCCGCGTCAGATTTTTCTTTACCTCCCTGGGACAGGAGTTCCATCATTTTCCCGCGCTCGGCGGCGCGTTGCATCAGGATGTTGGGGCTGTCGCCGCCTTCCTTGCGCAGGGAGAACATCAGCAGTTGCAGCCAGCGCTGCAACTGGCGACGTCCCAGCAACAGGATCGCCTGGGCGAAGCTGGTGATTTCCTTGCGTGTGCCGAATGAGGCGGAATTGACCAGCTTCAATAACCCAAAGGCCAGCTTCGGGTCGCGCTTGAAAACTTCTTCCATATCCGCAATTTCCGCATCTGCAGCGACCAGCGAAAGCAGGCGCATCAGCGGCAGGCGGGAAGGGTCTTTTGACTGGTCTCCGTATTCAGGTGCATCCAATCCGCCAAAGGTGAAATAACTGAACCCCGACTTGGCGCACCATTCGAACAGATCCATTGAACTAATGTCCTGAACGAACAATTTCCCCCCGGAACGGCTGGCATCCAGCAGGGTTTTTTCGCCAAACGACTGGCGTACCGTGGCGGCATCGAAAACATGCATGGCCACCATATCGTGAGAAAGTCCTGTCGGTGGGGCCAGACCGGCTACGGCCAGGCGCACTTTTTGGCTGTGCCAGGCATGCAAAATTGCCATGCTCGCCTCGGTCGACAGGAAAATTTCACTGAGTACCGCCACCAGCCGTGATGGCGGAAAAGGCAATTCCAGCGGCTGCTTGCATGCGCCCAGGACATTCGCGCCGACGAAAAACAATTTGCCTTCGACCCCCTCGGCCGCCAGCGCCTTGCTGCTCATCTTGTCAAAAAAATCATGGGGCACTAATGCCGACGTGTCCGTTTCCAGGCTCACGCCAACCCATGCGAGGCTACGGTCATAAACTGGATACCATAATCCGATTGCCGACATCATTCACATCCTTAAAATAGCGTTCCTGGCGCTTTATCATGGCGGATTGATAACATCAATCCGTGTTGCAGGGCGTATTCTATACCAGTGGGCGGCGCTTGGATGTTGCCGTAATACAATGCCGGGAATGACAGCAGTATGTAATTTACAGGGAGCCGCAATGAGGGGTAAAGTTTCTGTCGTTTTTGTCTGCATGGGCAACATCTGCCGATCGCCGACTGCGGAAGCGGTGTTTCGCCATTATGTCGAGAATGCCAATTTGGCAGAGCACATCCTGATCGATTCGGCGGGAACGCATGATTACCATATTGGCGAGCCGCCTGACTTTCGCGCGCAGCAGGCGGCGATGCAGCGCGGTTACGACATGAGCGGCTTGCGCGGGCGGCAGGTGGGGGAGGGCGACTTTCGCCGTTTCGATTATGTGCTGGCGATGGATCAGGAAAATCTTGCCATCCTTCAGCGCCTTGCGCCGCCGGATGGAAATGCGCGGGTGCAACTGTTTCTCGACTACGCTCTGGATCATGCCGTGCGCGAAGTTCCCGACCCTTACTACGGAGGTGCGGATGGTTTCGAGCGTGTGCTGGATTTGGTGGAAGATGCGTCGGAGGGGTTGTTGCAGCATATTCGGCGAAAGCATTTTCAGCGCAATTTATAAGGTGCGGGCGTGTATCTTTTCGCTGTTTCATCAGGAGAAATATATGGAAGTTCGCCAAGAAGATGACGATACAAAAATAATTGCTGCGCTCGTTTGCCTGTTTATCGGCTTTCTTTTTATCTGGAATATTACAGCGCATATTGTGGATATTTACGAGCTGCGCCTCGATACGGAGACGTGCAACCGGGTGAGTACCCTCGGATTGGTGCCCTCCGCCGACTGTTCTGTTACCGCGCCGTTCCGTCAGGCCGGGGCCGGTATTCCGGTTGGTTTTCTGACGCTGCCCGACGGCAGCGAGATTCAAATTTCGCCGGTCGCGGCAAATCAAACTGGCAGGAGTGCGGAATGGTCGTCTTCGATGAAGACACAATTGGTAATGGCATTGCTGTTCTGGGCCGCCACGTTTGTATTGCTGTTGGGCGTAGTTCGCAACAGTGAATGATACTTGCCGGGTTTACGCTAAACAGGGGTAACAAAAAGCCGCACGATTTTCACCGTGCGGCTTTTGTTTTTTGCATGAGCGTAACTATGTCTGCGGGTGTTGTGTCTCGACCTGCATCAACGGCTCGTTTTCTACATAGACTTCATGCTGGCGGGTGCGGCGGCGCGTGGCGGGTTCATCCGTGTAACCGGCGGGGATGCTTGCGATGGCCTGCAGCTTGCCGGGGTCGGTTTCGATCTGGACCAGACCCGTACCGCTGCTCGCCGCGTTGCCGCTTGCAGCAACGGGCGCAATCGCTTCACTTGGGGCTGCTTTAGCAACTTCAGGCTGAGTTGTGCTGGCAGGCATGGCGGTAGATTCGCTCGGTGTTGCGGGTAGTTTCCAGCCTTCCGGGTAGGCGATGTATTCGGAAGGTTTCGCTTTTGCCGGAGCCGTATCGACCGGTGCGGCTGCTGCAGGAGTCACGACTTGTTCCGCGACGGCAGTTTCGCCGTTGTTTGCCGATATTTCTTCGCCCTGTGCGGGAATGTCGCGGCGTTCGCGCTCGCGGCGACCGCCACGGCGACCGCGGCGTCGTGCGCCTTCGCGTGCGCTGCCTTCTTCGCTTTGCTCGCTGGCAGGCGTTGCGACCTGGGCTTCAAGTGCAGGCTTTGCTTCCGCTTGCGGCGCTGGCTCCGCGCGTGGGGGACGCGGTGGGCGCGGCGGTTTAGGCTGGCGCGGTTCTTGAGGTTGGCGCGGTTCTTGAGGTTGGCGTGGCTCTTGAGGCTGCCGTGGTTCTTGAGGCTTGGCGGCATTTTCTGCAGAAGCCGGTTTTTCGCCCCGTTCGCGCTTGCCGTTTTCGCCTCGTTCGGTGCGCTCACGGCGTTTGCCTCCTTCGCCACGTTCACTGCGCTCGCCGCGTTCCCTGCGTGGCGGATGGCGTGTGGCGCTGGCAGCCGGTTTAGCCTTGGGCTGTTCTTCCGCACCGAGTGTTTTGAGCCAGCCGAACAGCTTGCCGAGAAGCGACGGTTTTGGCGTCTCTTCAACAGCCTTCATCGGCGCGGGTTGCGCCGGTGTGATGCCCTGTACCACGGCTTGTGCGCGCGTGGCTTTTTGCTGCTCCTGCGCGGCGGTCAACGGTTTTTCTTCAGCCGGTTTTTCCACCAGCTTGTAGCTGGCCTGCAACACTTCGCCGGTCAGGTCGTCCTGGCGCAGGCGGCTGATGCTGTAATTGGGCGTTTCCAGGTGTGGGTTCGGGATCAGCATAATCGCTACTTTAAGGCGCGATTCGATGCGATGAATATCTGAACGTTTTTCGTTGAGCAGGAAGGTGGCGACATCCACCGGCACTTGCACGTGGATTGCCGCGCTGCTTTCCTTCATCGCTTCTTCCTGGATGATGCGCAGGATGTGCAGCGCGGAGGACTCGATGCCGCGGATGTGGCCGATGCCGCTGCAACGCGGGCAGGCGATGTAGTTGCTCTCGCCCAGGCTGGGCTGCAAACGCTGGCGCGACAGCTCCAGCAGCCCGAAGCGCGAGATCTTGGCGGTCTGCACGCGCGCCCGGTCGTAGTGCAGCGAGTCGCGCAGGCGGTTCTCCACGTCGCGCTGGTTGCGGCTGTTTTCCATGTCGATGAAGTCGATCACGATCAGGCCACCCAGGTCGCGCAAGCGCAACTGCCGGGCGATTTCTTCCGCCGCTTCGAGGTTGGTGTTGAGCGCGGTGGCCTCGATGTCCGAGCCTTTGGTGGAGCGCGCCGAGTTGATGTCGATGGAGGTCAGCGCTTCGGTATGGTCGATTACGATGGCACCGCCGGATGGCAGGCGCACTTCGCGGGCATGGGCGGATTCGATCTGGTGTTCGATCTGGAAGCGCGAAAACAGTGGCACATCGTCGATATAGCGCTTGATGCGGCCCACGTTGTTCGGCATGACCGTACTCATGAACGCCAGAGCCTGTTGGTAGACATCTTCGGTGTCGATCAGGATTTCGCCGATTTCCGGGTTGAAGTAGTCGCGGATGGCGCGCACCACCAAGCTGCTTTCCAGGTAAATCAAGGAGGGGGCTTTTTCGGCTTTTGCCGCTTCTTCAATCGCATCCCATAGTTGCTTGAGGTAGTCCAGATCCCATTGCAATTCTTCCTGGTTGCGCCCGATGCCGGCGGTGCGCGCGATGATGCTCATGCCTTGCGGTACTTCGACATTCGCCAGCACTTCGCGCAACTCGTCGCGCTCTTCGCCCTCGATGCGGCGCGATACGCCGCCGCCGCTCGGGTTGTTCGGCATCAGCACGATATAGCGCCCGGCCAGGCTGATGTAGGTGGTCAGTGCTGCGCCCTTGTTACCGCGCTCGTCTTTTTCCACCTGCACCAGCAATTCCTGGCCTTCGCGCAGGGCTTCCTTGATTGAAGGGCGGTTGCCGCAGCCGGGTTGGTAAAACTGGGGGGCGACTTCTTTGAACGGCAGAAAGCCGTGGCGATTTCCGCCGTATTCGACGAAGCAGGCTTCGAGGCTGGGTTCGAGGCGGGTGATGACGGCCTTGTAGATGTTGCTCTTGCGTTGTTCCTTGCCGGCAGTTTCAATGTCGAGGTCGATGAGTTTCTGACCGTCAACAATGGCGACGCGGAGTTCTTCCGGCTGCGTCGCATTGAATAGCATGCGTTTCATTATGTTGCCTCCCGCGCTCTGACACGGGCAAGATCAAGCTACACGCGATCAGGCGTGAGAGAGTAGCAATCGTGCAAACGGATATCGATTGTGTAAACGGTTGGTCAAATCAGTTCTCTGTCGGTAGCTTGTCTAATATCGTTTTTTAGGGACATCTGCATCAGCGGGTGCGGAAGTTTTGTCGTGTCATACGACAATCTGTTCGCCGGCTGTTGCAAAAATTCCTTGGGTGCGAGTCAGCCATGGCTGACGCACGAAAATCCACAGGTGCTTTGAGCGCATAAATCAATTACTATCGCTGCTGGTTCCGGTGAGCGATATTAACCGGGCTGCGGTGGATGGAAGGGTGGCGGCGCATGGCGCCGTCGCTTGCGCCAGAATTCTTCCCGGCGGCCAGTTTTTATGGCGTGGGAATAAATAACATCCCGAACTTACCCAATTCCAAAAACGCACGAACAACCGAAGTATAAGCAAAATGAATGGTTTAAGCAAAGACTCTGTCGCTTTTCTTACGGTAGATGAAAGTGGCGAGTCCCAGCGCATCGACAATTTCCTGTTCCGGCTTCTGAAGGGTGTGCCCAAAAGCCACGTTTACCAGATTCTGCGCGGCGGTGAGGTACGGGTCAACAAGAAGCGCGTCAAACCGACTTATCGCCTGCAACTGGGCGACCAGTTGCGCATCCCGCCGATCCGCGTAGCGGAAAAGCCACAGACCGAATTTGTCCCGGCGGTAGAATTCCCGATCCTCTATGAGGACGACGCGCTGCTGGCGCTAAACAAACCTTCCGGCGTGGCGGTGCATGGCGGCAGCGGGGTGAGTTTCGGCGTCATCGAGCAAATGCGCCGCGCCCGCCCGCAGGCCAAATTTCTGGAACTGGTGCACAGGCTCGACCGCGAAACTTCCGGCGTGTTGCTGCTGGCGAAAAAACGTTCGGCGTTGACGGCGATGCACGAAATCATGCGCGAGGGCAACAGCGACAAGCGTTATTGCACGCTGGTGTTGGGGCAATGGAGAAACGCCAAACAGCACGTCAGGCTGCCGCTGCACAAGTTCGACACCCCGCAGGGCGAAAAACGCGTGATGGTGCGGGAGGACGGGCAAGTCTCGCATACCATTTTCACGCTGCTCAAGAGCTGGCCGGAATCCAGTATGCCAGCATTCAGCTTATTGGAAGCGCAACTCAAGACCGGGCGTACCCACCAGATCCGCGTTCACCTGTCGCATCTCGGTTTCCCGATTGCCGGGGACGACAAATACGGCGATTTTGCGCGCAACAGGGAGTTGATGAAACAGGGGCTGAAGCGCATGTTCCTGCATGCGCATTCGATTTCGTTCAGTCATCCGCTGACCGGCGAACCGCTGCACATCACCGCGCAGCTGCCGCAGGAGCTGGAGAAATTCATCGCGCGGCTGGATGCCGGTGTTTCTTCATCGTAACCGGGGAAATAAAAGGGGCCAAAAATGCAGCCGATTTGCACTTCAGGCAGTGGGGTATAATGCGCGGATTCGAGCCGAACGGGCATGGCGAGCAGCCACCCCTGATAATGAACTCGCTATGCCCGTTTCCCTCTCCTCAATCCTCTCCCGCAAGCGGGAGAGGAGGCGAACGAATCGCTACGCGAGCTTCACGTTAATGAAGGCTGCCTCCGATTTATTTAGGAAGAGAATAAGACATTGAGTACGACTTGTTTTGCAGATTTAAATCTTGCCCCGGAAATTCTCAAGGCATTAGCCGAATCCGGTTATATCACTCCCACACCGGTTCAGGCGCAAGCCATTCCGATAGTCATTGAAGGCTGCGATTTAATGGCCGGCGCGCAGACGGGCACCGGCAAAACGGCTGCTTTCGTGTTGCCCATCCTGCAAAAATTGCTGCCGCTTGCCAGCGCCAGCACATCGCCCGCGCGCCATCCGGTGCGCGCGCTGATATTGGTGCCCACACGCGAACTGGCGATTCAAGTGGAAGAAAGTGTGGAGACCTACGCAAAACATACACGTTTGCGTTCTCTGGTGGTGTTTGGCGGGGTCGATATTAAAACGCAGACGCCACACCTGAAAACCGGCATAGAGATTTTGGTAGCTACCCCGGGCCGTCTGTTGGATCACGTCGAGCAGAAAACGGTGCAGTTGAACCAGGTGCAGTTTCTGGTGCTGGATGAAGCGGATCGCATGCTGGATATGGGCTTCATGCCCGACCTGAAGCGTATCCTGGCTTTGCTGCCGAAACAGCGGCAGAGCCTGATGTTCTCGGCCACGTTCTCGAACGAGATCAAAAAACTATCGGCGGAATTCCTGATCGACCCGAAACTCATTGAAGTGGCGCGCAGCAATGCCACCGCCGAAAACGTCACGCAGAAAGTCTATCTGGTCGAACAGGCGGACAAGCATGCCCTGCTCGCGCAACTGTTGCGCGGCAGCGATGCGACGCAGGTACTGGTGTTTACCAAAACCAAAATCACCGCCAGCCGCCTTGCCAGGCAATTGCAGCGCGATGGTTTTGCCGCCGATGCCATTCATGGCGATAAATCCCAACTGGAGCGTATCCAGGCGCTGGATGCTTTCAAGCAGGGTAAAGTGACCGTCCTGATCGGAACCGATGTGGCCGCCCGCGGTCTGGATATCGACCAGTTGCCGATGGTTATCAACTACGAGATTCCGAGCGCCCCGGAAGATTACGTCCACCGCATCGGACGCACCGGTCGCGCCGGCGCTTCAGGTGCAGCCGTTTCGCTGGTATCTCCGGAAGAAGAAAAATACCTGAAGGAAATCGAAAAGCTGATCAAGCACGAGATTCAGAAGGAAAGTGCGGTGGTGTCGCAGCAAGCGCCGAGGGCATCAAGGGCATCGCGCAGCGAGCATCCTGAGCGCAGTTATACGCCGCGCCCTGCCGCACCGAAAAAGTCGAGCCATGATCCGTGGTTCGATAAACCCTACGAACCTTCAGTCAGCGCATTCCCTAACAACAACCAGCCAGTAGAGCGCGCGGGTGACAAGCCGAAAAAGGAAATTGCCGCGCTGCTGGTGCGCCGCCAGAGCCAACCCTGATCAGTTTTTTGTCCGTATCAAAAACACCGTGATTTCCTCGCGGTCGTGGTAAAGCTGCTTCGCCAGCATTTTGTAATTCATGCCCTCTTCATCGAGCCGGGTGCGGATACCGCCCAGAGCTTCGTCCACAGCGGTGAGACGCTGCTTCATCGGCAGTTTCAGGTTGAAGATTGTGTGCCTGACCAGTCCCGCCGCGAACCATGCGCCGATCAGCGTAGCGACCTTGGAGGGTTTTTCCACCATGTCGCACACCAGCCAATCCACCGCCTTGCGCGGCGTGTATTTGAAGCCATCCTGCTTGAGATGCTGCACCAGCGGATGGTTCGCCAGCACGCCCTTCATCGGGCCATTGTCCACCGCCGTCACGCGCAGTCCGCGTTTGACCAGTTGCCAGGTCCAGCCGCCGGGTGCCGCGCCGAGATCGACTGCTGTCATGCCTTGTCGCAATAAACGGGTTTGCTCGCCGCCTTCCATGAACACCTCGATCGCCTCGGACAGCTTCAAAGTGGAGCGGCTCGGCGCTTCTGCGGGCATGGATTGGCGCAGGATACCCATCAGCCACGGCGCGCTGTTGTCGGGCTCGCTGGTGCCGATCAGCGCGGAGGATTTATCCGGAAAGAAAATATGCAGGCGGGTCGCGCGCGGGTCATCCAGCAAACGTCCTTGCTCGCGCAGCGCGCTTTCCAGCAGCGGCTGGAAACGGCGGGTGAAGGCGGACAGCGTCTTGCCGTCGTTGGTGTCCGGCACTTCCAGCCACAGCGCGCCGAAGCTGCCGGGCAGGGCGGCGATGGCGGACAGGATCGGCGTGAGGCGGTCGCGTTCTGGCAGGGCGGCTATAGTGTGGTGCAGCCGGATCAACTGGCGCGCGAAAATCAGTTCGCGATAGTTTAACTGCTGCTCGTTAAGCGCGACCACGACATGGCCGCTGTCGGCAATGATGGCGGGCTGTTCGGCGATGACCGGCCTCTGCTGGCGTGCCTGGCGCAAGGCTTCCTGCGCGCAATCCTGCTCGAAGCCGGGGCGGCAATACAGCAGCCAATGGGTGAGTGGAGGTTTTTTAGTTTCAGCATAACGCGGCTTTGCCGCATTAGCTTGCTCTGAAACTCCATTTGGAGTCGTGTGCCGAGTCGTTTTCATGGCAGTATTGTGGCACAGGTAGTGGTAATATCCGCGCCTCTTTTTTTGCACAGCGACTATGGCAAAGCATTACGATTTGATCGTGTTCGACTGGGACGGCACGTTGATGGATTCGACCGCAGTGATCGCGGGTTCGATACAGGCGGCGTGCCGCGACCTGGGTCTGACGGTACCCGACGATGAAGCGGCACGCCATGTGATCGGTCTCGGGTTGAGCCAGGCGTTGCGCCATGCGGTGCCGGATGCGCCGGAATCCCTGTACGAACCGCTGGTGGAACGTTACCGCCATCATTTTCTGGCGCAGGATCGTGCGATCCCGTTGTTCGCGGGCGCGCGCGAGACGCTGGCAGAGTTACATGAAGCGGGCTATTGGCTGGCGGTGGCGACCGGAAAAAGCCGTATGGGGCTGGACAGGGCGCTGGAATCCACCGGGCTGAAACAATATTTTCACGCCACGCGCACCGCGGACCAGACTTTCTCCAAGCCGCATCCGGCGATGCTGCTGGAGCTGATGGAGGAATTGGCGGTCAGCGCCGAACGCGCGCTGATGATCGGCGACACCACACACGATATGCAGATGGCGCAGAATGCCCAAGTGGACGCGGTGGCGGTGGGCTATGGCGCGCACCCGCCGGAGCAATTGCAGGAATTGAACCCGCTCGCGCTGGTGCAGGATTTCGCGGAATTGCGCGCGTGGTTGAAAGCGAATGCTTAATTTCGCGAATACTTAATTTTAAGGAGTCGTAATGTCGGAGCAAAACAACAATTGGGAACGCGGCGTGCTGGAGAAGCTGGCGATGTCGGCCATTCAGGAACAGCGCCGCGCGCGGCACTGGGGCATCTTTTTCAAGACGCTGACCTTCGCTTATTTGTTCATCATCCTGTTTCTGGTGATGGGTTGGGTGGATACGCCAGAGACGGCGTTAGGCAGCGGCAAGCATACCGCGCTGGTGGACATGCAAGGCGTGATTGCGCCGGACAGCCAGGCTAGCGCCGACAACCTGATTCCCAGTTTGCAGGATGCATTCGCGGACAAGAACACCCAGGGCGTGATTCTGCGCATCAACAGCCCCGGCGGCAGCCCGGTGCAGGCCGGGCAAATCAACGACGAAATCCGCCGCTTGCGCGCCCAGCATCCCGACATCCCGCTGTATGTGGTGGTCGAGGATATTTGCGCTTCCGGCGGCTATTACGTGGCGGTGGCGGCGGACAAGATTTTTGTCGACAAGGCCAGCCTGATCGGCTCGATCGGCGTGCTGATGGACGGCTTCGGCTTTACCGGCACCATGGAGAAACTTGGTGTGGAACGCCGCCTGATTACTGCTGGCGCCAACAAGGGCTTTCTCGACCCGTTCTCGGCGACCGACCCGGCGCAGCAGGAATACGCCAAGCAGATGATTGCGGAAATCCATCAGCAGTTCATCGACGTGGTGAAGCAGGGGCGCGGCAAGCGCCTCAAGGAAACGCCGGATACCTTCAGCGGCCTGATATGGAACGGGCAGCGCGGCGTGGAACTGGGTCTGGCGGATGGATTCGGCAGTCTGGAGTCGGTGGCGCGCGATGTCATCAAGGCAGAGAATATCGTGGACTTCACGACCAGGGAAAATTTCGCCGATCGCCTGGCGAAACGTCTCGGTGCAGGCGTGGCGAGCGCGATCGGATTTTCGGCGCAAGGCGGTGCTGCGTTACGCTAGCTCGGCAGGTTGGGTTACGCGATAAAGCCGCTAACCCAACCTACCCATCAACTCATCGATATCGTTAATCGGCGGCAGACAGCGTGTGCCTTGACACAGCCAGGCGGCGGTTTGCCCGCTGGCCGGTTTGTCGAGCGCCTGCGGTAAATCGGTCGCTTTCCCGGGCAGCATTATCGTCACCACATCGGGCAAATAGCGTGTGCGCAACTCCGCCTGCCAGGCGGTTGCGTTGTCGCCGGTCAACACCACCAAGGTGGCGGGTTGCAGATATTCCGCAAGCGCGGCGCACAGGCTGCTGTGATAGCTGGCGGCCTGCCGCAACGCCGGGAAAAATAATTGCAGGCAGCGCTCCGCCGCCCGCGCATAAGCGCAGTTGCCGGTGAGCTGCGCCAGGCGCAGCAAGGCCTGTGCTGCAATGCCGTTGCCCGATGGCATGGCATCGTCATGCCCCGTCTTGCTGCGCTGGATCAGCGTCTCATGGTCATGGCTGGTGAAGAAAAACCCGCCGTTTTCGCGGTCTTCGAAGCGCCCCAGCAGCGCGTCGGCAAGCTGCACGGCAAAGGCCAGATCGGTGCCGCGATACTCGGCTTGCAACAATTCCAGCGTGGCATTCAACAAATAGGCATGATCGTCGAGATAGGCGTTGAGATGCGCTTTGCCGCCCTTGTAGGTCGCCAATAATTTACTGTCGCGCCACAAGTTGTCGCGCACAAAATCCATCGCACGTTGCGCCGAACGCAGCCAGTCCGGGCGATCGAATATCCGTGCGGCGCGCGCCATGCCGGCGATCATCAAGCCGTTCCATGCGCCGAGGATTTTCTCGTCGCGGCCGGGTCGGATGCGCTGCCCGCGTGCGGCGAACAGTTTTGCCTGCGCGCCCGCAAGCCGCTCTGCTGCTTGTTCGGTGGAGAGTTGCAGGCGTTGCGCGATTGCGTCCAGCGGTTCCTTGACGCGCAAATGCCAGGCGCGCTGTTCGAAATTGGGCGGGCCGTCCAGGCCGTAATGAGGCGCGGCGAGCGCGTACTCATCGGCGTTTAACAGCTTGTGGATTTCGTCGCGCTGCCACACGTAGAATTTGCCTTCCTCATGTTCCGAATCGGCATCCAGCGAGGAGGAGTAGCCGCGATTAACTTCAATTTCGCGTAGCGACTCGTTTGCTCCCTCACCCGCTTGCGGGATAACCAGCGACTTGGCTGTGGTCGTTTGCAGCCTAGTCGAATGGCTAGTTGTTTCATCCAGAGGGTTGGGGAGAGGGGGCGACTGCATTTCACGCATGACCCAGTCTGCGGTTTGCCCGGCCACGCGCGCAAACAACGGATCGCCACTGTCTTGCCACGCGTCGCTGTATAGCCCGAGCAGCAGGCCGTTGTCGTAAAGCATTTTCTCGAAATGCGGAATGTTCCAGCCCGCGTCTACGCTGTAACGGCAGAAGCCGCCACCGAGCTGGTCATATAGTCCGCCCTGCGCCATCTGTTGCAGGGTGAAGCGCACGATGTGCCGGGATTCATGGTCGTTGTTGATATGGCTGCGGCGCAGCAACAAATCGAGCTCCGCAGGATGCAGGAATTTCGGCGCATCGCCGAAGCCGCCGTTCGCGCCGTCGAAATTTTCGCCGAGTTGCCGCACCGCCAGGGCCAGCGGTTCGGCATTCGGCAATTCTTCCGTTTCACTGGCCTGGGGAAGCGCGTCGGCAAGAGCGGCGATGAGCTGCTTGCCCTGCGCGGTCAGCTCGGTGCGGCTGTGTGCATAAACCTGTGCGACACGCTGCAACAAATCGGTAAAGCCGGGCAGGTTGTAGCGTGCCGTTTTCGGGAAATACGTCCCGCCGAAGAACGGCGTGCCGTCCGGGCTGAGGAACATGGTCAGCGGCCAGCCGCCGCCGCGCTGCATCATCAGGTGATGGGCGGTCTGGTAAATATGGTCGAGGTCGGGGCGCTCCTCGCGATCCACCTTGATGTTGATGAAGTGCAGGTTCATCACCGCAGCCACTTCGGCATCCTCAAACGATTCGTGCGCCATGACATGACACCAGTGGCAGGCCGAGTAACCGATCGACAGCAAGATCGGCTTGTCCTGCTCGCGGGCGAGGCGCAACGCTTCCGGGTTCCATGCATGCCAGTCCACCGGATTGTCAGCGTGCTGCTGCAAATAGGGGCTGGTTTCCTGTGCTAGACGGTTAGGCATGGGCTCAGCGCAACAGCGGCTTCAGTTCTTTCATTACATTGCGCATCAACAGCGGCTGCGCCTCTTTTGTCGGGTGCAGGTTGTCGGCCTGAAATTGCTCCTGCGTAACGCCTCCCAGCAAAAATGGCACCAGCCGGACGCGGTATTTTTCTGCCAGCTTCGGATACATCTTCTCGAATTGCAGGGTATAGGTTTTACCGTAATTCGGCGGCAGCATCATGCCGACCAGCAGCACTTTGGCTTGGGCGGCGCGGGCAGCCTCGATGATCCTGCCCAGATTGGCTTCGGTGTCGGCGACATTGAAGCCGCGCAAGCCATCGTTCGCGCCCAGTTCCAGGATCACCACCGCAGGATGGTGCTGTTGCAGCGCCTTGGCGATGCGCTGCTGCCCGCCTTGCGCGGTCTCACCGCTGATGCTGGCATTCACCACGCGATAGTCCGGATGGCTGCGCGCCAATTCCTGTTGCAGCAGGCTCACCCAACTTTCCGCTACTGCGATACCGTACCCGGCTGCTAAACTGTCGCCGAACACCAATAGGTTTTTTGCGGCATAAGCGGAGCAGGGTAGCCACAGCGCGGCAACCAGCAGAATAATTTTCAGAGGTAAAGTTTTCATGACAGCGATTGTGCAGGCAGTTGAACTGACCAAGCAAGTGTTAAGCCCATCAATAGATGGAAAAGGCCAGCCGTTGACCATCTTGCACCAGGTTAGTTTCACCGTCGCCGCGGGCGAGAGCCTGGCGATCCTCGGTGCGTCCGGCTCGGGAAAGTCTACCTTGCTCGGCCTGCTGGCCGGGCTGGACGTGCCGAGCAGCGGCAGCGTGCGGCTCGACGGACACGACCTGTTCGCGCTGGACGAGGACGGGCGCGCGCGACTACGCGGTGCGGCGGCGGGCTTCGTGTTTCAGTCATTCCAGTTGCTGCCCACGCTGAACGCGCTGGAAAATGTGATGTTGCCGCTGGAGTTGCGCGGCGTGGCAGATGCACGTTTACGCGCCGCCGAATCATTGCGCCAAGTGGGCTTGAGCGAACGCGCGCACCACCTGCCCAAACACCTCTCCGGCGGCGAACAGCAGCGCGTCGCGCTGGCACGCGCTTTCGTCACCCGGCCAAAAATATTATTCGCCGACGAACCCACCGGCAACCTCGACGCCGCCACTGGCGCGCAAGTCATCGAACTGATGCTGGAACTCAATCGCGCGCAGGGCACAACGTTGATCCTCGTCACCCACGACGAAGCGTTAGCGCGGCGTTGCGGCAGGCAACTGCGGCTGGAGGCGGGGCGGGTAGCCTTGCCAAGCAAGGTGTTCGACGATGAGCGATCCGAGATGTGACACATGAGCAATCTGACGTGGGCTAAGGGGCGCGCCGCTTTTGGCGCGTCCCGCTTGAGCGTAGGGTTGGACGAAGCCGCTATCGCGGAGAAGTGCTCCCCACCAATTTGATTCAAAGCCATAATTCTCCTCGGCCCCGCAAGGGATTTTTTGCACTTTAGCATGAGGAGAATGATTATGGCACACGAATTCCCACAACCGTTTGCGCGCAACTATGAGAGCCTGCTCAAGCGGTTGAAGCTGCGCGGTATGCAGCCCAAGACGATCGAATCGTACAGCCACGGCGTGCGCCGTGCTGCTGCGCATTTTGACTACCACATCGATGATTTGAACAAGGATCAACTGACCGATTATTTCGCGCAGATTCTTGAGCAGTTATCGTGGAGCACGCTCAAGCATGATTTGTATGGCCTGAAGTTTTACTACGCCTACGTGCTGGACAAACCTTGGCCCGGCGCCGAGCTGACCAAAGCGCCCAAGGTGTCGCGCCTGCCGGACATCGTGACGGTGGCGCAGATGCAGCAGATCGTCGATGCGACGCGCGTGCTCAGTTACCGGGTGTTCTTTTTTGCCCTGTACAGCATGGGCTTGCGCCTGGGTGAAGGCTTGCGGTTGCAGGTGGCGGCCATGACACGGCGTTGCGAAGCATCCGGGGCGGGAATGGCCGCCTCACACCCGCTCCCGCAAGCGGCTGGCTGCGCCAGCAACGTGTCGCGGGATGTGGGCGACATCGATGCGGACCGGATGCGGGTGCATGTCCGCGATGCAAAGGGCAACCGGGACCGGCTGGTGCCGCTGCCGGCGCGCACGCTGGAAGTGTTGCGCGAGTTCTGGAAAGTGCACCGCAACCCGGTGCTGTTGTTTCCGAGCCGCCAGAAAGGCCTCGCAGGCGCAGCCGGTGCCACGACACACATGGACCGTGGCGGCGTGCAGCAGGCGTTGCGCCAAGTCACCGAGCAGATCGGTTTAAAAAAAGAATTACGCCGCATTGCCTGAGGCATTCCTACGCCACCCATCTGATCGAAGCGGGTGTCGATCTGCTCGAAGTGCAGAAGATTCTCGGCCACCACTCCATCCTCACCACCACCACCCGTTACACCCACCTCACCGAACAGCGTAAAGAATCCGCCGAAGAATACATCAACCATCTGATGGGCCAGATCAAAGTCGGCTGGAACAGGGTCGTATGATGCGCCTCGCCGATATTGTGTCCCAGTACGCGCCCGCCCTGATCGAACAGTACGGCCACGAACTGCTGCCGGGCCAGCGCCGTGCGTTGAGCGCATTCCAGCTGTGCCGCAGCGCCACCGCGCCCAAGATGCTGCTGGCCTGCGACAGTTGCTGCGAATCAAGCTGGCTACCGCATTCCTGCGGCAACCGGCACTGCCCGCATTGCCAGGCCCACGAATCGCAACGCTGGATCGACAAGCAGTTGCAGCGGCTGGTGCCGGGCGAGTATTTCATGCTCACCTTCACCTTGCCCGCACAATTCCGCGCGCTGGCCTGGCACCACCAGCGCGAGCTGTACGAGCTCATCATCAGCAACGCCTGGGCCACGGCCAACACCTTCAGCCATAACCAATGACTTACCCAGCGTCTTTTGCTGGGTTAGTCAGATGGCTAGTTGTCATATCAGAATGACAAAAAGCTGCGCGGCACCGCGGGCGCGGTGACGGTGCTGCACACCCACAACCGCCGTCTGGATTTCACATCCCGCGACACGTTACTGGCGTAGCCAGCCGCTTGCGGGAGCGGGTGTGAGGCGGCCATTCCCGCCCCGGATGCTTCGCAACGCCGTGTCATGGCCGCCACCCGCACGTGCATCTGGTGATGCCCGGTGTGGCGTTCGATGCCGGGCAGCGGCTGTGGCGCAACAAAGACAGCGGCTTTCTGTTCGACCACAAAGCGCTGGACAAAGTGTTCCGCGCCAAGATGCTGGAGGGCATCAAACAGGCGGGATTAAAACTGCCCGAGCGCTATCCCGAAGACTGGGTGGCACATTGCAAGGCGGTGGGTTCCGGCCAGAAGGCCCTGGTGTATCTGGGGCGGTATCTGTATCGCGGGGTATTGCCCGAGAAAAACATCGTTGCAAACCGCGATGGCAACGTCACGTTCCGCTACCAGAACAGCGAAACCCGCAAGATGGAAACCCGCACGTTGGGCGGCGTGGATTTCCTGCGCCTCATCCTGCTGCATATCCTGCCGAAGGGTTTCAGGCGTGCGCGCAACTTCGGCTTCCTGCACCCCAACAGCAAGCTGGTCAAACTGGTGCAACTGATCAAACAGGTGGCTATTCCACCGCCCAGGCCGCGTCCGGTGGTGAGCTGCACTTGCTGCGGTAAACCGATGCGGATTGTGCGCACACGGGTGAGGTGCGCGGGGGAAGCCGCGCGCAGCCTGGTGCCAATCCGGGAGACTGCCATGTAAACCGGCGCACCCCGCAAACCTGCCGCAATCAGCAGGTGCGGCCAAACTCACCCTGAAAACGGCTGAAAATGGGTAAAACAGCCACTTTGGGCACAGGAACCGGCGCTGCCGTTTTGCTTAAAGTGGTTTTTTAAAATATCCGGGGCGTCTGGGCCCTTTGATGCGAGGCCGGATTGAGGAGATATTTGCATAGCCGTTGTGAGTCCCACCGGGCTCGTCCAACAAACGGTTCAGATCGTGGCTCGCTTCGCGATCACGATTTAGGCATGGATTGTGGATGCTATCAATGGAAAAGCGGAAGGGTTGCGTATGGACTCAACGGCCAAGTCAACGTCCAGCGATGGCCAAAACAGATGGTTTTCGGCAGGCCACTCGACCTCACATAGCTGCTCGATCGTTGCGCCCCGAAACCACGGGAAATCAGTAAAGGGCAAAAACAACTCCTCGTCGGCAAGCAGCAGCCAGAAGCCGTGTTTTGAAACATTGGTGATTTCAGCTTGGAAAGTGGACGTGCCAGGCATGGGTTATCTCCTCCATGTGAACAACGACAAGACGTTGAGCCTCCTTGATTTGCTTGGGCGAAAGCCCTGTGCTTGTAGCCAGCGCCAGTTCCGGCGACATCCAAAACTTGGCTTCCCCATCGGGATGGCTGACATGCACATGCATCCTCGGCTCTTCCCGCGAAAAGAAAAAGAACCGAAAACTACCTTCACGAAAAATTGTAGGTGACATGGCGCAAATTATAACGCCTAACGTAAAAGTGAGAGGCTGCGCGCTTTTGCGCAGTCCCTATTGAGCGTAGGGTTAGGCTTTTAATCACGGAGACTCACGCATGAACAGCTTGCGCCACCAGCCTTACACCCAGCGCCGCGCAGACACGACTGATTGTGTCAAAGCGCGGATGCGCATTCGGTCTAAGCGCCTTATACAGCGCCTCGCGAGTCAGCCCAGACTGCTTTGCGATCTCGCTCATGCCACGTGCACGGGCAATGTCGCCCAAGGCTGCTGCTAACAAAGATGCGTCGTTATCTTCCAAAACAACAGTCAGATACTCAGCAATCGCCTGTTCGCTATCGAGATACTCGGCAGCATCAAAATCAGGCAGGTCGGCAATGCGAATTTTCTTGGTCATGGTTTACTCCTCAATCATTGCCGCGAGTTTCGCGGCCTTGGCAATATCGGCAGTTTGTGTGGATTTATCACCGCCGCCCAGCATCACGATCAACACCGATCCGCGTTGGATATAGTACATGCGCCAGCCCGGACCGAAATGTTCGCGCATCTCAAACACGCCATCGCCAACGGGGGTGACATCACCCAGATTGCCCAGCGTGGCCTTACGCAAACGCTTCACCAAACGGCGTTGTGTCAGGCCATCACGAATGCCGTTGAGCCAGTCATTAAATTCGTCGGTGCGCTTGATCGAGAACATACACAAACTGTAGTCGAACGATTACAAAAAGTCAATGCGTGCAACTTGACATGGCAAATTGCCGAAACATTCCGGGGGGCCTAACGTTTGAATTAACCGGCTGGCGCGGCTTTATCGCGCCAGTCCGTGTTGAATGATGGGTTATGCCGCATGTGGTTCAGGACAAAGGCGGTAAGACTTTATATAAGATAACCAGCAAATCGTCGACTCCCGTTGACATGCGATGCCACTCTCTTTTCGCTTTCAGACGGCACTGAATGTCAAATGACTGGCCGACATATCGATTCTCGATTTCAATGACTGCTTTTCGGCCAGATATTGAAGGGGGCAATCCCTTTGTAGACGACCAAGTGAGATCGTAGGACTCAGGCTCGTATGCGGGATCCACCTCAAGTTCAATTGTGACAACGTCCTTTGGTCGAAGGCATAGCGTCGATTTTCCCGTAAAGTCAAGACGTAGTGCCGCATCGTGTCCGACGCTACATTGTGATCGAGTAAAGACCTGCCCGAACGAATCTGTGACTTTCAATATTAATGGGGCATCGTATTCCTGTTGCATTCCGATCTTCCTATAGTGGCTCTTTAACGAATCTATGATGTCATTGGAATAGCAAACTATCTGTTCCGCTGTTCTGGCACTAATAGCGTTTGAGTGGGCAAGATTGTTTCTTGGAGCGAGAATTCGTTGAAGAAAAGTCCGTGCCTCCTCACGGCCTTCTGGAAAAGCTTGCCGTAATGCCGCGCCAAAGTAGGATTTGTACAAATCGGGCTTGCAAATAATCGCTATTGCGTCATCGAGCAATACTGCATCTATCTTTCTTGGATAGCGGTTGGGTTCTTGTCTGCGCCGATTTTCCACTTGCAGAGAAAGGGCTGTGGAGATAAGGCGATTTCCATGTGAATCGACATGAGAAAAGTAGTCGCCATAGATAGGTTGCAACGTGTCATCAACAAGACGACGCAGCCAGTGCTCAAGAGATTCAAGTTTCTCTTTACAGATACTTCTAATCTCGGCTTCAGCAAGGGATGAAAGAAGGATCGTCACTTAAGCTCCTGCGGCATAACGTATGAATTAAGCGGCGCTCGTAGAGCGTCCGACTTGAATGATGGGTTAGCCGCCTACCTTTGAAGCGCGGCATGGAGAGCAATATGACTAAACAAGAATTTATGCGGCAATGGGGTGTTTCTGGAATGCCTGCTGACAAGATACGACTAGCAAACGCGGCATGGGATGCAGCAGTTGAAATGGCGGCTGATGATGCAAAAGACTGGGCGATGCAATACGTTGTTGAAGATAATGCACCAGTAAACGTTAAAGATTTCATCATGGCGGCTAACGTGATATAGAAAACAATTTCATAAGATGGCAATGTCGCCTATTCATAGCAACGCTGTCAAGCAAAACATTATTTGCCACTTTTTACATCTTGTTGGTAGATTTTTTCGCTGGACTTTAATTTTAGGGCAACCTAAAATTATGCGGATGGAACCTACAGCCGTTTCTCAATCACCCCCCAAGCTGCTCGATCAGATACGAGCTGAAATTCGTGTGCGCCACTACAGTATCCGCACCGAGGAGGTCTATGTTGATTGGGCGCGTCGGTTTATTCTGTTCCACAACAAACGGCATCCCAAAGAAATGGGTGCGGAGGAGGTGCGGGATTTTTTGAGCCATCTCGCCGTGGAACGCAAGGTGGCGGCGTCGACGCAGAACCAGGCAAAATCGGCGCTGTTGTTTCTGTACCGCGAGGTGTTGCATATCGAATTGCCGTGGCTGGATGAGGTGATCGCCGCAAAAACGTCCAAGCGATTGCCGGTGGTGCTGACACAGACAGAAGTGCGCCGCTTGCTGAACTCGATGTCTGGCACGATGGGGCTGGTGGCGAGCTTGCTGTATGGTACGGGAATGCGCTTGCTCGAAGGTTTGCGTCTGCGCGTAAAGGATGTGGAGTTCGAGCGACGCGAGATTATCGTACGCGAGGGCAAGGGCAACAAGGATAGAGTGACGGTGTTGCCGGAAAATTTGATCCTGCCGCTGAAGGCGCATCTGGCCAAGGTAAAGGCGTTGCATGAGCGCGATCTGGAGGCCGGTTTCGGCGAGGTGTATTTGCCGGATGCTCTGGCGAAAAAATATCCGAAGGCGGCGCGTGCCTGGGGTTGGCAGTTCGTGTTTCCTTCCGCCGTGCGTTCGACCGATCCGCGCACGGCGATCGAGCGTCGCCATCATTTGTATGAGGCCAGCGTGCAGCGGGCGGTGCGCGAGGCGGCCAAGCTGGCGGAAATACATAAACCCACCACGCCGCATACGCTGCGCCATTCCTTCGCCACGCATTTATTGCAATCCGGTTACGACATCCGCACCGTGCAGGAACTGCTCGGCCATTCGGACGTTTCCACCACGATGATTTACACGCATGTGCTGAACAAGGGCGGCAAGGGCGTGATCAGCCCGCTGGACAGGTGAGGCCTTGAGCGAAATTTTGTGCGTCGAATCTCTGACGACTTCCTTGCGCAACGGCGTCGCCATCGTCGATGGCATTTCGTTCTGCATTTCACCGGGAGAGACCTTCGCGCTGCTCGGCGAATCGGGTTGCGGCAAGTCGATGACCGCGCTGTCGCTGCTGCGCCTGTTGCCGGGTGGCGTGGTCAATAGCGGTGGCTCGGTACGGCTTGATGGCGTCGATCTATTCGGCTTGCGCGAGCGCGAAATGCGCGGCGTGCGCGGCGGCATAGCGGCAATGATTTTCCAGGAGCCGGCGCTGAGCCTGAACCCGGTGCTGACGGTGGGGCGGCAAATCGACGAGGTGCTGGCATTGCATCAGGATTTGAAAGGCGCGGCGGCACGGCAGCGTTGTCTCGAATTGCTGACCCAGGTCGGCATTCCCGACGCGGCACGGCGCGTGACGGAATATCCGTTCCAGCTTTCCGGCGGCATGAAGCAGCGCGTGATGATCGCGATGGCTTTGGCCGGGCAGCCCAAACTTCTGATTGCCGACGAGCCGACCACCGCGCTGGACGTGACGATTCAGGCGCAGGTATTGGAATTGTTGCGCGCCACGCAAGACAGGACGGGCATGGCGATGCTGCTGATCACCCACGACCTCGGCGTGGTGGCGGAGAATGCGCATCGCGTTGGCGTGATGTATGCGGGACAGATTATCGAACAGGCGACCCGCGAACAGTTGTTCGCCCAGCCTTTGCATCCCTATACGCAGAAGCTGTTTGCCGCGCTGCCCGATGCGGCACGTCGCCATCAAGCATTGACGGCCATTCACGGCAGCGTGCCGCCACTGGGCAGCATCGCGCAGGGCTGCCGCTTCGCACCGCGCTGCGACAAGGCCTGGGCGTTGTGCGGCGCGCAGACACCGCAATGGACCATGCTGGAAGATGGACGGGGGGTGAGGTGTCATCTTTATAGGGAAGGGAAAAGAGAGAAGGGAGAAGGGAAAACCCTTGGAGCGGCCTCTACCCTTCCCCCTTCCCCCTTACCCCTTATCAGAACTCCCACTTCTCTCTTGCAGGTTGAAAACCTGCAAGTTCACTTTCCTATCCGCAAAGGCATTTTGCAACGCACGGTCGGTCAGGTGAAAGCGGTGGATGGCGTGTCGCTGAAAATTCCGCAGGGGCGCACGGTGGCGCTAGTCGGCGAATCCGGTTGCGGCAAGACCACGCTGGGCAAGGCGCTGCTGCAATTGATCGCGCCCACGGCGGGCAGCGTGCAGTTTGCCGGGCGCGAATTGGTCGGGGCGTCGGCACGTGGATTGCATACCCGTTGCGAGGCAATGCAAATGGTATTTCAGGACCCTTACGCATCGTTGAACCCGAAAATGCGTATTGCGGAAATTCTCGAAGAAGGCATGAGCGCGCTGAACATCGGAGGCGACAGTGCGGCGCGGCAAACGCATCTCGACGGCTTGCTGGAAAAAACCGGTCTTGACCATGCCGCCAAGTGGCGTTATCCGCATGAGTTTTCCGGCGGGCAGCGCCAGCGCATCGCGATCGCACGGGCACTGGCGGTGTCGCCTCAACTGCTGATTTGCGATGAGCCAACCAGCGCGCTGGATGTGTCGGTGCAGGCGCAGATATTGAACCTGCTGAAATCGCTGCAACAGGAATTTGACCTGAGCTATTTGTTCATCACCCACAATCTCGCGGTGGTGGAATATCTCGCGCACGAGGTGTGCGTGATGTATTTGGGGCGTATCGTTGAGCGCGGCACGGCGGAAGAAATATTGCGCGCTCCGGCGCACCCGTATACGCAAGCCCTGTTGTCCGCCGTACCACGCATCGATGGCAAGGGACGGACACGCATCCGCCTGGAAGGGGATATGCCGTCACCCGCCAACCCGCCGCCGGGCTGCCATTTCGCGCCGCGCTGCGCGCGCGCCTCCGCACATTGCCGCACGACCTATCCGGAACAGCGCAGCATCGCGGAAACACATACGGTAAGCTGCCATGAACCCGGATAGTTCATTAGCTATTGGGGTATTGAAAATCAATGGGTTGTAGGTCGGGTTTTAACCCGACATGTCGGGCTGAAGCCCGACCTACGCCACAATGGATTATCTGGGATGAAGCATGAAAAAATGTTGGAGTGTCAAAAAGTTTGTGTTGACGTATTCATGTCTTTGGATTACAAAGATAACGAAGTGTCCGGATGTTGCCGGGCATATTAGCGCGATAAAGCAGCGTTGCTTTTCATCATTTATAAGGAGCGAATCATGAGCACCAAATTGGCGAGTGTGGAACATGAAGTCAGCAAGGAAAAACTGATGCAGGATCTGCGCGTAGTGGTGGCGGACGCCGAGGAATTGTTGCGCGCGACGGCCGGGCAGGCAGGTGAAAAAGTGGCTGCGGTGCGTGAACGTATCCAGGAAAATCTGGCGGCGGCAAAGGTGCGCCTGGTTGCCGCAGAGGAAGCCGTGATCGCCAGAACCAAACAAGCGGCAAAAGCAACCGACGAATATGTGCATGAGAACCCGTGGAAGGCCGTCGGCATCGCGGCCGGTGCAGGATTGGTTATCGGTATGCTGATCGCGCGCGGGCGCTAGGCCATGACCGAAGTGGGCGCGGGGCTGATGGGGTCGGTCAAGCAGTTGCTGTCCACGCTGACTTCCATCGTTTCGACGCGGCTTGAGCTGCTGGGTAACGAGCTGCAAGAGGAGCGTCTGCATTTAACGCAGATGCTCCTTTTTGTCTTGTCCGCGCTATTCTGCTTCGGCATGGGCATTCTGTTGCTCACGATGTTTATCGTGGTGCTGCTCTGGGATGATCACCGCCTTGTTGCCCTTGGCGCGTTGAGTGCGATTTTTTTCGCGGCAGGCACGCTGCTGGCCATACTGCTGCGCAGCAAGGCGCAAGCCAAACCCCGGTTGTTTTCTGGCAGCCTGGCCGAATTGGCCAAGGACAGGGAGCAACTGGATTCCGGCCATGACCAATGAATAGTCGGATGCTGGCCGTGATGCGGCGACGCGGCGAACTGCTGGAGAGAATTGCCGCCCAACGCGGACAATTGACCGGGGCCGCAACACCCTGGAAAGCTCCGCTGGCGCTTGTCGATCAGGGCCTGGTGGCGTTACGTTTCCTGCGCGCCAGACCGGCGTTGGTCACGGGCATCGTGGTGTTGCTCGTTATCCGCAGGCGGGGCATAGTGGGATTGGTGAGAAGCGGCTGGCTGGCGTGGAAGGGATACCGCTATTTCAAAGCCTTCTCCGAAAAGCACTCGTTACGACTTTAACGCGAGCAAACCGGCAAGCCATGCAGGTGCGCGATAAATTGCGGCCTTACATGCGTGGCTGTATTGCCTGTGCCACTTCCTGTGAGCGATTTCTGGATTTTGCTTGGCGGGTGGAAGATTTGCCGGATGTGGTTTGGGCGACGGTAATGGACTGACCGACCCGAAGAATCCTCAACGCCCCGTTCCACTGTTTCAATTTATCGATACTCACATGATAGCGGCGCGCCAAGCCGCCGAGCGTATCGCCTTTGCGCACAACATGCTTGACGGTTCGACCGTTGTCGCGGGTTGGTACAAGGTGCATGTTGAACGCCTCGAATTCTTCGCTTGCCTCATCTTCCTCTGCGCTGACCGGAACCAGCAGGGTTTGCCCGGTGCTGACCTTGATGCGTCCCGGCAGGCCGTTCACCGCTTTGAGTTTTTCCACGGAAAGGCCGAAGCGCGGAGCCAGATGGTCAAAGCGCTCGCCTTTTTTCGGTTGGTAGGCTTGCCAGCTGACCAAAGGTTTGTCGTAGCTTTCCAGATTGGCGACAAAGGTATCGACAGCGCCTACCGGCAGCAAAATCAGTTCGCTGCTGTCCTGCAAAATAACCGGACGGTTGTGTGCGGGATTGAGCGCCTCGAACTCTTCCATTGAAATATTGGCCAGTTGTGCGGCCAGCTTCACATCCATGTGCCGGGGCGTGGCAAGGGCGGCAAAATAGGGTTGATCGGGAATGTCTTGCAGTGCCAGGCCGAAGTTGGATGGGTTGGCAATAATATTTTTGACGGCCAGCAACTTCGGCACGTAACTGCGTGTTTCATTCGGCATTTTCAGGCTGGCGTAATTCACCGGCAACCCGCGCTTGCGGTTGCGCGACTGCGCGCGCTGCACCGCACCTTCACCCCAATTGTAGGCGGCCAGAGCCAGCTCCCAATCGCCGAACATGTCGTGCAGTTTTTGCAGGTAGTCTAGCGCGCCATGGGTCGCGCTGACAATGTCGCGCCGACCGTCATACCACCAGTTTTGCTCCATGCCGAAACTCTTGCCGGTGGAAGGAATGAACTGCCAGATGCCCGATGCGCGCGCGGTGGAATACGCACCCGGATTGAAGGCGCTCTCTATCATCGGCAGCAGGGCGATTTCGCTGGGCATGCCGCGCCGTTCCACTTCGGCTGTGATGTAGTGCAGATAGCGGCGCGCGCGGTCGGTCATGCGCGCCATGTAATCGGGGCGACTGGCATACCATTGTTCATGCTTGGCAACCAGCGGGCTATTCAGGTCGTGCATGGCAAAGCCGTTGCGGATACGCGCCCAAAGGTCGCCCGGCGCAGGCTCATTGTCTGGAATGATATCCAGCACGATGTTGCGTGCGTTGGGGATTGTCCGGGGAATAGCCTGGTCGGCGAGGGAAAAGCTCAGAGCGAGCTGTTCTTCGGCATGCGCGGCCTGTAAGGAAAACAGTATGCCGATGGCGAGCAGTGCGGAGTGTATCAGTCGGATCAACGGTGCGTGCATGGCTCCAGTTGGCGCAAAATTTTCGTGATGGTACTGATGCATCGCGGCCAGGTCAACCGAAATCAGGATGATGTTGGGCTTTACTGCGTTCAGCTTTATTAGCCAGCGAGAAGCGCGGACAAAATCTGTCCGCTGCCTTGTGTTTCCAGCCGTCTTCAATGCACCGCATTCTTGAGTTGTTCGAGAATAGCCGGATTTTCCAGCGTGGAAATATCCTGTGTAATCTCCTCTCCCCTGGCGAGGGCGCGCAGCAGGCGGCGCATGATTTTGCCGGAGCGTGTCTTGGGTAAATTGTCGCCGAAGCGGATTTCGTCTGGCTTGGCGATCGGGCCGATCTCTTTGCTCACCCAGTTGCGCAAGGCTTCGGCGATTTCCTTGATCTTGGCCGGATCTTCCGGGCGCGCGCCTTTCAGCACGACGAAGGCCGCTATCGCTTCGCCCTTTATTTCATGCGGTTTGCCGACCACTGCGGCCTCGGCGACCAAGGGGTTGGCGGCCAGCGCCGATTCGATTTCCATTGTCCCCAGGCGATGGCCCGAGACATTCAGCACATCGTCGATGCGCCCCATGATCCAGAAATAGCCGTCCTCGTCGCGGTGCGCGGAGTCGCCGGCCAGATAATAGCCGCGCATTTCCTCGGGGAAATAGCCTTTGCGGTAGCGTTCCGGGTCGCCCCAGATGGTGCGGATTTGCGAGGGGAAAGGGCGTTTGATGACGAGAAAGCCGCCGTGTTTGTCATGCACTTCATCTCCGGCTTCGTTGACGATGGTCGCTATGATGCCGGGCAGCGGCAGCGTGCAGGTGCCCGGCTTGATCGGCATCGCGCCGGGCAGCGGGGCGATCATGTGCGCGCCAGTTTCGGTCTGCCACCAGGTGTCCACGATCGGACAGCGCGATTGCCCGACCTCGGTGTAATACCACATCCACGCCTCGGGGTTGATCGGTTCGCCAACCGAGCCGAGCAGGCGCAGGCTGGACAGGTCGTACTTCCTAGGCAAGTCGCCGCCCAACTTGATGAGCGAGCGTATCGCAGTCGGTGCGGTGTAGAAAGTCGTCACCTTGTGATCCTGGATCATTTTCCAGAAACGTCCGGCATCGGGGTAAGTTGGCACGCCCTCGAAAATCACTTGCGTCGCGCCCATCGCCAGCGGGCCATAGGTAACATAGCTGTGGCCGGTGACCCATCCCACGTCGGCGGTACACCAGAAAACGTCGGCGGGTTTGTAATCGAACACCCATTGCATCGACAGCATCGCCACGAGCAGGTAGCCGCCGCTGGAATGCTGCACGCCTTTGGGTTTGCCGGTGGAGCCGGAAGTGTAGAGGATGAACAGCGGGTGTTCCGCGCCGACCCATTCCGGCTCGCAGCTCGCGCTCTGCCCCGCAGCCAGGTCGTGCCACCAGACATCGCGCCCGGCATTCCATGCGGTTTCGCAGGCGGCGCGCCGGTAGACGATGACGCTGTGTACCATTTCGCAACCGCCCATCGCCAGCCCTTCATCCACCGCCGGTTTCAGCGGCATCACCTTGCCGCCGCGCATTTGCGCGTCGGCGGTAATCACCGCGCACGCCCCGGCATCGGTGATGCGCTCGTGCAGGCTCTTGGAGGAAAAGCCGGCGAACACCACCGAATGGATCGCACCGATGCGCGCGCAGGCCTGCATTGCGACCACCGCTTCGATGCTCATCGGTATGTAGATGATGACGCGGTCGCCATTTTTGATGCCGCGAGATTTCAGGCCATTGGCAAACTGGCAGACACGCGTATGCAAGTCGCGGTAATTGATTCGCGTCACCGTGCCATCGTCGGCCTCAAAAATGATCGCGGTCTTTTCCGGCTGGCTGGAAAGATGCTTGTCGAGACAGTTATAGGAAACATTCAGTTCGCCGTCTTCGAACCACTTAAAGAAGGGCGCGTTGCTCTCGTCCAGCACCTTGGTGAACGGTTTTTTCCACAATAAAGTTTCGCGTGCCAGCTTCGCCCAAAAGCCGGCGTAGTCCTGTTCAGCAGCCTTGCACAATGCCTGATAGCTTTCCATGCCGGAAACATTGGCCTGTTTGACGAATTCATCGGAAGGGTTGAAAACGCGGGTTTCATGCAACACGGACTGGATGTTGGACATAACGATCTCCTGAGTGACGTTTATTGTTCTAAAAGGGCAGGAATGAAAGCTGAACGCAGTTCGTTGTTGGCTCAATGATTCAGGTGACACCTGCCTGCCAGCCGAATGATACAATATTTTTAATTCCAAAAAGAGCTTAAACGGTGAGCGTCAAGCCGTTTGTCTGACCGTGCGCCCTATCGATCTGACTCAAGCCGTTGGTGAATTTGTACATCGGTAGAATGGATCGAAGCCATATTGCTCCAGCTTGATTGCAACGGCTTCCATAATGAAATTTCGCTTGAAATATAAGAAGGAAATACCTTGAGTGCGATACACGCGTCCCAAATAGTATTCCTTGCCAAACATGCGCCATTCGACCGCATGGAGCGGGAGCATTTGCTCTGGATGCTGGAGCGTGCGCAGCTTGCCTATTATGCGAAAGATGAGGTGATCGCGTCCCCGCAGCAAGGCCAGGCGACCTGCTTCCATGTGATCAAGCAAGGAGTGGTGCGCGGCACGCGCCTGGCCAACGCGCAACAGGATGCGGTATTGGAACTGCACGAAGGCGAATGTTTCCCGGTGGGCGCTTTATTGGCGCAACGCGCGGTAACCTCGGAATACCGCGCCGAAGAAGATGTGTTCTGCTTTGAACTGGCCGCAAAATATTTTCATGAGCTGATCGAACTCTCGGTCGTGTTCAAGGATTTCTGCACCCGCCGTATTGCCGCATTGTTCGAACAATCTACGCAGGCGATGCAGGCGCAACTGTCGCATGCCTCCACCGAACAGCAATCGCTTTCCAGCACACTGGAAAGCATCATCCGCCGCACGCCCATCTCCTGCCGCCCAGATACCCCGATACGTTCTGCGCTGCAACAAATGCGCGATGCGCATCTGGGGTCGATGATCGTGACCGATGCCACCCAACGGCCGGTGGGCATCTTCACGCTGAAGGATTTGCTGGATCGCGTCGTGCTGGCGGATATGTCCATCGACCAGCCGATCGGCAATGTGATGAGCGGCCAGCCTGTCACGCTGCCGCCCGGCGCATTGGCCTATGAAGCTGCGATGGTGATGGCCAGGGAAGGTTTTCGCCATGTACTGGTGACCGAGCAAGGCGGTACGCTGCGCGGCATTGTTTCCGAGCGCGACCTGTTTTCCCTGCAACGCGTCGGGCTGCGCCAGCTCAGCGCTTCGCTCAGGCAGGCAGACAGTGTCGCCAAGCTGATTTCGCTCGGCAAGGACATCCGCGAACTGACCCATAACATGATGGCGCAGGGCGTGGCGGCGGAGCAGATCACCCAGCTCATTTCCACGCTGAATGATCTGCTGACGGCGCGCATCATCGAGCTGGAATGCATCGCCTCCGGGCTGCAACACCCCCATTCAAGCCAGACCGACCTATGCTGGCTGGCGCTCGGGTCGGAGGGCAGGCTGGAGCAGACCTTCTATACCGATCAGGACAACGGCATTATTTTTAATGTGCCCGACGGGGAAACCGCGGATTCGATGCGCCAGCGTTTGCTGCCGGTGGCTCTGCGCATCAATGAAGCGCTGGCCAGGTGCGGTTTTCCGCTATGCAACGGCGGCATCATGGCGAGCAACCCGAAGTGGTGCTTATCTCGCGAGGAATGGCAAAAAACTTTTGCCGATTGGATCGATCACGGCAGCCCGGAAGACTTGCTCAATGCCTCGATCTTTTTCGATTTTCGCAGCCTGTACGGCAATGCCGCCTTTGCCGATTCATTGCGCGCCTGGCTGAGTAAAAAAGTTTCCGGCACGCCCCGCTTCCTGCATCAAATGGCCGCCAACGCGTTGCGCAACCGCCCGCCATTGGGCGTGATACGCGACTTTGTCGTCGGGCAGCAGCAAACGCTGGACATCAAGCTCAACGGCACGACGCCTTTTGTCGATGCGGCGCGCATCTTCAGTCTGGCAAGCGGCAGCACCGGCACCAACACCGTGCAACGCCTGCGCGATATTGCCGAGCTGTTGCATATCGGCACGACAGAAATCGAGGGCTGGATAGAAGCGTTCTATTTTTTGCAGACCATGCGCTTGCTGCATCAATATGAATGCAGCGCGCAGGGCGTGACCATGGACAACCGGATCAATCCGGAGCAGCTCAACGACCTGGACAGGCGCATACTCAAAGAAGCGTTTCGCCAGTCGCGCAAGATGCAAAGCCGCCTGGCCATGGAATACCGCCTGTGATAAAAAAACTGCTAGCGTATTTCAGGCAGCCCGCCGTCATACTACCGGCGGAACAGAAGGCGCGGCTGGAATCGCTCAGGCTGAAAATATCCGCTGACTGCAAAGCCGCTCTTGGCAGCGACCGAATTGTGGTGGTGGATGTTGAAACCAGCGGCCTCAGTCTGGCCGAAGACCGCCTGATCGCCATCGGCGCGGTAGCCATACACGCCGGGCGCATCGCTTTTGCCGACAGCTTCGATGTCCTGCTGCGCCAGGAAGTGACAAGCGACAAGGCCAATATCCTGGTGCATGGCATAGGCGGCACCGCGCAGCGCACCGGGCTGCCCCCCGAAGAAGCGTTATTGGCATTTTTGGAATATCTGGGCGGCGCGCCTCTTTTTGCCTTCCATGTCGCTTTCGATGAAACCATGCTGCGCAAGGCTTGCAGGAGATTTCTCGGTATCGAATTTCGCCACACTTGGGCCGACCTGGCTTATTTGCTGCCCGAGCTTTTTCCGGAGTATGCGCAAAAGCATCACGCACTGGATGATTGGCTAAAGCATTTTTTCATAGGTAACGACGCGCGGCACAATGCCCTGGCGGATGCACTGGCTACCGCCCAGCTTGGCCTGATAGCCTTGCGCGCCGCACGGGCAAAGCGGGCAACAGATTTCAAAGCCCTGCAAAACATGGAAAAAGCGCAACGCTGGCTGAACGTAGCGCGATAACCCGTTTGCCGCATCTTGCATGAATTGCGTTATAGCGCCTGATGATTTTGCCTTTGGGGCTGACGATCCGGTGTCAACGGCTTAACGTTGGTAGGCATACATCTTCTGCAGAAAGGCATCAACATCCACTTTTGCCAACTCAACTGGCAGCGCCGCTTTATCGGTATGTGGCTGGTGGCAGGCAAGATGGGGAATCCAGCCAGCGCACAAAACGTCCTCATCATAACCGGACACCATCGGCTCGCCGCGCTCGATTTCATAACTGCCCATATCCATGCTGAATGTTTTCATGATCGGCCTCCAGTTTCTGCGGATTTGCGCACGATGCGCTACCCTTGTTAAAGTTATCGGCAGCGGTGCGCGAAAAATTAGCCTGAGCCTGATTATTGAGGGAAGTTGATGTTGAGTGCGCTTCAGACCATTTGTCAGGCGCTTCCCGCGCCATGCGGGGGAGGGGAATCAGCGTGGGAGGTGGCTACCCCCGCACGCGTTTCTTGATGGTGGCTATAACCGATTAGCCGCGCGTTATCGTGCGGGCGTAGGTATTGCTGCTTTCCATCCACTTCTTGATGCGGTTGGCATCGCCGATACGGCTGTTTTTTCCCCAGGAATCGAGCAGTACGATGATTACCGGGCGCTGGTTGATGGTCGCCTCCATTACCAGGCAGCGTCCCGCCTCGCTGATGTAACCGGTTTTGCTCACACCGATGTCCCACGCGGCGTTTTTCACCAAGGGGTTGGTATTGTTGAAGCGCAATTCGCGCCTGCCCCAGCCATCCACGGAATACGATGGGGTCGTTGTGTATTGGTGTATCAGAGGGTAGTCGCGCGCTGCCGAAACCATTTTGACCAAGTCGTGCGCGGTGGAAACGTTGTCGCTGTTCAATCCGGTAGGGTCGAGAAAGCGCGTATTGGGCATGTCGAATTCGCGTGCCTTGGCGTTCATCGCCGCAATCGCCGCATCGTAACCACCGGGGTAGGTGCGCGCCAGGGCAGATGCCGCACGATTTTCCGAAGCCATCAAGGCCAGCTTGAGCAACTCGCTGCGTGTGTAGGTTGTGCCGATACGCAAACGGGAATGCGTGCCCTTGAGCGTATCGATATCGGCCACGTCAATACTGATTTCCTCGTCCAGGGGCTGCTGTGCATCCAGCACCACCATTGCCGTCATCAGCTTGGTAATCGAGGCAATGGGAGCCAGCGCGCCGGAATTCTTGGCGTACAGCGGGCGCTGTGTCTGCTGGTCGTAAATCAGCGCAATCGAGGAATACAGCTTGGGCGAGGAAGCGTAGGCGAATTTTTCATTGATGCCGGGTCTTTCGTTATCGCTGGATATTGCGCTGGTACGGACAAGTTTCGATTTGAGTGCAGAGCGGTTTGCATCAAATTCTCCCGCATGGGCTGCCAGCATCTGTCCTGCCAGCAGGCAAAAAAACAATCTTTTTTTCACGTGTAATCTCTCCCCATGAGCCGTTTACTTTTTCCTTGAGCTGCTTGTATTTTGTGTAGCATACCTGAATATCGATATAAATCAATACGCAGGATGAATTTGTTAGCGCAAAGTAGCAATGTTGGCTTTCTGCCAAATAGAAATTCGTCCGCTGGTGATCAAACTTACCCCTGTTAAAAACAAAGGCGGACATTGGCGTTTCGGTGGCGATGGCTTCACGCTTGTGCCAAGCCGGAAAGCTGCCGGCAATTGCATGGCGCGCGCCAGCGTCGGAGCTGTGCCAGCGATCTATATCGATGCCGCTGCCCTGCTCGCATGAAGCACACCTGGGATGCACCAGCCGGTGGCGTTTCAAGGATCAGTGGTTCCATGCGCCTCCCACTGCGTAAGTCAACAATACCTGCGACGCCTGTTGCGTCATCGGCAACCCGGCTAGAGCCGAGGCGAGGCTTAGGTGGTTCACGTGTTCGAGCACCATGCTTTTGGTGTTGCGGTCAACGCGCTACGCCAAGTGGATGTTGTACAATCACCGCCTTTCATGAGTCATCGTCAAAGGAGATTCACCCATGTTGGCTATTGAAGCTACGGCATCCATTGCCCATCACCGCCTTGCCATACAGGATGTGGCATTACCCGCCCATGCTGAGTGCGCTCGCATCATCGTAATGTGGGAATCAACCAAACTAGCCGGACGCCGCTTGCCGGAAAGCAACAGAGAAGAATTATCCTGATGCTCATCCTCAATACACACGTCACAGCGCAGCAGGCTAGTGTGGATGGTGCATTTCATGATTGCCGGGAATTGATTGATCTGTTGGTGCGGGGATGATGTCGGCACAGCCAGGATTATCATAAAAACAAAAGCCTTCGACAGAAGCGAACACGTATACAAAAACGACGCTTTTGCCGAGCTCGTCAAAGACGCCATCCGGTTCTTTAACGGCACTCCGGTACATACGCTGCCCCCGCCCGAACCTTTCCTCGGTACAGGCGTTTACGCCATTTATTACACGGGCAAGAACCCCATATACAAAAAATATGCGGAACTGAACCGACTGTCTTACGATTCTCCGATATATGTCGGCAAGGCAACACCCAAGGGTTGGCGGCAAGCGCGGGTTTCTGATAACAAGCTCGATCAATCTAAAAGGCTATTTAACTACCTTCGGGAACACGGTCGCAGCATTGAGATTGTTCATGAACTAAAGCTCCATGACTTCGTGTGCCGGTTCGGATTTAATTGGCACCATCGAAGCTGCACTGATCAAACTGAATATACCGCTGTGGAATACCGCCGTGGATGGCTTCGGCAACCACGATCCCGGTAGCGGGCGATATGAACAAGCCAAATCAGATTGGGATGTGATACATCCGGGTCGTGCATGGGCAGAAAAATGCAACGGCGCTCATGCCGAAGAAAGCGCCATCCTTTCCAGAATCAAAAATCACTTAAAAAATATCGAGCGTAAGTCATGATGAAGTCACTGGAGATATTTTCCGGGGCTGGCGGATTGGCTAAGGGGCTGGAGCTTGCAGGTTTTCAGCATTCCGCATTTGTAGAATTTAATAAACATGCTTGTTCATCGCTCTATGAAAACTTTGATGCAAAAAAAGTTTTCTTTGGTGACATTAAAGATTTCGACCTTGATGCCATAGGCGACGTAGATGTCGTGGCGGGCGGCCCACCTTGCCAACCCTTTTCATTGGGCGGCAAACATAAAGCGGATCAGGATAGCCGCGACATGTTCCCCTATGCGATCCGGGCAATCGAACGGCTCACCCCAAAGGCCTTTGTATTCGAAAACGTCAAAGGCCTGCTCAGAGAGTCTTTTGCGGATTATTTCGAATACATCATTCTGCGGCTCACCTACCCCGGATTTAAATCCAAGCACGACACAGACTGGAAAGATCATTTGCGCGACCTGCGCAGCATCGGCCAGCTTTCCTACGCCGGAACAAAATATGATGTTTCGTTCAAGTTAATCAACGCGGCAAATTACGGTGTCCCGCAAACGCGGGAACGGGTAGTTATCATAGGCACGAGGGCCGGCATTGGCGCGTCTTGGGCGTTCCCCGCCGAGACGCATTCCGAAGACAGATTGCTTTGGGAAATGTACGTAACCGGCGAGTATTGGAAGCGCCACCAGGTGCCGAAATCTGAACGCGCGCCGATAACCGAACTTTTGCAAGAAAAGGCTGCTCGCTTGAAAGACAAGTACGGCATGTTCGAACCGGAGCAATTGCCTTGGCGCACAGTCAGGGATGCGCTGCAAGGCATCCCCGACCCGCAAACCCAGCACGGCATTGGCGATCACGTCTTCCACGATGGTGCGCGCACCTACCCCGGCCACACCGGCAGCGACATCGACTGGCCCGCCAAAACCATCAAGGCGGGAGGGCACGGGGTGCCAGGCGGCGAAAACATGCTCCGTTATTCAGATGGCAGTGTCCGCTGCTTCACGGTGTGCGAGGCGAAACGAATCCAGACCTTCCCGGATAGCTTCATCATCAAAGGCGCATGGGGCGAAGCAATGCGCCAGATAGGGAACGCGGTTCCGGTGTTGCTGGGGGAAACGATAGGGCGGGAGTTGGTGGGCAGGCTCGGCACTCGGAGCGAGTCCGTCGATGAGAGACAGTCGCAACGGGCAAGGGTTTAATTAGGGGGCAGAGTGGCAGAAATTGCATGCGTTGATTTATTCTGTGGTGCGGGTGGCCTGACGCACGGCTTCGTTTTAGAGGGATTGCCTGTGGTGGCGGGCATTGATATGGATCCCGCATGCCGCTTCCCCTATGAGGCCAACAATCAAGCCCAGTTCATTGAGCGAGATATCAGCACGGTCACCAAAGAAGAGTTGTTATCTCTCTTTGCTGATGCTGATATAAAGGTGTTGGCGGGTTGTGCTCCATGCCAACCTTTTTCTAGCTACGCCCATAGATACGCTCTAGATGAAAAAGGAAGGTGGGGGCTTTTATATGAGTTTGCCAGGCTTGCCGAGGCAACAAACCCCGATATCATCACCATGGAAAATGTTCCGACTGTTGCAAAGCATGTCGTTTTTCATGACTTCGTAGATACCTTGAAGCGACTTGGCTATTGTGTATGGTACGAAGTCGTCGATAGTTCAAAGTACGGTGTTCCACAAATGCGTCGGAGGATGGTGCTATTAGCATCAAGACACGGTAGCATTGAGATGGTTAAACCGACTCATTCAAAGCCTAAGACGGTACGTCAAGCCATCGGTCACCTGCGACCGCTCGGAGCTGGTGAGGTTGCTCCAAGAGATAAGCTCCATATAGCAGCCAAACTTTCAGATAAAAATCTCAAGCGCATTAAAGTTTCTAAGCCAGGCGGAACTTGGCGCGATTGGCCTGAGCATTTGATTGCAGACTGCCACCGAGCTGAAAGTGGGCAGACTTACCCTGGTGTCTATGCTCGAATGGAATGGGAGGAACCTGCCCCCACAATGACAACGCAGTGTTTTGGTTTTGGAAACGGGCGATTCGGCCATCCTGAGCAGGATAGAGCCATTACACTAAGAGAGGCAGCAATCCTTCAGAGTTTTCCGCGCAACTATGTGTTCATACCGAAAGATGGGGAAGCTAACTTTAAGGTGCTGGGGCGGCTCATCGGAAATGCTGTGCCTGTCAATTTGGGTAGGGCCATTGCGAAGTGTATCAAGTCCCACCTGTCTTCGGTCGAGATTGGCTAGGATATGAAAGAATACAAATTAAATGTTGACCCGCGAATACTGGAGTTGTTGGGCCCCAATCTTTATACAAATATTTACTACGTTCTGGCCGAGTTAATTGCCAACGCCTATGACGCGGATGCAAAAAACGTCTACATCATCTCCAACAAGGATGATATCCGGGTTGAAGATGATGGGCACGGCATGTCCTATGACAGTGGGGATATCGCAAATTATCTGAATGTTGCCGGGGTTTCGAGAATCAAAGAAGGAGATTCGTTATCAAGGGCGGGCACACGCCGTAAGATGGGGCGCAAGGGCGTCGGAAAACTTGCTGCGCTATCCGTCTCGGAGAATGTCGATATCTTGACTGTAGCCGATGGGGAGACGTCCGGTTTCATTCTTTCTCGCCGCCCGGATGAAGGCAACAGACTTAGGGCTATTTCCGATTCAGACATAACGTTCGATTACATTCAAAATCATGGTTCAGCCATTGTGATGCGAAATCCACAATACAGGCTCCATATAACGCTTTCTGCTGTAAAGCGTAATCTCTTGAAAATTTTTCCTCTGATTAATTCTGATTTCCGCGTCCATATCATCAGGGGTGGAGAATCTGAAGTCATAGATGACTTCGACAAGAATGTCATGGCAGAACTAGGCACACTGATTGCGCTTGGTAAGGAGTTTTCATCACTGACCAGTCTGGTGCCAGATACCTATCCTCAAAAGAGATCCGAATTGGTTGTCGCCAAGGATGAGAAATCTATCCCCTTAGTTTTGAAAGACCATCAAGGGATTGAGCACGAATATAATCTTGTTATCGCAGGCTGGATCGGGACATACAAGACGACACGAAACCGCAAGGCTTTAATGACCGATTTCCCAGATAACTTCATTTCGCTTTTCGCAAACAAAAAAATGGGGGAGTTCAATATTCTGCCTGTCGTTGGACAAAATAAGCTGAATGAGGTCTATGTCATCGGACAGCTACATGTCGACCTGTTTGAGTTGTCCGAATTGCCTGACATGGCGCTGAGCAACAGGCAAGGATACAAATCTGATGATCCGCGATATGAGGCAGTTCTCGACTATGTAAGGAAAAAGGGTTCATCGCGTTTTAATGGGCAAAAAACTGGTATGTCGCATGCTTAAACCCCTTATCCTTATTGGCAAATGCTCATCTGTAGGCGGTTGTAATTCTGGCATGATGTCGCGATGGCTAATTCA
>Ga0172380_10000265_pt1 | contig 108123 bp, 117 predicted proteins | sample Leawe162metaG_FD_119747 | JGI IMG/M metagenome (GOLD analysis project Ga0172380, IMG submission 119747) | Leachate microbial communities from a municipal landfill in Southern Ontario, Canada - Leachate well 162 metaG | ecosystem: Engineered > Solid waste > Landfill > Unclassified | place...
TGTAATACCAGGTTTTAATCGTTCGCCTACTTTATCAAAAAGAATAATAGTTTGCTAATATACAGCACCGCCAATAATAGTTTCAGCTGGATTAATTGATACTACTCGACCAGTAAATACTTCTTGATTAATTGCATCAATCATTATTTTAACTGTTTGCCCAACTTTAACCCCCACAATCTTATCTTCAACTACATTTAATTTAATTTGTAAGGCACCACCTGAAGTAAGAGAAACTACTATAAGATCAGGGCTAATAGTTTCACCAACTTCACCATTTATTTCAGCCACAACACCAGATGCGGGCGCAGTAATTACTAAATTATCTCTCTGAGCTTGAATTTTTTGTAGAGAAGTTTCCGCTTGCGCTATTTGCGCTTGGTAAACTGCTATATCGGATGCACGCACCGGAGCCTTTATTTGAGCTAATTGGGCTTTAGCAGTTTCGTGGGATTTTAGCGTAGAATCTACCTGTGATTGAGCAGTTGCAATTTGTTGTTCACCATTTGAACGACTTAATTCTAAAGCATTCAAATAATTTATTTTCATGTTTTCTAGAGTTACCCTAGATTGTTCTAATGCTTTTTGTGCACTAGTTGTATTTGTTTCCTTACTTAATAAAGCGTCGGCAATATTTTGCTGCGAAATTTGTGTTGCGCTGATCGCAGAACCCAGAAGGGTCCGCTGTGAACTTATTGCACTCTTATATGAATCGAGAGAGTTTTGGGAAAATGAACTAGAAGTAATAGTATTTTCTAAAACTTGATAGCAATAAGTTACAGCAGCATAGCTAAGATTTAAAGCAGTATTCGACGAGTCGAAAGCTAGGTTAATATCATAATCCTCCTGACTTGCTTTAGTGATCATTAGCTTGTTTTTGGCTAAAGTCAACTCAGTTTTTGCTAGCTCTAGATTAGTTTTTGTTAAATATAAGTAATTTGAATTAAGAACACTTAAAATATTGTCAGCATCGCTATCATCTAAAAGCTTCTGGATATTATCAAGGGCTATACTGGCAACCCCAAGCTTGTCCTCAATAACAATTAAAGCGGAGGCTTTTTTATTTTTTATATTTTGATCACTAGTCTTAATAGTATTTTCTAAAAAACTTTGCGCTGTTTGCACCGCCTGTTCATAATTAGTAACATGCAATGGCGTATCTTCCATAATATCGTCATAGTTTTTTTGTGCTTGTGAAATATTTATGGCAGTTACATTTTTAATTTTATCTAAATTTTCAATAGCAGAATCATATGAAGATTTAGCATGAGCAACATTTGTTTCTGATAACATTATGCTTTCCTGCGAGTTGCCCGCTCGCAATTGATTTAATTTAGCTTTTTGTAAATTTATTCCGGATTGCATATCCATTATATCAGCATCTAATTGACTGTAATCTAATTCCGCTAAAATCTGACCAGCACTAACAACATCTCCCACCTTCACTTTTAGAGATGTTAATTTTCCACTATTTTTAAATCGTAAACTAATATCTGATGGTGATTCAACATTTCCCGTAGCGGAAATTTCTTGAATTATATCCATCTTTTTGACACTCACTAAATTAGTTGGCTCTAAATTTGATCGACGCACAAAAAATATAGTAATAATACCACCCACAACAACAACTCCCCCTAATGCAATTAAAAGATACTTTTTATTCATAAATTAATGTTATTAAATATTATTATTTGAAATAAAATATAAAAATCATATTTTTAAGATTGTGTGTAATAAAAACAATGTATATCAAGTCTACCTTAAAAATTTATATATCTTGACTATTAAGTAACTTTAGTATAAAGTAAATTTGTAATATATGCAAATTATTTTTTAAAACTATGAAACCTAAAGAGGCTATCGCTAGTCAGAAAACAATATATAATTTAATAAACTCTTTTCAGAAAGAAACTAGGGCGGCAATATTATTTGTACAGTCAATCTCAGAAATAACCGGAATACATCCTACTGATATAAAATGTTTGGATTATTTAAGTGAGGTAGGTTTTGCTAGTGCCGGTGAATTAGCAAAAATAACCAATCTCACGACTGGCGCTATGACGGCGGCTATTGATAGATTGGAAAAAGCTAATTTTATCAGACGCGAAGCCCACAAAAGTGATAGAAGAAAAATTATCGTTAGATTAATAGTTGATAACCCAAGCCATTTAAATCTGGCACGCAATTTGTTTATCAAAAAAATGCCGAAAATCCTTATTGAGTATAGTGAAGAAGAACTTACATTAATCATGAATTTTAATATTAAGCTGGCTAACTTGCTACTCAGCGAAACAGAGAGAATGAAAACTTTAAAATAACAGAGCTCAGTCCAAACTGATCTCTTTTATTTTTGACTACAATTTAGTAATCTATTTGTTCTGAAATATTAGAGAGAGAGAGAGAGAGAGAGAGAGAGAGAGTTAAAATTACTCCGAATTTTTTTCATGTCTGTACTTCCGGGGTCGGATACAGCGAAAAACCTAGCAGCACAAAACATTGGGATTTTTTAATATTTTACGGCACAATAGCGTCACATTTTATGATTTTTCAGTGTCCTGAATACTAAAAAATAGGCTAATGTTAGCCTATTTTTGCTTGCTCCCGGGGTCGGATTCGAACCGACGACCAATTGGTTAACAGCCAACTGCGCTACCGCTGCGCTACCCGGGAATGTATGATACCAATAAAAAAATGTCCTAGAACATTATAATACATTCTAACAAATACGCTTATTATGTCAATAATCGCTAAACACGGCTAAAATCCTGGGGTTTCCACCTTTATTATTTTATATCTTATTTCCCTACCATTTACTTCTAATATCACTTCTTCCTGAACTTCTCGACCCATAAGCACAGAACCCAAAGGCGAAAGATATGAGATGACTTGTTTACTGGGATTTGTTTCAGTAGAACCTAGTATAGAATAAGTTATTTCTTTTCCTTCTTTTAAGACAGTAACCGTGCTGCCAATCTGAACCATTTCCAGGTCCTTGTTTGGTTCAATAATAACAGACATCTTTAAATGGTCCTCTAACTCTAAAATACGTTGGTTTAGGCCACGCAAACGTCCTTTAGCTAATTGGTAGCCAACGTTCTCAGAAAAGTCTCCCATCTCAGCCAGACGCTTTACCTCAATAGCTAGACGCGGACGAGAGTCTTTCATACGTTTTAATTTGGCGGAAAGCTCCTCATACTTAGCTGGGGTCATGTAGGGGTCTGGCTTCTGGCCCAAACGGGCATGTCCTTTTCTTATCGGTACTCTCATATTATTCTTTTCTCATAGCTTCTATCGGATCTAAACGAGCCGCTTTTTTTGCGGGCCCTAGGCCAAAGAGTATGCCAAACACAAACGAAAACGATAAAGCCACTATTACCCCTTGTAAAGGCACCACAAATTTCCATTCCAACCCAAACGAACTAGCGCCCCAAGCTAACCCCCAGGCCATCAATATACCGACTACAACGCCCACTAGGCCACCAATTAGGGTAATGAGGACTGACTCCACTAAAAACTGACGCTTAATAGCAGCATAGTTAGCTCCTACTGCTTTACGCAAACCAATCTCACCTATTCTTTCAGACACTGAAACATACATCACATTTAAGATTCCTACCCCTCCAACTACCAAAGAAATGACAATAATAGACAAAAGAAGAATAGTTAAAGCACTCATGATAGTATCAAGGGTCTCCATCATCTCGGCCATAGTTGTTACTCTAAAATCATCCTTGTCAGGATTAGTTATATCATGATTTTCTCTTAGTATATCCCTAAACTCCGCCGCCGTTTCCTCAGCTCTGGTGGGATCAGCTAACTGATGGACCATATACAAGAAATGCTCTATCCCCATTATTTTTTTCTGTAGAGTCCGGACCGGCAGATAGATATAATCATCAAAATCCATAGTCATCACCTGCCCCTTTTCTTCCATGGTACCAATAACTTGATATTTAGATTTATGCAGAGTAATAAATTTTCCTACTGGATCGGAGTCGCCAAATAGTTTATCTGCCATCTTACTTCCCAACACCACCACCTGAGCCAAAGACTTATCTTCTTCTTCACTAAAGAATCGCCCAGACGCTACCTGACTGCGATCAATATCAATGTAGTCTGCTCCCACTCCCATTAAAAAGGCCCGCCGCGTCTCACTGCTATAGCTAGCTTTATCCTGGCTTAAAATAGCGCCATAACCGCCAGTAACATTTTTTAAACGTTTTAAATCTTCTAAGTCCTCGTGACGCATGGTAGTAATCTGCACGCCCTGAGCAATGCCTGAGCCACTATTTTGTTCACTTTGGGCGCTAGAGCGCTTGTTAGAAGGAATCTTAATTTCTGTCTGAATAATGTCGGTACCAAAAGACCCTATCTGATCAAATAACAGACCCCTAATACCTTCACCCGCCGAATAAACTATTACCACGCTGGCCGCGCCAATAACTATCCCTAGGACTGTCAAAGAAGTCCGGAGCTTATTGGCCAGCATGGACTTAAGAGCTAATTTTGCAGAGTGAATTAAATTATTCATAGGTTAAAGCTTCAACTGGCGATAACTGGCTGGCCCGTCGAGACGGATAATACCCAAATACTAAACCAATAAGAGCTGAAGTTATAATTGCTAAAAGAACAGAAAACAAAGATATTTCAAAAGACCAGTTATAACCCAAAAAATTTATTGCCACCGAGGCAAAAAATGATAAAATAGTGCCCAAGATTATACCAATCACCCCGCCCAAAGCGGTTAATACTATGGATTCTATTAGAAACTGCCAAATTATATTATGATTCTTGGCTCCCACAGCTTTACGCAAACCAATCTCCCTAACTCGTTCATTAACACTAATAAACATAATGTTCATAATACCAATACCACCAACTAACAGAGAAAGAGCCGCCATAATGGCTAAAAAGTAACGTAAACCATCAGTCACAGAACGAAGTAAATCAACGGCTTGAGCGGCATCGCGGACAGAGAAATCATCACTAGCGCCAGTGGCATCATCGATATCGTGACGTTCTCTTAAAATACCAGAAATCTCATCTATGGTCTTAGTAATATTACCATCAGGGTTAACTTTGACAGCAATAAAATTAACATGATTAATCCCTAATATTAAACGCTGGGCCGTACGAACAGGAATAAATATCAGATCATCATAATTTTGAAAACCAACAGAGCCTCGTTCTTTCATTACTCCCACTACCTCAAATACTTGTTTATTAACCTTTATTTTTTGATTAATTGCCTCAGCGTCCCCAAATAATTCTTGCTTAGCAGTATAACCCAGAACAACAACCCGAGCTAAATTGCGCTCTTCTTCCTCACTAATAAATCGGCCTTCAGCTACTTCCCCGCCCTGAACATTAATATAAGACGCAGTCGTGCCATTTAAATTTACTGAATACGAATTATCCCGCCAACTTAATTCCACATTACCAGACACCCAAGTGGTGGCAAAAGCTCGATCAGGAACGCGACTACGATTTAATATAGCCTGGTAATCTTCATAAGTCAGGGTGGTAATCAAAATTCCCATAACCGAAGAGGGCGGTTCATTTTTTTCTGATTTCCCCGGCGTCACACTAATTAAATTAGTACCTAAATCAGCCACTTGATCTAAAATTAAACTCTGTGCTCCTGCTCCCAGCGACATAATAAGAATAACAGAAGCCACACCGATAATAATACCCAACATAGTTAAAAAACTCCGGCTCTTGTTCTTAGCCAGAGTTTTAAGAGAGTTGGAAACAGTGCGGCGCAAATCAACTAACATACTACTTAACCAGCTCCGCTTCACGAGCGATACGCCGTTTAATTACCGGCCGGTCTGAAACTATTAGGCCGTCTTTTATATGAATTATGCGTTTAGCATGTTCGGCGGTATCACTTTCATGAGTAACTAAAATAATGGTCCTATCTTCACGGTCGTTAAGATCCTGAAGTATGCGCATAACCTGCGTGCCAGATTTAGAATCTAAATTTCCGGTTGGTTCATCGGCAAAAACTACATCTGGATCATTGACTAAGGCTCGGGCAATAGCCACCCGTTGTTTTTCTCCGCCTGATATCTGATTAGTAAAAAAAGACAGGCGATGCCCTAAACCAACAGCTTCTAAAACTTTCTTGGCTCGACGACTAGGATCACGGTGATTCTTAGAATAAAGCAGGGGCAGTTCCACATTCTCTAACACTGTCGTGCGCGGCAATAAGTTGAAAGCTTGAAAAACAAATCCTATCTTTTCGTTACGATGGGCGGCCAGCTCATCATCGCTAAGACTTTCCACGTTCTTACCGTTAAACTTATAAGACCCACCAGTCGGGCGATCAAGTAAACCCAGAATATGCATTAAAGTAGACTTACCAGATCCCGACGGCCCCATAATAGCCACAAATTCTCCTTTTTCAATAGTAAAATCAAGACCATGTAAAATAGGCGTAATCACTTCATCGCTCTGATATTCTTTTTTCAAGCCTTGAACTTCTATTAACATGAAAATTTAATTATTTGCCAGCTTCCTTAACAAAGGTGACAGCTAACTGTCCGGGGGTTAATTCTCCGCCCACTACTTCGACTAGACCGTCGTCCCCGCTAAGACCCAGTGTTACCGGCACTTCCCGCAATATTCCATTTTCTAAAATACGAACAAACTTACCCTGGCCGTTACGATCAATAACTGCTCGATTAGGTATAATCATGATATCGTTCTTAGCAGCTGTTTTAATAACAACATTAGCGGTCATCTCTGGCTTAATAAGCTGACTGTCTGAACTAGCTTCAGCCGTAGCCAAGACTATCTTAGCTTTATAGTATATAACTCCTTGAATAACCGTAGCGCTAGGCTCAATAGAGTAAACAGAACCAGAAAACTGCCGGCTCTCGCCCAAAGCATCAAAGCTAATAGTTGCTTCATCACCGACCTTAACCTTAGTAATATCAGTTTCAGAAATATCAACATCAATTTCATAATTATCTTCAGTCAACATCGACAAAAATGGCTTAGCGGCACTAAATTGCTCGCCCGCTTCATAATTTATTCCAATCACTTGTCCGGCGATGGGAGCCACTAACTGGCTATCCTCACGCTGTTTGGTAATTAAATCTAAACTAGCCTGAGCCTGACGTACTTGAGCAGCGGCTAAATTAAGGTCTTCACTTCTAGCCCCAGACTTTAGTTTGGCTAATTGCCGATCTGCCACTCCCCAACTTTCTTTAGAGTTATCCATGACAGACTTAGCGGCCGCTACTTGTTTATCGGCAGCTAACTGAGCAGAAGACAAAGCATTCTCTGCTGCCAGACGACCCTCGGTCAGAGCAATCTCGGCTTGACGCAGGGCCTCACTGAGAGAAGCGGCATTATTTTTGTAACTTAAAAAGGAATTATCCAAATTATACTTAGCTGTCTGCTGGGAACTAATACTGCTATTTATGGCGCTGATTTGAGCGTTAACAGAAGTTTTATAAGCATCAAGAGCACTTTGCGAAAAACTAGAAGAAGTAACGGTATTTTCTAAACCACTATAAGCCGCATTAAGATTAGAAAAAATTTTATTAAGATAAGAGCTAAGATTAGTATGAAGGTTATTGTAGTTAGCTTCAGTCCGATCAATTTTAGCCGCTGTCAGAGCGCTGTCAGCCGCCTCACGCAGTTCGCGCGCTTCGTTATAATATACTTGAGTAAGAGTACGGTAAGAAGTATTACGAACGCTAAACACGTCATCCAGCGACTCATCGTCTAGCAATCCCTTAATTTTATCTAAAGCGGTATTGGCGACGGCTAAATTATATTCAGCAGCATTAGTAAAAACGTTTTCACTATTAGTCAAAGCCTGAAGATAATTAGCCTGACCACTGGATAAATTAAGCTTAGCAATCGCTACTGCCTGTTCCAAAGCCGTCGGAGTAGCCTGACTTTCGTCATTTAAATCATTAAGTTTTTTTTGAGCTTGAGATACATTTTCAGTAGTACTTTGGCGAGTCTTATCATAATCACTGACTGATCCCTCATAAGCAGAACGAGCTTGGCGAACCTGAGCTTCTAAAACAGCTATTTCTGAAACAGTAGCGCCGCTAATTAGCTTCTGTTGACTGGCTAAAGCCCCGGCTAAACTAGCCTCAGCTTCTTGAGCGCGGATATTAAGAGTACTTTGATCTAGTTCCGCTAATATCTGATCTTTAGCTACGGCTTCTCCCACCTTTACTAAAATCTGGCTAATTAAACCATTCTGAGGAAAATTTAGATCTAATTGTTTCACTGGTTTGACTGTGCCTGTTTCACTAACAGTCTGAATTAAGGTGCCAAGTTTCACCTCGGCAGTAGTATATTCTGTTACTGGAGCCTGAGATTTAAACCAGAAAAATAAAATGACAGCACTAATAATAACAATTACTAGCCACCACCACTTCTTTTTTATTTTCTTAACCATACACTAGGAAACTTAACCACGACTTTAATAATCCCTAAGTTTTTCTAAACCTTTAAACTTTCTGATCTTTTCTAGAGCTTTAGATTCTATTTGACGTATGCGCTCTCGAGTTACTTCAAATTCTTGTCCCACCTCTTCTAAGGTATGCGCTACGCCGTCTATCAACCCAAAACGCATTTCTAAAATCTTCTGTTCGCGCGGAGAAAGCTGAGCCACTATATTCTTTACATAATCTTTTAACAGCTGCAGAGCGGCCGCTCTATCTGGGGTAACGTTTTTTACATCTTCAATAAAATCTTCCAAAGTGGAGTCTTCATCGTCATCACCAATGGTTGTTTCTAGAGAAATAGTATCTTGAGAAATCTTCATGATATAGCGCACTTTTTCTAGCTCCTCTCCCATCTCAGCGGCAATTTCATCTGCTAAAGGCTCTCTACCTAACTCTTGAATAAGGTTACGTTGAATCTGTTGAAATTTATTAATAGTTTCCACCATATGAACCGGAATGCGGATGGTTCTAGATTGGTCAGCCAAAGCGCGAGTAATAGCTTGGCGTATCCACCAGGTAGCGTAAGTAGAAAACTTGAATCCTTTACGATGTTCAAATTTTTCTACTGCTCGAAACAAACCAATATTTCCCTCTTGAATTAAATCGAGTAGACTCATGCCCTTGGCACCAGCAAACTTTTTAGCAATAGAAACTACAAGACGTAAATTAGCTTCAATTATCATCTTCTCTGCCTCCTTATCACCCTTTTCTTTACGTTTAGCTAATTCCACTTCTTCTTCGCCACTTAAAAGTGGCACTTTGCCTATTTCTTTCAAATACATTTGAATAGAATCGGCGCTAAGTTTTGATAAATCAATATTTAAAGCATTCTGATGAGCTAAAGCCCGGCCGGTAAGCGGCGGCTCAGCAGCTTTTTTCTCAGCCGTATCTAAAATACGACCAGAATCTTCCATAATCTTAACACCGCTACGCTGCAAATCTCCCAAGAAAAGATCAAAGTCAAAAACATATTCCTCTACTTCGGGAAATAAATATAATAATTCAGTTTCTGTAACAAAACCACGCAAACGTCCCTTATCAATCAGGCGCTTCATCTGTTCAGGCGTAGGCTTAACTATAGTCCTAGAACTAACAGCAGGAATACGACGAACGGTTTTCTTAACCAATTTAGTCACTTTAACTGACTTAGCCTTAATAGTTTTGGGCTTAGTCTTAAGTTTAGCCTTAGGCTTAGCCTTTACCGGAGTTTTTTTCTTGACCGGAGCTTTTTTGCCAGCTGTCGCCTTCTTTTTTTTGTTATCTAATTTCTTGGCCATATTAAGGCAGCCCTAGCTGGCTGTTAAATTTTTTAAATCTTCCATTAACTCCGACAGTCTATCTGTTTGGCCAGCTTTTTCGGCCTTAATAATAGCCTGTTGAATACGTTTCATCTTATTATGCTTGTAGGCTAACTTTAAATCAGTAATAACATTTACTAACTCTTTTTTAGCTTCTTCTTGAGAAAAACTATAGAAATCACGTTCTCCCAGCAGCACTAATTTGTCTAATAATTGACGTTCTATTCCTTCTTGCTGTAGATAAAAACGAAAGTCTTCATAATCTAAAGAAGCAGCTTTATTATAGTAGATAATCAGCTTTCTGTAAAACTCGGATATCAGAGAATTAGATAATTCTTCTGGTTCAAAACTGCCAGTAGCATAATTTATAAACTCCGGAAAACGAACTAAAATAGCAATCAATCTCTCTCCTAATCTGTCCTCGCGACTAATAGCTAAAGATGGCTCAGGCACACTCGACTTAACAGCTCTCTGGCCCCCTTCTGGCAACACACCATTTTTAACTTGCCACTTGCTAAATTGTTCTCTGGTATCAGGTTCGAAAAAACTCAAAGCCTCACTCATTTTCTTAAGCCAATAACCCTGCTCCGTTTTGCTACCAATCAATTGAATCATTCCAAACATCTTCTCGCTAACCGACCGTTTATTTTCCATCTGCTCTAAATCTAACCCGGCGGTAACTTTTTCAAAATAATATTCCATCATTGGTTTAGCCGCTTCTACTGCTCTACGAAACTCATCTGAGTCACGATTTAAGGCCTCAGCTGGGTCTTTACCTGATGCTAAAATAATAATCTTTATATTCATTTCTTGAGCTAAAGCTTCACGGATACCACGATCAGCAGCTAATTGCCCGGCCTTGTCCATATCAAAAAGTAAAGCAATATTCTGTGTAAATCGCTTAATAAGAGCTACTTGTTCAGTTGTTAAAGCCGTTCCTGAAGAAGCTACCACATTTTTAAAACCATGTTGATGACAAGTGATAACATCCATTTGCCCTTCCACTACTATAGCTAAATCTTCGGTTCTAATAGCAGCTTTGGCTTTATCTAAACCAAATAACACCCTTCCCTTGTCATAAACTTTAGTTTGCGGGCTATTAATATATTTACCCATTTTTTCTGTTTGTTCTTTATCAGGATTGACTCGAGCGGTAAAAGCAATAGGATTACCGCTTAGATCAGAAATCGGGAATATAATGCGATCACGAAAACGGTCATAATAACCTCGCCCACCCTTATCCGGACTTTTTTTGACCGTTAAGCCAGCCAAAAATATCTCATCATCGGTAAACTTTTTTCCCTCTTTGGGCCGAGTCTTTAAAAAATTATATAAACTGTCCCAGCTATTCTGGCTACAGCCGATTTGCCAAGACTTCATGGTGTCCTCACTTAAACCCCGACTACTAAGATAATCTCTAAAAGCTAAACCTGTTTCTGTCCAAAATATATGAGAATAGTACTTAGCGGCTAACTCCATTATATCGAGCAAGCGATTGCGCTGAGAATAGTCATGGCTATCCTGCCCTTTTAATACTACACCAGCTTTTTTAGCTAAAAGACGGAGAGCTTCAACAAAACTAAGATTATCTTTTTCCATCACAAAAGAAAAAATATCTCCTCCCCGGCTACAACCAAAACAATGCCACACTTGTTTGTCTGGAGAAATAGTAAAAGACGGCGTCTTCTCATTATGGAAGGGGCACAAAGCTTGAAAACTCGCCCCGGCTGGTTTGACCGGCATATACTCGCGGATAACTTCCACGATATCGAGTCTAGATTTTATTTCCTCTATTTCCGACATATATTAGATAAAAAAATCTGGCAAAAGTAGGCTCTTTAAACGCTCAATTTCTTGTTCAACCAGGTCTCCGTCATACTCGGCATTATGACGATTAAAACCCTGATACCCGGGCCGTTTTTGGTCTAAGTGGAGGTTAAAATTAATTATAGCATCATTCCCTTGGCCAGAAGAAACAGTAAAATAAACATGAAAACGAGGATAAAAATCCCGACTTAGTCTCCGGGCAAAACTAGCCTGTCCATTTTCCCTTTCAGGAATAAAAGAATAACCAGCTCGACGTAACCACATTTCTGGCGGCTCAGCTAATCTTTTCTTGTTGATTGACAATACCATGACGTTTTTTAAATATTATTCTATAAACTAGAAAATTCTGCGTCGCAATAACCACATTAACCGCTAACTGAGATATCAGATAAGGAAAACCATAATTTTCTACCAGAAGGTGCATTAAAAAACCATTAAAATACAGACCTACCAAGCCATTAACTAAATAAGCGGTAAATTGTCCAGCTATCCTATCTTGACTCTTATCTCGAAAAGTCCAGAACTTTTGTAAATAAAAACTAACCAAAAAAGCAACTACAAAGGCAGCACTAGTGGCCGGAACTATCTCCCAATGTAATCTACGATAAAAAATATCAAGGGCTAGCAGATTAACTATGGTAGCAGCCAGACCCGCTAATAAAAATTTTAACGGTCCTTTCCAGCGCTCACAGTGACGATATGTGCCGGGTAGACACCGGGAAAATGAGGATTTAAAAGAATTGTACCAAGATCTTATATAGTTCATAGCCACAAAATTATTTAATATCTGGACCACTGAAAATTATTAATAGTCCAATTAGCTAAATCTCGGCTAGCTCGGAAACGATCATTTCGTCCCCTGGCTCCTAAAATCACAGAAATAACAGATTGGCCACTACTACTACGCATATAACCGACATAACAATAACCGGCTTCTTCCGTATATCCAGTCTTGCCGCCTAAAATTTCTAAACCACCTGGCCCCTCAACATAAAGAAGGTCATCAGTTGATTCAACTAATTTATCTCGACCGTCTTTTGTTTTAAAGGAATATTCCTTCTGAACTGTTGCCTGTCGTATTTCCGGCACGGAAAAGGCCTGACGGGCTAATAAGGCTACTTCCCTGGCTGTAGAAAGATTGCCAGAACTGAGTCCAATAGGATCTTTAAAGCTGGTTTGCGATAGCCCCAGATAAATAGCTTTCTGATTCATTAGTTCAACAAACTTATTTTCACTTAAACCAGTAGAATGGACCAAAGCCATGGTTGCGCCATTATCAGAAGCGACTAAACTAGTATAAAAAAGATCACGCACTGATACTCTTTCTCCTAAAAATAAATTAAGGCGACCACCTTCTATTTTATCTTCTGCCCTAATTTCATATATTTCATCCCAACCAGGATTATTATCCATAAATACTAGAGCTGTCATTAATTTGGTAATACTAGCAATGGGCTGCTGTTCATCTGACTTACGAGAAAACAAAAAAAAGTGATCATCGGCCGCCAAAACCGCCCCCCGTCCTACTACCTCATTATTCCAAGGAGCAGGCGGTGATCCTGGCTTTAAATTAACAAAGGACACATCTCCAGTTATAATCGTCCCCGGACTACTAAAACTAAAGGCTAAAGTCAGAAATATATTTAATATCAAATTCCAAATCATCGGCTAAAAATTAATCTTGTATATCTGATCCCGCTCTTACCTCAACTGGATCGAGTTCTAAAGACAAATTATTAAACTTGTCATACTCCGGCAACTTATCAACTGACTCCAAACCTAGCCAACGGACAAAATCGTGGGTGATTATGTAACTAGAACTATCGCTAACCTTATCAAACTTTTCTTCTATTAATCCTCTAAGTAACAAATTACGAATAATCAGACTGCAATTAACACCGCGGATACGTTCAAGCTCAAGCTTACTTATTGGCCCCCGGTAAGCAATAATTGTTAAAGCTTCTAGGCTAGGTTGAGATAACTCTCCGCTAGTCTCATCTTGTAAAAAAGCCTTAACAACCTCAGTATTGTCAGCCGAACTAGTTAATTGATAACGGCCAGAGTTTTTAACTAAAGATAAACCTCGGCCAGATAAATAGTCAGCAGATAATTCTTCTAGGGCCTTTTCTAATTCTGATTCTTTAGCCTTAGTAAAAACCGCTAATTCCTTGATACTCAAGGGTTTAAGAGAAATAAACAACAAAGATTCGATTTGTGATTTTAATGTCATATATTATTTATTCTGTCGACTGATATGTATTTCGCTAAATAATTCTGCCTGCTCAAAAATGAGTTCACGTTGTTTGGCTAGCTCTAAAAGAGCCAAAAAACTCACAATCACTTCAGTTCGGCTAGTTGCCACCGATAACATTTTTGTAAAACTAACCTTTATCTTTTCACCCAACATTTTTTTTATCAAACCAATCTTTTCTTCAATATTTACCTGCACTTCCAAAACTGTTTCCGCTAGCGGTTTAGCCTTAGCTTGGGCTAAGGCAGACAACAGAGACAAATATTTCTCATAAAGAAGTTGGCTACTAAGTTTAGCGGGCGGAGAAAAGGTCGGTAGATTAAAGGCCTGACGACGACTCAGACGCGAGCCAGCTGACAACGGGGGGATATACAAATGACGGTCCTGAGCAATAAGCTCTTTAATCTTCTGGCTAGCATTAATAAATTCTTTATACATCCTCAGCTGTTTTTCCAAATCATCTACCTCTTCCTCATCTTCCTCATTGTAGAGATAAGGCAACAACGCCTTGGATTTTATATAAAGAAGTTTAGCAGCTACCACTAAAAAATCCGCCATTTCTTCAGGATCAATACCAACTACTGATTGAATGTGACGCACATACTCATCAGCGATTTTAGCCAAAGAAATCTCGGTGATATCCATTTTTTCGCTCTCAATTAGGCTAAGTAATAAGCCTAAAGGGCCAGAGAATTTTTCCGTCGTAACCTCAATCATAACAAACAAAATAAACCCCAATTAAAAAACTAGTAAATAGCTTTAGCTGGCATGGTGGCCGCATATAAATTTCCCGCTAAACACTGATAACCGGCTCCATGCTGCTTAGAATCAGGCGAGTAATAATTAGGACCATAGCCAGCATTATCCGAATAACTGTCTAAGCGATAATTAGCACAAAACTCAAACTCTGTATCGCTTATCTTTTTATATTCTATGGCTTGGCGGGTTTCCGGATCCACTAACAAGCTATCGTCTAAGTAAATATTTTTTCCTTTTATTTGGTCTAAACTATCGGGCAAACTTCCTGTCTTACTGTAGTAATCATTAACAGCATTTTCTAGACTATAAATATTACTAGTCACTGCCTGATCAAGCCGCCGAGCCCGAGCCACCTGAGGAGACTCGACAAAAAACCAAGCCGAGATAAAAGCTGCTAGCACCACCACCAAAGAAACCCAGCCGAAAATAGTTATTACTCTGTCTTTCTGCCCGACTGTCTGGCGTTTGGCCTCATAAAGATAGTAAGAGAAAGTTGTGCCAGAAATTACTAGCATAGCCAAGGCTTTAAGGATAAAACGAAGGCTAAGCTCTCCTGATAGAAAATTATTCATCACACCAATAAAGACTCCCAAAATTATCAAAGAAGAAACTAATAAAATAAAGTATGTCAACCAACGGCGCAGAGGAGACTCTTTATCCAGCTCTCCAGACTTCAAACCACGGCTAATCAAACGAGCTATTACATAATAAATGGGCGCCGCAATAAACAAAGCTGAGATGGCGAACTTAAGCGAACCATCACCAGCTCCCCGATAATTCATTAAAGCATCAACAACAGTCTTATCTATAATGTTAAAGGCAATCATTCCTACAGACAAACCGGTAAAGATAAGGGCTGCTAAAGACAAGAGGTAGTAAAAAGCGTACTTAGCGTTATGTTTGTTTTCCATATTTTTTTGCTCTCCTCTTATTACTAGAGCTAAAGGCACCAGCAGGAAGACGAGAAAAATTAAACTTATCACCATGCTAAAATTATCTACCAATCTTAAAAAGCAGCATTTTTAGGCGTCCGAGGAAAAGGAATAACATCACGAATATTGGCCATACCTGACAAATACATAATTAAACGTTCAAAACCAAGACCGAAACCGGCATGAGGAACGGAACCATAACGGCGCAAATCAAGATACCAAGCATAATCTTCGGGACTAAGACCCATCTCTACCATCCGCTGCTGTAGATGATCTAATCTCTCTTCTCTTTGACTACCGCCAATAATCTCACCAACGCCAGGTACTAAAAGATCCATAGCGGCTACCGTTTTGCCATCTTCATTAAGACGCATATAAAAAGCCTTTATGTCTTTAGGATAATCAGTGACGAATACTGGTTTATGATAAACTTGGTCAGTTAGATAACGCTCATGCTCAGTCTGCAAATCAATTCCCCATTTTACTGGATAATTAAATTTCTCTTGGCTCTTTTCTAAGATATCAATCGCCTCGGTATAAGTGATTCTAGCAAAATCAGACTTCAATATATTATCTAATCTATCTCTTAGACCAGGATCAATAAACTTATTGAAAAATTCCATCTCTTCTGGCAATTCATCTAAAGCTGCTTTTATCACATACTTCATCATGCTCTCTGCCAAATCCATGTTAGCTATTAGGTCGTTGAAAGCTACTTCCGGCTCCATCATCCAAAACTCTGAAGCATGACGAGTGGTATTAGAATTTTCTGCTCGAAAAGTTGGCCCGAAAGTATAAACCTTATTAAGACCCATGGCTAAAGATTCCGCATTTAATTGTCCGCTGACAGTTAAGCCGGCCCTTTGTCCAAAAAAATCTTGAGTATAATCAACCTCACCTTTTTCGTCTCGCAAAACAGCCTTTAAATCAAGGGTTGTAACATTAAACATTTCACCCGCTCCTTCGCAATCACTAGTAGAAATAATCGGCGTATGGACATAGCTGAACCCCTCTTCATGAAAAAATTTATGAATAGAAAAACTTAAAACACTCCGCAAACGAAAAACAGCCGAAAAGGTGTTACTTCGGCCTCGCAAATGGGCAATAGTTCGTAAAAATTCAAAACTATGACGCTTTTTCTGTAAAGGATAGTCTGGCGCCGATAAGCCAATAACATCAATCTGACTAGCCTTTAACTCAAAGGGCTGACCAGCCGCTGGCGACTCAACTAATTGCCCCTTGACCGCTAAGGCTGATCCGACACCAATTTTTTCAATCTCGGAAAAATTAACTAAATCTGCAGAAAAAACTATTTGCAAACTCTTGAAAAACGAACCATCATTAAGTTCTATGAATCCAAACTCTTTAGAACTTCTGGCTGTGCGCACCCAACCACGCACTAATATCTCTTGATTAAGATAATCAGAGCTAGAGCAAAAAAGCTGTTTAATGGTCAAATTTTTCATATTACTGCTTCTTTTTATTCAAACTGATTGATAATTCATCTAACTGCTGAGGATAAATATCACCCGGCGAATCACTCATAAGATCACGCCCCTGACCATCTTTGGGAAAAGCATAAATATCTCTTATTGAATCCCAATCATTTAAGACCATAAGTAAACGGTCAAGTCCGGGTGCGTTACCGCCATGAGGTGGTGCCCCATAACTAAAGGCGTTAATCATTGCACCAAACCGGCGATTAACCTCTTCTTTATCATAACCAGCAATTCTAAAAGCCTCATACATTATTTCCGGATCATGATTACGGATAGCTCCGCTAGAGACTTCAAAACCGTTTACAACCAAATCATATTGAAAAGCTAAAATATCGAGCGGATCTTTTTCTTTAAGAGCGGCCATGCCGCCTTGAGGCATGGAAAAGGGATTATGGCCAAAATCTATTCGACCTTCTTCAATATCAGAATAATCATACATGGGAAAATCCACTATCCAAGCCCAAGCTGCCTTGTTATTGTCTTTTAAACCCAGACGAATAGCTGCCTCTGTCCGGACTGCGCCCAGAGCATTGCAAACAACTCGCCAATCATCAGCGGCAATAAAAATTATATCACCGTCTTTAGCCGCACAAGCTGAGACTATATTATTTAAAATTTCTGGCGTTAAAAATTTGGCCAACGAAGAAGACACTGTCCCTTCTTTCAAAGTTATATACGACAACCCAGCCACTCCTCTTTTCTTGGCTAGATCAACTAGTTCGTCTATCTCGCGCCGACTAAAAGAAGCGCCGCCATCTACCTTAAGAGCATGAATGGCTCCCTTTTTATCTAAGACTGATTGGAACACAGAAAACCCGCAATCTACTAGAAGATTATCAATTTTAGTAATCGCTAGCTCAAAGCGCAAATCCGGCTTGTCTGAACCATATTTATCCATGGCTTCACGCCAAGATAAACGACAAAAGCGGCCATTGGGTTCTAAGTTACATATTTTCTTCTGACTAAATTGTTCAGTCAGTTCGATCATCAGCGGTTCCATTATGGCAAAAATATCTTCCTGTTCCACAAAACTCATTTCCATATCCAACTGATAGAACTCTCCGTAATGGCGATCCATGCGCGGATCTTCATCGCGAAAACAAGGAGCGACTTGAAAATACTTATCTAGCCCGCCAACCATTAGTAATTGCTTAAATTGCTGGGGAGCCTGCGGCAAAGCATAAAACTTACCAGGGTAGAGGCGAGACGGGACTAAGAAATCGCGAGCTCCTTCCGGCGAAGAATTAGCTAAAATTGGAGTCTGAACCTCAACAAATCCTCTCTCTTGGAAATAACGCCGCATGTGAGCAATAAACTTATCTTTAGTTGCTAACATCTGCTGCAACTTGGGACGACGCAAATCCAAGAAACGATACTTAAGACGAATAGCTTCATTAGCTTCTCCCGACTTATCCTCATTAATTTCAAAAGGCAGGGCTTTAGCCTGGCTAAATACTTCCAAAGATTCTGCTTCCACCTCTATCTCTCCTGTCGCCAACTTAGGATTAACCATTTCTTCCGGGCGAGCTAATACCACGCCCACCACTCCAATCACCCACTCATTATGAATTTTAGAGGCTGCGGTCGCTAACTCCTGATTATTTTCTGGATTAAATTTTATCTGAGTCAGACCGTAACGGTCGCGTAAATCAATGAAAACTAGACCACCGTGATTACGGATACTATTAACCCATCCAGTTATTTTAACTTTTTGTTTAATATCAGCCTTTTTTAATTCACCGCAAGTATGGGTCCTTAACATAAAAATTAGACGATATTCGTCAATAATTAATAATATTTATATTCATTTTATAATTGAATATTACATTGTTTTCTCGATAAAAGCAATAAAAAAACAAGAAATCACTGTTACTAGGTAAATCAAAAAACTAGTCTAAAACCTAACAAAATCTAAAAATCTGCTAGCCAGGCTCAACAATTCTTTAGCTATTTTTTTGTCACTAGATAAGCGTAATGCCTCAGATAATTCGCTGTCCATTATAAACCTCATGGCTTTTATACTATTATCGCTGATTATCGTTCTCTGCTCGGGCCGAGTGCCTTCTAATAATTTCAAACGATTAAAACAAGGCTCACAAATTAAGCCGCCAGCTGAGAAATCAAAAAAATTGCCGCCCGAAGTAATAGCCCGACGACACGCTACACAAAAACGCAACTCTGGTCGATTTCCAGTTTGAGATAAAAAACGAAAAATAAACACTGCTAATAATAAATTGCCCTTATTTTTATCTAGCTCTACATCAACCGAATAACTATCAATATAACTTAACCACTCGGATAACAAAAAAAATAAATCAGGCTCTTCAGGGCTCTCTTCGGTTAAACGTAAATAGATGCTGAGTGCTTGGCCAGCAAAATACAATTTATTAAGATCGGAACGTAAATTATAATAAGATTCTCTAGTTAAAGAGCTGCCTAGATAATCATAACCGCGGCCGCGAATTATCATGATGTCAGCCATGGTCAGCGGCTCGATGTGCCCGGCTAATTTTGATTTCAATTTCTTGGCCCCGCGAGCAACTAACTGAAGGCGGCCCCTAATAGGCGTATATACTGTAACTAATACATCATGCTCACGATATTCCTGACGATTTAAAATAATAGCCGGAGTATTAACGGTATCTTCCATATTTCAAGCCTTATCCAAATAATTCTGGAGTATCAAGGTAGCAGCAATCTCGTCACGCGAAGCCTTCTCCTCTGCCCTTCCTCCTAAGGCATCCGCAGCCAAACTAGATAAACGCTCATCGACTAATTCAACTGGCCGCCCACTCTTCTCTCTTAACTGTGCTAAAAAAGCTAACCAAGCCGGATTATTAGCTTCTGCTCCGCTCATTTTTTTGGGCTGACCTAAAATAATAATATCAGTTTTTTCTTCATTCAAAATAGTTAAAACTTCAGCTAAATTACTAGCTGTTTTAAAGGGCAGGGCTAACTTAACCTCACTATCACCGGTAGCCAAGCCAATCCTTTTTTCACCCCAATCTACACCTAAATAATTTTTAATTTTATCCATATTTATTGTGTAGTCAAAATAAGCGGACCATCAGGCATAATTGCTATACTATGCTCAAAATGAGCACTCAGCGATCCGTCAGCAGTAACAATAGTATAACCATTATCACCGGTATCAACTTCCCAACTACCAGCATTAATCATTGGTTCAATAGCTATAACCATCCCCGGCTCAAGAATAATATTATCTGCTGATTGCTCTCTTATAACAAAGTTAAATACATCAGGCTTCTCATGAGCATAATAGCCTAGCCCGTGCCCGACTAAATCTTCAACCACACCATAACCATGATTATGAGCATGATTTTCAATAGCTCGAGCAATATCGTTTATCCGTTTACCTGGCTGAGCGGCTTTAATTCCCAGATCTAAGCACTCTCTACTCACTTTAAGTAATTTCTTAGCCTGAGAGCTGATTTTACCTACTGCTACAGTCCGACAGGTATCAGTATAATACCCACCATGAGGAGACAATTTATTGTTCGGAGCAGAAAATTCTTGACGCAGATCATCGCGTATCGGCCATTCCATGCCAATATCCAAATCAACTATATCACCACTCTTTAACAATCTATCTGGCAAAGAGGCGCCATGAACCACTTCGTTATTAATGGACACACATAAAGAAGACGGAAAAAAAATATCGCCACCCATGGGATAATCTTTAAAAGCCGGCCAGCCACCGGTTTTTTCAATTAAGTTGTTGGCTAAATCTTCTAAATAAGCGGTTCTGACGCCAGGCTGGACGGCCTGCGACAGTTGCGACAAGATTGCCGCCAACCGACGGCCACCTTCATGTATTATCCGTATTTCTTCTGATGTCTTAATATAAATCATAAATTAATTTACAATGATTTTCGAAACGGGCTAGGCCCGACTGAGCGACCACCAGAGGTAGAATCTTTTTGAGAAGACTGCAGCTTGGAATACGTCTTCTCTTGTAAATTACGAGCCGACTCTCCTCCGCCTAACTTATACATATTGTCATAATTCATAGCGGCTCGCGATATCTGACCCTTTTGCACACGATCACGCCAAGATAAGTTATCATTATCTTCCTGTTTGGGTCTATTACCGGATCTATTATTAATAGTAGCTTGAGCCGGCTGGTCAGACTCTCGGTCAGTAAACCGTTTAGCAGCTAGATGTCGTCGCATCAAAACTGAAGGCTTATACTCATCCGGTTCTTCGGCTCTAACCACCTTTATATTAATGTTGACCGTTTGAGGACGAGAGTCTTCACTTAAATGCTTTAAAACTTTATTAATATCACTTTTGTCTTGTTTGGTTAAATTATAGCCCTCAAGCTGTTTAACTTTTTTCATCACTTCTAGACGCCCTAAACGACCAAACTTACCCAGACGGATAGATCTTTCCATGGGCTTGAGCGCTTTAACAATAGATTCTTTATTATCAGATAAATTCTTTAATTCGCCAAAACGAGTAGCTCGACTGAGCTTCTTCTTAAAATTATTAACTCCGGTTGATACTCGAAAGCTACGCCCGCTGGGCAATATTTTTAATCCCATATAAAATAGCTACTACTTAAAACTATCCAACAGTTTGTTAATACTAGATAGATCTTCCGGAGTCAGGCCAAACTTAAAACGATTCTGGTATAAATAATATTTATCTTCTCGAACAGTAGATAATGAGGGCGCTATACCTTTTCTAATTTTTTCTTTATATTTCTTAATTAAATTAAAAATTAAATCACGATTAGCGCTGTCTAAATTTTTATAACGAGGATTACGCAACACTAAAGAATCTAGTTGCCGCTCAATGCGCCAATTCTCACGATTTATTAAATCTTTAGTAACATCTTGTAAATCCATATAATAAATATTATCACAAAAAAAACCGGCTTACTAGCCGGTCTTTTAATATTAGCCAAATATAATCAGACTATAAACCATCATATTCTCTCATGGTAAGCTGAGATTCTATCTGCTTAACAGTCTCAATAACAACCGAAACAACAATCAACAAACTGGTTCCGCCAACCGCCAAAGCCTGGATTCCGGTAAAATACCTCATAACCAGAGGTAAAACAGCAATCAAACCAAGGAACAAAGCGCCGACTAAAATAATACGATGAGCGGTATGAGATAAATATTCACTGGTATTTTGCCCGGGACGGATACCAGGGATAAATCCTCCCTGCTTCTGAAGATTTTCAGCAATCTGTTCAGGATGGAAAACCACTTCGGTATAAAAATAGGTAAAAGCGAATACTAATAAGAAATAAACTACCCCGTAAAATAACTGATTATTAAACAAAGAAATTGTGCTTTGCGCTAAATTAGCAATCCAAGCTGTACGAGCATGAATTAAAAATTGAGCAATCATTGAGGGAAATAGAACTACAGAAATAGCAAATATGATAGGAATTACTCCAGCCATGTTAACTCGCAAGGGTAAATGAGTGCTTGATCCGCCAAAAGTACGATTACCTCGAATCTGACGGGCATATTGAACTGGAATATTGCGCTGCCCTTCATTGATAATTACTACTCCAATAACTGTCACCACAGCAATTAAGATAAAGCCAATTAAAGTAAACAACTGAGTTTGATCAAAAGTAACTATTACCTGCTGAATCATGGTCGGCAGCCCGGCAATAATACCAGCAAAAATAAGGAGTGAAATGCCGTTACCGACGTTCTTTTCTGTGATTAATTCCCCTATCCACATGAGGAAAATAGAACCAGCCGTAATAGTGGCGATCATTAGAGTTAAATCTAGCGGGGTGATATTGCCCAATAGATTAGCTGAACTACGGCTCAATAAAGTAATCATGCCATAAGACTGCATAACAGCCAAGGGAACAGTCAACCAACGAGTCCACATGTTAATCTTCTGGCGACCAGATTCTTCTTTTTGCATCTCTTCAACTGAAGGAATAACCATGCCTAGCAACTGAAAGATGATAGAAGAAGTGATATAGGGAGCTACTCCCATCATTACAATAGAAAAGGTTTCTAGCCCACCACCAGAAAACAAGTTAAGCATACCCAAAATTTGGTTGGAGGCAAATAAGCTTTCTAGGGCAGCAGCATTAACACCAGGAACTGGGATGTGAGCAGCCAGACGAAATATGACCAACATGCCCATGACGAATAGGATGTTATTGCGCAAATCACGCGCTTTCCAAATTTGCTCAATTTTCTCAAACATAGCGTTAGCGATTATTTTTAACTCTCTAGCTGTTGCTTGATAGTGGCGCTCATTTTAATATTTTCAAATTTAACCTTAACAACCAATTTTTCCTTACCTAAAAGCTTAATAGGATTATTTACTGAAGCAACTAAACCCTTTTCTACTAATAAAGCTGGAGTAACTGTGTCACCGTCTTTAAAAGACTGATTAATAGCTAAAACGCTCACCGTTTGATTTTTAGGATTTAAAGATTTAAAGCCACGAGATTTTGGAATCTGCATAAGCTGCTTCTTAAGGCCCAATCGCTTCAAACCAGAAACACCAGAACGAGATTTCTGACCTTTCAAACCACGAGTACTATAAGTACCACGTCCGGAAGCATTTCCGCGCCCGACTCTCTTATTCTTCTTGGCGCTACCCCGCGCCTTGGTAATTGAGTTTAATGACAGCATATATGGATTAATTTACTTTTTTACCGGAGCCGCTTCCGTTTTAACTTTTTCCTTTATTTCAACCCGACGCAAAGAACGTAAAGCTTCCATGGTGCAACGGGCGTTATTAATCTTATTTTTAGAGCCTAAAGTCTTAGAAGTAATGTTTTTAATGCCAGCCAGTTCTAGAATTACCCGAGTTACGCCACCAGCAATAACACCGCGACCTTTTTTCGCCGGCTTAAACATAACAATAGCTGCCCCTTGCTTCTTTAAAACAGCATGAGGAATAGTATCTTTAACAATCGGGACATTAAACATTTCTTTTTTAGCCTGATTTACTGCTTTATTGACTGCCATTGTAACATCAGCTCCTTTGCCTAAACCGACCGCTACATTGCCTTTTTTGTCACCAATTGCTACGCAGGCCCGAAATTTCATACGCTTACCGCCAGCCATAACACGAGTAACACGAGCGATTTCTAAAATACGCTGTTCAAATTCTTCTTTAGGGCGATCATCTCTCCGGCCTCGCCCACGACTATCCCGAGGGCCGCGTGGTCCACCTTTTGACGGACGAGAACCGTAGACATCTTTAGCTACAGTTGCTGCCGCTTTAGCTCCGGTAGTCGGAGCACTGCTAGCTGTATTTTTTTTAACTTCAGACATATTTTTTAAAATTCTAAACCGCCTTCGCGCGCGCCTTCCGCCGCCGCCTTGACGCGACCGTGATATTTATAAGCACCGCGATCGAACACGACCCGGACAATTTTCTTTTCTTTAGCTTTTTGCGCTAGCAACTTTCCCAACTCCTGTTCAGATGCTATTTTTCCTCCTTCTTTTTTGGTGGCTGCCTTTAACTCATGAGTGCCCACACTAACCAAAGTTAAACCACGCTCATCATCTATAAGTTGAAGAAACATTCCACGGTTAGAACGAAAAACGCTCAAACGAGGACGCTCAGCCGTACCACTAATCTTAGCGCGGACACGTCCATGACGCCGAGATTGCAGAATATTTTTTGTCTTATTTTTGTCCATATCTGTTGCTATTTGCTATTAAAAAATTTAGGCGGGAATTTATTTACCCTTGGCCGCGGCTTTACCGGCCTTACGACGAATTTGCTCATCAACATATTTAATACCCTTGCCCTTATACGGTTCTGGCTTTCTTATCTTGCGAATGCGAGCCGCTGTTTCACCTACCAAACCCTTATCGGCTCCTTCCAAAGTAATAACGTTAGCCGCTACTGACGCCTGAATCCCAGACGGAAGAGCAAATTCAACCGGATGAGAAAATCCTAAACTCATATTAATCTTATCACCATTAACTGTAGCGCGATAACCGACACCATTAATTTCTAACTTTTTAGTAAAGCCCTCGCTAACACCAATTACAGCATTGCGAGACAAACTCCAAACTAAACCCCACATGGCGCTAGCATTCTTAGCTTCCTTATCATAAGGAGCTACTATAATTTCCTGATCGACCACCTTAACCTCAATAAGAGAGTTGTGGGCTACAATAAGCTCGCCCTTTGGTCCTTTAACAACCAAATTTTTATTGGCTAAAGAGGCACTTACTCCAGCTGGCATTTTAATTGGCAATTTTCCTAAACGTGACATATGGGTATGGCTAATCTTTCTCTATGGTAATTAAAATATTTCGCCTATAACTTCGCCGCCAACTTTCTGCTGACGAGCTTGGCGTCCGGTCATTAGACCGCTAGAAGTCGAAATAATAGACAGACCAAGGCTATTTAAAACAGTCGGAACCTCATCCTTAGAAACGTAAATTCGTAAACCAGGACGGCTAATTCTCTTAATAGAACTAATTTGGGGTTTACCGTTACGACGATATTTCAGTTGGATTTGGAGTTCATCAAAATGGCTGTGTCGTCCAGCTAAACCGCCGGCCACAACTTCCGTTTTTTTAATCCAACCTTCTCGCTCAAGCATCTTAGCAATTTCTAGTTTGAGCTTACTCAAAGGCATAACGACCACGGGTTTTCTAACCGCTGAGGCGTTTCTGATTCTTGTAAACATGTCTGCGATGGGATCCATCATATTTTTACGTAATAAATTCTAAGGGGAGATTACCAACTGGACTTAGTGATGCCCGGCAAATCGCCGTTATCCGCCAGCTCCCGAAAACAGATGCGGCAGAGCTTAAAGTCGCTTAGATAAAAATGGTTACGGCCGCAGCGCCAACAACGGTTTACTTTCCGTGTGGAAAACTTTGGCTTTCTCTGGGATTTGACGATTAATGCAACTCTGGCCATATTTATAATACAAAATTATTACTTACTCTACTTACTATCTTTTTTAAAGGGAAAGCCCAGCAACCTAAATAACTCTAGGCCTTCTTCTCGATTTTTAGCACTTGATGCTAAACAAATTTCCAAACCAAAAACTTGATCTGCTTCTGACAAACGAACTTCTGGAAAACTATTATACTCTTTAAAACCAACGGTCAGATTACCACCCCGATCAACAGACTTATCACTAATACCACGAAAATCACGGACCAACGGGAAAGTAATATTAACTAATTTTTCTACAAAATCATACATCCGCTGACCCCGCATAGTAACCTTAGCGCCAATTACTAAACCATCACGAATTTTAAAAGCAGAAATTGATTTTTTAGCTACAGTAAAGACCGGTTTCTGACCAGTTATCTTTTCTAAACTACGACCGATAGCGGCAATAAGCTCTTTCTCTTTATGATGCCGGCCAAAACCAACATTAACTACCACCTTGGTCAGTTTAGGGGCCAGGTTATTATTTTTATAGCTGAACTTTTCGCGCAGCTGAGGCAGAATCTCCTTTGAGTATTTGTCTTTTAAACGCATAATATTAATCAATTATTTCCTGGCATTTCTTGCACATCCGTAATTTTTTAGCCGCCTGGCCCTCACTTTGAGAAAACTTATACCCCACCCGGCTAGCTTGACCACACTTCGGGCAAACAACAGAGAGATTGCTAGCATTCATAAAGGCAGGAAATTCAATACGCTGGCCCTTTTCACCATTACGCTGAGGGCGCAAGTGTTTAATCGCCAGGTTTAATCCTTCAACGCTAACCTTTTTTTCCTGAGGTAAAACCTGAAGAACCTTACCGGTCTTCCCCCGGTCTTTACCGGTCAGAATCTTCACTTTATCATTCTTTTTTATCTTCATATTTTTCTCTATGATAGGTCTTTCCTCTTATAAAACTTCTGGGGCCAACGAAGCAATCTTAACAAATCCGGCGCGACGTATTTCACGAGCAACCGGCCCGAAGATACGAGTGCCCTTTGGCTCTTTCTTCTCAACATCATTAATAACTACACAAGCATTGTCATCAAACCGGACATAAGATCCATCCGGACGTCTTATCTCTTTACGGGTACGGACGATTACAGCCTTAATAACATCACCTTTCTTAATGGAAGCATGAGGAACTGCCGACTTAACAGCCACAACAATAATGTTGCCAATATGACCGTAACGGCGCTTATATCCACCGAGCACCCGGATGCACTGAACCTCCTTGGCTCCGGAATTATCGGCTACTTTCAGGTATGTTTGTACTTGAACCATATACTTAAGAGCTTATTTGGCTGGCTTAATTACCCGCCAACGCTTATCACGACTCAATGGTCGACATTCTACAAAATTAACTTTATCACCAACCTTAAATTCATTATTCTCATCATGAACTTTATACTTATGGCTAACCGTGTAACGTTTCTGATACTTTGGGTGTTTCTTTACGCTGTCTACCCTAACAACAATAGTTTTATCGCTCCGGTCAGAAACCACCACACCGGTAAACCGGCGACTGATGACAACGGGTTTGTCTACTGTTGTAGATTTAACGGTGGCCATATTATTTTTGCTTATTGATTAATGTCAAAATCTGGGCAACAAATTGACGATTAGCCCGGATCTCCCTAACGTCTTTGAGCTGCTTATTAGCATCCTTAAAACGAAGATCACGAATCTTCTCACGAGTAGAAGTCAGGAGGTCTTGTAAATCCTTGATACTTTTAGTTTTTAATTCTTTAAAATCCATACCTTTATACTCTAAAAAGTTTAGGTCTTATTCTTTAGCGATAAACTGACACTTAACCGGCAACTTATGAGCTGCCAGTTCCATGGCTTTTTTGGCAGTCGCTTTATCTAAGCCTTCCATTTCAAACATAATCATGCCTGGTTTAACAATAGCAACATAGTAATCAACTGCTCCCTTACCTTTACCCATAGGAATTTCACCACCATGAGCAGTAACTGGTTTATCCGGAAAAATTCTAATCCAAATCTGTCCGCCCTTTTTGACGTACTTAGTCATAACTCGACGAGCCGCTTCTATCTGACGAGAGGTCACCCAACAAGCAGACAAACTTTTCAGGCCATAGCTACCGAAACTTATATTCAAATAACGACTAGCCTTGCCGCCACGGCGACGCTTCTGATCTTTCCTCCATTTAGTTTTCTTGGGCATTAACATACCTGTGATTGAAAATGATTATTTACTGTTGAGCGATCACTTCGCCCTTGACTTCTTCTTTCTCTTTTTTGAAAACTTCCCCCTTATACACCCAGACTTTAATACCGATTGCTCCATAGGTAGTCTTGGCAACGCCACGAGCGTAATCTATATCAGCGCGCAGAGTCTGCAGCGGAAGCTTACCCCAAACTAATTTTTCTGTCCGAGCTATTTCAGCACCATTGAGGCGTCCGGCAATAACGATCTTAGCTCCTAAGGCACCAGCTCTTTCAATTCGAGCTAATCCTTGTTTCATGACTTTGCGGAAAGGAAAACGCTTCTCGATTTCTAATATCATGCTCTGAACCATTATCTGAGCGCTCAAATTAGGACGACTAACTTCTTTAATATTCAAATTAATTTCACCCAGACGAAGAGTCTTAAGAAACTTGGCGTGAAGTTTTTTCTTGAGTTCTTCGGCTCCGCCGCCTCCACGACCGATTAAAACACCAGGCTTAGCGGTTGTAATATTGATATCTATCTTAGACAAGGTACGAACTATCTCTACCTGATCTATCCCCGCCTCTCTAAATTCACGAATCATATACCGACGAACACCGATATCCTGACGAATATTGCGAATATATTTATCACCACGCTCAAACCATAGAGATGGCCAAGTCTTGGTGATACCCATGCGGAGAATTTTCGGATTAACTTTTTTACCCATATGATAATTATTACTTGATTACCGCTTATCCGGCCTTACGACGAAACATCTTAGTCTTCTCACCGGAAGATTTCTTGACCTTTTCCTTGACGGCTGCAGTTGGAGCGGCGGCCTTAGTGGCCTTTTCCCCTTCTTTAGCTAACTTTTCTAGTTTAACTGGTTCCTGGGTCTTAACAACCTTCTTTTCTTTAGGACCACTATCTTTAATTTCTCCCAAAGTCAAAGTGAGATGACAGCCGCGCTTCCTAAGAGAGGTGGCCCGACCATGAGCCCGAGGCATCCAACGCTTTAACATAATGCCCTCATCCGATCGGATTTCTTTAATAAACAAGTTATTTTTATCCAAGCTATAGGTATTTTCCGCATTAGCCACAGCTGACTTAATCAACTTAGCAATCGGTTCAGCCGCTAATTTGTTGACAAATTTCAACTGATCTAGAGCCTCTGAAACCGACATTTTTCGGATAACATCAATAACTAGGCGCACTTTGCGCGGAGACATCCGTAAATTTTTTAGACTAGCTTTTACCTCCATAATTTTAGCTTTATACTTTTCAATCAAGTCTTATTTCTTATCCGCGGCCTGGGCCTTAGCCATCTTACCGCCATGGCCATGAAACTTACGGGTCGGAGAAAACTCACCCAAACGATGCCCAACCATATTTTCTACTACATAAACTGGCAGATGAGTCTTACCATTATGCACACCAATAGTATGGCCAACCATCTCTGGAGTAATTGTACAAGCCCGGTCCCAAACTTTAAACACAGTCTTGTCTTCTGGCTTCAGATTTTTTATTTTATTTTGGAGACGCAAATTGATGTATGGCCCCTTCTTTAAACTTCTGGACATATTTTATGCTTTATTTTACTAACGTTGACGCTTAGAGCGGCGGCTAATAATTAGGCGATCGCTACGGCTCTTGCGGCGAGTTTTAACTCCTAGGGCCGGTTTACCCCAAATAGTCTTAGGATGCTTTAAACCAATAGACTGATTTCCTTCGCCACCACCATGAGGATGATCAACTGGATTCATGGCTGTACCACGAACGGTCGGACGAATACCAAGATGACGACTACGACCGGCTTTTCCTAAAGAAATATGACGATGATCAGGATTAGAAGCTTGCCCAACAGTTGCTAAACATTCTTTCTTAACCTGTCGTATCTCACCAGAAGGCATTTTAAGCTGAGCATATTTACCCTCAACACCCATCACGTATACTACGTTTCCGGCACTTCGGGCAATCTTAGCACCTCGGCCTGGTTCAAGTTCAACACAACAAACTGGCATGCCGGCTGGGATATGTTGTAAAGGCAAGGCATTACCGGTTTTAATTTCAATTAATTTATCAGAACTCATTACCTTATCTCCCAACTTAAGATCTACTGGGGCAATTATATAACGCTTCTCGCCATCAGCATAGTGCAGAAGGGCTAAGCGAGAACCGCGATTAGGATCATATTCAATACCAGCCACTTTAGCTTCAATGTCATGCTTGTTACGTTTAAAATCAACCAAACGAATATGACGCTTGGCTCCGCCACCCTGATGACGAACGGTAATCTTACCGCTGGAATTGCGGCCACCGCGTTTCTTTTTTGGAATCAAGAGACGCTTTTCCGGTATAGACTTGGTAATATCCTTGAAGTCGTCAAAAGTGGCTTCACGTCGACCCGGAGTATTAGCTTTTACTTTTTTAATCCCCATATATTCAAATTAAACTCCTTCGTAGATCTTGATAGTCTGACCTGGTTTTAAGGTAACAATCGCTTTGCGCCAATCGCTCCGCTGACCATTAACCTTCCCCCGGCTGACCCTCTTCCCCTCCATATTCATAATATTAACCGCCACTGGCTTAACTCCATAAGCAGCCTCAATCGCTCGAGCTACAGAAATTTTATTAGCCTGCCTAGATATAACGAAAACATACTTACCGCTAGCCGATAAGTTAGTCGCTTTCTCAGTAATCAAGGGGCGAACTAAAACATTAACTCCTGCTATTCGAGAAAAATTAGATTTAACTGGCTTAGGGGAGCCCTCTTCTTTATACAAATCTTGCATCGTGCTAGGAGAAGAAGACTTAGCTTTAGCCTTAGTCTTGGGTTCAGTTTTGTTTTCTTTGCCAAATAATGCCATACGATAATTAGACGTCACCGATTCCTATTAGGAATTAGCGATACGCTGTTCTAATATTTTCACCGCTTGTTCGGTTAATAATAAGTTTTTATGGGTCAAGAGGTCGAGCAGATTAATATTTTCTAAATTTATAACCTTGACACCGGACAAGTTGCGAAGACTAAAATAAACTTTTTCATCCTTAGTCTCGTTGATTACTAAAATATCACGACGATCATTCTTCAAAATTTTGGTTTCAAAGGCTCCCAATAATGTAGAAAATTTCTTAGTCTTGAAACTGTCAGCCTTAAGTTCATCTAAAACTAACATGGTGCCGGTCAAAACCTTATCTGATAAAGCCATAAACATAGCTTTTTGCTTCATCTTCTGATTAATCTTGAGCTTGAAATTACGGTCTTTGGTCGGTCCAAAAGTAACACCGCCACCAATCCAAATCGGAGATCGGCGAGAACCAACGCGAGCCCGACCCGTGCCCTTCTGCTTCCAAGGCTTTTTACCACTACCCGCTACTTCACTACGATCCTTGGTGTGGGCCAAAACCTGACGCTGATTAGCGCGCTGGGCAACAACCGCCTGATGCAGCAGTTCGTTATTAGGTTTCAGGCCATAAGCTTTATCTGACAACTCTAAATCCTTAACTGCTTCAGCTGATTGATTGTAAACTTTAATTTGCATATTTTTTATTCAGCTTTTTCGGTCGGCTGATCCACACTGGGGGCCGCCTCTTCTTTAACTTCAGCTTTTACTTCCTGAGCAGTCTCAGTTTCAGGATTGGACTTAACCTCAGCATTTTCTTCTACTTCCTCAGTAACAGCTGGGGCTAAATTAACTTTTAAATCACCTTTACCTTTAATCATTAAATAACCATTTATAGCTCCAGGAACTGCTCCTTTAATATAGATAATATTATTAACTTCATCAATTTCAGCTACTTCCAAATTAGTAACTGTCACACGCTCACCACCCATGCGACCACCCATGCGCGTTCCTTTAAATACGTGAGCCGGACCTTTAGGACCAATTGATCCTGGCATTCTTTCCTGGTCTTTATTACCATGAGTCTTCCGTCCTCCGGCAAAATGATGACGCTTAACTACACCCTGGAAACCTTTACCTTTAGAGGTCCCAGTGACAGAAACAATATCGCCAACCGAAAAAGTTCCTACTGTCACAGTATCACCAGCTTTTAAGGCAGAAACATCAGCTAAACGAAATTCACGAACAAAGGCTGGCTTTACGCCAGTCGCCTTAAAGTGTCCACGCTGAGGCTTATTAATATTCTTTTCCTGACGAGAACCATAGGCTAGTTGCAAAGCACTATAACCATCGGTTGACTCATTTTTAACCTGAGTAACAGTGCAAGGTCCAGCCTGAATTGGAGTCACGCCCAAAACCTGGTCTTCTGACCAGATTTGAGTCATCATCATCTTTTTTCCGCTGATAAATTTCATACTTGTGTAACAAAAAACTGGTCATGTAAACCAGCTTCAAAAACTAAATAATAAAAAATAAACTTATTTTTTACCTTCGAGTTTTTGTTTTCCTAGCTGATTACCTCCATTTTTTGGCTGATTTTCGTCTAAACACTTTCTGATTTAACAGAGTTATCCAGGCGAGTGGCAGCCAATTTTTTATACCTTATTATACTACTACATTTTAATTTCCACGTCAACACCAGCCGGCAAGCTAAGGTTGGTCAAATCTTCTATAGTCTTAGCGGTTGGTTCCAAAATATCAATCAAGCGCTTATGGACGCGCATTTCATACTGATCGCGAGCATCTTTATGCACGAAAGTAGAACGATTAACCGTATATTTGCGCTTCTCGGTCGGCAGTGGAATCGGCCCAAAAAACTGAGCATCACTACGCTCAATAGTTTCAATAATCGTTCGGGTCGACTGATCAATAATTTTATGATCAAAAGCCTTAATCTTAATTCTGATTCTCTGTTTAAATTCTTTTTCTTCCTTTTTTTTCTCAGACATAGCTTTTCTGTCTAGCTAAGATTTATTTTATAAAATATACACTACAAACCCGCCCTGTGCCTAGTGGCAATATAGGGCGGGTCAAAGTATTTACTTTATGATCTTGGTGACCACGCCGGCGCCGACTGTGCGGCCGCCTTCGCGGATAGTAAACTTCTGCTTATCCTCCAAAGCAATCGGAGCAATAAGCTTAATCGTCAAATTTACAGTGTCACCTGGCATTACCATCTCGGTGCCAGCTGGCAAAACGATATCGCCAGTAACGTCGGTGGTCTTAAAGTAGAACTGAGGTTTGTAACCGTTGAAGAAAGGCTTATGACGGCCACCTTCTTCTTTACTCAAAACATAAACTTCAGCAGTAAACTCAGTATGAGGAGTAGTGGAACCTGGCTTACACAAAACCTGTCCACGCTCTACTTCGTTCTTCTTAGTACCACGCAATAGGATTCCAGCGTTATCGCCAGCCTGACCTTGATCGAGTTGCTTATTAAACATTTCGATACCGGTAACAGTGGTTTTCTTAGTATCCATTAAACCAACGATCTCAACTTCATCACCAACCTTAATAATACCTCTTTCAATGCGGCCAGTAACTACGGTGCCACGACCTTCAATAGAGAAGATATCTTCAATCGGCATCAAGTAAGGATGATCAACATCGCGAGTTGGTTCTGGAATATAAGTATCAAGAGCTTCCATTAACTTAAGAATAGGTTCAGCATCAGGGCCAGTCGGATTCTCTAAAGCCTTAAGAGCGCTACCGCGAATAATCGGAGTAGTGTCACCCGGAAATTCATATTTCTTCAAGAGATCACGAATTTCTTCCTCAACCAAATCAATGAGTTCCTTATCTTCAACCATATCGCACTTATTCAAGAAAACAATGATATAAGGAACACCGACCTGACGAGCCAACAAGATGTGCTCGCGGGTCTGCGGCATAGGGCCATCAGTCGCCGCTACAACTAAAATAGAACCATCCATCTGAGCAGCACCGGTGATCATGTTCTTAACATAATCAGCGTGACCCGGACAATCGACGTGCGCATAATGACGCTTTTCAGATTCGTACTCGACATGAGCGGTCGCGATAGTAATGCCACGAGCCTTCTCTTCCGGAGCGGCATCAATCTCTCCCACGCCTTTCTTGGAAGCTTTCATGCCTTTAGCATTAAAGACGGCCAACATCGCGGCGGTTAAAGTAGTTTTGCCGTGGTCAACGTGACCGATAGTGCCAACGTTGACATGGGGCTTAGTACGTTCAAATTTATCTGCCATGTTTTTTTTGTAAGGCCCCCGCGTAACACGGGGTTTCTTTCCTGGGACAGGAAACCAGCCGAACTTAAATTAATTTTTATTATTAATAATTAATAAATTTACTCTTTGACTTCTTGAGCTTTTTTCTTGACCTGAGATGGTATTTGCCAACCCGGGCGCGACTTATTTTCTTCCTCTAGGAACGGCGAACTTTCGCCATTTTTCCACATGGATATTTCGCGATTTATCTTATCAGTTACATCTTCTTCTGTCAAATCTTCAGATGGGGCAACCACGGGCTCAGAAACCTCTTTATTTACTACTGATTCTGGCTTCTGCTTACTAACTAAAGGACTGGCTAAAGATTCGTAATTATCAAAGTCCATAACAACATATGATTCATCTGGACTAGAGGCGTCAAAAATAACGACCCGATCTCGGGTCCGCTTGATCAAATTTAATATTTTCTTTAACTGCTGTGGAAACATAAAATTATAATCACGCTTTATTACTTTCAATTTTTTCCAATATTTTTCTAGCTAAATCAGCGACTTGGTGTGACACTTCTATCTTTTTATCATCACCTAAACTATCGTACAATAAACTTTCATCTTCTGCCCTCTTTTGAAAAGCGTCCGGGACCAAGGGCAATAGTTCAGAAAGATTTTTGCTTAATTCCTCATTCTCCGTAGTTTTGACTAAAACACGCAGTAATCCAAAAACACTATCATTAAAATTTGTTCCTAAACGATTGGTCTTATAATAATTTAATTCAACCGGATGCTGGTCTAAATTTTTTTCCCACCGACGACGACTAGTGTTATCTTGATGGAAACTATCAGTAAAAAGCGGAGCACAAAGATATTCATGACAAAATTTTTGAAGTTGTTTTACCAGAATCAAATCATCAGCTGTCAAATTTTCTATAATTTCTGGACGAATATCATGATATTTGATTGGTAATTTGTCGCCTATATCCAAAAATAATAAAGGGTTGCCAGTTTCTTTGCCTAGCTTAGTCAGATTAGAAACAACTACCTGATAGTTCTCTTCTTCGGTCTGAGATTCTGGCATAACTCCGACTTCTTCAAAAGACCGCATATAAAAAATAATTAACTCTTCCCTTGCTTCTCTTTTATGGTTTCCAAAATATTCTTAGGCACTTCGGCGTAATGAGAAAACTCCATGACATAGTTGGCCCGGCCTTGGCTCATTGAACGCAAAGAAGTAGAATAGCCAAACATCTCAGCCAGTGGAACTTTAGCCTTCACTACTTTAATGTTGGCCCGATCAGACATTTCTTCGATATGACCACGCTTAGAACTTAAATCGCCAATAATATTTCCCATATATTCTTCCGGAGTTGTCACTTCGACTTTCATTATTGGTTCAAGTAATATCGCTCCCGCCTTCTGACAAGCTTCTTTAAAGGCAAAAATAGCCGCCATTTTAAAAGCGATTTCTGAAGAATCAACTTCGTGGTAGCTACCATAGAAAACTGCCGCTTTAACATCCACCATAGGAAATCCAGCCACAGTACCACTAAGAACTGCTTCCTTAACACCCTTTTCAATAGCGGGAATAAATTCTTTAGGAATAACGCCACCCTTAACTTCATCAACGAACTCAAAACCTTTACCCTGCTCTAATGGTTCAACACGCAATGAGCAATGGCCATATTGACCACGACCACCAGACTGCTTGGCGTATTTATGTTCAGCTTCAGCTGTTTTAGTAATAGTTTCTCGATAAGATACCTGAGGATTACCAACGTTCGCTTCTACACCAAACTCTCTTTTCATACGATCAACAATAATCTCCAAATGTAGTTCACCCATACCAGAGATAAGAACTTGGTTGGTTTCGGTGTCAGTCTCAACTCTAAAAGTCGGGTCTTCCTCAGCTAGGCGCTGCAGGGCAACGCCCATCTTTTCTTGATCAGCCTTAGTCTTAGGCTCAACCGCAATTTTAATAACCGGTTCTGGAAAAGTAATAGACTCTAATAATACTGGCTTGTCTTCATCACAAAGAGTATTGCCAGTTGTAGTGTTTTTTAAACCAATAACAGCTGCGATATCCCCAGCGTATATTTCTTTAATCTCTTCGCGGTGATTAGCGTGCATACGGACTAAGCGTCCGATACGTTCTTTAGAATCTTTAGAAGAATTAAGGACATATGATCCAGCGCTGAGCACACCCTGATAAACCCTGACAAAACAAAGCTTGCCCACAAACGGATCGGTAGCAATTTTAAAGGCTAAGCCCACAAATTCTCGACCATCATCAGCTTTAATAATAAATTTATTTTCCGCATCACGAACATCTATAGCCTCGACATCAGGAACATCGAGCGGAGACGGCAAATACTCTGTCACCGCATCAAGAGCCATTTGGACACCAATATTTTGCAAAGCCGTACCACACAACACCGGATAAATAGAATTAGAAATAACACCCTTGCGGATAGCGGCTTTTAGTTCTTCAATAGAAATTTCTTGACCACTTAGATATTTCTCCATGGTAGCCTCATCACATTCTACCGCCTTCTCCACTAATTCATTATGATATTGAGTGACTTTCTCTTTCATGTCTTCAGGAATCGGAACTTCTTCGATATTCACGCCAAAATGACCACTAAACGTATAGGCTTTCTGAGTCAATAAATCAATTACTCCGGATAGGTTGCTTTCTGAGCCAATTGGTAACTGAATGGCTACGGCTTTCTGATTAAGCCGAGTACGGATAGAATTAAGGCTCATATAAAAATCAGCACCCATCTTATCCATCTTATTAACGAAGCACAAACGAGGAACATGATATTTATCAGCCTGGCGCCACACTGTTTCTGATTGTGGTTCCACTCCGGCCTGACCGTCAAAAACCGCAATAGCTCCATCTAATACACGCAAAGAACGTTCAACCTCAACCGTGAAATCAACGTGTCCGGGAGTATCAATAATATTTATCTTCTTATTTTTCCAAAAACAAGTAGTAGCGGCCGAAGTAATAGTAATGCCTCTTTCTTTTTCTTGTTCCATCCAATCCATTTCCGCCGCACCTTCATGAACTTCTCCTATTTTATGTTTTTTACCAGTATAAAAAAGGACCCGCTCGGTAAAAGTGGTTTTACCAGCATCAATGTGAGCCATGATACCAATATTTCTAATATTGTCCAAAGAGTACTCTCGGGGCATAAGGGGTAAAGAAATTATTTAAAAAAATTGTAAACTTATAACGTCTAACGAGAAAAATGAGCAAAGGCCTTATTGGCTTCAGCCATCTTATGAACGGCTTCACGCTTCTTAACAGCTGTCCCTTCGCCATTTGAGGCATCTAAAATTTCTGTGGACAGCTTTTCGGCCATAGCTCGACCCTTACGATCATGAGCCGCGCCAATCAACCAATTACAAGCCAAAAAATAGCGACGCTCACCACGTACCTGAAACGGTACCTGATAATTAGCTCCACCGACACGCTTACCGCGCACCTCAACTAAGGGTGAGACCTTTTTAATAGCTTTATTAAAAATATGGCGAGGATCTTGTTTAGTCTTTTCTTTCAGTATCTCTAAAGCATCATAGACTATTTTTTCCGCCACACTTTTTTTACCACGTTCCATAACATAGTTAATGAACTTGGCAATATTTTTGTCATTGTATTTTGCATCGCCTTCAATCGGACGCTTGGGGGCTGGTTTACCTCTCATAATATTTAAAAAACTTTAATTATTTCTTGGGCTTCTTAGCACCATAACGACTCCGTCCTTGACGACGGGCCTCTACACCAGCAGCGTCAAACACGCCGCGAACCACTTTATAACGAACACCTGGCAAATCTTTTGTCTTACCGCCCTTAACTAAAACGATAGAATGTTCCTGAAGGTTATGGCCCATACCTGGAATATAAGCAGTTACTTCCATGCCGTTAGATAAACGAACACGAGCAATCTTACGAAGGGCTGAATTAGGCTTTTTAGGGGTAGTGGTGGTAACCTTCAAACAGACGCCTTGCTTAAAAGGAGCACCTTTGGCGGTGTCTTTTTTCTTGCGATGCAAGGAATCTAAACTGGTGTGGAGAGCTAAGGCGTTACGTCTCTTAGCGACCTTACGGCGTCCGCCGCGAACTAATTGATTGACTGTTGGCATAGTTATTGTCAGGGCTAAGCCCGAGTATTAAAAATATCCTGAACATGCAGGATAGATTTCCTACTTATCCTAATCTATTTATTACTCGTTCAATTTAACAAAATATAAAATATAAGTCAAGATTATAGGGCTTTTAGCTACCCAGGATTAGACGGAACAAGATGTTAACCACCGGAATGATAAGACTGCCCGCTAACATGACAAATAATATGACTAAAATAAACCCCATTCTTTCTAAGCCTAAATAACGATCCCGGAGACCATCCGGCAAAAAAGCTGCTAAAATCTTAGACCCATCAAGGGGAGGAATGGGCAAAAGATTAAATACCATAAGTATTAGGTTAATATAAACTATTAAGCTAATAAGACTAGCAAAAGTCAGGCTATAAAAAGGCAGCCACCGCAAAGCTAAACCAAAAACAACAGCAATAGCTAAATTGGCTAAAGGCCCAGCCGCTGCGACCTTAGCCTCACCATACTTTTGATCCCGAAGATTGTTTGGGTTATAAGGGACTGGCTTAGCCCAACCAATGACAAAGGGGAAATTCCCAAACACCATAATTAAGGGCAGAAAAAAAGAACCAAACCATTCTAAGTGAGCTAAAGGATTAGCAGTCAGGCGACCAGCATTCTTAGCTGTTGAATCACCTAAACGATAAGCTGTCCAACCATGCATATACTCATGAACAACCGCCGAAAAAACTAATATTAGTATTTGATATATACTATCCATAAGGTAAATATAATAGTGATTTATTAACTACCGCCTTATTATAACACATTCTTGATTTATTCTGGAAATGCTGTTAGAGTATAGATGATTTATAAATATTCAATAAACCAGTACTAAGTTTATGGCCAAGAAATGCGATATGTGCGGCCGCGGTTCCACTAAAGGAGCTAGTCGTTCCCACTCCAAAATTAAAACTCTGAAACGGCAGAATATCAATCTCCAAAGTCGGAAGGTTGAAGGCGTTTCGGTCAAGCTCTGCACTTCCTGTCTCAGGACTATCACTAAGCCAGAAAGGATGAAGGCTAAAAAAGAAGCTGCCATAGCAGCTAAAGCCTAAATAAAATAAACCTGTAAACTCAACTAAAACCCTTCCTTATCGGAGGGTTTTTGGTTTGTCGTAGAAAAAATATGCTTGTTAAGCGTCTCCTCAAGAGCCAAAGTATTAAAACAGAATAATATATTATTCCCTCTAGCCAGCCAAAACCCGAAATCTCTTTAGCTGCCCAAGTCGGAGTCGCTAAAAATTGAGCAATAAAAAATATAAACTTTAATAGAAGATGCGCTGGGAAAAACCACCACAAGCCGCCAACCGGGAAAATTGAACTGGCAACAATAGCCATAACTAAACAGACTAACAAAGGAGCAAAGGCCCAAACTACTAAAATATTAGCAACTGGCGATATTAATGACAATTGTTTAAAATTGGCTAAAGAAATCGGTAAAATAGCCAACTGAGCAGATAGGGTTAAACTAACTCCGTTTAAAAATAAGCTAACGATTGATAGCCCTCCTAATTTTTTATTAAACCATGATAAGAACTGAGGATGAATATATATTAACCCCAATAAAGACAAAAAAGACATTTGAAAACCGACATCATTTCTTAATAATCTAGGATTAAAAACTAACATTAAAGTAGCTACTAAAACTACCGCCCGTATTATTGAGCTAGGCCGCCCAACTAGACTTGCTATTAAGGCTAATCCGCCCATAATGGATGATCTAACCGCCGAAGCTGACAGGCCAGTTAAAACAGGATATAAACATAAAAAAATTATAGTAGAAAAAACGGCTTGACGCCGCTTTAGACCCACAGCTAAAAGTAAATTAACCAGTAAGGCACTTAAAATAGCAATATGAGCCCCAGAAATAGCAATAAGATGGCTAAGTCCAGAACGAGCAAAAATATCCAAATCTTCTCTTATTACCGACCGGCGATAACCAAGCAATATAGCTGAGGCTAGACCCGCTTCTGGTTCAGGCAAATATTTTGCTATAAGTTTTTTTATATTCTGCTTGCAAAATAACAAGTAGCTATATAATCTTTGGAATCCCGACAATTTTCCCTCGACCCGAGATAGATTTGGATAGTACATCACTGAATATATATCATAACGAGCTAAATAGGCTTCATAATCAAAATCTTCCATTACTGGTGGATTTTGAACTAATCCTTTTACTTCTAACCAATCGCCATAATCATAGACCGGATAAAGACTAGTGGTTACTAAAATACGGCTACTACCAGCACAAATTGTTAGACGCCTGTTAAACAGACTAACATCAGCCTCACGACAAACCTGCCCCAAAAAACTAACTGCTTGATTATGATAATTGCTTATCGTCAGTTTATCTGGGTCGGGCAAAAAAGCTCCAGGTCTTAACCCCAGACAAAAAATAGTCACAATAAATGTGACATTAATAATGAATAAAATGTCTGCCGAGCGCCGGGCCATAAAAAAATACTGTTATAATTAACAGTATTTTAAACTAAGAGTCCTGAAAATAATCTAAAAATAAAATCTAACTTTTAAGCCAACGTAAATAGGCTTCCATAAAATTAATAAGCTCACCGTCTAAAACAGACTCCACATTAGCTGTTTCATATTCACTACGATGATCTTTTATTAAACGATTGCCATACAAAAAATATGACCTTATTTGCCTTCCCCATTCTGCTTTCTGGACATCGCCCTTTAGTTTTCTCTCCTCCGCCTCCCTTTCTTCTAAGGTTCTCTGATAAAGCTTAGTGCGCAATATTTTCATAGCATTTTCTTTATTCTGATGCTGTGACCGTTCACTTTGACAAGCTACAGTTAAACCGGTAGGCAAATGAACGACACGGACAGCCGAGTCAGTAGTGTTAACACTCTGTCCACCGGGGCCGCTTGAACGATAAACATCGATACGCAAGTCCTCATCCTTTATCTCTACAGTTTCGCTCTCTTTTATCTCCGGTATAACCTCCACTAAAGCAAAGGAAGTATGACGGGCGCCATCAGCATCAAAGGGTGAATTGCGGAGCAATCGATGTACCCCGTTTTCACTTTTTAGATAACCATAAGCCCAAGAACCAGATACTCTAAATACCGTACTCTTAAGTCCAGCTTCATTGCCATAATTACGATCTATTATCTCTGTCTTCCAATTTTGACGCTCACAAAAGCGTAAATACATTCTCTCTAAAATCTGGGCCCAATCCTGAGCATCGACTCCGCCAGTACCGGCGTGAATAGCAACCAGAGCATAATCTCTATCATATTTTTCACAAAATAATGAAAAAAACTCTAATCTAGAAAATTGTTCTGCTAATTCATTATATTTTTTTTCCAAATCACCAACTAATCCAGTTCCCTCCTCTTGTTGAACAAAAACTGTCATTTCCTGAGCTTCTTCTATTTCTTGGCCTAGTTCTGTCCACTCGCTAGTTGTCTTCTCTAATTCTTCGGCTTCTTGCCCAATTTTAATCGCTGCCGGCCTATCTTGCCAAAAATCTGGTTCAGACATCAAAAGACGCAGCTCCTTTACTCGGACTGCTTGACTATCAATATCCAAGAGACTTTTGGCTTTATAAAAACGATCTTTTAATTCGGCTATTTTTTTTATCAGACTTTCCATATATCTAAATTATAGCAAAATTTATACCAGACAAAAAACGCCCCACAACAAGCAGGGCGTCTTTTGGCTGACAGATAAATATAATTAACGCTTACTCCATTGCGGGGCCTTACGGGCCTTACGCAAACCTGGCTTCTTTCTTTCCACCTGACGAGGATCTCGAGTCAAAAAGTCATTAACTTTCAAAGCCTCTTTAGTGCTAGGATCAAGATTCAAAAGGGCTCGGCTAATACCCAGACGCACAGCTATAACTTGCCCCTGTTTGCCGCCACCTTGAGCTAAAACGGAAAAATTAAAATCACGAGCATGACCAGTAGCTTTAAGAGGCTGAGCAATAATGCTAGCACCTTCACCGCTAAAATATTGGTTAGCTCTCAATCCATTAACCATAATAATACCTTTGCCCCCTTCATAGAGACGAACCCTAGCTACTGACTGTTTACGGCGACCAACTGCTTTTATGTAGCTACCGCTAAATTGTGCCGTTTCATTCTGGTTAAACTCTTCTTCAGCCTCAGCCTCATCTTCCGTTACCTCAATTTCAAGAACTTCCTTGGCTTTAGCCGGCTTTTCTTTAACTTTCTTATCTTTAGCCTTTACGGCTTTTACTGTCTTTTTTTCCGCCATATCTTTAGCTATGTCTTAACTATAAAAATTATTTCTTGACGATGAGACGCTTTAACATGCCCGTTCTCAAACGAGTCGGGGGCAACATATCACGCACAGCTCGACGTAAAACTTCACCAGGGTCCTTAGCAAAAACATCGGACATATTTTTACTCTTTAATCCGCCAATATAGCCGGAAAAGTGATGATACTGCTTTTGTCCTAATTTTTGCCCGGTAAATTTTAATTTAGCGGCATTGGCCACTTCCACTATATCGCCTAAATCTAAATAAGGCTGATATTCCGGTTTATTTTTACCACGTAGAATATTAGCGATGCGAGTACTTAAACGCCCAACGGTCATTCCGGTCGCATCAATCTTGTGGAGCTTTCTTTCAATCTTGGTCATAGTAGTATCTTCTCAATTAGACTAATTCTATTTGAACCATCTCGGCTCCGTCACCGCGGCGATTCCCTAATTTAATCAAACGAGTATAGCCTCCTGGGCGAGTCTTATAACGGACCCCCAGAACTTCTAAGGATTTCTTAACAGCATTTTTCTGAAGCAAGACCTTAATCAGTCCGCGACGAGCAGTTAAGTCTCCAGCCTTAGACGAGCTAATACTGCGCTCCACCAACGAACGAACCGCCCGGGCCTTAGCCCGAGTTGTTTTCACTTTTTCATACAGGATGATGCTGGAAGCCAGGTTACGCAACATGAGTTCACGTGGCCCCTTTTCTCTATCCAGAATCTTGTTTTTATTTCTGTGACGCATACTCGACTATTTCTTAGCTTTTTTCTTATTATCTTTCTTAACTTTTTTTTCAACTACTTCTACCTCGTCGTCAGTCTCAACATCATCTGATTCTTCTTTATTAGATACTTCATCCTCAACAACTGGTTCAGCTACTGATTCTTCTGGCTGATCATCAAGAGACAAGAACGAGCTATATTGGTTAACTAAAATTTTAACAGCCTCCTTAAAAGCATCTTCAGCGGTAATAGTGCCGTCAGTCTTAACGGTTAGGCTCAGCTTATCCCAATTAGTCATTTTACCCACACGGGTATTTTCTACATTGATACTAACTAGAGTGACAGGAGAAAAAACGGAGTCTATTTCAATATAGCCAATTTCCCGATTCTCCTTCTTAGTGCCCTCGGCCATGCGATAGCCACGACCTTCTCGAACAGTAATTTCCACCTCTAGACTGCCAGCTTCATCGGTTATATGGGCTAATACTAAGCTAGGATTTTTTATTTCTACTTGAGCATCTTTGGTAATGTCAGCCGCGGTAACAACTTTTTTACCCTTGACTTTCAGTTCTAATTTTATTTCTTCGTCGGTATGAATTTTAAAACGTAATTGCTTAAGATTGAGAATAATTTCTAAAACATCATCCTTGACATGAGGCAGAGCCATAAATTCATGGCTAGCTCCCTTAATCTTAACCCCGATAACAGCCGCTCCGGGCAAAGAGGAGAGCAGGACACGGCGCAGAGAATTCCCTAAAGTCATGCCATAACCAGGAAATAAAGGTTCGACAGTAATAACCCCCTCATGAGGTTGGCTGCCGGACTTATATTCTATTTTTTTAGGCAAAGCGATGTTTTGCATAAAATTTTCTCGCCCAGCCGCCTCACTGACGGCCCAGACTTATTTATTTAAAACTAACGAACAAATTAGACACGACGTGGTTTCTTAGGACGACAACCATTATGAGGGATTGGGGTGATATCTTTAATAGATAAAACGTTTAAACCATTAGCATTAAGAGCGCGAATAGCTGACTCTCGACCAGTACCAACACCAGAAACCAAGACACTAACTTCTTCTAAGCCGTATTCTTCACGAGCTTTTTGAGTAGCAATCTTAGTAATTATACCTGCGGCATAAGGCGTGGCTTTTTTAGCTCCCTTAAAACCAGCTAAACCGGCACTAGCCCAAGAAATAACATCACCTTGAGAATCGGTCAGAGTAATCATGGTGTTATTATAGGTCGCCTGTATATAAGCCCGTCCTGACTTAACAACCTTAGCTGTCTTCTTTTTCTTTTTCTTAACTAATTTTTTCTTACTGCGAGCTACCTTGTTCTTTTCTAATTTCTGTTTAATTTCTTCTGGCAATTCTTCATTAGCTGAATCAAAAGAAAACTCCGCTGGTTCGCGCTCTTCTTTTTCCTCAACGGGAACTACGGGCGGAGTAGGGGCCGCTTTCTTATCCGACAACTCTTCTTCTTTTTTAGAAACTTTTGCTTCTTCTGACATAATATTGGATTAATTAGGTTTTCTGCAGACCAGCCTTATTCTTACCGCTACCCATAGTCACGCGCTTGTTACCGCGAACTGTGCGGCTATTGGTCTTAGTGCGCTGACCCCGAGCTGGTAGGCGACGAGCATGACGTGAACCACGCCAGCTTGATATGTCCTTTAAGCGCTTAATATTACTCTGGACTTCACGCCGCAAGTCTCCTTCCACGGTATATTTCTTTTCGACTATTTCTCGGATGACGTTAACTTCCGCCTCTTCCAAGTCTTTAACTCTGGTCTCTTTATTAACTTTAGCGGTCGCTAAAATCTTCTGAGCCCGAGTCGTGCTGATACCGTAGATGTATGTCAGGGCAATTTCTACCCTCTTGTCATTGGGAATGTTTACTCCCGCGATTCTCACTGCCATAGTTGATTTATAAATAGAGCGTCTCCCACCATCAAAGTAGCGGTTAGACGCGGCAAATTAACCTTGTCTTTGTTTATGCTTAGGGTTTTTACAAATAACATGAACTCGACCGTCACGACGGACGACCTTGCAGTCCTTGCAAATTGGTTTAGCACTAGCTCTCACTTTCATAACGACTTTATATTAGATCTTGTATTATTCTCAACCCGACAAAAAGTATTTAGAGACGATAGGTTATCCGACCTTTGGTCAGATCATAAGGGCTGATTTGCAGCTTCACTTTATCACCTGGTAATAAACGAATTTTGTTCATTCGCATCTTCCCAGACAAATGAGCTAGAATTTCATGACCATTTTCTAAGGCCACTCTAAAGCTAGCGGCTGGCATCAGCTCAAGCACCTCCCCCTGAACCTCAATAAAATCTTTAGCATTCAGGCTAGACTGGTCGCGGCTGTTGTCACTGTTGTTTGACATTAACACAAAAAAATCTGATAAAGACTACTAACGCCTTATCAAAATCTCTTTTAAAAATTAATTAAGTTATTTTTTATAATAATCTTAATAGAATTAGTATAGAGATAAGAGCTTAGCTTGTCAATAGCATTAAACTTATTCTAAAACTGCCTTAATGCGGCGCACACCAGCGCTAGACGCTTCTTCTTTCTGTATGCGGAAATGACCAAGTTCTCCGGTCTGTTGAACGTGCGGGCCACCACATATTTCCTTAGAAAAAGGCTCATCCTGATGTCCAACTGTATAAACTGTGACTTTCTCCCCATATTTAGAGGAAAAAACTCCCATTGCCCCCTGATTCTTGGCTTGTTCTACCGACATTTCTTCACATATAACAGGATAGTCTGATTTTATAGCACCGTTAACCAATTCCTCAATTTGAGTAATCTGTTCAGGAGTTAATTTGTCCGGATTATTAAAATCTAACCGGAGACGCTCTGGAGTAATATTACTGCCCCGTTGATAAACATGATCGCCCAAAACCCGGCGCAAAGCAGCCAACAAAAGATGGGTGGCGGTGTGAAGTTTAGTTGTTTCTTCTCCGGCATCAGCCAATCCTCCTTTAAATTTACCAGCTGCTGCTGTCCGAGAGAGGTCTTGATGTTTTTTTAACTCTAATAAAAATCCGTCCTTATCTATCTTAATTCCCTTTTCTTGAGCCAGTTCTTCAGTCATCTCTAGAGGAAATCCGTAACTCTGGTATAGATTAAAAGCTTCAGCCCCACTTATATCGTCGGAGGACAACTTAATAAATTCTTTAAGCCCTCTCTCCAAGGTCTGCATAAATTTTTCCTCTTCCTGAGACAGATTATCAATAATAAAAGCTTCGTTATTAACTAACTCTGGATAAACATCTTGATAATCTTTAATTACAATCCGAGATAATTGGACGGCTAAATCTTTCTCTTGAATCTCCAGCATCTTAGCGTAACGCAACGCACGACGAATAAGCCGACGCACAACATAGCCTTGATCAGTGTTAGAGGGCACAACCCCCTTATCATCACCGATGATAAAAGTCGCGGCCTTAATATGATCAGCTACCACGCGCATAGCTTTGGTCGTTTCTATATTTGATCCATAATGACGACCACTTAATTCCTCCAATTTAGCAATTAGATTACTAAACAAATCGGTCTTATAGTTGTCATCCCAGCCGTTCATAACGGCTGTCATGCGCTCTAACCCCAGGCCAGTATCAACGTTCTTCTGGCTAAGCGGCTCATACTCACCAGTGGCCGTCTTGTTATACTCCATGAAAACATTATTCCAAACTTCAACCCACTTATCGTTATCATCATTAAAACTAGCAGGAATTTTATCTAACTCTCCGGTCCAATAAAATATTTCTGTATCTGGCCCGCAAGGTCCAGTAGCGCCAGCCGGCCCCCACCAATTATTCTTCTTGGGTAACTTAGCAATCCGTTCTGATGGCATTCCTAATTCCTGCCATAAATGATAAGACTCTTCATCAAAAGGAGCGTCATCATCTCCCGCAAAAACCGAAACGGCCAACCTTTTAGGGTCTAACCCCAGCCACTTAGGACTAGTTAAAAACTCCCAGCTAAAGGCAATAGAATCTGCCTTAAAATAATCTCCCAACGACCAATTGCCCATCATCTCAAAAAAAGTATGATGCGTTGCATCTCCTACTTCATCGATATCGCCAGTTCTAATACATTTCTGGGCATCGGTCAGGCGTTGTCCGGCCGGGTGAGGAGCTCCTAATAAATAAGGCACTAAAGGATGCATACCAGCCGTAGTAAACAAAACAGTTGGGTCATTTTCCGGCACTAAAGACGAGCCAGAAATAACCGCATGACCTCGACTCTTAAAAAAATCTAAATATTTCTGTCTTAATTCCTTGGCTATCATAATTTTCCTATTAATAGTATCTGGCTTATAAGTAATAATTATAATATATTAACTTCCGGCTCAATATCAAGACCAAACTTATCTCGAACGGCCTTTTGCACCGAACTTATTAAATTTAAAATATCAGCTGAGGTCGCACCGCCATGATTCACTAAAACTAAGGCCTGTTTCTCATACATACTGACCGCTCCCAAACGGCGCCCCTTAAAACCAACTTGCTCTATTAACCAAGCCGTAGGGATCTTAACTAAACCGCTAGGTAAAGAAAAATTTGGCATTTCCGGATAATCCGCTAGTAAACGACTAAAGGCATCGGAATCAACCTCTACATTCTTAAAAAATGAACCACAATTAGGTAAAACTAACGGATCAGGCAACTTACTCTGCCTAATAAATTTAACTGCCTCGGCCACATCTTTTACACCAGGTTCATTTATCCCTCGCTTTATTAACTCTTCTCTGATTGAACCATAATCTAACTTAAGAGGAGATTTCTTGTCCAAACGCAAAGTAACGGAGTATATGAAATAACGCCCCTTTAAGCTCTGTTTAAATATACTATCTCGATAGCCAAAGGCGCAATCAGGCGCTGTAAAAATCTTAATCTCTCCTGTGACTAAATCTATCGCTTCTAGCTCATAAAAAACATCCTTAAGCTCAACCCCATAAGCGCCGATATTTTGTACTGGAGCTGCTCCCACGGTTCCATATATTAGCGCTAAATTCTCTATTCCACGCCAATTATGGCTAACACAGTAATCCACTAACTCGCTCCAATTCTCTCCCGATTTAGCCTTAACTAAAATACTGCCATCTATTTGTTCTTGGTGGCTAAGACCTTTTATTTCATTTTTTATCACTAAACCGGAAAATGATTGAGAAAAAACCGTGTTTGATCCGCCCCCCAGAATAAAAATTTTTTGATGATTATCGCGGCTCCAACTAACCACCTCAAGCAGCTCTGGTAATTCTTTGACCACCACAAAATAATCTGCAGTCGAGCCAACTTGCATCGTAGTAAAAGAGCTTACTTTATAATTTTTTTCAATTGATATCATATGGCTAAAATCTTAATCTAACTCTCCCAACTTCTGCAGCTTTATCAGCTTAGCATACAATCCGCCCTGATAACTGGAAAGCTCTTCGTGATTCCCTTCTTCTACTACTCGTCCTCCCTCTAAAACAATTATTTTATCAGCCCGCTTAATAGTACTAAGTCGATGAGCAATAATGATAATAGTCCGGCCGCGACTAATCTTTTTCATCGCATCTTGAATGAGATGCTCACTTTGGCTATCTAGACTGGAAGTCGCTTCATCAAAAATTAAAATCCGAGGATTGGCTAGCACCGCCCGCGCAATTCCCAAACGTTGACGTTGCCCCCCAGATAATTTTATACCGCGTTCTCCCACTAAAGTCTCATAGCCAGCCGATAGTCTATTAATAAATTCCTCAGCATTAGCAATCTTGGCCGCCGCTTCTATTTCCTTTTGAGTAGCTTCCGGGCGAGCGTAAGCAATATTGGCCGCCACACTAACATCAAAAATTTCTACCTCTTGCGGAACAATAGCTAGATGACGGCGATAACTGGGTAAATCGTAATCACGGAGATCGGTGCCATCAGCTAATACTCTCCCACTTTGTGGATCGTAATGACGGTAAATAAGTCGAGCCACCGTAGTCTTTCCTCCGCCAGAGGGACCAACTAATGCTGTTATTGTCCCGGCCGTAATCTCAAAGTTTAAATCTTTGGCTGCCAAATACTTATTGTCAGCATAAGAGAAAGATACGTTTTCAAACTTTAAATCTCCCCGCAAAGCTAATAACTCTTTCCCGTTTGGCTGGTTAACAACTTCTGTCTGGGCATTAAACAAGGCTAGTAATCGAGTTACGCCGGCTCGACCTTCTTCCATGCGATCATAAAAACGAGAAAGACGGTGTAAGGAGGCATAAGCAGTTTCGCTCAAAGTAAAAACAAAAATTAAAGTACCAATAGTTAGCTGAGCACGCCAAACCAAATAAACACCAAATACTAAAACGGCTGCTCGTCCCAAATCAATAACCAAATTACGTCCCAGCCCCACTTTCATCATCCATCCCCACTGTTTATCTTCATTATCCCTAATATGGGCCTTAATAGCAGCAAAACCTTTAAGCTCATTATCTTCCTGAACAAAAGACTGGACAGCATTAATATTGATAATTGCTTGACCCATCTTGCCAGAAGCCAATTCATAATCTTTATAAATCTGTTTACGGATAGGATACATGCGCCGGTTGGCCCAATAAGTGATAAATATATAAAGTGGGGAAAAAATCAAAAAGGTAGAACCAATCCGCCAATCTGCCCAGAACAGGGCGCCAGCTGTAAAAACCAAAGAAACTATAGTAGGAATAACCTCCCAAAACATGTTGTTTAAAAACTCAGATATTTTATCTACCCCCCGTTCAATTTTAACAATCTTACCGCCAGTATTCTCTCTTTCGTGATAACCTAAACTGAGAGAAACAAGTTTCTCCTGAGCCTTAAGACCAAGAAAATATTCTACCTCGACCAATAAACGTAATATTTTTCGATCGTTAACATAGCGAATAGCCGAACGAAATTGCTCGTTAGCCCAATAAATAAAAATCAGTTGCCACAAAAATATCAAGTTAGCAGCATCAAAGGTATTAAGTCCATCAATAACTGTCTTAATAATATAAGGTTTCACCAACTCTAAAGCTGAGGCTACTAAAGTCACACTAGAAATTGTGACAAATAATTTCTTAAATGGCCTTAATAACTGCCACAATTCTAGCCAAAATTTCTGCCACCCTAAAACTGGCTCTTCTTTATTATTTTCTAACTCAGTAGCCATAATTATTTATTTAACAACAACTGGGCCAAACGAAAAACGTCGCCGGCACCCATTAGTATAAGCCGATCACCATTTTTCAAACGGGGCTTTAAAATATAGGAAACTTGCTTAATAGTAGAAACAGCTCGCACCTCTTGTTTAATTTTAGCTTGTTTATTAAACCGAGTAATAGCCTCGGCTAAATCACGACTAATGGTCTTAGCCTCAGTTTTAGAAGATTCTCGAGCCGATGAATATACATCGAGAATAAAAAGTTCATCACTCTGGCTAAAGCTAGATACAAAATCCGGAAACAAAGCTTTGGTGCGGCTAAAAGTGTGAGGATGAAAAACAGTTATTAAACGATCATGTGGCCAGCGCTCGCGTAAAGCAGATAAAGTAGCTTTTATTTCTGCCGGATGGTGAGCATAGTCGTCAATTATAGTTGCCCCTTGATATCGGCCTAAAATCTGACAACGTCGGGCTGTTCCCTTAAATCCCCGCAGATGAAGAAAAATATTTTTCCAACTAACCCCCAGTTGCCGAGCAGCGGCAATTACCGCTAAAGCATTATAAACATTATGACGACCAACCAGCGAAATCGTAAATTTTCCCTGATCATGACCACGATAATAAAGCTGAAAAGAGAAATGATTACCTAAGGGTTTTAAATCAAAGGCGACATAGTCAGCCTGAGAAGATTTTTCATCTAAGCTATAGCTCAATACTTGACCCAGGCAATAGCGAGATAACTTTTTAGCTTTAGCGTCATCATTATTAATCACCAACCATCCAGTAGATGGTATTTTCTTAACAAACTTTCTGAAAACAGCTACATAAGAAGATTCGGTGGGAAAATAATCAGGATGATCATAATCAATATTATTTAATACCACGCCTTGTGGAGAAAAAAATCTCATTTTATTCTGATATTCATCCACTTCAGCAATTAAGTATGGGGACCGTCCGCTTAGTCCACTACCCTTGAATTGAGGAACACGAGAACCCACCAAAACATTGGGATTATGACCAGAACGCTCTAAAACATAACCAAGCCAAGCAGTCGTTGTTGTTTTACCGTGACTCCCACAAACAGCTATTCCCCGGTGACGATTAAATTCTAGACCAAGGGCTTGGGCGTAAGACAAGACCGGTACTGACAAAAATTTTTTCTTGTGTTCAGATATAAATTTTAATTCGGGGTTATTTACCGAATTAAAGGCAGAAGAATGAACTATAATATCAGAATTATCGGGAATATTTTCGGCAGCAAAAGGCGAAAAAACCGGAATATGATAACGCCTGAGAACTTCATCCGTTAAAAACTCATCGTTGATATCTGAACCGCTTACCTGTCTACCTTGAGATTTAAAAAACTGAGCCAACATAGTCATGCCCACTCCTTTAATGCCAATAAAATAAGCCGATTTATTTTTCTTAGTCTTTTTCTTCATATAATATTAACGCGCTATCTTTTTTATAATATCAGCTAAGGCTTTAGCGCCACCTCGCTTCATTATCTTGGCAGCCTGGACGCGTAAATTATCTAACCTATCTTTATCAGTTAAAAGCTGGTTTACTAACTCAACTAGCTTACCTGATTCCAGATCCGACTGATTTAAAACAATCGCTGCCTTGTTAACCGCAAAGACTTTGGCATTATCTTCCTGATGAGAGTCGGGCATGGGGATAAGAATAGCCGCTTTCCCCAAACATGATAATTCTGTTAAAAAAGCCAAACCACAACGAGAAATAATTAAGTCGCTAAGAGACATGAGAATAAAAACTTCATCATGAGCTAAGAACTCAAACGTCTGATAACTACTTGATTGACTAACATTTTTAGTCTGCTTACCTCGACCGGTAATATGAATAACTTGGCAACAATCAGACAACCGACTAGCCGCTTCAGATACTAGCCGATTAATTGCTACTGATCCTGTTCCCCCGCCAGTTGCCAGTAATAACGGTTTGTTCAGACTAATATTATACTTTTTTATTACCGCTTCTTTTTGGGTTTCCGTTATCTGACGACAGCAAATGGGGTTACCAGTATGAACAGCTCGCGGAAAATCTGATAAAGATTTCTCAAAAGCTACGGTAATTACTTTAGCCCAAGGAGCGCTTAGACGATTAGCTAAACCCGGACGAACATCCGATTGATGAACTAAAACAGGAATTCTTAAAATAGCTGCTGCCCAAACCAAAGGCACACTAACAAAACTGCCGGCGCTTACTATGACATTAGGGCTTTCCCAATAAAGCAACCAAAAAGATTCAAAAAAAGCTAAAAATACTTTAAATAGATCTAAAATATTAGACCAAGAAAAATAACGACGAAACTTTCCGCTAATGATGGGAATAAACCGCAAAGGACCAACTTGATTACAAAAATTGTCTACCAATTCTTTTTCTGGTCCCTGAAAAGTGCCAACAAAAACCAACTCCCATTCTATATTTAATCCCTCTTTTCGGCCGGAAATAATCTCCTCAGCTACCGCTAAAAGAGGCGTGACAGAACCACCGGTTCCCCCACCTGAAAATACTATTTTCTTTTTTTGATTATTGTCGACCATAACGAGTCAATGATTTTGTCTGCTTACTGATATTAATTAAAATTCCCATAGCCATCAAAGCAGCTAAGGTAGCGGAACCACCGGAAGATACAAAGGGCAAAGGTACGCCGGTCATCGGTATTAAATTAATCATACCTCCAATATTTAAAAAAGTCTGAACCGAAAGCCACACCACCACTCCAATAGCCAAACTACTACCATAAATATCCGGTGCACCGCGAGCAACGAGTAAACCGCGATAAAAGATAAAAAGATAAAGAAGTATTAGTAGTGAACTAAACACAAAACCAGTTTCCTCAGCAATAATAGGAAAGATAGAGTCTCCCCAAACTTCAGGCAGATACATATATTTTTGTCGACTCTCCCCTAAGCCTCTGCCTATCAATCCGCCAGAGCCAACCGCAATCATAGATTGATTGATCTGGTAACATTTATCCTGAGCGCTGTAGGCAGGATCTTGCAGACAACGGAACCTGTCACTTTGATAACTAGACTTCAGGCTAAGCATTAAAAACAGCGCTAAAATAGCCAACAAAGCTCCTAAAATTATATGACTAACCCTTCCGCCACCGGCAAAAAAGACTACTACCGCCGTAAAAGCGATAATAAACAGTGTGCCTAAATCTGGTTGAGCCAACATCAATCCACTAATCACGCCCAAAATTATAACAAATGGTATAATCCCACCTGAGAAACTGCTAAGCTCTCCTTTTTTAGCTTCTAGCCAAGTGGCTAAATAAATTAAAAAAGAAATCTTTACCATCTCAGCTGGTTGAAATGACTGACCAAAAATATTAATCCAACTCCGAGCCGTTCCATATTCTGCCCTCAACCCAGGAACAAACACTAAAATCAAAAGAATAATAGAAAAAAATAAAAAAAACCCAGCATACTTTTTCCAGTGATGATAATCTATTCTGGATACGAACCAACAAGCTCCTAAAGCAATAATTACTGTTATCGCTTGGCGTAAAAGATAATGATAAGTATTACCAAATTTAGAATAGGAGACTACCCAAGAAGCACTAAAGAGCATTACCAAACCAAAGACAATCAAAGCTCCCAGCGCCCAGATTAAGCTTTTATCTGGCTCATGATTTGTGGTCGAAAATGGTTTTTTTTTAAAAGAGGAAATCATGTCTAGTCTTAAAAATTTCTATCCATCATAAAGATAATTAAACCACTAGCAGCCCCAACGCCAGAGATTACCCAGAAACGCATCACAACTTTGGCCTCAGGCCAACCCAGAGCTTGATAATGATTATGAATAGGAGAAGATAATATAAGCTTCTTTTTAAAAAACTTCTTAGATAATAGCTGTAAAATTACTGATAAAGATTCAATGACAAACACTAAGCCTATTAAAACTAGAAGCGGAGAATAATTAGTTAGCATAGCAATTACCCCCAGTGTTACCCCTAAACTCATGGCTCCGGTATCGCCCATGTAAAAGCGGGCAGGCGGAATATTAAACCACAAAAAAGCTAAGAGCGCTCCAATAATCACTCCGCAAAAAGCGGCCAGATCATACCGACCCAAAGAAAAGGCAATAACTCCGTAAGCAGCAAAAGCAATTAATAAGGTGCCACCAGCCAGACCATCTAAACCATCACTTTCATTAACAGAAAATGAAGTGGCTACAATAATAAATATAAACACCGGAATATACCAGGCGCCAATTTCTAAATTACCAAAAAATGGCACATGGAAAACACTCCAGTCTAATTTATAATAAAACCACAAAGCACCAGCTGTAGCAATCAAGGTATAAATTATTAAACGATGCCAAATTTTTAATCCTCCCCCGCCTAGCACTCCCCGGCCCCGGACATCAAGCCAATCATCAAATAAACCAATTAGTGCTGTGATAATTAAAGTTCCCAGCGGCAACAAAGTTTCTGAGCGAGACAGGAAATTAAAGTGCGACCACCACTCTCCAGGCAAAAGATCATCAAGCAGGGCAAAGCCCAAAATCATAATCAATAGAGTCCCCCAGATCAATATTCCCCCCATAGTTGGTGTTCCATCTTTGTGAGCATGCAGCTGGCTGAAAATAGGAGTTTCACCATTGTTTCTAATGCGTTTACCTAATTTATTCTTGTAGAGAAAGTGAGTTAAAATAGGAGTCAAAGAAAAAGCCGCTAAAAAGGCTAGCGTTGATAGAAATAAAACTTTTATAATATTAATCTCCATATTCAGGAAGCTCTAAACTTATTTAAAATTAATAAAATAAACAAAAAATAAAGACGCGCCTATAATCAAGCCAAAACTAAAAGCAGAGGCCAATAAAAGATGAATAAAAGTTTTAAAATCTTTATTTTTATAAAAACTAGCCGCTATTATAATATGAGCTACCGCAATACTTAAAGCAAAAGCGGGATAAGAAAATATCCGTTCAGGAGAACCAATGAGATCGATGCCAAAATTAACATTATAGTGCAAAACTAAAATATCTCCGGTCAAGCTACGATATATGAAAAAAGCAACCCACCAAAGAGCAGCCTGCCAGATAAAAATAGCCGCAAAGTATAAACGAGCGGGAAAAAAACGCCAAAGAGCGGAAAAGGCCAGACCAGTCTTTTGACAAAAAGAAAAAAAATTGGCGTATAAGTCAGAATAAGCCATAATTTATGTAAAAATAAGTTACAATTCAAGTTTATCACATTTTATAATAATACAAAACATGTTATAATTTAGACACTATGAGTCAAAAAATAGTTACCAATCTTTTGCGCTATGCAGTTAAATCCGGGGCCGACCGGTTAGATATTAATATACAGCCAGGAGAGATCGCTCTGACCAGCCGTTTGGCTGATGGAAATAATTGGAAAATAGCCATTCCTAAAAAATTAGAAAAAGATTTCATATCTTCTCTGCGTCGCTTGGTAAATTTAGCACCAAACGAGCTAATAGACCGTAAATATTCTAAAATTGGAAATAGCAATTGGTATTTAAACTTTCGTCTAAGCGTTAAGCCCTGGGAAAAAGGAGAGAGAATAATCATGGATTTTATAAACCATCCTTTCCAACTATGGCGACTTAACCAGTTAGGCCTATCTTCCGTCTATCTTAAAAAAATCCGCACTTTCTTGCGCCGACGTTCTGGTTTAATGATTATTAGTTCGCCACCCGGGCAAGGACGTAGTTCAACTCTCTCTGCTTTATTGGTAGAAATAAACAATCCCAATCAACATATTTGTTGGCTCAACAACTTAGACAGGCTACCGCCCTTCTCTGTCCCTGGCGTTAGCTATCTAACTGGAACTCAAGCAAAGTGGGATAATCTTTATAAACACGATGCTGATTTAATAATAGCCGACGACATTTCTGAAATTCAAGATATCGGCGAAGCTTTAGCTCTCGCTAATAACGGGAAACTAATAATTATAGCTCTCGCTAGTAACAGCCTAAAACAAACTCTTAATCTGATTAAAAAATCTGCTCAAGAAACTAAGCAACCCTTAGAAGCTCTTAAAATAGCCAGTTACCAAGAATTGATCGCTTGGCCAAAGCAATCCACCCGTAACCCACGACAACGACAACTCTTAGGGAGATTTAAAATCTGGACGGCCTAATATGAAAATAATCTGTGTCATACCCGCTTGGAACGAAGCGAATAAAATTTCTCAAGTTGTAACTGGCGTTCAAAAACAAGTTGATGAAGTAGTAGTAGTGGATGACTGCTCAAATGATGAAACTGGACGCTTAGCTCAAGAAGCTGGAGCCACTGTTTTACGACACCCTATCAATCGTGGACAGGGGGCAGCTCTACAAACCGGAAACGAATACGCCTTAAAAGCTGGGGCTGATATAATAGTCCATTTTGATGGAGACGACCAATTTATAGCTCAAGAAATACCAGAAATTATTGCTCCAATAAAAAACCATCAAGCTGATATAGTTTTTGGTTCACGTTTTCTAGGAAAAGAGCCCAATTGGCCTTTTGTAAAAAAACATGTGATAATGCCGCTAGCCAAAATATTTATGCGCTTATTTCTAGGCGTTAAGTTAAGCGATCCACAAAATGGATTTCGAGCTCTCAACCGATTAGCCGCTGAAAAGATAAACATCATAAATCGAGAAATGGCTCATGCTAGCGAAATCCAGGCCAAGGCTTTTGCCGCTAAACTCCGCATAACAGAAGTGCCAGTCACCGTTGTTTATCATGAATATGGACAAAAACTAAGCGGCGGCTGGAAGGTAATAAAAGATTTATTTATAAATAAAATAACTAACCCACCTACCAAAGAATAAAAAGATATGTTTCAACAAACCATAGCCATAATAATAATTGCTTTCTTTTTGTTCCGGTTGTTCAGTCAGAAAAAAAACAAAGAAATAACACCTAATGAGTTTCTACTCTGGCTATCTTTCTGGCTAATGTCGGGATTAGCGGTTATTTTTATAAAACAAATAGATAAATTGGTTGCTTATCTGGGTTTCTCGGGCAGCGGAATTAACTTCCTTATTTATTTAGCTGTCTTGGCTCTTTTCTATTTAGTCTTCCGCTTGCGCCTATCATTAGCTAAACTTGATCGTCAACTTACGGAGCTGTCTCGACAAATTACTCTAAACGAAAAAAAATAATCGCTTATGAAGATAGCTAATATCGCTTGTGCCTGGCCCCCTTACGCCGGGGGGATGGCCAATAGTGCTAAGCAAATAAGCGACTTGATGAGAGTCAACCATGAAGTAGAAGACTTTACTCCCTACCATCTTAAACCTTGGTTGCGTTACGGACACGGAGCACTATTACCACAACTCTTATTTCGTCTACGCTCATTTGATTACATCTATCTTCATTACCCTTTTTTTGGCACAGCAGAAATTGTCTGGCTTTTTAAATTATTTGCCAAACATCCCAAGCTAATTATTCATTATCACATGACAACGAGCAATCTAACCGGTTTTGCTCGTCTACTAAGCTGGCCTAGCCGATTAATCGCTAAGAGTCTATTTAATCAAGCAGAAATTATTGTCAGCGCTAGCTTAGACTATGTCCGCTCTAGTCCTTTAAGAAAAGAATTAGAAAAAAACCCAGAACGTTTTCGGGAGATACCGTTTGCCTTAAATTTAAAAAAATATACACCATCCCTACTTCATCGCCAGTCTAATAATCCTCTGGTAACTAAAGCTCAAGAGATTATTAACCACGTTAACAACAGCTTGATTAAGCGCCAACGTCGCGAATTACTATTTGTCGGAGGATTGGACAGGGCTCATTATTTCAAAGGTGTTAGCATTCTTCTAACAGCGCTCAGTAACCTTAGTCAAGATCGTTGGCAACTTAATATTGTTGGCGATGGCGATCTTCGCTCTGAATATGAAGCTTTAACAAAAAAATTAGGCCTGGAAAAATCTGTTCACTTCCGGGGCCGCTTAGATGACGCCTCGTTAATCCGTGCCTATCAACAAGCTGATATTTTTATTCTGCCCTCAACTAACAGTCACGAGGCTTTTGGTATTGTCTTAATTGAAGCTCTGGCCTGCGGATTACCTGTTGTGGCCTCTGATTTACCTGGTGTTAGACGCGTTTTTACTGACCACCAAGAGGGTTTGTTATCTGCTCCCAATGATCCAGACCAACTTCGACAAAAAATACTATATCTATTAGACAACGAAAGAACCCGACAAAAAATGTCACTAGCAGCTAGACGCCTAGCTCAAGAACGTTATGGACTAGAAAAAATGGCTAAAGATATTAACCGTCTATTTGTATGAAAATAGGGATAATAAACAACTTATTTTTTCCCTACGATCGTGGTGGGGCAGAACGGATAGTGGCCAATCAGACAAATACTCTACAAAGAGACGGACACGATGTTTTTCTTATTACTACTAAACCAATCGGGGCTTCGCCTCTGGAAAGCGGTTTAGACTTCCCAATTTATCGCCTAGAGTCGCAATATTTCAGCCTAGGCGGCTGGCCAATTTTTCTGCGCCCCGCTTGGCAACTGGCTAACTTATTATCATGGCGTAAATATCGAGCTCTTAAGAATTTACTTATAGCACAAAAACCAGACCTAATTATCACTCACAATTTAATGGGCTTGGGTTTTATGACCCCTCTAGTTATTAAAAAACTAGGCATAGAACACGAACACTGGTTACACGATATACAATTGCTCCACCCCTCTGGTCTCATGATGCTGGGAAAAGAAAAGGATATAAATAGCCTGCTGGCTAAGTCATACCAATATCTAACCCGCTTTTTCTTTGCTTCGCCCAGTCGCGTCATCTCTCCTTCTAAGTGGTTAATGCAGGAACATAACAAACGAAAATTTTTTCCGGCTTCTAAAAAAATAATAAATACTATTACCACTTCCCCAGAACAACCTGGTCAACTGGCCCCAGTTGGACCGGAAAAGATTTTTCTATTTGTTGGGCAGGTAGAAGCTCATAAAGGCATATTAGCCCTTATCAACGCTTTTAAAAAATCTCTTGGCTCTGATCGTCGTCTAATAATCATCGGCGATGGCCAGAAGCTTGAAGTTGCTAGACGTTTGGCGGTGGGTGATCCCCGAATTTTTTTTAGAGGGCGTCTTAGCCATGCTGATACAAAAAAAGCCATGACCGAAGCGTCCTGGCTAGTTGTTCCCTCTCTATGTTATGAAAATTTTCCTACCGTCATTAGTGAAGCGCAAGCTACCGGCCTGCCGGTTATTGCTTCTGCTCTAGGCGGCATTCCGGAAATGTTATCTACAAAAGACATTTCCTATAACCCCAAAAATGAAGACGAGCTCATAAAACATCTAAGCAATTAGTCATCTTAACTCTGAAAACCTTGCAATTTCTTATGCGCTTTAATATCAAAGATAGTCTTTTTTAGTCCATTTTCCAAAGTAACTACCGGCATCCAACCTAATTCATTTTTAGCCAACCTGACATCGGGCAGCGTCAGCTCGCTAACGAACAACTTGCTATCCCCATAAACTATAGTAGACTGCGAACCTAAGTTTTTAATTATAAGACCAACCAAATCACTTAATTTTATATCAACATCAGACCCAATATTAATCGGGCCAGACAATTCAGAGGCCATAAATTTATCTATAGCATCAATGGCATCAGAAATATAACAAAATGACGAAGAAAAAGAGCTATTGCCGTGAATAACAATCTCCTTATTCTCTAAAGCAGAATTGATATAATCAGGAATTATCTGATCGTCATTATCTTCCATGCGCGGGCCATATACTCTAAACAGGCGTATGATACGAGCATCTAGATTATAGACAGACCGATAATTACTAACCATGGTCTCGGCAAACCGCTTACCTTCATCATAGGAACTACGGGCAGATAACTGATCAACTACGCCCAAATAATCCTCCTGCACTTTAAAATTGGGGTTATCTTCCCGACGCTGGCCATAGACAACTGAAGAAGAAAACTGCAAAAAGCGAGAGCTGTATTGAACAGCTAAATCTAATAAATTCTTAACCGCATAAGAATTAGCTAATAACGTGGCCAGACGATTTTCCAAAAAACGCCGCGGTGACATCGGACAAGCTAAATTATATATTTCTTGGACACCCTGGAATTCTACTTTAAAGGGCTTAAGCTCTGGCAAAGAAGCTAGATCAAGCGGTTTAGACAAATCGTGATTAATAAAGATGAAATTAGGGTTAGCCAAAAGATGATCTATATTGCGCTCACTACCGGTCACAAAATTATCTACACAAATAACTTTATTATCTTTAACTAGCTCATCACATAAATGAGAACCAATAAACCCCGCGCCTCCCGCCACGAGAATATTTTTTTTATCAAAAATTACCTGTCTAGACATAATGTAGTCAACTTAATTATTCACTTTAATTATACCAAGATTAACGCCGCCCTGAAAGCCCTCAGACCAAGCGTAGAAAGATTGTTTGACAATCCCCCGCCGATCAAAAACGCGGACATGAGGAGTGGCGCCTGATTTAGCAGCAGCCACAATCTCGGCTATACCATCATCATCTAAATCACCAACTGCCAAGTTAACCCCTCCTTGCCAATTAGAGCCAAAGGCAAAAAAACTACTTTTTAGTTGAGCCCGATTATTAAAAACCTTAACTAGCGCCTCTTGATTACCGCGAGGAGCAACTATAATTTCATCTTTATTGCGGTCAGCCCGGCCATCTAAATTACCAGTCGCCACCTCAACTCCGCCTCTAAAATTTTTATCATAAGCTAAAAAAGCACTAACAATTCGACCATCAGGTTCAAAAATTCTTACCTGTGGCTCAGTCCCTGCGCCATAAGAAACCACTATCTGATTATGATGGTCACCGGCAAAATCACCGGCCGCTACGCTTAATCCTCCTTGCCAGCGGCGCCCATCTACAAAAAAGCTTTTTTTAAGACGACCCTGGCTATCAAAAATTCTTACCTCTCCATTGCCAAGCGCAGCCTGAACAACTATTATTTCACTGTTGCCATCATTATCAATATCAGACACAGCAACATCTAAACCACCTTTAAAGTCTTTAGTAAAAGCTAAAAATCTCCCTAGTAGTTTACCCTGAGCATTAAATATACTAATCTGCGGTTCAGTTCCTCGACCAGACCCTACTACTAAATCATCAAAGCCGTCATTATTTAAATCACCAGCCGCCAGGCTAGTCCCGTTTATTCCGGCGGAAGATAGGCTGCTAAGCAAAGAACCATCAGCTTCAGCTAGGCGAGCTGACTCATTTCCTTTTTCTGGAGCTAAAATCAAACGTCCTGTTTTTTTATAAAGCTCTTCTTTAGCTATCTGCACCGCTTTGCCAACATTTAGGCGCCCGTTGCCAAGCTGTCCTGGGTAATCAGGATTAAGACGACTAATATTATCGGTTGAAGCAAATAATATACTAACTATCTCCCGTTTATCTAACTCAGGATTGGCTTGAGCAATAAGAGCAAGGGCCGCGCTTACCAAAGGAGTGGCCAAAGAAGTGCCAGACCAATAGCCATCATATATTTTATTAGGATTAAGAGCATCAGCTCCGGCAGTAATGGTGTTAAAAAAACTAATACCAGGAGCCGAAATATCTACACAGCGGGAACCGTAACTAGAAAACCTGGCCTTTTGGTCTAAGGCGTCAGTGGCCGCTACACCAATAACCATATTTTCTCCAATCAATTCTCCGTCATAACAGGCCGGGTAAATAGGGAGATTATCGATATTATATCCAGTGCCCCCAGCTGGTTCATTCCCAGCCGCTGCCACTACTATCACTCCAGCCCGATGAGCCCGAGTAATTGCTTCTTGTAGGGCTTCGCTATAACTAAAAGTTACAAAGCTTAAATTAATAATGTTAGCTCCATTATTTATGGCATAGTCAATGGCGCGAATAACATCATTCATCTTTCCCTCTCCCCGATCATTTAGAGCCTTAAGCGGCATAATCTGCGCCTGCCAGCTAACACCAGTCACGCCTCGACCATTATTACCACGAGCCGCAATCACGCCAGCTACCATGGTGCCGTGCGATACTCCAGCTTCCGTCCAACCAGCAGAAAACTTAGGCGCTGGGTCAGGTGTATTAGAAACAAAGTCCCAACCGCCAATGTCATCAATAAAACCATTATTATCATCATCTAAACGATTATTAGGAATCTCTCTGTGGTTGCGCCAAAGACTGCCAACTAAATCAGGATGATCAGTTTGGATGCCAGAGTCAATAACAGCAATTATTATATCCGGACTGGCAGTTACCTGCTCCCAAGCTTTATCTGCCCGTATTCTCTCTAAATACCACTGACGGCCATAATAAGGGTCATCTGGGGTTATCGCCGCTAAACTAGGCGTAACTAACAAAAAAATACCTAAAAACAAGGCAATAAAACCTCTAAAAAATATAAAAAAAGATGTTACTGATATCCTCATATATAACATCTTTATATTATCACAATTGGTCATCTTGTCCAAAGCCGAATCGGCCTAAAGGTGCTCAAGGACTTCAAGCGTAGTTCGGGCACATTTTTCCCAACTAAAAGACTGAGCTCTTACTAGGCCATCACGACGCAAACGGCTTCTCAATTCCTCGTCCTCTACAATACGAACCAAAGCTTCAGCTAAGGAACTGCGATCACGCGGGTCAAAATATAAGGCACAATCTCCGGCTACTTCACGTAATACCGTTAAATCCGAGATGGCCGCCGGTAGACCGCTACCTAAAGCCTGTAAAACTGGAATACCAAATCCTTCATGACGCGAGGGGAAAACAAAAGCTTTGGCTCCACTAAAAATATAAGGCATGTCCTCTTCGGCAATCCAGCCAGGCATTATCACACGAGTATTGAGATTAAACTGCTCTATCTGATATTTTACTTCATCAAAACCAAAACCGGCATCCCCCACTAAAACTAAACGCATATCGCTTAATTCTGGGTGGTTTTCCAACATTAGGGCAAAAGCATCAACTAACATTGGAGTGTTTTTCTTTTTTTCTAAACGTCCAACATAAAGAAAATATGGTCCAGTTATATTATACTTGTTTAATACCCCAGTAATCTTTTCTTGGTCAATAATAGGACGAAATATATGATTGTCATAACCATTAGACACTACTGTTACCTTGTCTGGCGGTGTGTCTTTATAATATCCTAAAATTTCTTGCTTGGTAAACTCAGAAACAGAGATAATTTTTTGAGCATGACGCAGCGCATAGGCGGTTGACCAATAAAGATAGTCAACCGAACCAGAGCGATAACGCCCTAAAGTTATGGCCCGTACTAAGAAATTAATAAGAGGACGAAAACCCTGCCAATCAGTTTTTACTCTAACAGAACGGTATAAATTCTTTTCACGAACAAAAGCGATGTCATGAATGGTGTTAATCGTACGGCGCGGACTAATAAGCGGTAAAACGTGAGCTGGCACAAACAAAACATCGGGGCGACGCCAAATCATCTCTAGCGTTAACCGCCCTAGAGTCCAAAAAGAATAAAACGGCCAATTAAGCAGCTTAAAATGAAAATTAGGGTTATCTTTAACCGCTTCTACCAACTCTTTTAAGGGGGGCTTATGAATATATAGCCAATAGGTATTAACTCGATCAATAGCCGCTAAATTTTTAATTAAGTGAAAAGAGTACCACTGGGTACCAGTCTTATGACTTAAATTAGCGCGCGAAGCGTCTATGCCAATAATCATAAAGCGAATAAAAATCAGCCCGCACCAAAATAGTTACCGGCTGATTATTTAGTTGCAAGTATACTACGCTTGTAAGAATCAAGGTTATCCAGGGCAATGCCAGTTCCTTTAGCCACGCAGAGCATGGCATCATCGGCCACATAGGCGGCTACTCCGGTTGTCCGCGATAATAACTGATCAATATTGCGCAACAAGGAACTACCGCCGGTCAGGACTATTCCTTTATCAACTATATCAGCGGATAATTCAGGTGGGGTCTTTTGTAAAACTTTCTTGGCGGCGGTAATAATTGCTTCTAATTCATTCTGAATAGCTTCGGTCACATCATCGCTAGAAACTGTTATGCTGCGTGGCAAACCGGTCACAATGTCTCGCCCCCGTATTTCCATATAAAGCTTATCTTCCATATACAGAGCTGAACCAATGTTAATTTTGATTTCCTCAGATGTCCGCTCGCCAATAGCTAAATTATATTTTTTACGAACATACTCTAAAATAGCAGCATCAAACTTATTACCCCCCACTCGAACAGAAGTAGAAGCAACAATTCCACCCAAAGAAATAACAGCCATTTCAGCTGTGCCGCCGCCGATATCAATGACCATGTGGCCAGTGGAAGAACCAATAGGAATATCTGCCCCAATAGCGGCTGCCACCGGCTCCTTGATTATATAAGCCGCCTTAGCTCCAGCCGCAATGGTAGCTTCAATGACTGCTCGCCGTTCAGTTGAAGAAATGCCCGCCGGAACAGCTACCATCACTTCCGGGCGAAACAATCGAATACCTCCTAATGTCTTATTAATAAAATAACGGATCATCGCCTCAGTAGCTCGATAATCCGCAATCACGCCGTCTTTTAGGGGCCGGACAGCATTAATAGTATCAGGAGTACGACCAATCATATCTTTAGCCTCATTACCAACAGCCAGAATTTTTTTGTCGTCACGAGAAACCGCAACCACGCTAGGCTCATTAATAACTATCCCCCGTTTAGGGAGATGAATAAGGGTATAAGTTGTGCCCAGATCGATACCGATCCGTTTGATAAACATAATAAAAACAATACTAATCTATCTTAGTATGTTTACTGCCCTTAGTCAATTAACGTCTCCTCGGAATCATGATCGTTGTCACGCGATTGATTAATGATTATTTTCTTAACTTTCTCGGCAAACTGGTAAGCATCAAACTCTTCTTTGAGAAAAACGTAATCCGCCCCCAATTGCAAGCTGCGCTGATGGCTATCTTCATCGCTCAGATCAGTAAAGATAAATATTTGCAGATCTCTTAGTTCATCGTCAGATTTAATACGTTTAATAATTTCAAAACCATCAATCTTGGGTAATATCAAATCTAGAATTAAATACTCTGGAGAAAACTCTCGCAGCTGTTCTAATTCCTCATCTATATCGTCCTCTCCGGCTGAGGTCCCAACTTCAAATTCATCAGCCGCAAATTGAGACTCGAGACCATAAAGTAAATCTGCGTCGTCCTCAATTATATAAATTTTAAGATTAGCCATAAAATTTTTATTTTAGTTTATCCCACCACGACTTATGATCACTATACCACTTAACTGTTTGTTCTAACCCAACAGAAAAATCTGTCTGCGGTTGCCAACCTAGCTGCGCTTGGGCTTTAGAATAGTCAATGGCGTAGCGCCGGTCATGACCCAAACGATCGGCTACCATTTCTATCATATCAGTTGTTTGTCCCATTAATCCTAAAACTAAATTAACGATTTCTCTATTGCTCTTTTCACTGTGACCGCCCAAACAATAAGTTTCGCCAATTTGGCCTTTTTGAATAATCATCTCAACTCCCCGATTATGGTCATCAACGTGTATCCAATCCCGAATATTCTTTCCATCACCGTATAGAGGAATTTTCTGTCCAGATAATAAATTAGTAATAATGCGAGGAATAAATTTTTCCGGATACTGATAAGGTCCGTAATTATTAGAACAATTAGAAATAGTCACGGGCAAGCCATGGGTGTGAAAATAAGATCTTACCAGATGATCTGCGGCCGCTTTAGAAGCGCTATAAGGAGACCGGGGGTCATAAGGCGTATTTTCATTAAAAGCCGGATCTTTATGATTCAACGATCCAAACACTTCATCAGTGGAAATATGATGAAACCTAATTAAACCATGCAAACGTGCTGCCTCTAATAATACGCGAGTACCTTCGACATTAGTGTGTATAAAACTAGCACTATCTTTGATGGAACGATCAACATGACTTTCGGCCGCAAAATGAACAATAAGGTCTTGCCCGCACACCAATTTGTCAACTAAAGACACATCAGCAATATCGCCCTGATAAAAATGATAGAGCGGATCGGCCTCTATATCACGGAGATTATCAAGATTACCAGCATAGGTGAGAAGATCGAGATTAGTAATTTCATCCTGAGGATGGCCTTGGCGCCAATAACGAATAAAATTAGAACCAATAAACCCGGCTCCACCGGTAACCAGAATTTTCATATAAATTATCCAATAATTTTTTTAAGAATCCTCTCTGCCTCCTCTAATTCATAACCACGACGAGGCCAAGGATCTAAACTATCTCCACTAAAACGAGGAATCACATGAAAATGAATATGTGATATCTCCTGGCCGGCCACCGGATCATTATTCTCTGTAACATTGTAACCATCTATTCCTAATTTGTCCTTTAACAACCGACCAACTTTTTGGACGCTAGAAATAAGGGCTGTTAGCTCGTTAAAAGGAATTTCTTCTAAATTAGAATAGTGACCCTTAGCCACCACTAGCGTGTGACCAACACTAACCGGATTAATATCTAAAAACGCCAAAGTCTTTTCATCTTCATATACTTTATATGACGGGATATCACCAGCTATTATCTGACAAAATACACACATAATTAAAGTATTTTATAGGGCGAATTGGGGTCATTTTCCCAACGGATTTCATCTATCTCCTCTTTCTTTCCCTCTCCTTTATATAGCTTATCCGGCAAATTTATGCTTAAAGCAGGAATATCAGAAATACATTTATAACCGTGAACTACACCAGGCGGCACTATTACTAAACTAGGGCTATCAGATCCAACTTCAATTTCTAAACTCTCCCCTTCAGTTAATGACCCTACTCGCCGATCCCAAAGATACAACCGAAAGGAGCCAGGTCCTAAAAAAACAAAGCAATCGCTTTGTGACACATGTTCATGCGGGCCACGGATTACGCCTGGTTTGGTCTCACTGACATAAGCCATAGCCGGATCAAAAGAAAATTCATCTCGACGAAAAATTTCTGCTAACCAGCCCCGATCATCCTGATACTTGGCCAGTGGCTTAATTATTACATCTTTAATCATATCTTTAATTTTTTATTTTTTAAGTACTCGCTTGTCCAATAAACCATCTTGAGCGCCCAAGTGGGCAACTTTAGATGCAGCATTTTTCAAAGCCAAATCAAGAGCTTTGGAAATGTCTCCATCAAAATAATGAAATCCCGCCGCAAATGACGAATTAAAAATATCGCCAACTCCAGTTGAGTCAACCCGTTTTTTTTCTTTTTTAACTGGTTGGTTGTAAATCTTTTTTCCATCATAAACCATTACCCCATCCGGACCGCGAGTAATCATCACAATATCTGGACCAGCTGACTGAATCACGCGCAAAAGATTAGCTGGGTCATTTAAAAAAGCTCTATTCTTTTTCTTATAGGCAGCCGAACGAATCACTAACTCAGTCGCCTCATCCTGATTAATTGCTAAGACTGTTATTTTTTTCAAAAATTTTTCCAATCCCTCCAGACCAGCCAAAAGCTGAGTCGTACCTGGGTTCCAAAAAACTTTCTGTTCCTTGGTTACTCCAGCCAAAAGTTTAACAAGGTTGTCCTGCCAATCACCAGCCAAAGAAGCGATGTATATATTCTTAGTAGTTTTAAGGGTAACTTTGTCTTTTGTACTTATTTTGAATTGAGAATTGGCTCCTCGCTGAGCAAATATTATCCTCTCACCAGACGGAGAAATAAGAATAAAGGAGGACCCGCTCTGATGTCCTTTGATTGTTTTAACTAAACTAGTCAAAACACCACGAGACTTAAGATTTTTAATAATTAACTGACCATTTTGATCATTTCCTACTGGCGCCAGACAAGCTGTCTTAAACCCAAAATTAGCTAAACACACAGCACTATTAGCTGCTCCACCACCATAGGAATAGTAAAAACTCTCGACTTTAATCTTAGCGCCCAACTCAAAAGCCAATACTTGTTGACGTAGTAAATCATGATGATTATCTATGACCAAACCCTGATCAGTAAAAAATGATATGTCGCGAGTCGTCCCTCCGACAGTAATAAAATCATACATATTTTATACAGTTACTAGGCAAATAAACTCAATATTATGATAACACAGAAATCATTTGTCCGCCAAAAAAAACGGCTTAATACCACGCGTAGCTACCCCAGCCAAATTAAACATCACCAGAGCAGAACCAACGCTCCAAGCAGACTGATAAACTAAACCTGACCAAAAAGAGGCTCGGAATAAAAAGAAAACTTCCAAATAACTAGTAGAAAAATAAAAAGCCGCTCCTAATATAAGGCTATAAACGGCGCTGGCTATAAAAATCAGAAAACTAAAAGAATACAAAGACCGATTAGTTAACCAACTAGACAACAGCCAATCAGTCAGAATTATAGTTATTAGCAAACTAAACAAGTACAAGCCAAAAAAATTAAAACCAATTAAATCAAGCCAAAATCCACTAACTAAGGAAAAGATAGCAGCTGACTTAAAACCGAAAAAAAAGAGAGTAAAAACAGCAACAATTAAAACTAAATTAAACTGGCTAGCAAAGGAGGGTAAAGCATGAATAAAAGACCACTGCCAAATAGCTGCTACCGAAGCCGCCACTACAAAAAAGGCTGGTTGTGATATTTTTTTTAGCATATTGCCTCTCGCTCACAGCTAACTTAAGGAATAATAACACTTACTATGGTTAAACTATTTAAATCGAGCAAGGGTTCAATTGTAGCCTCTTGCCAAACCTCATTACTTTCATTTCTAACCCGCACGACACGCCCAATAACTAGCCCACGGGGAATATTGCCGTCCAGGCCAGAAGTTATTACTAAATCAGTAGGAGAAATTTTTTCTAGTTGAGGAATATAGCTCATACGGATGGTCAAGCCTAAATCGCCATCAGTTAGCCCTTGAGTTTTATTTTGGTTTTGAACAGCAGCGGCTAAACGGCAATTAGGGCTAGTAACCAGACAAATCCGAGCTGACCGATCTTTGGTCTCAATTACCTTACCAACGATTAGTCCTTCTTCACTTACTACCCCTAAACCATTACTAACTCCATCCCACGCGCCTCGATTAATAACCAAATCTTGACTATCTTCGCTGGCGGCTTCTTTAGCAATTATACTAGCAGTTACCGCCTGAACCTGGTTATCTTCTTGAAACTTGATTATCTTCTTTAATTTATTATTTTCTTCTACCGTTTCTTGAAACTTAGAATTAGCAAATGTCAACTCAGCCAACTGTTTTTTAAGGCCACTAATTTCCGTTTGCAAAATATCTACCTCCTGATTTTCATAAAAAGAACGACTTAAAGAAGTAGACCAATTATAAAGACGTCCAGCGGACGGCTGAACTAATGAAAAAAGGAGATTCTCAGGACCGCGCAAAAACCCAATCCAATGCAAAAAAAGCAGGAGCGTTGCTACTGCTAGGGTAATTATAACTGAATTATGTTTCTTGGTTACAATCATAGGCTATAGCGTCTGCCTAAAACATCTCTATTCGCTAGGGTTAGGCAAAACTACTTTCTCTAGTAATTCTGGGTTAGCTAATAAGATGCCGGTCCCACGCGCTACACAAGTCAAAGGATCATCTACAATCTTAACTGGGATACGCGTAGCAGCCGAAATCGCCTTATCTAAACCACGAAGCAAAGCTCCGCCACCAGATAAATATAGACCACGCTCATAAATATCCGAAACTAATTCTGGTGGAGTAGTCTCTAATATTGTCTTGATATTATCAATAATCTTAACTACTGTCCGACTCATAGCCTCTCTGATTTGCTTATCGGTAGCCATTAAGGCCTTGGGTAATCCAGTAACTAAATCGCGGCCACGCACTTCAATCTCTTGCGGCTCATCAAGCGCAACGGCTGAACCCACGGCAATCTTAATTTTCTCAGCTAACTGCTCACCAATTAATATATTAAATTCTTCTCTAATATACTCAATAATATCTTGATCAAATTCATTACCGGCGGCCTTTAGTGACTTCCAAGTCACGACACCGCCCAATGAAATAACTGCAATCTCAGTAGTCCCCCCACCGATATCAACTATCATGGTGGCTGTCGCTTCTGTCACTGGTAAACGGGCGCCAATCGCTGCCGCCATGGCTTCCTCTAAAAGATATACTTTACGGGCGCCAGCCGATTGAGCGGCGTCTTCAACCGCTTTCTTCTCAACTTCGGTCAAATCCAAAGGAATGCCAATAACGACTCGAGGACGGGCAATTAAACTAAAGTTCTCAGCCTGCACTTTATTAATAAAATACTTCAACATTTTCTCAGTAACTTCAAAATCAGAAATTATCCCATCAACTAGCGGCTTAATGGCCTCAATATGGCCAGGAGTTTTACCCACCATTTTTTTAGCGGCCTCGCCTACTTCCAGTATTTCATTGGTCCGCTTATTAATAGCTACCACACTCGGTTCATTAATAATCACGCCCTTGTCATTAAAATAAACTAAAGTATTTTTAGTTCCCAAATCAATACCCAAGTCATGACTAAATTTTCTTAAAAACTTATTGAACATAAGATTGCAAACGAGCGGCCAACCCGTCTAATTCTATCATCTGATTATCGGTAGCCGAACGCATTTTTAACTCTACTTTGTTTTCCGCTAAAGTCTTACGGCTAATTACCAAGCGATACGGACAACCAATTAAATCAGCTTCCGCAAATTTCTCACCAGCTGATAAATCGCGATCATCATATAAAACCTCCCAACCCTGAGCGCTCAATTCTTGATAAATTTTTTCCGCTTCTCCGTTTTCATTAAGAGATATTAAATGCAACTTATAAGGAGCAATAGCGGCGGGCCAAATAATTCCCTTCTGATCATGACTAATTTCCACTATCGTACCCATTATACGACTAGGCCCAATACCGTAACAACCCATGATTACTGGGCTTTCCTGGCCTTTAGCGTCCTTATACTTAAGCTTAAATGGGTCAGAAAATTTAGTTCCTAATTTAAAAATGTTTCCCACTTCAATTGCCTTCTCGACGACCAATTTTTTATTACCACAAAGAGGACAACTATCTTGCTCGGTAATAATTTCTTTATTAACCGCTATTCGGCAAGTAGGGCAAACATATATCAAATCTTCACCCGCTTCAGATAAAGTCTGAAACTCATGAGAATATTTAGAGAATGAACCACCTGAGGCATAAGTCAAATAAGTCTGACTACCTAAGTTCAAGCGTCCGTATATTTTTTGATAGGCACTAATAACCTTGGTATAAAAACGATCTAAATCTTCTTGATCAACATGGAATGAATACAAATCTTTCATTAAAAACTCACGACCGCGCAGCAAGCCAGCCTTAGCCCTTTTCTCATTACGAAACTTGGTCTGAATTTGATAAACAGAAAAAGGCAAATCCTTGTAAGACATGATGTATTTTCCCGCTAATGGAGAAACCACTTCTTCGTGAGTGGCTCCTAAAGCATATTCACGCTGATCATTCCCAGTTAAACGAAACAAGGCATCAAAAGTCTCCCACCGGCCAGAAGTCTGCCAGTGTTCTTTGGGTATCAGGGCCGGCATAAGAATTTCTTGACCACCCACCGCATCTATCTCCTCGCGAATGATCTGACAAATCTTATCTAGCACCCTCTTACCTAAGGGTAAGTAAGTATAAATGCCCGCTCCAATTTTATCCACAAACCCAGCTCTAATCAAAGTCTGAGCATTATAGCTAGTCTCATCTTTGGGTAAATCTTTAGTAGTCTTAGTAAAAAGTTGAGATTGTCTCATAAAAATATCAACACTTAGTTTGTATCCTCTAATACTAACCAAAAAATAGCTAATTGTCGAGTCTGCTCAGCGACGCGCCATTAATTTTAAAGCTGCTTTAACTCGCTGACCACTATCCACTATTTCGACTGCAACCTGAGACAAGGCATCACGCGCCTCACTCAAAGAGTAGCCAAGGGCCATAAGAGCATCAAGCTCATCACCACCAGTTGGGGTGAGAGAGGTAGGGCTGCCCAGAACTCCCGCTCCTCTAGTTACTTTATTTTTAAGTTCTAAAACTAAACGTTCAGCTGTCTTCTTTCCAACTCCAGAAACCTTAGTCAATAAACCAGCGTCACCTCGGATAATCCCCTCTCTAATATCAGCCGCTGAAGCCAAATTTAAAATACCTAAAGCTGATTTTGGACCAATACCAGAGACGGTTAACAGCAGGCCAAATAATTCTAAGTCGTCCGGATTTTTAAATCCGTAAAGATCGCTAGCCTCTTCCCGAATTTGATGGTGAATATATATCTCTACTTCTTTATCTTTTACTAACTCTGCTAAAAATGCCTCACCCATAAAAACCTGATAACCGATATTATTCGTTTCAATAATAGCGTAAGTTAAGTTTTTAGCTTGAACTCGACCACGAATAAAAGCAATCATAGATAAAGAAACTAAACAGCTTAATTATTTCTTAAAACGTTTTATCCTAATTAGACCAGAAACAGGTACAATTTCTACTCCAGTTTTTTCAATTTCATCCAGGAATAAATTCATGCCTAAAGAATCTGAAGCCATGTGCCCAGCAATAATAACATTAATATGGTACTTCTCTGCTTCTTTGCGATGCTCTTCATTCATATGCATGCCAATGATAGTACCTATCCCATACTGAGCCATCTTTTCATAGATGTCTTTAGAACCATTAGTGCCGCCGGTAAATTCCGTGACTACAATTTTACCAGCATAGTTATCAGCTGTCCCAGCAAATATCATCGGACCAACTTTTCGCTTAGCCGCTGCCTGATATTCTAAAACGGTTTTAAGTAGTTCCACAACATCGCCCACCGTTTCCAATTCTTCCTTATGTTCCTTAAGCAAATTAACAATAAAACTGGCCGCCATATTATCAGCTGGAGTATGAATGCACATGAAATCTAATCCCAAAATATTGGCAATATCAACAGACCGATCATGATTAATCGGCGACAGACCGCGATGGACTTCGCTAATACGAGGCTTAGTAACCGATTCAGCAATATTTATTGGCAAACCATAATCAGCCAAAACTTCGGCCTGCAAATGCATAACATCGCTCAGGTCTGCTAAAGCTGGTCCTTCTGGATGATGAGCAATAACTAAATCAATATCCCCTATCTGCTTAGCTAATAATAACTCTGCTCCTTCAATATCAATACCGGCCATTATCTTTTTAATCTGCTTCTTATCGCTATCAACTAAAACCAGGGAGTCGGAATAAGGATTGGATAATCTATCTTGATCAAACTCAGCCTTAGCTTTAGCAGTTAATTCATTATACTTACGGAGATTTCTAGCCAAATTTTTTTCTACCCGTTCTCGTCCACGTAAATCGTGGTTAATGCCCAGCTTAATAGCTAGCTCATGTATTTGTTTAGTAGTCATGATTTTAACCTTATTGTTTAGATTCTTCTTTAGAGGGTTTAAAGCTAGTAAAAGCTTTTAGTATCTCAGCTGGAGTAACAAATACTATAGTATTAGACTGATCGCTAGAAATATCGTTAATAGACTGAAGGGTGCGTAAGTGCAGAGCCCCGTCAGAACGAGACATGATCTCAGCGGCTTTAGCAATATTTTGAGAGGCTGCCAGTTCCCCCTCCGAATTAATAATAACTGCTCGTTTTTCCCGCTCGGCTTCGGCTTGCTTAGCAATGGTTCTTTCCATAGATTCTGGCAAAGATACATCTTTAAGCTCGACATTATTAACTTTAATTCCCCATTCATCTGTTTCTTTGTCTACTATTTCACGAATACGCTCCGCGATCTTATCCCGTTGGCCCAAGAGCTCATCTAAGGTTGCCTCACCTACTATATTACGCATGGTAGTCTGGGCATATTGAGAAACAGCATAATAAAAATTCTCAACCTCAATAACGGCTTTATCAGCGGCGGCTACTTTGTAATAGATAACCGCATTAACAATAACCGGAACATTATCTCGGGTAATAGCTTTCTGGTCGGGAACGTCAACCGCTTTAATACGCATGTCGACTTTACGAAAACTCTGAAAAATTGGCAAAACAATGCGCCAACCCGGAAGCATAATGCCAGAATATTTACCAGTAGTAAACTTAACTCCCAGTTCGTATTGATTGATCTGTTTTAAACTAACCAAAACTATAACTCCGGCGAAAATAACAAGGGTAGTAAACAATTCCATATATTTATTATTAAAATTATTAACTTAAAATTTATATCTTCTCAACTCCTATTGATACTGGGCCCTGATCAGTCTTTATATCCTTACAAATACTAGTTTTTACTTCAAACAAAACATCTAGTGAATCACTAAGAGTTTCCCGTTTGATACTTTCACCCATATCCATTAGAACCGTTTTTAGCTCTAATGATTCGCTGGCAAAAAATAGTTTAGTTCTGTTTTGTAAAGTTAGGCCAGCATCTTTACGCATTAGATTCACTGTTCTTATAATTTCCCGCTTAAGACCTTCTTGTCTAAGCTCTGGAGTTAAAACCGTATCTAACTTAACACTCATAGCTTCTTCAGGAGCTATAAACTCAATAGTTTGAATATTTAATTCATCAAGGATTAATTGCTCATATTCAGGAGATAACGAATTTAACCCACTAACAACCGCCCCCGCTAACATCTGCCTTATCTTGATTCCAGCGTTATCACGCTGAGCCAGTCCAAGTTCAACTATTTTTCTGACAGTTGCCATCTGAGATAAAACAGCCTCCGCCCTATCATCTGGCACTGGCTCTGGCCAAGATTCTAAATGGACAGACCGATCTGGTTCTTGAAAATTATAACCCTCAATCCTCTGCCATAACGTTTCTGCCATAAATGGCATAAACGGAGCCATAATTTTAGATAGTTTGCTCATTATATAAGCTAAAGTAGTAAGGGCGTGCTGCTTATCTTCCTCATCTTCAGACTTAAACCTATCCCGGCTACGCCGCAGATACCAGGTAGAAAGCTCATCAATAAATTCTGTGATTGGCCGCATCGCCCGAGGCAAGTCATATTGCTCCATAGCCACAGTAATCTCCGCCACTAAAACTTCCATTTTTGCTTTTATCCAAAGATCTAATATATTTTGACTGACCCCATCTACTGATTTTTTCTCTGGAACAAAGATTTCATAAAACTTATAAACATTCCAAAGTATCATAATATTCTTACGCAAAGACTCCTGAACTCCCTTTTCAGAAAAGTTAAGATTCTCCGCTTGCATTACCGGCGAAGAGGATAGATAAGCGCGCAGAGCATCGGCTCCATATTTATCCATTATCAAATTCGGGTCGGGATAATTTTGTAGACGCTTAGACATCTTTTTACCGTCTTCAGCCAAAACAATACCATTAACCATAACGTTGCTGTAAGCTGGTCTATCAAACAGGCCACCGGCTATGACATGAAGGTAGTAAAACCAAGCCCTAGTCTGATCAATGCCTTCGCCAATAAACTGAGCCGGAAAATTGCGTTCAAATTTTTCTTTATTATCTATAGGGTAATGCAGTTGAGCAAAAGGCATGGAACCTGATTCAAACCAACAATCTAAAACATCAGGAATACGCTCCATAACACTACCACATTGCGGGCAAGGAAAAGATAAAGTATCCACTCTGTCTTTATGGATATCATCAATCTTTTGACCAGTTTTTTCTTCTAACTCACTAACTCCGCCCACTACTTCTCGGTGGCCATTAACACATTCCCAGATAGGAATGGCGCTAGCCCAAAAACGCTGACGAGAAATAGACCAATCGCGCGCTCCTTCCAACCAATTTCCGAACCGACCTTCCTTAATATAATCAGGAGACCAATTAATATCCTGGGCATTATTAAGCAATCTATCTTTAATTTTAGATACGCTAACAAACCAGGATGAAGTGGCGTAATTAATGAGCGGAGTGTCGCAACGCCAGCAATGCGGATAGCTATGCTCATATTTCTCTTTATGAAAAAGAAGGCCGTTGTGAGATAAATACTTTATTATCTCTACATCAGTGGCGGTATGATCATTTATTGGCTTGACATGCTGACCTACAAAATCTTTAACTTCTGACTGAAAAGTTCCATCCATAGCCACGTGCTGGATAAAAGGCAATTCTTTTTCTCGCCCTAATTTCATATCATCTTCGCCAAAAGCAGGAGCGATATGAACCACGCCAGTACCATCGGTGGTAGTAACGAAATCAGCTGTATATATCTGCCAACCATTAGCGCGATTAGCTAGCTTTTCATCAGAGAAGTAGTAATCAAACAACGGTTTATATGATTCACCAACCAACTTAGCGCCTTTAAATTCTTCAATTATTTTATATTCTCTGTCTTTTAGATTATCTGCCACCCGGTCTTTGGCCAATATGTAATTAACTTCTTTATCTTCTTCTTTGACAAGTAATTGGACATAATCAATATCATGACCCACCGCCAAGGCTACGTTACCAATTAAAGTCCATGGCGTAGTAGTCCAGGCTAAAACATAAGTATCTGGTTTATCAGACAATTCAAATTTAGCCACGGCTGATAAGTCTTTTATATCGCGATAACCTTCACTTACTTCAGATTGAGAAAGAGTTGTTTCGCAACGTGGACAAATATGCATGGACCGATAATCTTTATAGATCAACCCCTTTTTCCATAATTGCTTAAAGGCCCACCAAATAGAATCCATAAAACTAAGATCCATGGTCTTATAAGCATTATCCATATCAGCCCAGCGGCCTAGTCGCCCAATAGTTTTTTTCCAGTCGTCAACATAGGTCAAGACTTTAGAACGGCAAAGATCATTAAACTTTCCGACTCCTATTTCTTCAATTTCTTTTTTAGTCTTGATGCCGAGCTCTTTTTCCACAATATTTTCAATCGGTAAACCGTGGCAATCCCAACCCCATTTACGAGCCACTTGATAGCCGCGCATAGTCTGGTAACGAGGAACCACGTCTTTCATAATGCTAGCCACAATATGGCCATAATGGGGAGTGCCGGTTGCAAATGGCGGTCCATCATAAAAAACATACTCACCCCGAGGAGCTTCTTTTTCTAAACTCTTCTGAAAAGTTTGGGCTTTTTCCCAAAATTCCCAGACTTCCTGCTCTAATTGAGGAAACGAGGGCGCCACTATTTTATTATTTCCTTCGTTCATATGGTCTTATTTGCAATTAAAATTATATTACCCCGACGAGCCGGGAAAATCCAGCCGCCTATTGTATTGATTAATTTAAGCGGCCAGGAAATATTGGGATAGTCGAAGTTCTGATACGACAAAGCCTCAATCTTTAAACCGCTACTTTCAGCTAAAAATACGAGCTCTTGACCGGTGAACTCCCGACGATGCACACCATCCCAATACTCATCACCAATATCCCAATTAATGCTCTTTCCTAATAACATTTTAAATACATTATTTAGACGAATTAGATTAGGAGTAGTAATAATAAGGCGACCACCAGGCTTTAAAACGCGAAAAGATTCCTGAAAAAAACAAAGCGGATGAAAGCTGAAGTGCTCAACCACCTCGCTAGCCATGATTAAATCAAATTCATTGTCGCTAAAAGGCATGGGCTGGGCCCCCAAATCACAAGACCGGTTATCTATTTTATAACGCCTAAAACGATCACGAAATTGCTCAGTATATTTAGGCAGATCTAAGCCAAAAGCCTGATAACCAAGAATCTGAGCTCCCAAACAATTATAACCAAATAAGGAACCAATATCTAAAAATTTATTGCCTGCTTGATAATACTTATGGGCTAACTGAAAAAGGTATTTAAGTCTATCAGTGTGAAAATCAAGATAACTAAAATCTTCATTATAACGATTCCCCTCCTCAATATTATTGCCGCCCTCATCAATGGCTAGACGACTCTTAATTTTTTGCAAAACATCCATTATTATTAAATTTTAAAATCTAATTCTCTATATGAATAAGCGCCATCCTAATCGCCTGCTTAGTATATTCTTGACGAGTCAAACGACCTTTAGTTAATAAACCGATAGCTCCTTGTTCTTCGCCGATTTTAGGGTTATTGGTCAGCCCGTGTCGGTTAATAGCTTGACTCATGTCTAATCCGTCTTCAATCATGGACTTTGTTATAGCCGGATTGGGAAACTCCCAGGCTGAAGATAAACCTAAATGATAATTTTGACCATCATAGATAGCACAAACACAAACATCAAAGTAACCTGTTTTAGATCCAGCCACCGCCATCAGCCCAGATTCCAAACCAAAGCTATAATCGCAATCAGAAAAAGCATTGCGTGCCCGATTCTTTGCTCCACTAATAGTGTCCTCTAAACTCAAAGGCTGATCAGCCACTCCGGATAATACATCCGACGACAAAACTGAAGCATCCGTTAAACCTGGATATTCCTGAATTATTTCTTTTACCGCCCTTACTTTAGCGGGGTTTTTAGAACCGATTATAAGCTTCATTTTATTTAATCCTACTATCCAAATCTAACACACTGCCTGTGGAAAATCAAGGTAAAAAAAGACCGGATAAGGAAATTTGCCAAAAATAATAAGCCTTTTACCTATTTGCAGACATATACAACATATGGTATAGTAATAAATACTTTAAACACTATATATAGGAAATAAAGGAATCGCGGTCAGTATAAATAAACCCGTTTTTATCTTATTTCCTTAAATAAAATATGTCACTGAGAATAACAAAAATCAATGGTAGCCAAGAAAATTTCGATGCCGACAAAATAAACCAAGCAATCGCCTCTGCTTCAAATGGCCTTACCGATCAGGCCGCTAAAATAATGCAAATTGCCAGTGAAACACAATTGACTTTATATGATGGCATAACTACCACCGAGCTAGACCAAGCAGTTATTAATGCCACCGTTCAAAATATTAAGGATGACCCTGATTTTGATATTATTGCTACTCGTTTATTACTAAAATTAGTCTATAAGGAAGTCTTAGGGGATTTTAACGACTCCGATAAGCTCTCTAGCCTACACCAAGCAAGCTTTCAAAAATATGTTGAACAAGGTATTAGGGAAAACATGCTCACCTCTGACTTTAATGTTTTTGATCTGACACGTTTAGCTGGCGCTCTACAATTAGAACGTGATTCTCTTTTAACTTACACCGGATTATCGACCATGAAGCATCGCTATCTGATTAAAGGGGCCGATCAAAAATTAAGAGAAACTCCACAATATTTTTGGATGAGAGTAGCGATGGGCATGGCTTATAAAGAAAAAGAAGCGACTGATTTGGCTATAAAATTTTATAATAAAATGTCTTTGCTAGAATATGTAGCGGGCGGCTCTACTAATATTAACGCGGGCAACCCTTCACCCCGGCTGTCTAATTGTTTTTTAATGGACATGGAAGATAACATAGATCATATTGGAAAAACTGTATCAGATGTTATGAAGCTATCTAAGGCCACAGGCGGTATCGGACTGGCTGTTACTAAATTAAGGGCTAATGGTTCGCCAATTTCCACCAATAACACCTTCTCGTCTGGCCCAGTTCCCTTCTTACATATTATAGATTCAACTATCCGCGCTATTTCCCGCGCTGGAAAAAAAATGGGGGCTCTCTGTTTTTACATGGAAAATTGGCACATAGATTTTCAAGATTTCCTGGACCTAAAACAAAATGCTGGCGATGATTATCGCCGCACACGAACAGCCAATACCGCCGTCTGGATGTCGGATGAATTTATGAAGAGAGTTAAAAATAATGAGCCTTGGTACTTGTTTGATCCTAATGATGTTCCTGATTTGGTCGATCTCTACGGCCAAGCTTTTTCTAAACGATATAATGGATATGTTAAGCAAGCGGAGGCTGGTCAAATGCGAACTTTTAAAAAAATACCAGCCCAAGAACAGTTCAATAATATCATTGTTTCTTTACAAGGCACTTCCCACCCCTGGTTAACCTGGAAGGATGCTACTAATGTTCGGGCTTTAAATAACAATACCGGCACCATTCATAGCTCCAATCTCTGCACAGAAATCACCTTACCCGCTGATAAAGACAACGTAGCGGTTTGCAACTTAATGTCTATCAATCTTTCGCGTCACCTTAAAAATGGCCAGGAAATAGACTGGGACAAACTAAAAGATAGCGTCCGCACTGGCATCCGCCAATTAGATAACTTGGTAGATATCAATCAACCGCCTATTCCTGAGGCAGGTAACTCCGATCGTAATAATCGGGCTATCGGTCTGGGGGTCATGGGTCTTAGTGATATGTTCGAGCAGCTCGGTCTAGCTTATGACAGCTCTAATGCCTATAGTTTGACAGATAAAATCATGGAATTTATTAGCTACCACGCTATTGACGTTAGCGCTGATCTGGCCCAAGAAAAAGGCAGTTATGATAATTTTTCTGGATCAGGCTGGTCTAAGGGCTATGTCCCTTATGATACTATAAAAACCCTCTCCGATAACCGAGGGCTTAAAATTAATATAGATGATTCCACCTTCTTGCCTAACTGGAATCGCTTAAGAGAAAAGGTAAAAAAAGGTATGCGTAATGCCACTCTACTGGCCATTGCCCCTACTGCTAATATCGGCCTAATCGCTGGTACTTCAACCGGTATTGATCCTCGTTTTGCTCAAATCTTTAGCCGCAACACCTTATCGGGAAAATATTTAGAACTGAACTTCAATCTAGTCCACCGATTAAAGTCTTTGGGCATCTGGGAAAAAGTGAGAGAGGATATATTAGTGTCACAAGGAGACTTATCTAATATTAATGCCATCCCTGATGATATTAAAAAAATCTACAAGGATTCCTTCTCGGTTGATCCCAGCGCTTTCGTAGAGATAGCGGCTCGAGCGCAAAAATGGGTAGATCAAGCTATTAGCCGTAACATGTATTTAACTACCCGCGATACGGAAGAAATTATGAATATTTATATCCAGGCTTGGGAAAAGGGCTTAAAAACGACCTACTATCTTCATATCAAGCCCCGCCATACCGCTGAGCAAAGTACAGTCAAAGTTAATAAAGCTAGCAGTATCGGTAAAAAGGGCTTTGGCGCTTTATTAGCCGCTAAGACCCCTACTCCAACCCCAGAAATAAATCCAGCTTGTCCCACCGACCCCCAAGAACGCCTGCTCTGTGATAGCTGCCAATAATTAAAAAACTTTTAATTAAATAAACAATTAACATATGATACTAGGAAAACCTTTAAATGAGGACATGCAACTAAGACCCATAAAATACCAATGGGCCTATGATTTGTATAACCAGGCCGTTGCTAATACTTGGTTTCCTCATGAGATTCCTCTAGGTGAAGATCTAGAAGATTGGAAAAAGATGACCGAAGATGAAAGGCACGCGGTTAGTTTTCTGATGAGTTTCTTCAACCCGGCTGAATTAATCGTCAACCGAACGCTAGCTTTGGGTGTTTATCCTTACCTTAAAGCACCAGAAGCCCATCTATATTTAGCCAAGCAAATGTGGGAAGAGGCTAACCACTGTTTAGCCTTTGAATATGTTCTAGAAACTTTTCCCCTGGATAGAAAAAAAATATTTGCCCAGCATTTAGAGACTCCATCAATTAAAGCTAAGGAGGACTGGATAACTAATTTCTTGCTCCGCATGGACAAAACTATTGATGTTGAGTCGCCCGAAGGAAAAAAAGATTTTGTCCGCAATTTAACTGCTTATAATATCGTCATGGAAGGAATCTGGTTTTATAGCGGTTTTATGGTTGCTCTTAGTTTCCGCCAAAGACGCCAACTCAGGAACTTCGGATCGCTAATTGATTGGGTGGTCCGTGATGAGAGTTTGCACTTGAAATTTGGCATCAATCTCTTGCTAACTGTCTTAGAAGAAAATCCTGATATTGTTACACCAGAATTCAGCCAGGAGATACAGAAAATTATCATTGACGGGGTAAATCTGGAAACTGCTTATAATAAAGATATGTTCCCGCGGGGAATATTAGGAGTTAACGCTGATTATGTTAACCAATATGTCCAGTATGTAGCTGATAGGCGTCTAGAAGAATTAGGCTTTGAACCACACTTTAAAGTAACTAATCCTGCTAAATGGATGGCCTCGGCTACCGATGCCTTAGAATTAGTAAATTTTTTTGAAACCCAAAACACTAACTATGAAGTAGATGCTCGAGCTCATAAAGACCAAGAAAAAGATAGCGACCAAAATTAAAATATAAAGACTTGTTAAACTAAAAACTCCCAGCTATTTAGCTGGGAGTTTTTGTAATATCAATATCAACTCAAATTAAGATATATTTTTTAAGCCCTGATAAATATCATCCAGACAATCATACTCAACTATCGTGTCAGCTATGCCCCGGGTTGTGTCTTTTATTGCTGTTCCCCTTTTCATGATAACAATAATCTTTTTCCCCAAGGCATAAGCCAAGCCTGCTTCAATCGCCCGTCCGGTAGACTTATTTGTCATGTCAATTAAAAGAGCATCTGATTTTTTTATTTCTTGAGCGGCCCTAGACATCAATTCCTTAGGGTCGCTAAATATTTTTTTATAACCCTCAATATCCCGAATAAAACTGAAATCAGAAAAACCGGCTGATCTGACAATGGAACACAGTTTATCTATATTCTCGGGACTATCGCCAAATGACGAAGTAACATAAACTCTCATATTTTTTAAGACCCGCAGCACTTCTTATACTTCTTGCCACTACCGCAAGGACAAGGGTCGTTACGGCCTATTTTCTCACCGCTCTCGTCTTTTGCTTTCTCGGATACCAAATCAAGGCTATTTCTATCTTCGGCTTGGCGTTGCATCTCTTTAGCAGCTCCACTGAAATTTAAATGTTGTGGCGCTGACTTAGTGCTAAAATTTTCTAATTCCTGATTACGAGCTGCCGCAAAAGCTTCACCAGTCTTATAGATTGAATAAACGACTTGCTTGCGAATCAAAGCATTTAACTCTTGATACAGGTGATAAGCCTCCTTTTTATACTCCACTAAAGGATCGCGTTGGCCATAACCTCGCAGTCCGATACCACGCCGCAGATAATCAACAGTTTCTAGGTGATCAACCCACATCTGATCAATTGAACGAATGAGAATCCCTTTTTCTACCTCAGAAAAGGCTAAATTAGACTTAGAGAAATCACTCACCATTGTTTGATAAAGATCTTGAGCTTGCCCAGATAAATAATCTACCATTGCCTGACGCCTATCTTCCTGATTACCAGGCTGTTTTTCAATCTTTTCCAATTGCGATAAAAGATCATCGGACGGATTCCAAATTGTTCTCATTGTCTCCGTAATCTCTTTTAGATTCCATTCATTAGAGTTATCAGCCGCGGTATGAAAATGAGTAACTTGGCTGATTTCTTCTCTTACCATCTCTGATATTATGTCAGACAAAGAACGAACCTCTTTATTTTCGTCTAAAGCAGTGGCGGTCTCTAATATTTCTCGGCGTAATTTATAAATAGCCAAGCGATGCTTATTGATAACATCATCATATTCGACTAAATGCTTACGGATATCAAAGTTATTTCCCTCCACTTTCTTCTGAGCTGATTCAATAGACTTAGATATCATCTTGTTCTCAATCGGCATATCCGCCGGAACATTCAGAGTCTGCATCAGACCCTTCATGCGATCACCCCCAAAAATACGCATTAAATCATCATCAGTTGAAACATAAAATTGAGAAGATCCCGGATCGCCCTGACGACCAGCCCGACCGCGCAACTGATTATCTATACGACGCGATTCATGACGTTCCGTGCCAATTACATGTAAACCGCCCAGAGCCCGTACTTCGGCCTGTTCTGACTCAACTGGCGGACTACCGCCTAAAATTATATCGACACCACGCCCCGCCATATTAGTTGCTAAAGTAATCGCCCCTTTGCGTCCAGCTTGAGCAATAACTTCAGCTTCTTTTTGATGATTTTTAGCGTTTAACATCTGTGGGCGCAGGCCTTCCCGCTCCATTAATTCGGTCAAAATTTCATTTTTCTCAATAGAAATGGTACCAATAAGAACCGGCTGCCCCTTTTTACTTTTCTCTTTGACATCACGGATAACCGCCTGAAACTTATCTAATTCTGTACGATAAATTAAATCATTCAAATCCTGACGAATGTTCGGCTTATTAGTAGGAATGACAATGGTATCGAGCTTATATATCTTATGAAATTCCTCCGCTTCAGTCGCCGCCGTTCCAGTCATACCCGACAGCTTCTTATATAAACGGAACAAGTTCTGGAAAGTAATAGTAGCCATAGTCCGTGATTCTTTCTGCACTTGGACTCCTTCTTTAGCTTCAATCGCCTGGTGTAAGCCCTCGCTATAACGACGTCCGGGCATAAGACGGCCGGTAAATTCATCAACAATTATAATCTCACCATCTTTGACTACATAATCACGATCCCGTTTAAATAAAACCCGGGCTTTTAACGCCTGTTCAAGATGATGAACTTCTTTAATGCCGCCTTCAACATATATATTGCCCAGACCAAGTAATTTTTCTACCTTATTAATACCAGAATCAGTCAAAGTGGCGGCTTTCATCTTCTCGTCTATATTATAATCTTCGTTCTCGGTTAAGCCGGAAACAATTTGAGAAAACTGAGCATATTTATCAGTTGACTCTTCAGCTGGGGCGCTAATAATTAAAGGTGTCCTGGCCTCATCAATTAAGATAGAGTCAATTTCGTCAACGATGGCATAATACAGTGGTCGCTGGACAGCCTGGGATAAACTATAGACCATGTTATCGCGCAAATAATCAAAACCAAACTCATTATTAGTGCCATAGGTAACATCGCAGTTATAGGCTTCATTGCGAGGAATTTTACGAAAATGCCGCAAGCGCTCGTCATATTGTTCATCATTACTATAATCAGGATCATAAACAAAAGCACTATCATGGACTATTACTCCGGTACTCATCCCCAAAGCATAAAAAACCGGAGCCATCCAACCAGCGCCGAGTCGAGACAAATAGTCATTAACTGTTACTAGATGTGCACCTTGTCCCGCTAAAGCATTGAGATATAGGGGTAACGTAGCAACCAGTGTCTTACCTTCTCCGGTTTTCATTTCGGCAATCTGACCGCGATGTAAAACCATGCCACCCACCATCTGAACATCAAAATGACGCTGATTTAAAATACGTCGAGCAGCTTCACGCATAACCGCAAAAGCTTCTGGCAGTAGATCATCTAGGGTCTCACCAGCGGCTAAGCGACCTTTTAAAAAAGTCGTTTTAGCTTTTAGCTCTTCATCATTAAGCGCCTTAAGTTCCGGCTCGAAACTACCAATTTTATCTAGTATTGGCTGCATGGCCCGAACTATTTTTTCATTAGCATCACCAAAAAACTTAAAAATATTCATATCTATCTATGTTTTTCTATTATTTTTGCTATTTATCAGCAAATTCAGTATAGTATGTATTAATAATTAAATAAAGTTGACAAATAAACTATAATATACTAGTTTAATCTTGTCACAAAAGTTCTTTAAACAAACGAAGGAAAAAGAAATGAAAAAAATCGTTTTTTATAGTTCAGGTCTAATATCCATAGCGCTATTAACTATGGTCAGTATTTTCTTATTTCAAACTTTAAACACCCAAGAGTTAAACCGACAACTAATACTGACCAGAAATTTAGCTCTACTGGGTCCAATCTTAGTACTCATACTCCCCTTCTTTTTGAAGATGACTCTAAGCCGTATAGACTTTTTCTACATCTTTGGGCTTGACCCTTTAAAATCTAGTCCAGATGAAATTGAAGAAGCGGCTAGAAAAGGATTGGCTTGCGATGGCGGAATAGGCCATCAAGCCATGGCGGAAAAAGAACTGCTGGCTAAACGCTGGCGCTCTTAAACCGAAAGACTTTCTCTGATAATTCAAAGAAAGTCTTTTTTGTATCACTACAAATAATATACTCTCTACTTCACTAATTTATCTTTGTATTTCTTAATAACCAACTTTAGATGTTCTTGGGCCTTGTCTATCGCTTTATACATATCCGGAGCAGTCCGCTCAACACGAAGGAGTTGGCGGGGCACCTCAAGATTAACTTCAGCTCGAAATATATCACCATGTCGCTGTTCCCCTGCTGTTTTTTCGATCTCCACATCACAATTAATAACCGGAACCTGACCTAAATATTTCTCTACATTATCCATCTTAATCTGACAATAATCACGCAAAGCATCGGTAATTGACAGGCGAGTAGCTTTTAAATTTATTCTCATATTTTTAAAAAAGCTTAATTATATCTTTGTAGGTAATAAATATTACCAAGGCAATCAGTAGAAAAAATCCGGCATTATGGATAAGAACTTCTATTTCTCTACTTATTGGACGTCCCTTAATCTTCTCAATCAGCACAAATAGGATGCGTCCGCCGTCAAGAGCGGGGAAAGGAATAATGTTTAGAACTGCTAAATTTAAAGATAGTAAAGCAGCAAACTGAAGTAAATAAGACCAACCTAATTGAGCTGCCTGCCCAGTAATATTAGCTATTCCAATAGGGCCAGCGAATTCGTTGCTAACATCTTGTCCACTAAATAATTGGGAAAATAAACCAACAAAGGCGCCGAATATCTCTTGTATCAACCAAACTGTAGTCTTAGCTCCTTGCCACAAGGCAGATAAAAAGGGATAACTAACTAGTCCGGAAGAAAAGATAGAAATTCCAATAGTGGCTGGCTTACCAGGATCAATGGTTGTTGGGATAGCCTCAATATTAATATCTTGATCGCCTCGCTTAATAGATAATTGTGTGTTTTTGTCAGCTCTAGCAGCAATGCTGTCTTGTAAATCCCTCTCGGTAGAAACAGACCGGCCGTCAACGCTCAAAATAATGTCGCCAACTTTTAAGCCGGAGCTTTGCGCAGGAGAATCGGCCAAGACATCCATTACTACTACCTGGGCATCGGTCAATCGCGCATCGCTTCCCACTTCATCGGCAGCCTGAGGCAAGCCTAACATATAACCGCCCGATAAAAGCACCCACGCCAACAGGATATTCATTATTACACCGGCACTTAAAATTATAATTCGTTTACTAACACTCTGATAACCAAAGCTATCTGGTTCATCTTGGCCCTCGCCATTTTCCCCTTTGATACGAACAAAACCACCGATAGGTAAAATATTTAAAGAATAAAGAGTGCTACCTGGTCGCAAGCGCTTATTTTTATCATCATTTTTCTCCAAGCTCTCCACGCTAGCAGATCCTATCATCTGGCGCCAACGACCTTGACTGTTACGATACCAGCCAAATAATCGAGGAGGAAACCCCAAACCAAATTCCTCGGCCCGAACACCTAAACGTCGGGCAGTATAAAAATGCCCTAGTTCATGAACAAAAACCAAAACCGACAAAACAACCAAAAAAATTAATATAGTTGATATCATGGTAAAAAAATTATATTTCCATTATATCCTTTTCCTTGCGGTCCCGGATATTCTTTAGCTCCTCATTCTTCTTAGCAGAGAACTCATCTAACTCCTTAATGAAACGAAACTTTTCGTCTTCACCTATTTCCTTATCATCTTCAGCCTGTTCAATCATGCCCTTAACATTGTCTCGGACACTACGCAACATAACACGAATTTTTTCCATTCTTTCGTTGAGCTTTTTTACTAAATCGCGGCGGTTCTCTTCGGTCAGTGGCGGAACAGTTAATCTAATTTTGTCCCCCTCATTAACCACTCCCAAGCCCAAATCAGCCTCAACTAAAGCCTTTTCAATGCTTTTAATTACACTCTTGTCCCAAGGAGCAATAATTATGCTGCGAGCATCGGAAATAGAAATGTTAGCCACAGCATTAAGGGGATTAAAAACCCCATAGGCCTCAACTTGGACAACATCTAACACTGAGGGGTTGGCTTGACCAGTCCGTAGAGTCGAGATTTCTTTCTTAAAAAAATCTATGGCTCCGTTAAAATCTTTTTGCTTAGACTCTAAGTATGAATTCATATCTTTTTATTTTAATTTAATAGTCCCTAAATAAATGTTGTTGGGATCGTTAAAATCAATAAGGAGGGAGCGACCAGCTCGTTTGGTGGGCAAATTTTTTGTTTTCCAAGTTGCCCCGCCGTCAATCGAACGAAAAAATGTAGTATTGGTTACATAGTATATTTCCTGCGGATTTTTAGGATTAACAGTCACTGCATTAATAGCCGCCTGATCTTCCGGCTGAATAAGCTTTATATTTTCCCAAGTAATTCCGTTATCCGGAGAGCGCAGTAGTAATTTATCAGTAGCTAAATATATTACACCATCGGTACTCATAACAATATCTCGGAAAGTGGAGCCTAAATTATAATCACGTAACACATCATTAAGATCGGTCCAATTCTCAACCAAAAAGTTACGCTCTATGTCAGCCGAATCTGCCGGATTAGTGTCAATACTGGAAGTAAAGCTAAAAATCTTATTTTTGGCTGTGGCAACGAATAAACGACGACTATCTAAAGGAGAAGAAATCAATCGACTCACACCTTCATCTAAACGTTGAATTGTCCGCCAATTTTCCCCAGAATCAATGCTTTTAATAATTTCTCCGCGCGTTGTACCAATATAGATGTTATGAGAATTATAATGATCAACTACAACGCTAGTCACACTAACCTCAGAATTACTATCAACATACGCCTGTGTCCATGTTCTTGTGCAATCACTAGAACGATACAAACGGTTAGCTATAGCGGCATAAATAACGCACTTATTCTTAGGGTCAACCTTAATATCATTTATGGTCGCCTTAGGTAAAGTGCCGACATGATTCCAACCATTGGTAATATTATAAGTGTAGTACAGACCGTTATCAAAGCTGGCTAAATAGACTGCTAAACTATCACTAGGGTCAATCGCTAAGCGATTAACATTAATATCAGCAATATTTTGAACTCGACCATTTGGGGCAGGAACACTGACCATTGGTCGCCAGTTATCACCGCTATCAGTTGATAAATACAAGCTAGCCTCACTGGTTGCCTCACCGCCAGAAGAGCTAGTAGTAAGAGAGCAGCCGGCGCTGAATAACAAGATACCCAACAAACCGATAAAAAGTCTAATTTTTTTCTTATTCATATCTTTAAATATTGATAATAAGCTGCTCTAAAACTAAACGAGGATTAACATTAGCACTTAAATATTCTCGAGCTTGCGCCACTAGTTTAAGCTGCTCAATGATTACTACCAAGGGAGCTTTATTGCTATTTTCTAAATGATACCAGACTATTTCTAATTCTGATTGAACAGCTGAATTCTGTAAACGTTCGGGTTGCCCCAGACCTAGTAAAAAAAGATCTCGGGTTAGACCTTCGGCTAAATCTAGAATTTTCTCCGCCGAACTAAGGGCTAAAGAACTCCAACTACGATCATTAAACAATTTATCTAAAGCCGACAAGCGACCATTAACATCTAGCGCCAAAGCATCTAACCAGATTTTAGACTTAACTAAATGTTTTTCATACTCTTCTGGGTGTTCTAGCCAATAAACAGCCGCGAGCGGACGCCCTAAAGATAGATTAGCTATATCTTTAGCTAGAGCACGTTTGGTGCTGTAGTTATCAATTAAATAGTCATAAATTACGGCCGAGGGGACTGACTGAAAATGCAGTATTTGGGCCCGAGAAATAATAGTTGAAGGCAAATCTTGTTCATCGTTAACTAGCAAAATTATTACGACCCTATCCTGAGGCTCTTCCAGAGTCTTAAGTAAAGCGCTTTTTGCTTCCTCGCTTAAAAGCTCTGCTTCTTTAATTATACCAATCTTATAAGAATTTAAGAAAGAGCTCAGATGCAAACGTTTAATAAACTCCCGAGCTTGATTAATAGAAATAGATTTTTTATCCGGTTCCCTTTCTATAACTAATAAGTCGCTATCAAAACCATCTCGCCCCCCTTGTAAATTCCGCGCAAACGCTAAAGCAATGGCAATTTTGCCTAATTCATCACGGCCGCTAAAGACGTAAGTCTGAGCAATCTTATGATTATGCCCAGCTCTTTCTAAAAAATCTATTACCTTGTCATGGCCAACGGCCGGCCACTGCCACTTATATTCTGGCATTTATATTATCTTACTGGTTAGAAACTATTTTTCCTAAATTAGAATTTGTTATTCCCAAACCCAGTTGTCTCATAACAGTAAAGGCATCTTGAGGGCGTCCCAGGTAATGGAGTTCTAGCTTAACTGGATCAAAATAGTAAGCTTTACCTTTGTCTTCCACTTTAATCAATATTCGTCCCGCTTGTTGCCTGAAATTAGACGGATTAGCTTGTAAAGCAGAAAAATCCTTGTTAGATATGCCCAGCCCCAGCTTCTGCATAACATTAAAAGCATCTTGAGGGCGCCCTAAATAATAACGCTTATTATCAACCGGATTAACATACCAAGCCTGCCCCTTGTCTTCTACCTGAAGCAATATTCTCCCCTTCACAGTAGAGGATAGCGAGGAGCTACCAGACGAATTACTGTTAGCTGAAGAACTACTGACATTAGAAGGGACATTCAAACGATAATTTTGCCCAGCGCTGATTAAATATTTACTAGCTACCTGCAAGCTTATATTTTGAAACTGCCCAGCGCTAGCGTAAAAGGAAATTCCATATTCCTTGTTTCCCTGTCCGGTATAAACGGCTAAATAGGGGCCAGCCGCTAAAGATTTAAGAGCGGTTTTACCACTATTAAGACGGACACTGGCAACTTCTTTATCCCGAAAATAACCAGCACTGTTAGTTCCCACCAAAGAATACAGACGAATAGTTGGTTCGTTGGGCAATTCTTCGGAGCCAGCTGAAGAAATACTTATATTAGTTAAGTTAAGAGACAATTTCTGACTAGAAGATCCTGATTTAACTACTACGTTCCAGAATATACTGTCCTGATTAAAATCATCAGCCACTCCCAGGGCATAAGTGCCGGCTGGATATTCCAGACTAAATTGTCCGCTAGCATCGGTCTTAGTACGCATTAAAATAGCTCCTAGTTGTTGATTGTCGACCTGGTAGAGTTTTACCTCCTTATTAGCTTGTATTCTGCCCCGTGCATCTTGAACCTGACCGCTTAAACCGCTCAATTGAGCTGTAAACACCGTGTCCCTGTCTTCGGCCGGATGAATGTCGTAAAAAGTAACAGTGTTACCACTACCATCCTTAGCAGTTAGAGCATAAGTGCCGGTCTGACCAGAACTATAGCTATTATAAGGAGCCACATAAGCATAAACTTGTCCTCCCGTGTCAGTCTTAAAGTCTCCTATGCGACCATTATTGGCCAGAACTGGCTTACCGTCTGCATCATACTGCTGAGCCCAGAGAGAAAAATTAAAATTACGCTTTAATTCTCCTGTACTATCGCGCCAAATTATTTTAAGTGATGGAACGGTTTTAGTAACATTACGGTCATAACCGCAGACAAATTTAGCGGCATCATAAAACCAATATTCTCCCAGATTAGCCTGCTTGTCCCAAACCTTAATCAAATATGACTTTTGACTGCTCGGCTTAAAATTAATTTTACCTCGCCCACTACTATCGGTAGTCCCATTACCCACTCTAGTACCAGCCAGAGGGAGCCCAGAAGCATCAACTGTTTGCTCATAAACTTCATACTTAAGCCCAGCCGCTGCCATCTTGGCGCCTGTTAATAAAGTTATATTTAAATTAGCCGCCGCTGGACAGGTGCCAGAAGAATTAAAATTGGAAGATAAGCTAAGTTGCCGATAACTAGTTTGGCTATTTCCTACTATTACATCCCAAAAATACTGATATTCATTATTCTCACCCTTTACTCCCAAAACATAGGTCGCTGGAGATAATTCAATATACCCATATCCGTCAGCACCAATAGTAAACTCCCCGACCCGGTCGCCCTTCTTAGCTTGATTAGAAATATCATCTTCTTGTCTATAAACCTCTACTTTGGCACCAACAGCGGCTCGACCTAGATAATCCTTAAGCTGGAGGCGAAAACGGCTAAGATAGAAATTAACAGTATTCATCTGTCCGTCAGAAACATAAAGATTATATAAATAGGAACGTAAACTACCTCGGCTTAGCTCTATTACATAATAATCCGTTTGATTTCTATCCCGACTACGCACGCTCCCCTGAGGTAAAAAGGCTTTAACCACACCAGAAGAGCCAGAATTAAGATTAGTCAACAATTCATTTTTGGCATTAACCAAAGACCCACTAGTATCTCGTAACTGAGAATAAACATTAAAACCAACGTTAGTTAATGGACTACCATCTGCCTCACGTAAAACAAAGGATATCCCACTCAGGGTTTCTTCTAGATTTTTTTCCTGTCCACAAGCGATTTCGTTATCATAATACCAAAAACTAGCGTTATCTTTATATATGGTCTGTACTCGTATGGCATAGGTAGCGCTATCTACTTCCGAGTTACGCCAATTAAGACGGGCACGCCCTAAGACTGAGTCGGTAGTACCACCAGTCACCCGATTACCAGGTTTGGACTGTCCGTTGGCATCTATTTCTTGTTTATAAACATCTACTCTGGCTCCAGACACAAAAGTTCCACCAGAATCACGAGCGACAAAATTTAAAATACTGTCTTGGTCACAAACAGCTGCTTGGCTACTTAGTGGAAAAAGGAATAAAACAGCGGTAAAAACTAATAATTTAACTTTTAAACCTGACATTTGTTTAATGTTATTTAATAAATACATCCTGACAAGTAAGCCAAATCAGGCTAGTCAAGGATAATTGATGATTATATTATAGCATATTTTCGCAAAAAACAAATCATTTTTCCATTGATTTTTAGCCTTTTAACTGATATATTAGACTATATACAGAGTTCTATGACTTATACACCTCGAAAACTAATATTGCTAGCTGGTGATTTTATCTGCCTAAACTTGGCTCTCCTTCTGACTTTAATTATCCGCTATCCTAGCGGCGACTTAGAGAATCAATGGCAAAGTCATTGGCCTTATTTTTTGCCTGTCTTTATAATTTGGCTAATCATCTTATATATAAGTGATCTCTACAACCTTAACTTTGCCGGTAACGGTAGTATTTTTTATCGTTCTTTACTCAGCGCTTCTTTGGCTAGCACAATTTTATCCAGCTTGTATTTTTATCTAAATCTCCATAGTTCTATCGCACCGCGCACCAATCTAATAATCTTTCTAATAGTTTTCCTAATATTATTTTACTTTTGGCGTCGTAGCTATTACTTGCTAACTCAACGCTTTTTACCCAGCGAACGCTTGGCAATAATTGGGTCTAAAAACAGTGTCGAGCGACTCGCCGAAGAAATAGAAAAAAACCAAGGTAGCGGCTACCGGGCAGAACTTAAAATAACCGATCCCGAACAACTTGATTTTGTCCAAGAGATGATATCACTAAAAAAAATAGAAAGTTTAGTGGTAGTAGAAGATTTTATTTCGCCTAGCGCACTCAGCCGCTTCTTGGCCGATTGCTGGCGATATGAGATAGCAGTTTTCGATTATGCTAGTTTTTATGAATACTTGACTGGCAAAGTCCCTATTGAAACTATTGGTCCAACCTGGTTTTTAAAAAATGTCCAAACTAGGCAAAAAAGATATTATGACTGGTCTAAACAAATAGTTGATGCCGGACTAGCTATTTTGCTGGCTATTATATCTTCCCCACTTTGGTTGGCCGTTACTTTATATATTAAGTTATCAACTCCCGGTCGAGTGTTATTTACTCAAAAAAGATTGGGCCGAGATGGACAGCCTTTTATTATTATAAAATTTAGGACCATGACCGAAAATGATGATCCTAGCCAACGCCAATTAATAACTGGCGGAGATTTCCTGCGCGCTACGCGTCTAGATGAATTACCTCAACTAATAAACATTCTTAAAGGGGAAATGAGTTTTATCGGCCCTCGGCCAGAACAAGAAGAAATTGCCGCCCAGAGAGAACAAGAAATTCCTTTTTACCGCATGCGCCTGCTAGTAAAGCCAGGCCTAACTGGTTGGGATCAGATTTCAGGAGATTATCACTCTTCCTCACTACCAGATACTATCGCTAAACTCCAACATGATCTCTTTTATCTCAAACAAAGATCAATTTATCTAGACTGCGCTATTGCTCTAAAAACTATTGCAACTATTTTTAGCCGTAACGGACGTTAAGCTTATGAAAAAAATACTCCGTTTAGTTAAGAACCTGATTCTCTCTATCGGCTTACTACCTGATTGGTTTTCTTTCCGTCACCAAAATAACAACCGTTTCCTACTGCGCTGGCTAAACAATCTACCCCGACTCAGCGATAAAACAAAAAAAACCCAGTTTGATCTTCACTATATATATCACCCGGCTTGGGCAGCTCGTGTTTTAGCTAAAACCAAGCCCACAGAACATGTAGATATTTCTTCTAGTTTAGCTTTCTCTACAATTATTTCGGCTTTTATGCCGGTTCGCTTTTTTGATTTTAGGCCAGCTGACATTTATTTATCCGGTTTAACAAGTTCTCCAGCTGACCTGAATTCTCTGCCCTTTCCTTCTAATAGTCTGCCTTCTGTTTCTTGTTTACATGTTTTAGAACATATTGGTCTGGGCCGTTATGGCGACCCCGTTGACCCCAATGGCGACCTAAAGGCCATTAACGAGCTGCAGCGAATTCTCGCTCCTAGCGGCGACTTATTAATTGCTGTTCCCGTTGGACAACCGCGCTTACGTTTTAACGCTCATCGCATATATAGTTTCTCACAAGTAATAGAAATGTTTAATCAATTAGAGCTCCACGAATTCAGCCTCATCTCAGAAAAAACTGGCCGGTTAATTAGCCCGGCTGATCCCGCTTTAGTCTCTCAGGAAAAATATGCCTGTGGCTGCTTTTGGTTTAAAAAGAAAAAATTATGATTACTATAAAAATAGCTGGGGGATTGGGTAATCAGTTTTTTCAATACGCTTGTGGCCACGCCCTGGCTAAACAACACAACAGCGAACTGGCGCTTGATATTTCTTTCTATAAACAACCAACTTGGCGACGATACTTAAAAAATATTATACTTTCCGCCCTCAAAGGGCGGGTAAAAGAAGGTTTAGCTATAAACCACAGAGACCGGCGGCCATTTATCTTACCAAATTTTCCTATTGAAGCCCGTTTCTTAACTGACTCAACTAAATCATCTAGTAATATAATTGAGAAAGATCCTTTTACTTATGACCCGCAAATTTATAACGGACCAGACGACACTACTTACCAGGGTTATTTTAATAGTGAAAAATATTTTTCCCAATACTCTCTAGAGGTACGCCAAATACTTGCCCCCAAACTCAACTGTCTTAATCCTGAAGGCCTAGAATTAGCCAAACAAATCAACAACCAAGTTAACTCGGTCTCAATTCATGTTCGCCGCGGCGATTATCTTAGCAACCCAGAAGCCAGACGTTGGCACGGAGAAATAGCTAAAAAATACTACCAACAAGCTCTAGAAATAATCCTAAAAAAATACCCTGATATACATCTTTTTGTTTTTTCCGATGAGCCTAATTGGTGCCGAAAAAATTTAAATTTACTACAACCAACCACTATTGTTTCTGGGCAATCTGCTATTTCCGATTTACTATTAATGAGCCTGTGTCGTCATCACATCATCGCTAATAGCACATTCTCCTGGTGGGGGGCTTGGCTAGATAGTAAGCCAGATAAAATAGTAATAGCTCCGGCTCAATGGCTGGCTCAAAGAAACTTAAAAAACAGCGATCTCTTCCCTAACGATTGGATAGTAATATGAGTCCAGCTATATCTATTATAATGATTAACCGCAACCGAGCGGCTTTTATACCAGAAGCGCTGTCTTCGCTTACCAAACAAGATTATAAAAATTGGGAATTAATTTTTATTGATGATAACTCTGACGATAATTCTCTAGAAGTTATCCAAAAATTTCTACCTGATGAAAGGATAAGAATAATATCTAATGATAAGACACTAGGAATTGGAAAAACCAGACAAGAAGCGGTCCAGCTAGCTAAAGCTGATATTATTGGCATTTTAGATAGTGACGATGCTCTAGTTAATGGCGCTCTAGCTGTTATGATAGGCGCTCATAACAAAAATCCGCAAAGTCTAATTTACTCCCAATTTACAATTTGTGATGCTGAACTTAAGCCCCTGAAACCAGCTAACAGCGGCCCTATTCCCCCTTATTCTAGTAATTTGAAACTTAATAGTATCAGCCACTTTGCTACTTTTAAAAAAGCAGACTACAGACAAACATCCGGTTATAACCCCAAACTTAACCTAGCCGAAGACAAAGATATATTTTATAAATTAGAAGAAATAAACGGCACTCTGTTTATCGATCAACCATTATACAATTACCGGGTACACCAAACTTCGGTATCTAATGGCAACACATATCGCCGTCTTCATGCTCATTTTTGTCATCTACTAGTTAGAGTAAAAGCCTATATCAGGCGCACAAAAAAACAAAAACTTATAAATATTATAAAAGATGTTTTAGACAAATATTATTTTCCCTTTTTAGTAAATAGAGCTAAAGAAAAACTTAACAATCTTAACCAAACTACTAAAACTAACAATGAATTATGGCAAGTCGCTAATAATTTCTATTATGGCCTGCCCCTACGCGGGCTTAATCTCAATATTAAACCCGCTCAAGTACCAGAAGAAATTTTAAACCTCATGGCTATCGTCAAAGATCTTAAACCTAAAGTAATACTAGAAATTGGCACAGCCACTGGCGGAACCTTGTATTTCTGGACAAAACTAGCCTCACCAGATGCCACTATAATAAGTTTGGATTTACCGCGTGGTCCCTTTGGTGGAGGCTACTTATCTACCCGTCAAAAACTAATGGAATCATTTGCAGGGCCAAATCAGAAACTGAAACTAATAAAAGCTAACTCTCATGACGTTGCCACTAAAAAAATGATTACAGAATTGCTGGCCGGACAACAAGTAGATTTTCTCTTTATTGACGGCGATCATAGCTATTTAGGAGTTAAAAATGATTGGGAAACATACTCTCCTCTAGTCCGTCCCCAGGGCATAGTAGCTTTGCATGACATACTACTAAACCCTCATGAACTAAATTCGCAAGTGAATAAATTCTGGCAAGAACTAAAAAAAGAGCACAAGGCCTCTGAGCTAGTTAATGACTACAATCAGGGCTGGGCCGGAATAGGCTTAATAAAATTATGATAATTAGTATCATCATCCCCGCCTACCAAGGCGCCTACTACCTAGAAAAATTTTCCTTGCCGTCTTTAACTAGGCAAGATTACTCTGATTGGGAGGCAATAGTAGTTGATGATGGCTCAACTGATGATACTCAAAATATATTACAAAATTGGCAAGCTAATGATCCAAGAATAAAATATTTACGCCACTCCCATAATCGAGGTCTAGCAGCTACCTTAAACACCGGTATTTTAGCTAGCCGCGGAGACTATATTGCTTTTTTAGAGCAAGATGACATCTGGCTCAGCAACAAACTATCTAAACAGCTTACTTCTTTATCTCAAGCGCAACTCTGCGACTGCTCTTTCTTCTGGTTTAATGAAAATAAAAATAATTTGTCTGGTCTAGGGGCGGGCAACTTTTCTACCTTAATCGGACACCAGGCGGTGATAAAAAAATTATTCCCCCTACCAGAAAATAAAGAATACCTAGGCATAGAGGATGGCCTGATAGCCGGCCAACTAGCTTTAATGCTAGACAACAAAGAAATATCTTCCCAAAATATAGTTCATTTACAGGATCCCTTAGTCATAGTGTCTCGCCACAACAACTCTTTGTCTGGACACGGTCACAGCTTGACTTACGCCAATCGCTATCAGGCCGCCCTTAATTTTTTTTCGGAAAAAAATACACCGACTCTAAATAAACTAAAACGCTCTTGGAAAAAACGGCGATATTTTAATTTAATCTTATCTAAACTGCCAAGCTCGTCAACTAAAATAATACGTCAATTATTATTACTCCCTAAACCGAATAATTACTGGCGCTTGAAAAAAATAAAAAAGCAGCCTGCTTATCAGGCGGCTAAAGATCTAATAACTAAACTATAGCTAGCGTCCTAGCCAACCTCTTAACATTCCCGTACCTCTAGCTATATGGCCAGCTAAAAATTGCTTGGCTATCCAACCCAGGTGAGACCAAGTAAAAGCCAAATTTTGTCTGATAGTCCGGGGACCATCCTGATAATAAATCAAACAGCGATTACGCCCTTCTTTTTGGCCACTCAAATACTGGCTCTCTCGGCTTGTCTGAGCATGTTCATGATCGGCTCGCGCTCCTGGCTCAATTAGAAAATATCGACCCGTTTGTTTGGCCCGCCAAGAAAAATCAACATCTTCGAGAGAGGTGCGCCCGCCAGCAAATACCGAAAAACCCAATTTCTTGGCCAGTTCTTTTCTTAAAGATAATAAACCACCATGAGCATAATATCCTCTACTCAATTTGTTTATATAATCATTCCAAACCTGAAAAGTCTTATTATTAATATCCCAACTTAAATTTGAAGATAAACCAAAAATAACATTATATATCTTCTCTAGCTGTCCGATACGCCGATTATTAGTAATGACACCACCAATTCCTATAAGATTTTCATCATTTTTATTTTCCTGCCAGCGAATCATTATTGACTTAAAAAATTCCGGATGTAAAACAATATCATCATCTAAAAAAAATATTATTTCCTCACTAGCTAATTCTAAGGCCAAATTTTTAGACTCAGCTAACCCCCGCCGATATTTTGACTGGTCTTTATTATAATATTTAAAAATAATATTTTTTAATTGGCAGTTATTTTCTATTTTATCTTGCTCCTCTTGAGGTAGATTGCCATCATCTATTATCAGTAGGCTAGACGGCAAAATAGACTGACCAAAAACAGACTCCAAGCAACGACTTAACTCTAAGAGGCGATTATAAGTGGCAATGGCTAAGCAAAAATTCATAACTTTTTATAATACAATTCAAGATAATTGCGACCCATTTTTAAAATTCCAAAATCAGATAAAGACTCATTATTAATAGCTAATACTTCTTGCCGCAAAACTTCATTGTCTATTAATTTTATAAGGCTAGATAAAAAAGCCTCCTGATTATCTTCCTCGTATAACTCAGCTAAATGACGCAGTATCTCTTCATTACCACCAACACGACTCGCTAGCACCGCTAAATTGGCTGATAGGGCCTCTATTAAACTAATGGGCAAACCTTCATAACGAGAAGTAAGAACAAATAAGTCAAAAGCTGTTAAATAGGGCGTAGCCGGAGCAGCCTCAACAATAAAGACTGAATCAGATAAAGATAATTCATTAATCATCTGGTGTAATCTTGCTTTATCCTCGCCTTGACCAATAATCACTAGCTTGGCGTCAGGCTTGAGGCTAATAACCTGCGGCCACTGACTGATTAGAAAACTATAATTTTTCTGATAACACAGGCGCCCAACTGAACCGACTATCTTAAAACCAGATAAATCTTGACCAACTAAACGAGATAAAGCAACGCGGGCTTCATCTCTGGTAGGAAAATTTATTTTATCCAATCCATTATATATTACCTCGCCTCTGGCGACTAAATTCTGGGCTTTAGCTTCCTCTAAATTACTCTTGCTAACAAATACTAAACTATCAACAAAGGAAAAAAGAAAGCGATACATAAAACGGTACGGAAATCGCCGCCAACTAGTCTTATATCCCTTATCTAAAACTGATAACCCGTGGACCGTAAACACTGTCTTAAAATTATCAGCCTTTCTCTGGCCTAAAACCCCAAATAAAGCATAAGAACTATTAAAATGAACCACATCAGCCGGCCAAGATCTTAAAATTACTCTTAACTCTTTAATGTAACTAATAACTGACCAGACTGATAACCGTCCAGATAAACTAGTCAGGCGCCTAAAAATGACAGAACTATCAGCTAGCTGATCAGGCAGATACGCGCCACGTCCAGCCGCCACCATAACCTCATGACCATTATCTACTAAAAATCTAGCCAAAGACCCCAAAAAAGTCTGAACGCCGCCAGGGTTAGCCTTAGTTGTTACTAGTAGTATTTTCATTGACTGATGAATAAATAATAAATACCAAAATCGAAGAATAAGAAACTAAAGTAGCAATGGCTGCCCCACTAATGCCATAGAGCGGAATAAACCAAATATTTAACAACACATTAATTGCTAATAAAAGTAAGCTACTAAAGAAAATTAATCGTAAACGATTCTCTGTCATTAACTTATACCACCAAATCGAGAATAAAAACCAGCCAATAGTAGACCAGGCGTATATTGAGGCAGACTGAGAAGACAAAATAAACTGCTCACCAAATAACCAATAAATAAGGGGCCGAGCAGCTAGAGAAATAATTACAGAAATAGTTAAAGCAACAGCTCCCAATAACCAATAAAGGTAATGCAGGCGCTTACGATATATGCCCGGGTTAGATGTCTGCCCATTTACTAGAGCAGGAAAAACCGAGGCAATAATAATGCCGGGCAGAAAATACCAAACCTCAGACAACTTGACCCCTGCCGCATATAAACCAACCGCCTCGGTTGTTAAATAGTGACCAATCATTACTTGGTCCAGGCGCAATAAGAAAAAAGAGGCAACCCCGGAAAACAATAGGGGCCAAGATGATAGAAGTAAATAACGGACAGTTTTCCCATCAAAAACCCAGGCTTCGGGTAACCTACGCGCCCGATAACTTCCCACTAATATCAAACCAAACAATAAGATTTCTAAGGAATAGGCCGCGGCCAGCCAGGCTAGGCTGTAACCATAAACGACAACATATATTTTAACAGCTGAAGCTAATAAAATAGCTAAAGATTGCGCTCTGACGCTGAACTTGGACTCTACTTGAGAGCGAAAAAATATATCTATAATATTTAAAGATTGTAAAAGATAACCCAAGGCAATTAAACTAACAATTATTTGTCCCAGGCCAGAAGGAATAAAATATATAGCAGCAGCTGTCGCACTCAACCAAGCCAGCAACCCCCCACCTAATTTAATAACTAGCCCAGATCCTAGCAGACTAGCCTGCTTATGGGGAAATTTTATTAAATCTCTAGATAGTATTCCGTCTATACCCAAGCTAGCCAACATAGAAAACAAACCAGCAAAACTAAGGCTGTAGCTAAAGATTCCATAATCCTGGGGACCTAAGGAGCGAGCCAACCAAGCCCCAACAAAAAAAGACACGACCAAAGACAAGGCTTGTCCGCCTAAGAGCCAACTGGTATTAGAAAAATATCGCCGTAGGCCGCCTGGACTAGCAGACACCGCCTGGTTGACAGTAATAATTATTTTTTCTAACCAATCTTTAGACATTAATCTAAGAATTATAAAAACAAAATTCTAATTAAAATAGTCCTTATCTAACAATACCTATCTTTTTATTATACCAAATGCCATCTAATAAGAGAAAAGCCCTGCCAATAATTAAGCAGGGCCTTTATTTAAGAGCTTTTAACATATATATCAGAAAATCCTCGAAAAGCTTGTTCTGAGTCCATACCATAACCTATCACCCATTCTGGTCCTATTTCAAAACCTTGATAATTAATCTCGAAATCTAGTGGGCCATGATTATTTTTAACCAATAAAGCACAATAACTTATGCTATCTGGTGGATTGGGCAGATTGAGTAAATAACTATGCAGGTGATTCATTGTGTCCCCTCTATCAATAATATCCTCAACTACTATTATGTCCCGCCCTCCTAAGTCAGCGTGCGGCTGGCTAATCATTTTTACCTGGCCTCCTTGTTCATCAGAAATATAACTTTTTAGCCCCACCGTATCAACATGATGAACAAGGCCTAAGCCATCAAGAGCGCGGGAAAGATCAACGCCAAAATATAGGCCGCCAGTTAAGACCATCATGATTATCGGCGGTTGTGACCGATGGGAATGGTCCCTCTTAATAAGTTTACCAATCTCATCAATTTTAGCCATGATTTGATTAGTAGAAAATAAAACATCGAAGCCATCAACTCCGTTGTCAATAAATATAACACTTCCCATTTTTTCCTCTCTAGTTAGTTTAAAGAACTTCTTTTGTCACCTTATTTAATATCTTTTATGAATATATGTCAATAACAAACTACTTTCCGTCATTAATACCATATTTTTTATAAAACTCCTGGGCATCGCCATAACGAGCAAACTTACGTTGTTTGTGTTCCTCAGATACAACAAATCCCGGCTTAGGCGAGTGCATAATGCCACACCAATATTTTTCTGTTCGACCAGAAATTTCCTTGGCATAAAGCAAAAAACCATTAACATAGCCACAATACATACAATCTAATTTCTCTAGCCCGCTCAAATATTCTAAACGGTTACGATCCATAATCTGGATATAATCAGACCGCTTAACTTTCTGCAAACGATAAAGCGGAAAACAAACAGCCTGATACAAAGACACCATGACATCTAAAAAGACCACAGCTACCAGAGGCGCCCAGATAAAGGGGGTGGAAACTAGGTGGCGCAGATAGCGCTCGTTCTGAAAATGACGATAATCCATTTTAGTAATAATTACCTTTTAACGGCTAAATAATTAGTCATATAAAATATTTCGTGCGCCTCCTTGTATTTCTTTATTTCGTATAAACCGTCTTGAACTATACGGTATATAACATACTGTCTATTTAAGAGATTATAGAAATCTCGAAAAAATACACGGGAGTCTATGTCTGCTCCGCCAAACTCAAATTGGATGCAATCTATGTTCCCCGCTGCTAATAAACTGCTAGCCCCGGCTAGAGCCTCTAATTCGTGTCCTTCAATGTCTAATTTAAGCAAATGAATGCGCTTTAGTCTTTGTTCGGCACAAAAACTATCTATTGTTCTGAGACTAATTTTTTCTTGATGATACGAGCTTATATCATAATCGTCTAGTTGTCTAACATACAGGCTAGAAAGGCCGGTTTCTAAAGAGTTAAAGTATAATATAGCTTCTCTGTTCTCGCTACTAAAACCAAAATTATAAAGACTGATGCCCGGTCGTTTACCTAGGCGCATCTTTAGATCATTAAACATTTTTTGCGCTGGCTCAAAGGCATAAATACGCGCCTGACCAGAGGCTAATTCAGACACTAAAGCCGAGTAATCGCCTTGATTAGCTCCGACGTCAAAAATTATTAATTCTGGCTCATGGGAGAAATTTTTTATTACCAGTTTTATAGCCTGAATTTCACCACTTGCTCGCGGACTAACCGGACCTGAGGCATTTAAACCAATAATAGAAAAAGAGTGTAACAATTCAAAAAAACGCTGTAATCTCAAGCGCCCCAAAATTGGCTTAAATATTTTACGCGCTATAGATGCTAACATGAATAACAATAAATCCAATATTTAAAAGCTACACTCGTTTTAATTCAGCGATTAATTCTTTAGTCGCCAACTGCTGCTGCTTACCGGTCTCCATGTCCTTTAAAGTCCAAAGTGAGCTCGCTATCTCATCTTCTCCGACCAATACGACATACCTAATACCAAGTTTATTGGCATAAGACAGCTTATTTTTAAACTTAGCTTCTTCTAAATATACTTCTGTGGCCAAACCAGAACTGCGAAGTTTTCTGCCCAAAGACAAAGCAGCGCTAGTTACTTCTTGATTAAAAGGTATCACTAAAACTCGAGCTGGACTGGCTGCCCCCGACTGAATTAACCCGGCTTCTTTTAGACGGGAGAACAACCTGGTTAAACCGATAGAAATACCAACTCCCGGTAATTTCTGGCTGGTATAATTTTCCGCCAAATTATCATAACGCCCGCCCGAACAAACTGATCCCATCTCCTTATAATCTTCTAATATAGTCTCATAAACTGTACCCGTATAATAGTCTAGGCCACGAGCAATAGATAGGTCTAATCCGTAAGCAGAGACGGGCAGGCCAAGAAGTTCAATATAATTTATTACCTCTGTTAACTCTTTAAGTCCGGTTTTAAATAATTCATCTTTTTGCCCCATTCCTGCCAGATCTTTAAGCACTTTTTTAACATCTCCTTTAATGCCCACAAATTCCCAGATTTTTTCCACCTTGTCTTTACTCAAACCGATGTCCAATAAATTTTGTTTAGTTTCTTTTGGCGAAACTTTTTCTATCTTGTCAATAATGCGCATGACCTCTACCGCCTGATCTTTGAGATCTAAGCTCTTAAGTAAGCCGTTTATTAATTTACGGTTACTAATGCGAATTTTAAAATCAGGCAGACCTAAGCCCTTAAAAACGTCGTAAATAATAGTTAAAATTTCTGCATCATTAACTAAACTCAGGGTGCCATTCCCGATGATATCAATATCGCATTGATAAAACTCCCGATAACGACCTTTTTGCGGACGTTCGCCTCGATATACTTTAGCAATATGATAACGACGAAACGGAAAAGTCAAATTAGAAAAATGCTCACTCACATATCTAGCTAGAGGAACCGTAAGATCAAACCGTAAAGACAAATCATTATCTCCTTTGCTAAAACGATAAATCTGTTTTTCAGTTTCGCCCCCAGCTTTAGCCAATAAAACCTCAGACCTTTCAATGGCGGGAGTATCTAAAGGGATGAACCCAAAACTTTCATAAGTATCCCGGATAATGGACAACATCTTATTAAATAAGATTTGATCAGCCGGCAATAGCTCCATAAATCCCGGCAACACACTGGTAGTTATTTTTTTAGTTTTACTAGGCATATTTATTTATAATCTGATTTTAGATATCAAAATAACAATTTATTACATCCTAACAGGATTTAGTAATCTGGCCAATTATTCTAGGCCCTCGTCTAAGATAATATAGTAATAATACCACAAAAACTAACAAATGTTTAGTAATATGGTAAAAAAAGGTTTTTGCAGCTGACAGTCTTAATAAACCAAGCTACTTCATAAATTACGAAGTAGTTTTAGTAAAATATTTAATATTTTTACTTAATCTTAAAATATTTTTTCTGCAGTTTTTTGCAAATCTTCTTCCGTCACAGAAAATTCTTGCCTCTGGTCAGAGCCACCATACTTAGCTAACCCGTATTTATAGGCAAATAACATCGGAGGAATCATATAATCTTTAAAGTGAAACGAATCTAATTTCTTAAAATAATCTTCAGAAAAGCCACCCCTATAAAAAATATCAAAAGCATGAAGCTCTCTTAGCTCTCCTTTATCATCTCTGCCCTGACAAATCGAAATTACATTCATATTATCAATCGGCACACCCGTCGCCAGTTCAGCTTCTTTAGGAAAATCCTCTTTTAAAACATCAATCATATTCTTTTTGATCCTGGTCAAGTATTCAATTGAATACCCGGCCAGTGGCTTCATCCCCATATACAACATAATCAGAGAAAATTTAAGGAACATGCAGGGTAATAATTCTTTCTGCTGTAATTTTTTTATAACTTCCTGAGGGGCGAATCGGATCTTAAAATCTTTTTTCTTACTAACTAGATAACCATTATCTAATTCAAGCCTTATGTGCTTGTTGTCTTTATCTAGGCCCCAAAAAAAATGAGTACCAGAACCACCATCCTCAGACCAAGCACCAACCGCGCCCATAAAACGTGTCATTATTTTTACTCTAAACTTTTCTTCAAACAACATCTGATATATAAAGCTCTCTGGCTCATTTTCCAAAACAAAAATTAAATAATCAATCACAATATCATCATACTCAATACTGACCAATCTAGAAACACGATTTCTTATTTTTTCCTCAAAAAGTAATGGCCAGATGTAATAATTAATCTTGGTTAATTGATCTCCTAGATATTTACAGGTTGAGAAATCAATATTCTTGATTATGCCATCTATCTTTAACAATAATTCCTGCTCTTCTGTGTTAAACTTGTGCCATTGATGGCTTTCCTGCTTGAGTCGCGCGACTATATCAAAATCATATTTTGGTAAACCATAAACAATTTTATTCTTATCATTTTTAGAAAAAAGGTTTATCTTTTTACCATTTAAAATAAAGCCACGCCTACGAAAAGGCTCATTTAAGGGCACGTTTCCGGTCGCAAAAGTTAAAATATCACCCTCAATATCACGATTAAGTAACTTATAAAAATTTGAAACCAAATGAACTGCTAATAACCACGGATGATCTAAAATTCCATGATGATCGACAACGCCGCTAACCAATCCGCTCTTAGCATTAATATTTATTTTGATATCAGTTAGTTCATTCTTATTAAAAAGCCGCTCAATTTTTTCTTTAATTTTTAATTTAAATATTTTCTGTCTATCTAGATGAATTTTGTTTGACTTATAAAAATTAACTCTCCGGGAATATTCCGAGAGGGTCTCTTCGCTAGAATAAAAAGGTACTAGCGATGGTAAATATTTTATTACCGCATTAGCAACTTCATTCAACCGCTTATCAGGATAGAAATCTTCCATATATTTATCTAAAAACTCCATCATGATTTAGATGTCTTTGTTAAACACCTCTCAATTCGCTTATTCCATTCACCATTCCATGCTTGCTTTTGAGCCTGTTTACACAAATCTATTGCCTCATTATATTTCTCTTGTTTTTCTAAAATTATAGCCAATTGCTCATAACCAGTATGCGCTGGTAGTTTTTCATTTTCGTATTCTTTTTTAAAAGCCAGTATAGCTCTAGGAGAAAGTTCGATTTGCTTTCTACAGGCCTCAATTGCAATATTTAAGGACTCTTGATCTATGTCTCTAAACCGATAATAAAACTCTATTTTATTATGATAAAAAAAGTGGATATCTAATATCTCTGTATCATCGATAATTAATTTTTCAGCCTTATCTAACAATTTATACCCAATTTCTCTATCTTTAACATTTTTAAACCACCCCGCCAAGTTGGCTAATAAAGAAACTGCACTACCACTATTATACTGAATTTCACCACTGATCAAAGCATCACCAGAACCACCTAAAGGTCGAAATGTTTTTACAATATAATCCCGTTCTTGTTCACTAAATGTTTTCAGCCACCAATCAGTAAGATTAAAATAAGCAATCTCGCCACCAATCTTTTTTTGTGATTTAAATAAATTAAACATTTTTTGTACAGTTATGGTCTGACCACATCAGCTCCATATTCTGCCTATGCTTATATAAAATTTTCATACTTCAACCGCTCAATCAAACCACCTCGCACTAACACAATATAAAAGAGAAAGTGGAACGATGCGGGAACGGCTTTATCTCTTTAGTCTAATGCTTTTTTACTAATTTATTAATTTAACTTAATTATAACATTTCATCCCAAAGCGATAAACTCCTTATTAAAAAATAGCTCTAACATTAGAGCTATTTACAATCTGCGGAGAGGGTGGGACGCACTTGGAACGATTTTAGATTTACTTTCTTAAAAATAATCCTAAAACTTATATAATATCAGTACAAAGGAAGGCCCAGGCAAATAACTATCTAATGTAAAGTTTTCTTGAAATTTTTTTTCTAGCATAGAACCAATTGGATTATCTTGAGTAAATACTAGCCATACTCTTCCAGTGGAAGATTTTTTAATTTCTCCAATAAGATCATCGGCTGATATTTTAATCTGATTAAGATTTTTATCTATCTTTTCATTATTTTGATAGGCTTGATGTTTGGTCATATCTGCCGGGAAAGATACTTCTTTAAAAATTTTATTTTTTGGATTGAA
>Ga0172380_10000266_pt1 | contig 107819 bp, 84 predicted proteins | sample Leawe162metaG_FD_119747 | JGI IMG/M metagenome (GOLD analysis project Ga0172380, IMG submission 119747) | Leachate microbial communities from a municipal landfill in Southern Ontario, Canada - Leachate well 162 metaG | ecosystem: Engineered > Solid waste > Landfill > Unclassified | place...
AAACTCTTTATATTAACAACGGGAATCGTGTCATTAATACTTTAATCTATGGAGGCGCGACCCGGAGTCGAACCGAGATCGACGGATTTGCAATCCGCAGCATAGCCATTCTGCCATCGCGCCCAAACTGCCAAATTTATTAAAATTTGGAGCGACATATCGGGTTCGAACCGATGACCTATACCTTGGCAAGGTATCGCTCTACCAACTGAGCTAATGTCGCCTATCATTGCGCTTAATCATTTGAACTCATGCTCGGCATGCTTTCCCCTGACTGCGGATTGGCATTCTACCGATTTAGACCTCAGAGTCAATCAACAATTTTTAAAAAATGATCTAAGCCGTATCGTTTGCCCAATAAACCGCCACACCTCAGTAAAGTTGATGTTTCATTCATCAATTTAGGCTTTTTACCGATACTGATGCCGATGCTACCGCTAATTAAACGCGGCAGATAAACAGGAGTTCATAATGAGTTATGGAGTAGAGTCCAATAAAATTGTAGAAGTATAGAAAAACAAAAGCGCCCTATTGGGCGCTTTATTCAAAGGTTAGGCAAAGTCATTAATCACTCGAGCAAAAACTACGCGGGCAATTTACGCAGGTAGAGATAACGTCGTTAAACCTAACATAGTTTGCATTACGCCAACCACTTGGCAACTGTAACCAAATTCGTTGTCATACCATACATAAAGAATGGCACGCTTGCCTTCTGCAATAGTCGCTTGTGAATCAACCACACCCGCGTAGCGAGAACCCACTAAATCGCTCGATACAATCTCAGTAGAGTCTGTGTAATCAATTTGATTTTGCAGTGGTGATTGTAGCGCCGTATCTTTCAGATACTCGTTAAGCTCATCTTTACTGGTTTCAGCATTCAGGTTCATGCTGATGATCGCCATAGAGACGTTAGGCGTCGGCACACGAATCGCGTTACCTGTTAACTTACCGGCTAATGCAGGTAAAGCTTTAGCAACCGCTTTTGCTGCACCCGTTTCAGTGATCACCATGTTTAATGGTGCACTACGGCCACGACGGTCAGCAGTATGATAGTTATCAATCAGGTTTTGATCGTTAGTATAAGAATGAATCGTTTCAACGTGACCATTCTCGATACCATATTTATCATTCACAGCTTTCAGTACTGGCGTAATAGCATTGGTGGTACAACTCGCCGCAGAAACGATAATGTCTTCAGGGGTAATATCGCCTTCGTTCACACCGTAAACGATGTTCTTAATCGCGCCTTTTGCAGGAGCCGTCAGTAATACTTTGCTGGCACCTGGGCTCTTAAGGTGTAAACCAAGACCCGCTTCATCTTTCCAAATACCTGTATTATCGACAATCAATGCATCATTGATGTCGTATTTAGTGTAATCCACTTCGTCGGGTGAATTAGCATAGATCACTTGGATATAAGTGCCGTTGGCTATGATGGCGTTGTTCTCTTCGTCAACTTCAACAGAACCATTGAAAGGACCATGGACTGAGTCACGACGCAGTAAACTCGCGCGTTTTTCTAAATCACCTTTCTTGCCGCCACGTAAAACGATAGCGCGTAATCTTAACTTATTGCTGCGACCTGTGCGTTCAATCAGCAAGCGTGCCAATAAGCGACCGATACGGCCAAAACCATAAAGCACGACGTCACGCGGCGCGACATCATCGGCATGGTCGATAGCATCGGCCAATTCTTTTGCCATATAGCTTTCAATTTCGCTGACATCAGTATGGTCGCGCCAGTAATTGACAGCGAGTTTACCAATATCCACTTTACATTGTTTAACTGCGAGTTTGCTCAAAGCTTGAACGAAGGGGAAACTCTCGCGTAAACGTAATTTTTCACCGACATGACGACGAACTAAACGGTGCGCTTTAATGATTTCAATCGTAGAAGCATTGAGTAACGGCTTGCCGTAGACCACGACTTCAACGCCTTGGTTACGGTACAACTTGCCTAACAAAGGCTGCATCGCCTCTGCCATTTCAAAACGTTCTTGCCAACTTTGTAGGTGTTTATCAGCGCTCATTTACAGATCCTTTATCTCACTTTTCAATAAAATGTACTGAAAGGTTTGAGTAACATGACGAAAAGACCAATAATCTAATGCGGGTTTTAGGGAAAACCCTGTTTTGGTCGGCGCCATTGTAATGAAAGTCGCGCTTTGTTGCCAGTAAGATATTTTCTGTAAATCTGTAATTTTATTAGAAAAATTATCGTTTGGAGAGTGTTTTGAGACAAAATCTAGTAATAATTACATCATTTACCTTAGGGATGAGCTTTTTCGGTCTTTTCGGTTGTGATAATGACCGAAATATCTCAGCAATTTGTAAAAATAATCCTGAAATTTGTGCCGATTTGCATAAGGATAGCTGGTGTTTGACTGAAAAGACCAAACTTATCCAAAACCGCTACATGTTAAAAGACAACGAAAACCTCACAGGTAAGCAGCTCTACTCACAATTAACCTACCTTGAGGATTACAGCCGTTGCATTGAACTCGCCTCTGGCGTTCAGCATATCATCCACACCAATCGCACAGCAGATAGAGCCAGAGCCTTTAGACTAAGCACTCAAAATTTAAGTTTACTACAAGATCAAACCCGTGAACGGCAAGACCCTTTTATGTCCTATTACCAATGGACTCGCTTTGGCGATACCGCTGCGTTAAATAGATTATTAGAACAGGAAAACGCCGGCGAAGTGACTGACCCCTTTCTACTTGCCCAAGTCGCAACCTATTACAGCAATCGAAATGCCATCAAAGCGCAACAACTCTATCTTAAAGTCTTTGCGGAGATCCAATACGATGATTTCGACGTTAACTGGTTACTTGGGCTCGCATCTGCCTATCGCCAGCAACAGGTTTTAGATAAATCCTATATGCTAACAAAAGCAAATTTACTACTTACGCAGCAGAAGTATTCTGAAGAAAAAATGCTAGCCTTGCTCGGTGGCAATAAAACGCTGGCGACTGAACTCGATTTAAAAGCCCAAACCCTTATCGATGCGCTAAAAAAGGGCACTTATTCTATGAGCCCAGTAAGACAATGGCTTGATCCTCAAGCGGTTGCCCAAGCGCCAACTGTAACTGAGGTGGTGCCGCCTGCGCCTGTCGAAAAAGTAAACTAAGCAATCGATGGCAAAATGTTTGCCATCTTGTAATTTTTTACCCAATTAACGCGTAAAAAATGGCGATTTCGCGACCGATGTAAAAAAAATACCTAATTTGTTAATCAAGACAGCGGTAAAATGCCGATTTAACTTGACGATAGCTGTCAGTTTGGTAATTTTACTACCAGTTGAATTTTATAATCACCAGAGGGATATGAGATGACTATCCGTGTAGCAATAAATGGCTATGGCCGTATCGGTAGAAACGTATTACGCGCCTTGTACGAAAGCGAAAAAGCTTATCCAATCAAGATTGTCGCTATTAATGATTTAGGCGACGCTTCAATCAACGCTCACCTGACAAAATACGATTCTGTTCATGGTCGTTTCAATGCCAAGGTTGACCATGATGCAGAAGCCATTTATGTGAATGGCGATAAGATCCTCACTTTCCAAGAACGTGATCCTGCAAAACTGCCATGGGCAGAGCTACAGGTTGACGTGGTTTTCGAATGTACCGGTATCTTCACTTCTAAAGAAACCGTTCAACCACATTTAACCGCTGGCGCGAAGAAAGTGATTATTTCTGCTCCAGGCAAAAACGTCGATGCCACAGTTGTTTACGGTGTGAACAACAACGTGCTGACGTCAGACATGACAGTGATTTCAAATGCTTCTTGTACAACAAACTGTTTAGCCCCTTTTGCTAAGCCGTTAAATGACGAGATTGGTATCGAATCAGGCCTGATGACCACCATTCACGCTTATACCAACGATCAACGTTTATCTGACGTGTACCACACAGATTTACGTCGTGCCCGTGCTGCGGCACTGTCAATGATCCCAACTAAAACTGGCGCAGCTGCTGCTGTAGGTTTGGTTGTACCTGAATTACAAGGTAAATTCGACGGTTTAGCGGTTCGTGTACCTACAGTTAACGTATCACTCGTGGATTTATCTTTCATCGCTGCCCGTGACACTACAGTTGAAGAAGTGAATGCCATTATTGAACGTGCTGCCAGCGTTGCGCCATTGAGCGAAGTGTTAGCGGTAAACAAAGAGCCATTGGTGTCTATCGACTTTAACCACAATGCGTTTTCTTCGAACTTTGACGCCACTCAAACCCGTGTAAACGGTCGTTTAGTGAAAGTGATGTCTTGGTATGATAACGAGTGGGGATTCAGTAACCGTATGTTAGATAACGCGGTTGCACTGATGAACGCCAAGTAAGTAACCGTAAAGTAATCTAGTCACTAGATTCCGCGTTATTCAATTAAGCCTCGCATTTGCGGGGCTTTTTATTGCCTTAGTTTTAATAAAAACAACAGACATAAAAAATCCCCACGCTATGGTAGGGATTTTTATTAGGCTGAAGAAAAGCTAAATAATGCGCTTAGGCATTACCCTTCACTTTCATATTCAGTGTCTTGGCAAAATCCAGCATACGCGTCAGCGGAATAAGCGCCTTAACTCTTAAGTCTTCATCCACAAAAATCTCATGGGTGGTTTTATCGCTGTCGGCGAGTGACGCTTCAATTGCCGGCAAACCGTTCATCGCCATCCAAGGACAGTGGGCACAGCTCTTACAGGTTGCGCCATTTCCGCCCGTTGGCGCTTCAATTAAAATTTTACCTGGCGCCGCCTGCTGCATTTTATAAAAAATGCCGCGATCGGTTGCCACGATAAAGCGCTCATTTGGCATTGTCTGCGCCGCTTTGATCAGCTGACTGGTTGAGCCAACCGCATCGGCCATTGCCACCACACTGGCTGGCGACTCAGGGTGCACAAGAATCGCCGCATCTGGGTAAACGCTTTTCATATCGCGCAACGCGTTCGATTTAAACTCGTCGTGAACGATACAATCGCCCTGCCACATCAACATGTCGGCGCCCGTCTGCTTGGCAATATAGCTGCCTAAATGACGATCTGGTCCCCAAATGATCTTTTTGCCTTCGCTGTCTAAGTGCTCAACGATTTCAAGGGCAATACTGGAGGTCACCACCCAATCGGCGCGCGCTTTAACCGCAGCCGAGGTATTGGCGTAAACCACCACAGTATGATCTGGGTGCGCGTCGCAGAAAGCACTGAACTTATCGATTGGACAACCTAAGTCCAATGAACAAGTGGCTTCTAAGGTCGGCATTAAAATGTTTTTTTCTGGGCTTAAAATCTTGGCGGTTTCGCCCATAAACTTGACCCCAGCAACGATTAAGGTTTTTGCTGGGTGATCGCGGCCAAAACGCGCCATTTCTAAGGAGTCTGAAACGCAGCCGCCAGTCTCTTCGGCAAGGGCTTGGATTTCAGGATCGGTATAATAGTGGGCAACCAGAACGGCATCTTTTTCAATGAGCAGTTGTTTGATACGCGCCTTGTAATCGGCTTTTTGCGCATCGGACAAAGGCACTGGTTTAGGCGGAAACGGGTAATCAATGGTTTCTATTGTTGGAGCAAATGGGCTGGGGGCTAACTGACTCATAACACATCCATCAGGATAACTACGTTCGGGAATTATACGTAATCGGGATCAAAAGATTAACCCATTTGTGCAAAGCAAATAAAAAAGGACGCTTTTAGCGTCCTTTTAGTGTCAGTTATTCGTGCCAGTGGCTTAGCGCATCGCTAATAACATCTCTTGAGGCTGCTCAAGATACTGTTTCCACAGATTACAGAAGCGAGCAATCGTACCGCCATCGATCACTCTATGGTCACCTGACCAGCTCACTTGCATGATTTGGCGGGCTTCGACTTCCCCTTTCGCGTTAAAGCGTGGTAGGGTTTGCAACTTACCTAAGGCCACAATCGCCACCTCAGGTTTGTTGATGATAGGCGTCGCCACTGTGCCACCTAGAGCGCCAATGTTAGAAATAGATATAGTGCCGTCTTTCAGATCCGCTGGCGCCACGCGGCCGCTGCGGGCAGCTTGGGTCAGGCGGGTGATTTCTGCCGCCACTTCTAAAATGCTCTTATCCTGCACATCTTTGATGTTGGGCACCAAGAGACCGACTTTAGAATCCACTGCCATGCCGATATTGTGACGTGCCTTGTAAGTTAGTTCAGTGCAATCAGCATTCACTTGACTGTTCATCACAGGGAACTGACCTAACGCGAGCGACATTGACTTCATGAAGAAAGGCATCATGGTCAGCTTCACTTCATCAGACGAATACTTCACTTTCATGCTTTCACGCAATGCAACTAAGTCTGTTAAATCAAACTCTTCGCAATAGGTAAAGTGCGGAATGCTCGACACAGATTCCACCATCATGCGTGCCATCACAGCTTTTACGCCGCGAATAGGCTCAACCGTGTCAGCGCGTTGAGTCACTATGGATGTTGGAACTTGGGTTTGAGATGCTTGAGTCGCATGAACTGGCGCCTCTTTTACCTGAGCCACACTTGGAGCAGAAACATTGCTCGCGCCTTGTTGGAAGCGAGATATGTCTTCCTTATACACACGGCCGTGCTTTCCTGTGCCAGGTACTTGGCTCAAATCGATATCTAACGACCGCGCCATACGACGAACTGCGGGGCTGGCTAAGGCTTTACCTTGACGAGCAGGCTCTGCATTCACAGCCTGCGCTGCAGGTGCCGCATTGGCCACTGTATCTGTATTTGTTGTCGCTGCAGGTGCAAAAGCCGCCTGTTCAACTTCAATGGCAAATAAAGGCGCATGTACTTTAGCTAGCTGACCTTTGCGATAATGCAGTTTGGCAATTTTACCCGCTTTAATGGCAGGAATTTGCACCAGCGCTTTATCTGTCATCACGTCGGCAATCGGTTGATCTTCCTCAACCCAATCACCTTCACTTACCAACCATTCGACTAGCTCACATTCAACAATGCCTTCGCCAATATCTGGGAGTAAAAACTCTTCAATGCTGACTGATGAATGGGATGACGTGGTCGCGTTTGTGACTGCCACTGGCTCAGCAGCTTTTGCGATTGTCGCAGCTGCAGCCGCAACAGATTCTTCGCCCGCGATTTCAACGGCACCTTCAATTTGTACGGCATAAAGCGGCGCATGCACTTTCGCAATATCGCCCTTGGCGTAATACAGCTTAGTGACTACGCCAGCAAAAGGCGCAGGGATTTGCACTAAGGCTTTGTCTGTCATGACATCGGCAATCGGCTGATCTTCAACGACTGTGTCGCCTTCTTTGACCAACCATTCAACCAACTCACACTCCACAACACCTTCGCCAATATCCGGCAAAATAAAATCTTTAATCATACCGGACTCCTAGAAGGTCACTGATGCTTTGATGGCTTCAAACGTTTTGAATGCATCTGGCATGTATTCTTTTTCATGAATGAGTGGGTACGGGGTATCTAAACCACAAACGCGGCTGATGGGTGACTCTAAATACAAGAAGCATTCTTGCTGAATCGTCGCCGCTATCTCACCAGCAAAACCACCGGTTAATGGCGCTTCATGGTTAACCAGTAAACGTCCGGTCTTTTTGACTGAATCGGCAACGGTATCGATATCCCAGGGTGACAAGGTGCGTAAATCGATAACTTCACAGGAGATCCCTTCTTTAGCGGCCATGTCGGCGGCTTTTTCAAGGATTTCCATTTGCGCGCCCCACGCCACTAAGGTGATGTCTTTACCTTCGCGAACCACTTCAGCCTTACCCAGTTCAATTTCATAATCGCCCGCTGGCACTTCGCCAACCGATGCACGATATAAACGCTTAGGCTCAAAGAAGATCACCGGATTTTTGTCACGGATTGACGCCAACAGCAGACCTTTGGCTTGCTCAGGGTTACGTGGCACCACCACTTTTAATCCCGGTGTCTGGGTAAAATAAGCTTCGGGTGATTGAGAGTGATAATGGCCGCCCGCGATACCGCCGCCATAGGGCGTACGGAACACTAATCCACCGACATCGAACTCATTACCGCTACGGTAACGGAACTTAGCCGACTCGTTAACGATTTGATCAAACGCCGGAAAGATATAATCGGCGAATTGAATTTCAGCCACGGCGGTCATGCCATTTGAGGCTAAACCATTGGCAAAACCGGCAATACCTTGCTCTGTCAGCGGCGTATTAAAGCAGCGAGCGCGACCGAATTTTTCTTGAAGACCGGAGGTGGCGCGAAATACCCCGCCAAAGTGGCCCACATCTTCACCAAAAACCACCATGCGTTCATCGGCTTGCATGGCAATCGACAAGGCCTCATTGACGGCCTGTAACATATTCATTTCAGCCACGGCTTATAGTCTCCCTGCACTTTTTGGATAGGCTTGCGGATATTTCTTGATATGTTCTTTAAGCTCGGCGAGTTGCTTTTTCAGCACTGGCGTCGGCTTGTCGTACACATCTTCAATAATTTCATCCAGCATAGGCACAGGAATTTTTTCAGCCACTTTTACCGCAGCCAATACTTCTTCACGATATTTTTCATGCAGTTTCACATCATCCGCTTCAGCCAACCAACCTTTGTTGATAAGCCATAATTTGAAGCGTTTAACCGGATCGTGTTGCTGCCACTTGGCTTCTTCATCTTTCGAGCGATAACCAGAGGGGTCGTCTGAAGAAGAGTGCGCGCCGAGACGATAAGTCATGGCTTCAATCAGCACAGGCGCATTATGCTCAATCGCATAGGCGCGGGCTTGCTGAGTTGCGGCTAACACGGCCAACATGTCATTACCATCAACACGAATGGTGTGCATGCCATAACCGACACCACGGCTGGCAATACCGTTACCGGCAAACTGCTCTTCAGTGGGGGTAGAAATCGCGTAGCCATTGTTACGACAGAAGAAAATCACTGGGCATTTCAGTACCGCGGCCATGTTTAGGCCAGCATGAAAATCCCCTTCCGATGCAGCGCCTTCGCCAAAATAACAAACCGCGACTTTGCGCTTACCTTGCATTTTTAAGCTGTAGCCCACACCAGTCGCCTGCGGGATTTGCGTGGCTAACGGTGAAGAAATCGTTTGATAATGCAATGCCGCACTACCGTAATGGATTGGCATTTGTCGACCTTTACCAAGATCTTTCTCGTTACTGAACATCTGATTCATAAACTGTTCAGTGGTAAAGCCGCGATAACGCAGCGCCGCATGCTCGCGATATTGCGCGAGGATCACATCTTCTTGATCGAGTGCGGCCACACTGCCGACAATCGCCGCTTCTTCACCCGTACAGGTCATGTAGAAGCTGATGCGCCCTTGACGCTGGGCGCCAAGCATACGTTCATCAAGTACCCGAGTGAATACACAGGTATCGTAAATTTTAGTGGCTAAGGTTTCATCTATCACAGGCAAAACCGCGGTTTCATAAGTGGTGCCGTCGGCTTGTAGAATTCGAAGGATAGGAATGTGTAGCGATGCCTTATCCAAGAAGCCGACACGGTGCACTGTATCAGTGTTGAGTGTTGCTTTGCTCATATTGTGCTCTTGTTATCTCATTACGCATCAAAGCGTTTTGATGCGTCTGTTTATACGAATATGCCCGACGAACATTACGTTAACGTAAACTACCTATCAACCATTGGCATAGCTCAAACCACAAGTTATCCCTGCCACGCATGTATATATTGCTTTACAAGCCTAACGCACGTCCGCATTCACCGCAGGGATCAGGCAAATCACAGTGCGATTGCCAATAGGCACTTTGGCATTAGGGAACACGACAGACTCAAACTCGTGCTCTACTTTAATTTCTTGCCCACCTTCCCGCGCTAAAACAAAGCCCTTCGGGAAAGATCTGAAGTTTTCGACATCAGTTGCGAAGGTAAATTCAAAATCATCGAAATGTTTATTGATGACGCGGCACACTTGGTACAAGTTGACCTTATCGGCATCAAATTCATCCAGCGCCAACGGCTTAGCGGTGATCAAGCGCATGAACATTTCATGGGTGGCGATAAAACGCGTCATGTCGTTCTGCCCCATGGGATACACTTTGCCAAGCTCAATGGTAAAGGCATCAGCGCCGTAACGTTCAGAGGAAAAATAGCTGAAGGTCGTGGTCGGTTCGTGGTGGAAAAGTACTGTATCGACGCCGCTTGCGGCTAAAAACATAATTTGCTCGCCGCTAAAGGCGCGCCCTGGACGATAGGGATAGATAGCGAACTTTTCATGCTTCGAGGCGCGCATCGCCGTGTGCAAATCATAATGGATGCGCTGACGTCCATCGGCAACCGTAGTATAAAAACGATCGACATAGGCTTCGAGTTTTTTTGCGCGTACTCGCTCAGGGTTCACTAACCCTGGTGGATTGGAATGCTCACCACTAAAGAGACGATTCATGTTTTCGTCAATAATCCGCGTGCCGTTATTAATCGCTAATGGGTTACCAATGAGAAATAAAGTGCACTGCTTTGCGATGATCTTTTGCTGTAGAAGTTGTTTAATTAAGCTATTGCAGAGTTCAATGGGCGCGGTCTCGTTACCGTGAACACCGCAGGAAAGCACAATATCTTTTCCTTCATTCTGTATTGGTTCGAAAACAATAACACCGGTATCCCACACTTCCACTTGAGTATGATCGCCTAAGTTAAATGAAAATTCGCCATCGAACTGTTCAGGATGGGCTAAGGTGAGCGCTAAAAAATCCTTTGAATCTAACAGAGCTTGTAACACAGAATTCTCCTTATAATGGTGTGTAACAGTATTGGCGCAATAACATAAGTGCTGGCAGTAAATAACCTCTTAAGCATTTTTCTCACCGCGGTTAGTCTCACTCGCACCTAAAAAACGGCTTCAATACTAACACATGTTTTTAGTGCTGTTCTCAGACATTTATTGCCGTAGGACCCAGTTTTAAGCGGAATGACATTCAACTAAGCTGATTGTTAAATTCTCAGGACATTCCCTAAGAATTTCCCATGATAAATATTCCAGCTTGAGGCTTGCTTTTGCACTCAAGTTTTATCACAATCCTTAGCCATCTAGACTTCTATTGGATTTAATTATGGCGTTAGCAACCTTTGGTGCCGGCTGTTTCTGGGGCGTAGAGTATTTTTTTAGACAAGTGAACGGCGTATCGAATGCCACCTGCGGCTATATGGGCGGCAATAATGCGGCGACAACCTATGAAGAAGTCAAAAAAGGCAAAACGGGCCATGCCGAAGTGGTGCAAGTGGAATTCGATCCCGCCCTTGTCAGTTATGAAGACTTGCTCGATGTATTTTGGAAAAACCACAATCCAACGAGTCTGAACATGCAAGGCGGAGATATTGGCACTCAATATCGCAGTACCATTTTCTTCCACGACCGTGAGCAAAAAGCGGCCGCAGAAGCCTCAAAGTTAGCTTTTGCCCGCTCGGGCCGTTGGGGATTACGCCATATCGTTACTGAAATAGTGCCACTTCAACAGTTCCATGTGGCTGAGGAATATCATCAAAATTACATCGATAAGAATAACTTACCGAGTTGTCATATCGAGTACTAAATACGGTCAAATCAGTATTAGATCAACTACTCACAGCTGAATTAGACACAAACAAAAACGCACTCAAATCTGAGTGCGTTTTTTATTTTGAGACGTTAGCTAAACCTACTACTGCATTAAGCGTTTAGCGCCTTATCAATTAATGCCTGCGCATCTTTGATGATCTCAGCCAAATGCTGCTCACTGATAAAACTTTCGCCGTAGATTTTAAATAACGCTTCAGTGCCCGATGGACGCGCCGCAAACCACCCATTAGCTGTGGTAACTTTGATGCCGCCAATCGCCGCATTATTGCCTGGCGCATGGGTTAACACGTTTTCGATTGTCTCACCTGCAAGCACAGTGGCATTTAAAGTATCGGCATTGAGCAAAGCAAACTTGGCTTTGTTTTCAAGGCTGATTGGGCTATCGATACGCTTATAGAAACTTTGGCCAAATTGTTTTACTAGCTCTTGATGGCGTTGACCTGGGGTTTTACCTGTCACCGCAAGGATCTCTGCGGCAAGTAACCCTAAAATGAAGCCGTCTTTATCTGTGCACCATGTACTGCCATCACGGCGTAAAAATGCCGCGCCAGCACTCTCTTCACCGCCAAAGGCGATTGTGGCTTCGGCTAAACCGTCGACAAACCACTTAAAGCCCACTGGCACTTCGAGTAACTTTTTGCCGTGGAAAGCACAGATTTTATCGATAAGCGCACTCGATACTAAGGTTTTACCTATGGCTAAGGTATCACTCCAATCTGGTCTGTGTGTCAGTAAATAATCGATAGCGACCGCAAGATAATGATTCGGATCCATCAAACCCGTACCAGGGCAAACTATGCCGTGACGGTCATAATCGGGATCATTACCAAGGCATAAATCAAAGGATTCTTTATGGGCGAGTAAACCTGCCATCGCATAGGGAGACGAGCAATCCATGCGGATTTTGCCGTCTTTATCCAGCGGCATAAAGCTAAAGCTTGGGTCAACTTTATCATTAACTAACGTGATATCGAGCCCATAACGCGCGGCAATCGGTGCCCAGTAGAAAATACCCGAACCACCGAGTGGATCAACACCGATACGCAGCTTAGCGTTGGCAATCGCCTGCATGTCGATAACATTTTCTAAATCAGCCACATAAGGCGTGATCAAATCAATGGCGTTGACATAGCCTGATGCCAGCGCTTCGGCATACGCTAATTTTTGCACGCCAGCTAACGCTTGGCGCAAGTAATCATTGGCCCGCGATTCAATCCAAGCAGTGATATTACCTTCGGCCGGTCCACCATGGGGTGGATTGTATTTAATCCCACCATCTTGAGGCGGATTGTGGGAAGGCGTAATGATCAAACCATCGGACAATGCAGCACCCGTAATATTGGCTTCGCGATTGGCGCAAATCACCCCATGGGAAACCACTGGCGTAGGCGTAAATCCATCGTTCTGTTGGATTTTCACTGTGACTTTATTTGCCGCAAGCACTTCAATTGCCGACAAATAGGCCGCATAGGATAACGCATGAGTGTCAATCCCGAGGATCAACGGCCCATTGATATTCACCGATTGGCGATAATCCACCACAGCTTGGGTAATCGCCCAAATGTGTTGTTGGTTAAAACTGCCATTGAAGGCGCAGCCTCTGTGCCCAGAAGTGCCAAAGGTGACGCATTGTTGTACGTCATCCATATTTGGCGTGATGCTGTAATAATGGCTCATCAGTTTTGGAATATTGACCAGATCCGTCTGATTAGCGATTTGTCCTGCCCTTTGATGTATTGCCACCTATGGCTCTCCTGCACTCAATTACAATTAGAAAAAGTAGAAAAATGTCGTACTAACTTGGCTCATCCGCGGATTAAACGCGCTCAGCGATGCCCGCTGCTACTGTCGCATCACAACCAAATTGCACTAAAACTTCCGATAAAATAGTGCGTTTCTTGGCGGTATTGTTGTTACTCGTTACCCAGAAACCACTTGCCCCAATTTCTTTTGGGTTAGCCGAAGCACTCGCTTCGAGCAGTTGCTCCTTAGAGCGAGCAAAATACAAACGATCGCGTCCTTGGATCTGCAAAATTTGTGAGAATTGCTCTGGGGCTAATTGATACAAACTTTCGAGCAAAAACAGAAAACGCCCTACTGCGCCTTTTTGCTGCGATAACTGATGTTCATCGACTAAGCGACTAAAATCATTCACTGCTGGCACTGTTTGCGCCGCGATGGGCTGAATAGGTTCAGCTTCAAGGCTCGGTTGGCTAATCGCCAAAGGCTGGGGTTGTTCGACCGCATCGACGGACAGGCCGAGTAATCGACGAAGAATGTCAGAGGCGCTCTCACCAATTCGTTCTGTTTTGCTGGCAATATGACGATAGAGCTCTTCATCTACTTCGATATATTTCATAACCTTAATTATCCTTTGTTATTCGACAGGCTTAACCGAAAAAAGTGTACCACAGCGATCGGGGCAGATCATTGCGATCTGTTACCAGTGTATCTATCTCTATCAATCTGATAAAGCGCCATTATTCTAAAAGTGCGGGAAATAGCACAGCAAACTAGCAGTTAATCGACAATTGCCGAAAAAGCACACAAGTTACTGGCCGCCCCCACTATAGAAATGGCAACTGACTTGTCAAGCCAACGGCATTAAGGGCACAATTCGCGTCACGCTAAGCTAAAAATCTCCAACAGGAATCACCATGAACTTTGTTTCCACAGGCCAAGGACCCGCAGTTCTCTTGATCCACGGCTTGTTCGGTAATCTAGATAACCTCAAAGGCCTAGGGCAAGTATTAGAAAGCCAGTATCAAGTTATTCGTGTCGATGTGCCCAATCATGGTTTAAGTGAACATTGGGATCAAATGGACTACCCTCACCTGGCCACTTCAATGATCAGCTTGCTCGACGAATTGGCTATTGAACGCGCCCATATTGTGGGTCACTCTATGGGCGGTAAAATCGCCATGGCGACGGCGTTAGCCTTTCCAGAGCGCATTATCAGCATGGTGGCAGCCGATATCGCACCCGTCGCCTATGAGCCAAGACACGACACAGTGTTTGCGGCATTAGAAAGCCTGCCCTTAGAAGGCCATACCGACAGACGCTTTGCCCTAAACCACTTAATTGACAATGGTATTGACGAAGCGACGGCACAATTTTTACTCAAAAATCTACAACGCACTGATACTGGCTTTCGTTGGAAAATGAACTTAAGTGGCCTAAAGGCTTGTTATCCTAATATTATTGGCTGGCAAAATCAGACGCCAAATCCAGTACAAAGCTATGCTGGACCAACTCTGTTTATTCGCGGCGGCGACTCAAATTATGTCACTAGTGAGCACAGAAGCGCTATCATGGCGCAATTCCCCGCGGCACAGGCAAAAACACTTGAAGGATGTGGTCATTGGTTGCATGCGCAAAAACCCGTCATTTTTAACCGGATCGTGTCTGAATTTATTGACAAACATTCAATGTAAATCAGCAGCAAACTCGACCGAAAGCATATGGCAGCCGCCATCTTGTTGTGATATATTCGCGCCTCTTTTGGCCTTAGAACACTCTCAAGGACTAAGAAAGTATGTTATCTCAGTACATGGAACAAATTGAAACCATCGGCCTGAACCTGTTTTTTGCCTCGATATTTTTCTTTATCGGCATGGCCATCCACGATGTGCTTAAACAAGGTAACGTGCCAAAATTTGGTCGATTTATTGTTTGGTTAGTGTTATTTCTCGGCTGCGCCGGGTTTATTGTAAAAGGTATTATCCAGATCACTTGGGAAGGCTCAGGGATCGGTTAACAATAAGAACATGGCAAAAGAAGCGACAGACAGAACCACCATTGACCTTTTTGCCAATGAAAAGCGCCGGGGCCGCCCAAGAAGTAATCCTTTGTCCCGTAGCCAACAGCTTAAGGTCAACAAACGCAATCAAATCCAGCGCGATAAAGCCAACGGATTAAAGCGAATAGAGTTAAAGGTGTCACAAGATTTGTATGACGCCTTGAATGAGCAGGCATTGGCCAGTAACATCAGCCGTAGCCAGTTAATCGAATTAATTCTTCAGCAACAAGTTGAGTGCTGAACGAGTACCAGCAAGATTAACCTAATAAGTGAACTAGACATTAAAGGATAGACAATGGCAACTGTAGGTCTTTTTTTCGGTAGCGACACAGGTAACACCGAAGCTGTAGCCAAGATGATCCAGAAAAAACTGGGTAAAAAAATGGTTGAGGTGAAAGATATCGCCAAAAGTACCAAAGAACAGATTGCAGAGTATGACTTGCTGCTGTTCGGCATCCCGACCTGGTATTACGGTGAAGCGCAATGTGACTGGGATGATTTCTTCCCTGAATTAGAGCAAATTGATTTTACTGACAAACTTGTCGCTATTTTTGGTTGTGGTGATCAAGAAGACTACGCTGAGTACTTCCTTGATGCCATGGGCATGGTTGGCGATATTGTTCAGGCCCGTGGTGGTATCATCATCGGCCATTGGCCAACTGCAAGCTACAATTTTGAAGCCTCTAAAGGTCAAGTCGATGACGACCACTTTATTGGTTTAGGTATCGATGAAGATCGCCAGCCAGAGCTGACTGAAGAACGTGTTGATGCTTGGGTTAAGCAAATTTACGAAGAAATGTGTTTAGCTGAATTAGAAGATTAATTCTGTTAACCATTTGATTAAAGCGGCTTAACGCCGCTTTTTTTATGCATATATTTCTGACTTGTTGCAACTATCTACTTTTTGTAACTAAGAATAACGACATACCACACTCATGACCAACACAGCCCGCTCTAATCACTGGGATATTTTTTGCACCGTCGTTGATAACTACGGCGATATTGGCGTCACTTGGCGTTTAGCCAAACAAATGGCTAATGAGTACCACATTCCCGTTAATTTATGGGTCGACGACCTCGCAAGCTTCTCGCATATCTTACCGACACTCGATCCACTAAAAGCCACTCAAACCTTCAATGGTGTGAATATTATTCATTGGAAAGAGCCTTTGCCTATAAAGTTTGTTGCAGGAGCTGTGCTCATCGAAGCCTTTGCCTGTGAATTACCCGAACAGGTAAAAGCGCAGCTGGTTTATTTACATCAGAACGCCCCAAAATCTGTACCTGTCTGGCTGAATTTAGAGTATTTAAGTGCTGAGGATTGGGTTGAAGGCTGCCATGGTTTGCCATCGTTACAAGCCAATGGTTTGAAGAAGTATTTCTACTTTCCCGGTTTTAGCGCCAAAACGGGTGGACTCATTTGCGAGCAAAATTTGTTTGCAGAGCGTGATGCTTGGCAAGCTGATACTGCCAATAAATTGCAGCTTTTTACTGATCTAGGTCTTAAGGACATTCAGGCACAAGACACTGTTATTAGCGTTTTTAGCTATGAGACCGAGGCGCTACCCGCATTATGTGAGTTATGGCAGCAATCGGTAGAAAAAATCCATGCGCTGGTCCCCAAGGGGCGTAGCTTAAACAGTCTGACGCATTTACTACCCTGTGAAATTGCTGCTCTAGTGCCGGGTCAACAGATAAATCATGGCAATTTAACCCTGCACATTTTACCCATGACAGACCAACAGGGGTTTGATCGCCTGCTCTGGAGCAGTGATTTTAATATCGTGCGCGGTGAAGATTCCTTTTTACGTGCCCAATGGGCCGCAAAACCCTTCATTTGGCACATTTATCCCCAAGAAGATGATTATCACCTCGTAAAATTAGAAGCTTTTCTCAAACTTTACTGCGATAATCTGCCACCTAAAATTGCTTGTTATTGGTCTGAATTGAATCTCGCGTTCAACCAAGCACAGCAATCAGCCGTGAGCCTTCACTGGCAAAACCTTAATCCTGTTAATTTGCCCTTGTTGCATCACCATGCTAAACAATGGCCAATTAATGCATTAAATGCTGCAGATCTCGCTACTCGACTAGTTCAGTTCGTTAAAAACAGCTAAGATACTGCGCGAAAACAGAAAAATCTAAATATAGGAAATAGTGTAATGAAAACTGCTCATGAAATCCGTCCTGGTAACGTGATCATGTTAGATGGCAGCCCATGGGTTGTGCAGAAAACTGAAACAACTCGTTCTGGCCGTAACGCTGCTATCGTTAAGTTAAAGTTGAAAAACTTACTGCTTAACTCTGGTACTGAAACGACTTTCAAAGGTGAAGATAAGTTAGAAGACATCATCTTAGATCGTCTTGACTGCACATATTCTTACTTTGCAGATCCTATGTTTGTATTCATGGATGCAGAATACAACCAATACGACGTAGAAGCTGAAAACCTAGGTGATGCAGCGGCTTATATCGTTGACGGTATGGAAGAAACTTGCCAAGTGACTTTCTATGATGGCAAAGCTATCTCTGTTGAAATGCCAACCACTATCGTCCGTGAAGTGATCTACACTGAGCCTTCAGCTCGTGGCGATACTTCAGGTAAAGTAATGAAGCCAGCGACTATCACTGGCGGTGGCACAGTAAGTGTTGCTGACTTCGTGAAAGTAGGCGACAAAATTGAAATCGACACTCGTACTGGTGAATTCAAGAAGCGCGTTTAATCGCCCTTCTCGTTTCCAGACAAAGAAAAGCCAGTGCTTGCACTGGCTTTTTTTGTTGCTATTTTTTAGTTGAACATTTTTAAGACTCTTAAGTCATTGAAGGGGTAAAACTTTTATAAGTAATAATTCCCTTATTCATAAAAGCGTTAGCATTGCGGCCCTAAGAAACGTCGCTCCCAAGCCCCTATCTCACTCAAATAACTTTGGAATTCAATTTCCTTCACCGATACAAAGCCAGTGACAAAATCGTCCCCGAGTAAGCGTCGTGCCGAATCACTTTGGCGCATTTGCGTTAACGCAGCTAAAAATGTCTGCGCTAGGTCATGGCTGCTATCGTAGGCGCTCCCGGTTTCTGGTGCACTTGGCGATAATTTTTCTTCTATTCCGGCAAGGCCCGCTGCCAAAGATGCGGCAATCATCAGGTACGGATTAGCATCGGCGCCCGCAATGCGATTCTCTACCCGTCTCGCCACCGGAGCACTCAATGGCACACGTAAGCCAGTGGTGCGATTATCAACGCCCCAACTTAAATTAATCGGCGCTTGACTGCCGGAAATGTAACGTCTAAATGAATTGATATTGGGTGCGAATAACAACATTAAATCAGGTAGATACTTTTGTAATCCGCCGATGTAGTGGTGAAAACGGTCAGTGTCGCTACCATCTGCATGGCTGAAAATATTATGACCTTTCTCATCGACGACACTTTGATGTAAATGCATAGAACTGCCGGGTTGACCCGCTATGGGTTTTGCCATAAAAATCGCATTCAAACCATGTTTTATGGCGATTTCTTTCGCGGCATATTTGAACATAAAGGCTTGATCTGCAAGAGCCAACGGATCACCATGCACTAAGTTAATTTCATATTGTGATAGCCCCATTTCATGGATCCAAGTATCACCTTTAATCCCAATCGCATCGATGGCGGCATTAAACTCATCCCAAAATGGTGCGAGTTCATTGAGCATATTCATGCTAAACGCGGATTGACCATTTTCAACTCGGCCACTTTTTGAAATGGGCGCCTGATACGGAACACTCGGATCGGTATTCGCCTCCGTAAGATAAAATTCAATCTCGGGTGCCACCACAGGGGTTAACCCCAAGGCTTGGTAACGAGCCAGCACATTTTTTAACATAGAGCGCGGCGCAAATGGACATAAATTACCATCCAGTAATACGCAGTCATGGATGGCAAATGCGCGCGGCACTGTGCTCCATGGGATCATCTTGAGAGTGCTGTAATCGGGGACGAGTAAAAGATCAGGATCAGCATCAGGGAAAACAGGATCGTAGGAATACTCACCGGTAATCGCTTGCATCGAAATCGCTTGGGCAATACGTAATTCAGCACCCTGAGCAAAACTTCGGGCTGGCATAAGCTTTCCCCTTGGATAGCCTGAAATATCAGGGAATAAACACTCGACATCACGTATTGTGCCGTGCTCGAAAAACGCAGTAAGAAGAGTTGAGTCCATTTGATTCGTTTGCCACTAATGTTGAAAATAATGCCCTGAAGGATGCAAAGTATAATCAGGCTTTGATTTGAAAAGCTACATGGCGACGATGAAATATGTAAAATATAAATGACAATTTCGTAAAATATAATTTGACATCAGTTGAAAATCTTCATTTAACAGTGTAATCGTGTTTATCCTAGTTCAAGCCTCCTCACTCTTTACTCACCTTTTACTCATTCTAGCCGCCTAACCCCATTACGGCAGACATAAAAAAACCAGCCGTAGCTGGTTTCTTATATTAATCGTGACAGAAGTTATGCAATCACAATAAAGCCGATAAATGCTATTACTGCTGCGATAAGTGCATAAGGTAACTGAGTCACAGCATGGCTCACTAAGTTACAACCTGAGCCTTGGGCGGCCAATACGGTTGAATCTGAGTAGAAGCACGCTTGGCTACCAAATGATGATGCAGACAATAAGGCCCCAATGACTAATGGGATGTCCGCCCCAACCGCTTGCGCTAATGGCATCACGATAGGAATCGTCACGGCAAATATACCCCAGCTCGAACCTGTGGCAAATGCGAGTATAGCCATAGATAAGAACACTACCGCAGGCAGCAATTTAGGTGTCATAAATGGGCTTAATGATTCAATAACATACTGCGGCAGTAATAACTGATCGCACACATCCTTAAACACAAACGCCGCAATTACAGTGCTAATGGCTGGTAGCATGCTTTTAAAGCCATCGATCATTTGGTCCATCATCTCTGAAAATGGCATCAAACGCTGCACTGCATAATAAGGAATCGTGATAACTAAGGTCGCCAGCAAGCCTTTCCACACGTCGATATCAAAGTACACGGTAAAGGCAACTAACAAACCAATAGGCACTAAAAAGTTATGCAGTTTGCCCTGATTATCGGCGTGCTTAAATTCCTCTTCTATGGCTTTAACCGCATATTCATCCGAAGTTTGAACTTGGTCGAAATCCACTTGCGCTTCCGCGGGTTCACCTTGGGCAGCGCGCAGCTGCGCAGTCTTCATTGGACCAATGGCGGGCACAATACCTAATGCGACAAGTAGCACCATAGCCACAGCTAACCAAGCATAAAGCATGTAAGGAATGGCTTGCATATAAACTGCAATGCCTTGACCTTCGGCTGCCACACCGTTATCCACCAGTAATCCACCAAAAAATACCGCCCAAGTCGATAATGGCACTAACACGCACACGGGCGCGGCGGTGGAGTCCACGACATAGGCGAGCATTTCACGGGACACTTTAAATTTATCCGTTACACGCTTCATGGTTTCACCCACGGTCAACGCATTGAGATAGTCATCGATAAAAATCACGATCCCAAGGATAAATGTCATTAATAGGGAAGATTTAGGTCCTTTCGCCAATTTAAGTGCATTGCGGCCAAACGCTAATGCGCCGCCAGTTCGTACTAAAAGTGCGATGAGCGCACCAAAACCACCACACACCAGAATCAACCAACCTATGGTTTCATCGGCCATAACCTTCAATGACACACTAGCAAAATTGTTTAAGACTTGACTGGGATCGAGTAACAGGAAACCGGTTACCGCACCTATGATCAAAGATAAAATAGGACGGCGTAACCAAATAGCTAACACCAATACCACCAAAGGTGGAATGAGACTTAACGCTGTCGGTTCAGACATGCACTTAGGTCCTCTAAATAAATCGCCTAAAAGGCAAATGGTTTTAGAATAACGTCTGAAATCAACACGATTTAGAACGTCAACACAGCTGCTTCATGATGACTAACCCTGAAGATAAAACCCGCGAATTGCTTGCTATCTAAGGTGCCTTGCCAAAAACATCGCGCAGAAAATAAAGCGCATCGAATATTGAGTCAACTATAAATTTAACTTGATAGAAAATAAATTTAATTCCCGCGAGACAATTTTACATAACCATATAATTTAGAAGACTTTTAACGCCATCGCAACTTAAACATTTATGATCTTCTTAGCTTAATAAGCATTCAATAAATATGCCTAATTATCACAAGATAAAATGCCGCTTGCATAAGTTTACCTTATCAAAAATCTGTGATTAAAAATCAACCATTAAGTATCAGCTAAAATACATTTTCTTCTGTCACGATTAATATGGCTAATATAGAGAAATCAAATATGAGTCAGCTAATGAAAACGCATTTTCATCTTTCGAAATGAAAAAACATAAACAAGATTCCCCTACCAACCCAATAGATAAACAATCTTAAAATCATGCCAATATCAGAACATAAAACTTGTTCAGATTTCTTTAATCGACTGTTAAAGCATATTTAACTGAGGGATATTTATAAAAAAAGCGCAATTCTGTGCTTATCCCCCCTTTCATCTGCAATGAAATTTCGTTATGGTGCGCTAACTTAAGCCAAAACTTTATGCATGTTCCGAGGTGTAAATGCGCCCTATCATCAAATCCAACAAGCTGGATACCGTTTGCTATGACATCCGCGGCCCAGTGCACAAGGAAGCCAGACGTTTAGAAGACGAGGGGCATCGAATCCTCAAACTCAACATTGGTAATCCGGCCCCCTTTGGTTTCGAAGCGCCTGAAGAAATTGTGCGCGATGTGATCCTCAATTTACCCAGTGCCCAAGGCTACTGTGAGTCAAAAGGATTATTCTCTGCCCGTAAGGCCATAGTGCAGCATTATCAAGCCCAAGGTATTTTTGGTGTCGATATCGAAGATATCTATATAGGTAACGGCGTTTCAGAACTCATTATGATGGCGATGCAAGGCCTGCTGAATACCGATGATGAGATCTTAATCCCCTCACCAGACTATCCCCTGTGGACGGCTGCGGCGAATCTCGCGGGCGGCAAGGCTGTACATTATCGCTGTGATGAAGAAGCGGACTGGTTCCCCGATCTCAACGACATTAAAAGTAAAATTTCATCACGTACTCGCGGCATAGTGCTGATTAACCCGAACAACCCAACCGGAGCGGTATACAGCAGAGAATTACTGCTGCAAGTGGTTGAGCTTTGCCGTGAACACAGTTTGATTTTATTTGCCGATGAAATTTACGACAAAATTTTGTATGACGAAGCCAAGCATGTTCCTGCGGCTGGCCTGTCGGACGATATTTTAACTGTTACCTTCAATGGTCTATCAAAGGCTTATCGCGCAGCGGGCTTTCGCGTCGGTTGGATGATGTTGTCTGGCAATCTTAAAGCCGCGAAGAGCTATATCGAAGGTTTAGAGATGCTCTCCTCGATGCGCCTCTGTGCAAACGTGCCCAATCAACATGCGATTCAAACCGCGCTCGGCGGTTATCAGAGTATTAACGAGCTTATTTTGCCTAATGGCCGCCTCACAGTCCAAAGGGATGCCTGTTACGAATTACTTAACCAAATTCCAGGTGTGAGCGTTAAAAAACCAAAGGGCGCACTCTATGCCTTTCCGAAACTGGATATGAAAAAATTCAATCTGCGGGATGATGAGCGTTTAGTGCTGGATTTGCTCAGAGAAAAGAAAATCCTGTTAGTCCATGGCAGCGCCTTTAATTGGCCTGAGCCTGACCATTTGCGAGTGGTTTTCTTGCCCTATAAAGAAGATCTGAAAAAAGCATTTACCGAGTTTGGCGCCTTCCTCGAAAACTATCGGCAGTAAGTTTATCCTCAGTTAACAGTTTGAGTCATAAAGCGATCCTAGTGGTCGCTTTATTTTTAGCTATTTCTTTAAATCCTCTACGCTCATGCTCACGTGTCATCCAAGGCTGTGATAATCTAAGACTTCACTAGCGTCAATACTGCCTATTCACTCGTTTCATGTCTTCCATTGCAGCTTGTCGCCTACCGATTTCACTCTTTAGCAGGAAAACTATGAGTCATTTATTTGCGCATTTAGCTCGCATGAAACTTATCCAACGCTGGCCTTTGATGTACAACGTTCGCACTGAAAATGTTCAAGAACACTCGCTGCAAGTTGCCATGGTGGCCCATGCACTGGTGATCATCAGTAATAAAAAGTTCGGCACAACGCTCGATCCCCATCAAGCCACGAGTCTGGCGATTTTTCACGATGCCAGTGAAATTCTCACGGGTGACTTACCGACGCCGGTAAAATACTTCAATAAAGAAATTGAAGCCGAGTATAAAAAGATTGAGGCGATTGCCGAGCAGCGCATGTTAGATATGGTACCTGAGGAATTTAAAGAAGATTATCGCAGTCTGTTCATCAGCGATTACGCCGATCCCGTTTACAAGACCATAGTGAAATCCGCAGATACTCTGTGTGCCTATCTTAAATGCCTTGAGGAAAACCGCGCGGGCAACAGTGAATTCAATACCGCCCGTAAGCGTCTCGAAGACATGCTGTCGACGAATCCTGATCCCGCAGTACAGTATTTTATGAACTGCTTTGTACCCAGTTTCACTTTGAATTTAGACGAAATTAACAAGATGCTTTGATTTTCCACTCTCGCTAGGAATGCATATGACTTCAAGTGTTTGGCAAGAACGCCGTCATGGTGAAGATAAACAACGGCGCTTTGATCACCGCAGCCCCTACCAAAGAGACAGGGCGCGTATTCTCCACTCGGCCGCCTTTCGCCGCCTTCAGGCCAAGACCCAAGTGCTCGGTGTTGGCATGAATGACTTCTATCGCACCCGATTAACCCACTCACTCGAAGTCTCGCAAATTGGCACTGGCATAGCCGCGCAGCTCAGACGCAAATATCCACAACATAAGCAGCTGCTTTGCTCTATGAGCTTATTAGAGTCCCTGTGCTTGGCCCACGATATTGGTCATCCTCCCTTCGGCCACGGTGGCGAAGTGGCATTAAATTACATGATGCGCGACCATGGTGGTTTTGAAGGTAACGGCCAAACTTTTCGCATTTTATCTAAGCTTGAGCCCTATACATTAGATTTTGGGATGAACTTGTGTCGGCGTACCATGCTCGGGATTTTAAAATACCCCGCGCCGCACTCGAAGCTGTTTGTCGCGGGCGAGCATAGTGAAATCACAAACCACAGACAGTTAAAACCGTCACAATGGCCGCCGGTTAAGGGCATTTTCGACGATGATAACGACATCTTCGCTTGGGTGCTTGAGCCTTTGTCTGAGGCGGATAGCCGTCGTTTTACATCAACTCAGCAAGGTTCACACCCCGCCCTGCACCACTATCCGCATCTGCGAACCCAGTTTAAATCCTTCGATTGCTCGATTATGGAACTGGCTGATGACATCGCCTATGCGGTACACGATCTCGAAGATGCGATTGTGATGGGCATAGTCACAGCGTCCCAGTGGCATCAAGATGTGGCGCCGACACTGACCAACAGCAGTGATGCGTGGATAAAACAAGAGCTGGCAGATATTGGCAACAAGCTGTTTTCCCATGAGCATCACCTGCGTAAAGATGCCATAGGCACACTCGTTAATGGCTTTGTCACCGCTATTGTTATCTCAGAAGATGACGTGTTCGAAGAGCCATTATTGCGCTTTAATGCGACGTTAGAGCCAGAATTTGCCATTGCGCTCAATGTGCTCAAGCAACTGGTTTATAAATACGTGATCCGTAAACCTGAGATCCAAATGCTCGAATATAAAGGCCAGCAAATTGTGATGGGATTATTTGAAGCCTTCGCTTCCGATCCAGAGCGTTTACTACCACTGAACACCCAAGAGCGCTGGCGCGAAAGTGAGCAACAAGGCTTAAACAGTCACAGAGTGTTGGCGGACTATATTTCAGGAATGACTGATGAGTTTGCAGGCAGACTATATCAGCAGTTGTTTAGCCCAAAAGCCGGCTCAAATGTAGAACTGAGCAAGGAAATGTAGGCAAGCAGGCATTGCGCGGCCCGACTTGCTATAAAGCCAGACTGTTTGTAAATGCTCGTGTTACTGTAAAAACCAGACTTTCTACAGAGTCAGCTATCGCAGCCGTTCTCTATCAAAATGCGAAAGATAAAAGACAAAAAACCACCTCGCGGTGGTTTTTTATTTTGTCACTATTTCAAGCTCGATTTATAAAGCGCCGATGGCATCTTTACAAAGTTGAGTAATACGATCCCAATCGCCGTGTTCCATTGCATCCGTTGGCGCAATCCAACTACCACCAATACAATCGACGTTTTTCAGCGCTAAATAATCTTTATAGCTACTAGGCGTAATGCCACCTGTTGGGCAGAAGCGAATATCCGCTAGCGGACCCGAGAAGGCTTTCAGCGCATCAACACCACCCGAAGCTTCGGCTGGGAAGAATTTAAAGTGGGTGTAACCGAGCGCCATCCCCGTCATCACTTCTGAAATGCTCGCAACCCCTGGAATTAAAGGGATTGGACCATGCATACCCGCTTTAAGTAGTTCAACCGTTGCACCTGGGGTAATAATAAACTGCGCGCCAGCGGCAATCGCAAGATCAAGCTGAGCTTCGTTTAGGATAGTCCCTGCGCCCACTAAGGCCTCAGGCACTTCTTTGGCGATTTTAGTGATAGCTTCGAGTGCACAAGGCGTACGCAAAGTCACTTCTAACACGCTAATGCCACCGGCAACCAGTGCTCGCGCTAATGGCACCGCATGTTCAATCTTGTTAATCACCATAACAGGAACAATAGGGCTGCGTTTAAAAATATCTTGTGGCTGTAGTGACCAGTTATTCTCAAGCATTGCGTTATTCTTCCTTTGTATTAATAAAGTTCATCGATGGCATTAGTACAACGCGCACCAGTTTCTGGACTACTTAGATTTGAACGTAGCGCACTAAATAACTCGCGGCCCATGCCATAACGTGAGCGATGTAAATCCACAATTCCCGCGGCTCTGGTGGCAAGTTCAGCTTCAGAGACAAGCAGGCTCAGTTCGCCTGTTAACGCATCGACACGGATCAAGTCGCCATCTTGGACTTTGGCAATTAAACCGCCATCTAAGGCTTCTGGCGTTAAATGAATGGCCGCAGGGACTTTACCCGACGCACCAGACATGCGACCGTCGGTCAGCAGCGCGACTTTAAAGCCTTTGTCCTGAAGCGTTCCCAATAATGGGGTTAACTTGTGCAGTTCTGGCATACCGTTAGCTTTCGGGCCTTGACCTTTAACCACCACAACACAATCTCTATCCAAAGCACCGGCTTGGAACAAGGCATCGAGTTTGTTTTGATCGTCAATCACCACTGCGGGCGCTTCAACGACACGATGTTGTTCTTGTACTGCTGACACTTTGATCACAGCGCGGCCTAAGTTACCTTTGAGTAATTTTAAGCCACCGTTGCCTTGGAAAGGTGATGCGACTGACGTTAACACTTCAGTATCTAAGCTAGTCGTTGGACCATCGACCCAGCGCAGTTCACCGTCGAGCAGCCTTGGCTCTTGGGTATAACGGCGTAAACCAAAACCCGCAACGGTATCCACATCTTCATGCAATAGCCCCGCATCGAGCAATTCTTTGATTAAGTACGCCATGCCACCGGCTGCATGGAAATGATTAATATCGGCATGACCGTTTGGATACACGCGCGCCACTAATGGTACAGCATCGGATAATTCAGAAAAATCATCCCAGTTCACAATAATACCGGCAGCACGAGCCGCGGCGACAATGTGCATCGTCAAGTTAGTAGAACCGCCAGTAGCCAAAAGTGCCACAATGCCGTTAACCACAGATTTTTCGCTGACCACTTCACCGATTGGGGTATATTGGGTGCCCATTTCGGTTAAACGACACACTTGCTTAGCTGCCATCTTATTTAACGCTTCGCGCAGTGGATCATCAGGATTCACAAATGACGAGCCAGGTAACTGCAGGCCCATCACTTCAAGCATCAACTGATTCGAGTTTGCCGTGCCGTAGAAAGTACAGGTTCCTGCACTGTGGTAAGACTGGGCTTCAGCTTCTAACAGTTGCGCGCGATCCACTTTACCTTGGGCAAATTGCTGACGAATACGGGCTTTTTCTTTGTTCGGGATACCTGATTTCATCGGCCCAGCAGGCACGAATAACATAGGCAAGTGACCAAAACTTAAGGCGCCTATGAGTAAGCCTGGAACAATTTTATCGCAAATACCGAGCAGTAAAGCGCCATCGAACATGTTGTGAGACAAACCCACAGCCGTTGCCATCGCAATCACTTCACGACTCAGTAAGCTCAATTCCATACCGGGTTGACCTTGAGTCACACCATCACACATGGCCGGAACACCGCCTGCCACTTGTGCAACACTGCCGACTTCCTGACAGGCTTTTTTAAGCAATTCAGGATAGCTTTCATAGGGTTGGTGCGCAGATAACATATCGTTAAATGCCGTCACTATGCCGATGTTCGCCTTATTCAATTGACGCAATGCATTTTTGTCGTCTGGATTACAGGCGGCAAAACCATGGGCTAAGTTGCCACAGCTCAATGAGCTACGGTGTACACCATGGTTACGGGCATCATTCAATGCGGCGAGATAACCTTCACGTGACGCTTTGCTACGGGCAATAATTCTGTCGGTAACAGCTTGAACTACTGAGTGTATTTCTACTGAGTGCATAGTGACTCCTTAAGCGCTCCAGAACACATCAACGGGCGTTTTACGCTGCGCTAATACGGCTCTGATAGGCATAGCATGGACATCATCACTTTCTAACGCTTGACGATATACGGATAATTTCTGTTCCCCGACCAAGTGCAGATAAATTTGTCTGCTGTTCAAAATCGCACTCTTAGAGAGCGTAATTCTGCCATGGGGCGCTGTGGTGGGGTTCGTCGCCACACACAGGGCTTGGGTTGTGAGCGCATTTTCAAGCTCAGCACTGCAGGGAAACCAAGAGCAGGTATGACCATCGTTACCCATACCTAACACCACCACATCAAAAGGACGTGGGAAGTTAGACAAGGACTCTGCGGCCATATCGGCGCCCGCTTCTGCGGTCGAAAACATGTTTTTTAAACCGCGGAATTTGGCATTCGCCGCACGGTTTTGTAATAAATGTTCACGCACGAGACGCTCATTAGAAGCATCGGCGTCGGCTTCAACCCAGCGCTCATCGGCAAGCGTGATATAAACATCACTCCAATCGATGGATTTCATGCTCAATAGTTGAAATAACTTAAGCGGCGTCGAACCACCGGAAACCACTAAGCTCGCTTTTCCGCGGGCATCGACGGCTTCCTGCAACTGGCTCGCAATTCTATTCGCAAGCTGTTGTTCTAACGCACTTGGCGTATCGAAAGATTTGAATACGGTTTCTTTAATCATCAAAGTCTCCTACTCGTCCCACGAACGGCCATCTTTGGTGATCAAAGCAACTGACGCAACTGGACCCCAAGTACCCGCAGGATAAGGTTTTGGTTTTTCGTTGCTTTGTTCCCACGATTGGATAATACCATCCACCCAAGTCCATGCCTGCTCGACTTCGTCGCGGCGCACGAACAGCGCTTGATTACCGAGCATAGCTTCGAGTAACAGACGCTCGTAGGCATCGGCGATACGTTCATTTTTGAAGGTATCGGAGAAGCTCAAATCGAGTTTAGTGGTTTGTAGACGTTGTTTTTGCTCCAAACCTGGCACTTTGTTCATCATCTGGATTTCAACCCCTTCATGGGGTTGCAGACGAATAGTCAGCTTGTTGGGTGGCAGATTACGGTAGCTTGAGCGATACAAGTTATGCGGTGGGTTTTTGAAATACACCACAATTTCAGAGCTCTTAAACGGCATACGTTTACCGCTACGTAAATAGAAAGGCACGCCCGCCCAACGCCAGTTGTCGATATCCACACGAATAGCCACGAAGGTTTCTGTGTGTGATTGAAGGTTGGCGCCTTCTTCTTCTAAATAACCCGGGACTGGGCTGCCCTTTAAGAAGCCCGCACTGTACTGACCGCGTACGGTATTTTCATACACATTGTCAGAATTAATCGGACGCAGTGATTTGAGCACTTTGACTTTTTCATCACGGATGCTGTCAGCGTCTAAGTTAACGGGTGGATCCATAGCAACGAGCGTTAACACTTGCAGCAAATGGTTCTGGATCATGTCACGCATTTGACCCGCTTTGTCGAAGTAACCCCAACGGCCTTCGATGCCCACTTCTTCTGCGACTGTGATCTGGACGTGGTCAATCGTACGGTTGTCCCACTTAGAGGCAAATAAAGAGTTAGCAAAACGCAGTGCAATCAAGTTCTGTACGGTTTCTTTACCTAAGTAATGGTCGATACGGTAAACCTGACGTTCTTTGAAGTAAGCGGAAACTTGGTCATTGATAACGCGAGAAGAGTCTAAATCTGAGCCGATGGGCTTTTCGAGCACCACGCGTGAATCTGGGTGGATAAGATCTTGTTCATGCAAACAACGGCAAATGTCGCCGAATATTGCAGGTGGCGTAGCAAAGTAACTGACCATAACGCGCTCTTCTGGTTTGAGCAGATCATGGAAGGCACTGTAGCCCGCTGAATCGGTAAAGTTAGTGCCTATATAGTGGCAGCGGGACAGAAAACGTTGGAGAGTCTCTTCGCACAAAGGCTCTTTCACGAAGGTGTTTAATGCAAGCGTGACTAATTCGATAAACTCATCTTGAGTAAACTCGTCTTTCGCGACACCGATCACTTTCGTATCTTTATCGAGAAGTTCAGCTTTATCTAGCTGGTATAAAGAAGGTAACAACTTGCGTCGTGCCAAATCGCCTTTAGTACCAAAGAGTACGAAGTCACAAGCTTTGGCGCCTGATGTTGTTTTGCCCATTGCGTTACGATCTCCTTTGTATGTCGTGTCCCTTCATGTCGATGAAGAAATCCACACTTTTGTTGTAATATAACAACAGAATTTGTTAAATGCATCTATTTTTATAAATATTAACATTCTTGCTAACTAGTCACTTGCTGCATAAATCTGATATGCTTTTTGTGCTTAAATTACTGAAGGTAGTAAAGTCTTATTTCAAAATTGTACTGAAAAGTTACTACATAGAGTCTATTAGTGGGCTGCCAGTCTTGATCTGCTCCCACGAAATAAAAATAAATAAAATTACATTCTCAATTTAGCGGACATACGCGTATGAATACCCTAGAAAAGGTTCAAAAAAGCCTCACCCATTTTAGTAAATCAGAACGCAAAGTTGCAGAGGTGATCTTAGCATCACCACAAACAGCTATACATTCTAGCATCGCCACACTGGCTAAGATGGCAGATGTCAGTGAACCTACTGTGAATCGTTTCTGCCGCCGCTTAGATACTAAAGGTTTCCCTGATTTTAAGTTACATCTAGCGCAAAGTCTTGCGAACGGTACACCTTATGTGAGCCGCCACGTTGAAGAAGATGATTCGACTGAGTCTTATACGACAAAAATATTTGAATCTTCAATGGCTTCGCTCGATACCGCACGTCAAAGCCTAGACATTTCAGCCATTAATAAAGCCGTTGATATTCTCACTCAAGCTAAGACTATTTCCTTTTTTGGCCTAGGCGCATCCGCTTCAGTTGCCCATGACGCGCAAAATAAATTCTTCCGCTTTAATGTCCCTGTCATCTGTTTTGACGATGTTCTAATGCAACGCATGAGCTGTATTAACAGTAATGAGGGCGATGTGGTGGTATTGATTTCCCACACTGGCCGCACTAAGTCATTGATTGAAATAGCGCGTTTAGCGAGAGAAAATGGTGCAGCTGTGATTGGTATTACCGCCCGCAACTCGCCTTTGTCAATGGAATGTACACTGCCCGTGACAATGGAAGTGCCAGAAGATACAGACATGTATTTACCTATGGCCTCGCGTTTAGCCCAATTAGTCACTATAGATGTATTGGCAACGGGTTTTACCTTACGTAGAGGCCCACGTTTCCGCGATAATTTGAAACGAGTGAAAGAAGTGTTAAAAGAGTCTCGCATCAATAAAGATCCGATACTGTAACTCACTTCCTTTTCTAAAAATGGCTAGTGTTGATCCTTAACCTAGCCATTTATCGTGCAAATATCAGCGATGCCTCACAATTTTCATACATAACTTTAGATCAATTTGATTGTAACTTTACTACAAAATTTGGAATTGCATGGTAATATAGTCCCAAGATTTTTTTAACTTTAACGGAGTATCCTTATGTTCCGCAGAACCAAAATCGTCACCACTCTAGGTCCCGCTACCGATCGTGATGATAATCTACGCCGCATCATCGCGGCAGGTGCAAACGTTGTACGTCTTAATTTCTCCCACGGTTCCCCTGAAGATCATCTAAAACGAGCAACTCAAGCGCGCGAAATCGCTAAAGAGTTAGGCGTTCATGTGGCCATTCTTGGTGACTTACAAGGCCCTAAAATCCGCGTTTCTACTTTCAAAGACAATAAGAAAGTACAACTCGTATTAGGTCAAGCCTATGTACTTGATGCCGAGTTAGCCAAAGGTGAAGGCGACGAGACCCAAGTGGGTATCGATTACAAGCAATTGCCAGACGATGTGACTGTTGGTGATATCCTGATGTTAGATGATGGCCGTGTTCAATTACGCGTTGAGCGTGTTGAAGGCCGTAAAGTGCATACCACAGTGACTGTGGCGGGCCCTTTATCTAACAACAAAGGTATTAACAAGCAAGGCGGCGGACTTTCTGCTGCTGCGCTAACCGAAAAAGACAAAGCTGACATTTTGACTGCAGCAATGATCCAAGTGGATTATTTAGCCGTGTCTTTCCCGCGCAGTGGTGCTGACTTGGACTATGCACGCGATCTTGCCCGTCAAGCAGGTTGTAATGCGTTGATCGTTGCTAAAGTTGAACGTGCTGAAGCGGTTGCGACCGATGCCGCTATGGATGATGTTATCTTAGCGTCTGACGTTGTTATGGTTGCCCGTGGTGACTTAGGTGTTGAAATTGGTGATGCTGCACTCGTTGCCGTGCAGAAGAAGTTAATCGCCCGTTCACGCCAACTGAATAAAGTCGTCATCACTGCCACTCAGATGATGGAATCGATGATTTCAAGCCCAATGCCAACCCGCGCCGAAGTGATGGACGTGGCGAACGCTGTACTTGATGGTACCGATGCTGTGATGTTATCTGCTGAAACTGCTGCCGGTGACTTCCCAGAAGAAACCGTTAAGGCAATGGCAAACGTGTGTGTTGGCGCTGAATCTCACCCAAGTGTGATTGTGTCTAAGCATAGATTAGATGTGCGTTTCACTTCAGTTGAAGAGACCATTGCACTATCAACTATGTATGCAGCAAACCACCTAGAAGGCGTTAAGGCGATTATCGCTCTGACTGAATCAGGTGCAACACCACAGTTGATGTCTCGTATCAGTTCTTCACTGCCAATCTTGGGTTTATCACGTCACGCAACAACCTTAGCCAAAATGGCGTTGTACCGCGGCGTGTTGCCAATCTACTTCGATTCAACGATCCACCCAGCCGATGAGCTAGCGCAAAAAGCGTTAGAAGCATTAACTGCGGCTGGTTATTTGAATAGCGGTGATATGGTGCTGATGACCAAAGGCGATGCAATGGAAACCATCGGCGGCACTAACACCTGTAAAGTGTTGATCGTAGCTTAAGTTGCTTAAGCTTCTTCTAACAACTCAAGCTCGTTAGAAAAAAGCCAATAAAAAACCACCTCATGAAGGTGGTTTTTTATATTGACTGTTATCTGTAAGTGCAGATTTCTGTTGGTGAAAATTTATTGGTCTCTCATTGCAGAGCTAAATCCAAGCGGCCCAAGCGGCGTAGCCATCGAACTTAACACCGCTTAGACCAAACTGCACTAACATTAAACGCTAACATCAAACACTAACAATCACTATAACGCTTCGAAATCATTCACATTAATTGCCGCTAAGCGCAGCTTATCAGCATGCTGTAACTTTTGATCTTCGTCGGCAGTAATAACGCCAGTCTCGAGTGCTTTTGCAAACAAAACTATATTCGGCACTTTTGCAGGCAAATCACCGGCACGCTGCGCTTTCTTCAGTTTTTTATAGATATCTTTACAGGCATATTGCGCGATAAATGCTTGCTCAACTTCAGCAATACCGCCCTTATCCCCTTCAAATTCAGGGCATAAGAAAGTAATACGTTCACGAGCAGGGCCAGGCTTCAACATGCCGCTAACTAAATCGGTCGCCATTTTGTCGCTCGGTGCAGTGAAGTGATTACCCAGTGGAAAAATTAAGCCACGCAGTAACCATGCCACAGGACGGCTCGGGAAGTTACGAATCGTGTCTTCCAACGCTTTAGCCGCCAAGTGCAAACGATTAGCCATTACATAACGTACCGCAGGCAAATCGTCCTGTTGACGGCCATTATCTTCAAACAACTTCAAGGTTGCTGAGCCTAAATATAACTGGCTGAGCACATCACCCATACGTGCTGAGAGCATTTCTTTGCGTTTTAAATCGCCGCCCATGATCAGCATTGATAAATCTGTCATTAAGGCTAATGCAGACGAAATACGCGACATATCTTTATAGTACTGCTTAGTTTCACCGCTCACTGGCGCACTGCCAAAACGGCTACCGCTTAACGCGCTAAACAAAGCACTGAAAGCATTACGCGTGGCATAACCCATGTGACCCATTAATAACGCATCAAAACGCTCTAAGGCTTCATGTTGGTTTTCCATCGCTGCGGCTTCCATTTCGGCAAGTACGTAAGGATGGCAGCGAGTCGCACCTTGACCAAAAATCATCAAGGAGCGGGTTAGAATGTTCGCGCCTTCCACAGTGATCGAAATTGGATTCGACATATAAGGGTGGCCTAAATAGTTTTTAGGTCCTAATTGAATGCCCTTACCCGATTGAATATCCATGGCATCGTTCATCACTGAACGGCCTAATTCAGTCATGTGGTACTTAGCTATCGCGGTCACGACCGAAGGTTTGACTTTTAGATCGATACCCGTGGTTGTTAAACGACGCGCAGCTTCTAACTGATAAGTGTTGGCAATAACACGTGCCAGCGCTTCTTGCACCCCTTCAAACTGGCCAATTGCCATACCAAACTGGTGACGCACATAGCTGTAAGCCGTTGTCGTCTTCGTCGCCATGTGACCAGAAGCCGTTGCCAATGCTGGCAATGAAATACCGCGGCCCGCTGACAAACACTCAACCAGCATACGCCAGCCTTTACCGGCAAACTCAGGGCCACCGATAATCCAATCGAGCGGAATAAACACTTCTTTACCTTGAGTAGTACCGTTCATAAACGCCATTCCCAGCGGATTATGACGACGACCAATCACCACACCAGGATGATCCGTTGGGATCAACGCACAGGTAATGCCTAAGTTTTTCTTATCGCCAAGCAGACCTTCAGGATCGCGCATTTGGAACGCTAAACCCAGAACTGTTGCTACAGGCGCCAGCGTGATATAACGCTTATCCCAGGTAAGTTTAAGCCCAAGCATTTCTTCGCCGTTGAAAGTATCACGACACACAATACCTACATCGGGGATAGCGCCGGCATCACTGCCCGCTTCTGGACCAGTTAATGCAAAACAAGGAATTTCATCGCCTTTAGCTAAAGCAGGTAACCAACGTTCTTTCTGCTCATTCGTACCATAATGGGTTAGCAACTCACCAGGGCCTAAAGAGTTAGGCACCATTACGGTCACGGCGGCGCTTACGCTACGGCTGGCTAATTTGCTGACAATGGTCGAGTTTGCATAGGCAGAGAAAGCTTTACCACCAAATTTCTTCGGAATAATCAGTGCGAAGAAACCTTCTTTCTTAAAGTATTCCCACAGCTCTGGCGGTAAATCCTTGCGGTTATGCACTATGTCGAAATCATCGATCATCGTCAGTGCTGTCATTACTTGATTATCAATAAAGTCTTTTTCTTCTGCAGTTAGCGTGGGTTTGCCATAGCTATGCAAGGTATTCCAGTTAGGATTTCCGCGAAATAACTCCCCTTCCCACCAGACATCACCCGCTTCCATCGCTTCACGCTCGGTATCTGAAAGTGGCGGCAAGACCTTCTTGAAAAAACTAAAAACTGGGCGGGTAATAAACTGCATCCGGATATTTTTCACCGCAAACAACACGACAATGGCTATCAGGGCAAGAATTATAATCGTCAACATTATCAAGACCTTTTAATTAAGAAGAAACGGGGACTGATACGCCAGCCGCCATGTAGGGGATCACTTTACGGATCACGGCTTCGATGTCGTTATGCTCACCAAACTCAGCAGCAGCAATGTCATTTAGGGCATCAGCGGACGCCATAGTGAACACGATAGTGCCTAAGGTAAAGTGTAAGCGCCAAAACATTTCAGCGGGTGGAATATGTGGTGCACTGGCCGACACGGCTTTAACAAAAGCATCGAGATGCTGGCCGTAATGGGTAGTAATAAACCAACGTAAATGCCCTTGGCTTTCGATATAGCCACGGCCTAAAAGCTGCAGGAAGATCGTGGTACCTTCGGTACGTAGCGCGTTTAAATCCAATAAAGGATCGACCAAAGAAGACAGGATCTCTTCGAGTTTAGCTTGTGCTGGAGCGGCATTTAAACGGTGAATTTGGCTTGAAGCAGCAGGCATAAATACGTCTAAATAGCGGGCTAACACTGCACGGATCAGCTCTTTTTTAGAACCAAAGTGATAATTGACCGATGCTAAATTCACCTCAGCTTTGCTGGTAATGAGTCGCAAGGAAGTCTCAGAAAAGCCCCGTTCGGCGAACAGTTTTTCTGCGGCATCAAGTATTCTAGTTTTTGTATCGGATCGACTTGCCATTCCGTGACCTTGAATTAATTTAAAACACTCGTTTAAATTAAACATTGGCACCACGGATGTCAAACTAAAATTGGACAAATTCACCGCTTTCTAGTCTGTGATACAAGTGGTATGTCATACATGTCCGAATAAGTGTTAAAAACAAGTCAATTAACCCTTGTGCAATAACCCTGTGGTTTAGGTAAACTGTGTAACACAAAAACAACAAGGACAACTAGACATGGTTATTTCATTGAATCGTCGCAGTAAAATCGCGCTCACAGTGGCACTCTCGCTGGGATTAACGGCCTGTAATGATCCACAAAGTAAAACAGACAAGACAGCTACTGCAGAAGCAGCTGTCATCAATACCGCCCCAGATAAAGCACAAGCCATTGCTTTTATTAATGATGCTGAAGCCAAGATGGCCGAATTATCGATTGAATCTAATCGCGCCGAGTGGATTTACAGCAACTTTATTACTGATGATACCGCGGCCCTTTCTGCCGCAGTCGGCGAAAAGGTCAGTGCAGCGTCGGTAAAATTTGCAACAGAGGCGGCTAAGTACGCCAATGTGGAACTCGATCCCATTAATGCCCGCAAGCTCAATATCCTGCGCAGTGCGTTAGTGTTACCCGCGCCGCTCGATCCTGCGAAAAATACCGAGCTGGCGCAAATTAGTTCAGAATTAAATGGCTTGTACGGCAAAGGAAAATACTGTTTTGCCGACGGCAAGTGTATGACTCAGCCTGAGCTATCGAGCTTAATGGCCGAATCACGTGATCCCGTAAAATTACTGGAAGCGTGGAAAGGCTGGCGTGAAATAGCTAAACCCATGCGCCCCTTGTTTCAACGCGAAGTTGAACTGGCCAATGAAGGCGCAAAGGATCTCGGTTATGCCAACCTGTCTGAACTATGGCGCAGTCAATATGATATGAAGCCCGATGACTTTTCACAGGAACTCGACCGTCTTTGGGGCCAAGTTAAGCCACTTTATGAGTCCTTGCACTGCTACGTACGGGGAGAATTGAATAAAGAGTACGGCGATAGCGTCGCACCGACCACTGGACCCATCCCGGCACACTTACTTGGCAACATGTGGGCCCAGCAATGGGGTAATGTGTATGATCTCGTCGCCCCTGACAATGCCGATCCGGGTTACGATGTCACTGAGTTACTCGCAAAGAAAGGCTATGACGAGCATAAAATGGTGAAACAAGCCGAAGGCTTCTTCACATCATTAGGGTTCGCACCATTGCCAGAAAGTTTTTGGGCACGTTCTTTATTCGTTCAGCCAAAGGACCGTGATGTGGTTTGTCACGCTTCGGCGTGGGATCTCGATAATCTCGACGATATCCGCATTAAAATGTGTATCCAAAAAACTGCCGAAGATTTTAGCGTTATCCACCACGAACTTGGGCATAACTTCTATCAACGCGCTTATAAGCAACAACCATTCCTGTTTAAAAACAGCGCTAACGACGGTTTCCATGAAGCCATTGGTGACACGATTGCCCTATCTATTACGCCAAGCTATTTAAAGCAGATCGGCTTATTAGAAGAAGTGCCTGATGCATCTAAGGATATCGGCCTCTTACTAAAACAAGCCTTAGACAAAATTGCTTTCTTGCCCTTTGGCCTGATGATAGATCAGTGGCGCTGGAAAGTGTTTAGCGGCGAAATCACGCCTGCCCAATATAACCAAGCTTGGTGGGATCTGAGGGAAAAATACCAAGGCGTAAAAGCACCGACTGAACGTAGTGAAGCAGATTTTGATCCGGGTGCTAAATACCATGTACCAGGCAATGTACCCTACACCCGTTACTTCCTAGCGCATATTTTGCAATTCCAATTCCATCAAGCGCTGTGTGAAACTGCAGGCGATAAAGGTCCGGTACACAGATGCAGTATTTATGGCAATCAAGCCGCGGGAGAGAAACTCAATAAGATGCTCGAGTTAGGCTTAAGTAAACCTTGGCCAGAAGCATTGAAAGAAGTCACCGGCAAAGAAACGATGGACGCAAAAGCGGTGCTCGATTACTTCGCCCCACTTAAAACATGGTTAGATGAGCAAAATACCACCGCAAACCGCCAGTGTGGTTGGTAAGGGGTCATTAAATTATCACCCAATAACATAAAACAAAATGCCCAATAAAATTGGGCATTTTTATTCAATCCTTATCTGTTTAATCTAACGCCATCCCATGCCTTTGCGATTGGCTTCACGGTTTTCAAGCTTGAGCTGTTCAGACTTAGTTAACATCACATAAAGTGCCCCAGCACCGCCCTGCTCGGTTTTCGCCGAATGATAGGCAAGCACCATATCGAGTTGTGATAACCAATAGCACACAGCGGATTTGAGCAATCCCGCAAAGGGTTGACTCTGATAGCCTTTACCGTGGATCAACATGACACAGCGTTCACCATGTGCCTGCGCTGCCAGTAAATAGTTAAGGACGGCATCACGAGCTTGGTTTAACCGATAAGCATGCACATCAAGCTCCATCTTGATGCTGTATTGCCCCATTCGGAGTCGTTTAAAAACACCGCTTTGTACTCCCTCACGCTTAAAGCTCACAATGTCATCTGGCGCTTGCTGTGGAAACGCTTTTAAATCCAGTGGCATACACGCTAGGAAGGCTTCCCGTTCTAAAGCATCGCGTCTGTGTATTTGCTCAGCCGTCAACGCTTTCGGTGCTAAATTTACCACTGGCATATCGCCTTTTAGTGGTACGACTCCAGCCATTTCCTCAAAAAACAGTGCTGATTCATCATCCAGCATGGCAAGCTCCTTTACTTCACACTCTTGTACAGAAACACACTTTGTAAACATTCAAGGCTTTAGTTCAGCGGGCGCCTCCATTATAGTGACGCCATGATTGCCAGATTAGAATAAAGTAATGAAATTTTTGCCGCTAGTCCTGATGTGCTTATTGTCACTGCCAAGCTTAGCCAATCCAGCTAAAACTCATACAAAATCCACTGATGATCAATTGATCAATGCTAATTACCCTTTGTTTATTAGCGCTTTTAATCAATTGTCCCCTGACGTGACTCGTGAGATTTACGCTGATGACGCTAGCTACTTATCTGAAAGTCAAAGTAAAGAAATTTACTATGGACGAGACAATATTGTCGCCATTTACAAGAAGTTTTTCGATAAAATCCGCGCCAAAAAAGCCTCTATCGACGTGGATTTTCGCATTACTAAACGCAAAATTATCGGTAATGGTGCCATAGATACAGGCTATTATTTGGTTCGATTTTACCCAGCACAAGAAACTGGCGAACCTGTGAGTGAATTTGCTGGCAAATTTGCTATTGGTACAGAAAAAGTCTCATCCACCCAATGGAAAGTGAGCTTAGATACCAATAACCGCGCAGAACCTAGCTATTATCTGAATGCGAAACCAGTGCCTAACTTGTATTATGGTCGCCAATTTCCGCCTTTACCTGCGGGTAAAAAATTACCCTAATGTTAATGCCTATTACGTTTAAATGGACTATCTCACATCTAATGTATTTAGATAGAAATCGAACAAATTTAAACAAATACAATTAAATTAAAGACTTAGAAAACATGACTACAACTAAGCAAGCCTGCCCCTGTGGCAGTGGGATAAGCTATCAAGATTGCTGTGGTCCACTGCATACGCATGTAGACTCTGGGCAAGTGATTGCCCGTACACCTGAACAGCTTATGCGCTCACGCTACTGCGCATTTGTATTGAAAAATTTTGATTACATTTTAAAAACACATCATCCAGACTATCTAAATGGCCTTACTCTCACGAGCCTCAATGCTGATCCTCATCCACATTGGTTAGGATTAGATGTACAGAGCAGTACTGAAACACCAAGCCACAATGCTCAAGCGGCGATAGTTGAACAACGACATGGCACTATTACTTTTAAAGCTTGGTATAAGCTCGATGGTGAAATTGATGCTATCTATGAGCGATCAGAATTCATCTACCAAGCAAGTCGCTGGTATTACAGCCAAGGCCAGCAAATGACGGCTAAATTACCCGGTAGAAATGATCTCTGTATTTGCCATAGTGGCAAAAAATTCAAACAATGCTGCTTAAAATCTCGATAGGTATACAGTGCTGAACTGCACTGGAAAATTACGATGAAGGTTTATAGTGCTAATTGAACAAGCACAGAGATGAATAATAAAGGCAACCTAGATTACAAACCTAGGTTGCCTTTATTTTATCGTGAGCAGCACATTTGAAATAATTGTGACTTAGTGGGTTATGTGTAACTTTAGTGAGTTATGACCGAAGCGCTTTTAGCCGACAAGATAAATTGTGCAAACTCAGGCTCCCGTAATGCAGGACTATAGAGATAACCCTGTGCCTGATGACAAAAACTTTTCGCTAAAAATGCTTCTTGCTCAAGGGTTTCAACCCCTTCTGCCGTCAGAGATATATTTAATGCATTCGCCATGGCGATAATGGCTGACACAATTTCGCGACTTTCGCGGCTGACGGTAAGATCTGAAATAAACGAACGATCAATCTTAAGTTTACTGATCGGAAACTGCTTCAAATAACGCATAGAGCAGTAACCCGTCCCAAAATCGTCAATCGCGAGCCCTACGCCTAATTCCGCTAATTCTTGGCATAACAAGGTCGCGTGGCGAATATCACCCATCAATTCAGTCTCTGTGATCTCTAAGATTAACGTCTTAGGTTTCAAGCGATAACGTGTCAACAACTGCCACACTTGCTCGAATAAATTACCACTGAAGAACTGGCGGGCCGACACATTCACATGCATTGTCATATCGGCATTATGATGCTGCCATAGGTTTAACTGTCGACATGCGGCCTCTAAAACCCAGCTGCCGATAGAATTAATCATCCCCGACTGCTCAGCAATATCAATAAAGGAAGCTGGAAATAACACGCCTCTTTTAGGGTGGTGCCAACGGATTAAGGCTTCGGCGCCAATATAGGTATTCTGCTCAAGATCCCTCAGAGGCTGATAATAAAGCTCAAACTGACGACCACGGATCGCACTGTGTAAATCACGTTCTATCTGCGCATCCTCTTTAAATGCACTCAATAACGTGCTGTTAAATACTTGGATTGCAGTGCCTTTTTTCTTTTTAGCATACTGCACTGCAATATCGGCACAGGTTAATGGGGCAAACAAACTCGCCACAGAGGCAATATCAACCACAGCTAAAGCAGGCTTTGGTTCGACTTGCTCACGGCCGATTAAAATAGGCATAGCAAGATGTTGATACAGGCGCGTACTAAAATAATCGAGATCGTAAACCGCATTATCATCGGTCAATAGCACGGCAAATTCATCGCTGCCGACGCGGGCAATTTCGGTGGCCTTATTAATCTCAGAAAAATGTTTCAAACGGCGGGCAATTTCTATCAACAAACTATCGCCATTTTCATGACCATAGGTATCGTTAAAACGCTTAAATCCCACTAAATCAACTAATAACAACAGTCCCTTCGTGGTACGTTCAAGGACTCGATTAAAATGAGTACGGTTATGTAGTCCCGTTAATCCACAACGCCAAGCAAGCCGTTCAAGCTCTGACTTATAGTTATGCTCGTCGGTATTTTCTTCACACGAGACCAAGGCATAATGATTGCCGCGATCGGTAATGAACTGACTCAGCACGTATGTCAGCCAATAACGACTGCCATCGGCACGACTAAACTGCACTTCGCCTTTGGCAATTTCGCCCCTAAAGATTTGCGCTAGAGTTTGCTCGGCTAATTGGGCATGCTGCTTGAAAAAAGCCAACTCACGGATATTCGCGCCGATAATCTGCTCACGAGGCATGCCGGTGATTTCACTGTGCGCCTGATTCACATACTCGACTTTTTCAGTATGCAGATTAATTAACATACTGATTTGTCGCGATTGTTCAGTGGCACAGCGAAATAAACTCAAGCTTTCTTCTTTATCGTAGCTGTGTTTTGTCGCTAAGGTCAGGGCTAATTGGTCAGCCATCTGGCACGCGAGGTGAATTTCACTGTCATGCCAGTGGGGAGTCAATTGTGCCCGTTCGATGCAGAGCACACCTTCGAGACGGCCATTGATACGAATAGCGATGTCAAGACTCGAGTTGATTTGCCTCGGGATAAAATAGCACTCAGCCAATTCACTTAAACGTGGATCGGTGAGGGCATTGCCTGCATCGATATGGCGCAGAGTTTTGAGCTCGTGTACATACCGGGGGCAATCTTGTAATAACTTAGGTCTATGAATGTCTTGCAACATCATAGAACCAAATTGTGCGACGAGTGATTGGGTTTGTTGATCAGATGAAAAAGTCCACACTGATACCAAAGAAACCGCTAAATTCTGGCACAACAACTCTGTGGTTAACTCTGCCGTCTTTGTGAAATCGCCCTGCTGTTTTGCAGTTGACTGTACCAAAGACTCCAATAAATGCTGATGCTGACGTCGCTTCACGCTGGTTCCCTACAAAACTTCGTGTTGGGCTAAAGGTCTTTGCTGTTAGCAAACTTACCTTGAAATTTAGAATTAAGCTGATTGAATTATTCTTATTTGGAGGCAGATTACACTAACTGTTGTAAGCACAGCAACATGTGGCACAATTTATTACAATTTGGTTAACAATAGCAGCATTTTTAGGCAATTAGCGCGATTTCCGGATATCCATAACCGACTAAAAACTAAAGTGCTGCTTTAAAAATTACAGGCCGTTTTCCAATTGAAAAATCATTTTTTCCGCGCTGACATTGAAGGTCAGCAGTAAGTCGACGCCTTCAGTCTTAGTCACAAATTCAGTTTGCACTTCAGCAAATCGAGTTTGAGCGCGTGTTGCCATGCTTTCGGCATCCGCTTGAGCGCTATCGCCAACAAAATTTAACGTCAATAACGTATCGTGTTCATCAATAACGGCGCCGATATCGACAAAGCTGCCGCAATCGGTGCAAGTGTCATTCACTGTCGGGCTCTGTGCTTCTATTATGCCTTTCATCTGTATTCCTTAATGTATAGAGCGACTGATTAACGGCATCACTAAAATATGCTCGTTAAATTTTTAACGCGGTAAATTTTAACTCGATAGGTTAATACGAATTATAGGTAATTAAGCTTCAAGATAACTGGCTTTAGCTCACGCTTATTTATCGAAATGGATCAGATTGACTTGATGGGTATTGAAGACCACTTGCGGGAAGACGGCCTTAGGCTGAAGCGAGCAAAGACACAAGATTACGTTGGATTGCCAATTGATCAGCAAAGTGCATGATCTCGACTTTGGGCGCGGTTAGTTGGCCCCTTTGCCTCAGCTGAGTCACATGGTCACAGTTACTTAACGCTTCTGCCATTGCGACTGACTCGCCGCCACGGATGACTAAGGCTTCCGGTCGCAATGCTTGTTGTAATTGAAACGCACGTGGACCTTGAGCCATAAAAATACTGCTGTTATCAACCACTGGTTCAGCAGACGATAAATCCGCCATTAAACTTTGCTGCGGTGGCAATTCGAACTGACGTTGTAATTTTTGCGCCATATCAAGTTCATTTTGCCATTGGAATTGCGCCATGTCCCGAGCGTCAACCGACAGTAACGACAGCAACAGGGCGAATTCGCCCCGTCTGTCGTTTTCTATCGCCGCGTTTAAGCGGGTGCCAATTTGGGCTTCGTTGACTAAAGGAACATCAATTTGCATAAAAAAACATCGTCAAAACAATTCGTTGTTAGTTAATCGACCATTTGATACATAACTTTAGGAATATTTTTAAATTGGGTATTTACATGGAAAAGGTTTCTGACTACTATGGCGGCCGCAATTGAGGAGGGGTTCCCGAGTGGCCAAAGGGATCAGACTGTAAATCTGACGGCTCAGCCTTCGAAGGTTCGAATCCTTCTCCCTCCACCATTTGCACTGCAAGTTTTATCGTGTTGTTCGAAAATGATGTAGAGTTTTACAAAAGCGTTAAAGGTATTCGTGGAGGGGTTCCCGAGTGGCCAAAGGGATCAGACTGTAAATCTGACGGCTCAGCCTTCGAAGGTTCGAATCCTTCTCCCTCCACCATCTTTATCTCTAACGCAGATAATCATTTTCAAAGACTAAACATGGCCAATGTTTAGTTTTGTCTTGATAAACAAGTCTGTTATTGATGATGTTTTGAAAGGCAATTTTAAAAGTCAGTTGTAAAGCTAAAAAGAAAGTTTGTGGAGGGGTTCCCGAGTGGCCAAAGGGATCAGACTGTAAATCTGACGGCTCAGCCTTCGAAGGTTCGAATCCTTCTCCCTCCACCATTTCTTTCACCCTCGCATATTCTTCTTGTTCCACTTCCGCTTAGTCTGTTCCAACTTAATCTGACTGTTCCAGCTTAATCTAATTAAATTCTTGGCATTTCTATATTAAGTAAACCTCTCGGTGAGCGACATTGGTTTTTGATTTCAATTACGTCGTGCTCTACTTTAAGCGAATGACTTCAAGCTCATCCAATAAAACCGCTTTGCCCGTCCCTGTGATATGCTCTGAAAATGATCCCTTTCGATGTGACTACTATGATTTCTAACACGATTCAACCACCAGTGGATTCTCACAGCGCTCACAGACTCTGCCCAACATGGGAAGCCCACGCGATAGGCAAGATTGAAGCGGATTTTCAGCGCAGCGCCGATACCCACTTGATTAAGCTTGAATTACCTATGCTCGATGGCATAGATATTTATCTTAAAGATGAAAGTACCCACCCGACAGGGAGTTTGAAGCATCGCCTCGCCCGCTCACTCTTCCTCTATGCCCTGTGTAACGGCTGGATTAAGCAAGGCACGCCAATTATCGAATCCTCATCGGGCAGTACGGCGATTTCTGAAGCCTACTTTGCCCGCTTACTCGGTTTACCTTTTATTGCCGTAATGCCCAAAAGCACAGCTAAAAAGAAGATTGAGCAGATCACTTTCTATGGCGGTCAATGTCATTTTGTCGATCATTCCAGTGAGATTTACGCCGAATCGGCGCGCCTTGCCGCAGAGCTAGGCGGCCATTATATGGATCAATTCACCTACGCCGAGCGTGCAACCGACTGGCGCGGTAATAACAATATCGCTAACTCGATTTTCAATCAGATGGAGCGCGAGCCACACACTATCCCGCGGTGGATAGTGATGAGCCCAGGCACTGGCGGCACATCGGCGACCATAGGCCGCTACATTCGCTATCAGAGGTTGGCAACACAACTTTGCGTGGTCGACCCGCAAAACTCCGTTTTTTTTGATTTCTATCAGAGCGGCGATGCCAGCTTAACCTGTTGCAATGGCAGTAAGATTGAAGGCATAGGTCGACCGAGAGTCGAGCCATCGTTTATTCCTGGAGTTGTCGATACTATGCTGCAAATTCCCGACGCCGCATCGGTGGCGACGATTCATTGGTTAGAACAATTAATTGGCCGCAAAACCGGCGCATCCACAGGAACCAACCTGTACGGCGCATTGCAACTTGCCGTACAAATGCAAGCGCGTGGAGAGCAAGGCTCAATAGTGACCCTCATTTGTGACTCGGGTGAGCGTTACCTTGATACTTATTACGATACAGATTGGATTACAGCTAACATCGGCGATATTGCGCCCTATCAGCGCCAACTTGCAGCATTTAATCATTTCGGCCAGTTAAGTGAGCTTGATTAAGCAACTGTATTAAGTCGTTAGGTTTAGAATCCACAAAACATCCACCATAAAAAACGCCCCACAACTGTGAGGCGTTTTTTATGCTTTGCAAATTAGCATTAATCAATATTCAAATACTTATGGGTCTGGATCGATAAGCGCCAATTACGGGCGATACACACTTTCATCGCCAGTTCTGTCGCTCTAGGCTTTTGACTAATCGGCTGCAGGCAAATCGTTTTAGCTGAAATATCGATGTCTTGCAGTAACTCGTCAAGTTCATCGATGTGATTTTCAGTGGCGATAGGATGCTTAATCTCATTGGCGCGATTCAGCGCCTGTGCTAATACCTGATACCCCCCTTTCATGTTCACCTTGGGTGATACTGTCACCCAAGTGTCATCGGCACAGTTGATTTCGAAGGTGCCACTGGTTTCGATTTGAGTCGCAAAGCCTTGACTGTGCAAGGTCTCGGTTAATTCGCGTAAATCGTACATACAAGGCTCTCCGCCGGTGATCACGATATGCCGCGCAGTAAAACCTTTAGCGTGAAAGGCAGCGATAAGACTTTGCGCCGTATGATCAGCCCAGCGACCAATGGTGCCGTCCACGGTAATCACTTGCTCTGGCGTCACTTTATTGGCTTCAAGCACATCCCATGTCTGTTTCGTATCGCACCAAGCACATCCCACGGGACAACCTTGTAGGCGGACAAATATGGCGGGCACTCCGGTAAAAACACCTTCACCTTGAATGGTTTCAAATACTTCGTTGACTGGGTAGTTCATGCTGGCGTTCCACTTTTCTGGGGCGGCATTTATAGTGGATTTTAGCTTGAGCTGCAAGTTTTTGCGCCGAGAAAGCCTATTTGATGCAGATCGCCAGAGTTTGCAAGGACTATGGCCTGAGTTACACTAACGGCCTATTTATGAGTGTTCTACGGTTAAGTGAAATCTTTTATGTCAACGAGCTTAGTGTCAAAACCCTTAGCGTCCAAAGCAGTGGTGGTATTCAGTGGCGGACAAGATTCGACAACCTGTCTTATCCAAGCACTAACCCAGTACGATGAAGTACACGGGATCACCTTTGACTACGGTCAACGTCACCGCGAAGAAATTGAAGTCGCCAAATCCTTAGCAAAACGCTTGAAGATCACCAGCCATAAAGTCATGGATGTCACCTTACTCAATGAGTTAGCGATATCGGCACTGACCCGTGATGCGATACCCGTTTCACATGAGTTAATGGAAAATGGCCTGCCGAATACTTTTGTGCCTGGACGTAATATTCTGTTTTTAACGCTTGCGGGCATTTATGCCTATCAATTAGGGGCGCAGGCGATTATCACAGGCGTGTGTGAAACCGATTTTTCAGGCTACCCTGATTGTCGTAACGATTTTGTCAAAGCGATGGAATCCGCCTTAGTACAAGGCATGGATAAGCAACTAAAAATCATCACGCCTTTGATGTGGCTCAATAAGGCACAAACCTGGGCACTGGCGGATAAATATCAGCAACTTGATCTGGTTCGCCACCATACTCTCACCTGTTATAACGGTGTGATTGGCGATGGCTGTGGTGATTGCCCTGCCTGTCATCTTCGCAAACGTGGATTAGATGACTATCTACAGAATAAAGCAGCGGTCATGGCTGAGCTTGACGCCAGCGAGCCTAAAGCATGACACGCAGTCCCTATTGGGTCGCGCTGATGGTGAGTCTGATCTGTGCGGGTTTGTATGCCGCAGGCTTAGCAAGCCCCGATGTCGATAACCTACTCGCCTATCGCCGCAGTGCCATTAGTGAGGGTGAATGGTGGCGATTAATCACTGGAAATTTACTGCACACGAATCAATGGCATCTATTGATGAACCTTGCAGGGCTGTGGGTGGTGCTATTTTTGCACCATTTTCATTATCATCTCAAAGGCTTAAGTGCACTATTTTTCGTGTTATGTTTACTTGAAGGTATAGGCTTGTATTTAGGCTATCCGCAATTGCTTGGTTATGTCGGCTTAAGCGGTATGTTGCATGGTTTGTTCGCCTACGGCGCAGTGCAGGATATTGTCCGTAAGCTGCGCTCAGGCTATCTGCTGCTCGTTGGCGTTATCATCAAGGTCGGTTACGAACAGCTTTATGGTGCCAGCAGTGATGTCACCGCCATGATAGGTGCGCGCGTGGCAACCGAGGCGCATTTGGTCGGCTTAATCTGCGGGCTGATTTGCACTTTAGCGGTGTTTATCAAGCTAAAAATGAGCCAATCAAAAGTCCCTGCTTAATCCAAGTCAAGATATTAAAAAGCCGTCGCTGCATGATTGCTGGACGGCTTTTTTAATGCTGAGCGCAAGAATAAATCTAGGCTTTGATCAACAGGTCCCGCAGGTGCTTGACTTCATCACGCATTGCCGCCGCTTGTTCAAACTCTAAGTTGCGCGCATGTTCATGCATCTTCTTCTCAAGCTGATCGATTTGATGGCTCAACTCTGCCGCATCGGCTTTATGGTAATGGGACTTAGGCTCAGCCACTTTGCCATACACAGCTTTACTGTCGCGGCCATCATCCACATCCATCACATCGGTGATCCGTTTAACGACGCCCTTAGGCGTGATACCGTGTTTTAAGTTGTGCGCCCGCTGACGTTCACGACGTCGGTCAGTTTCACCTATCGCTTTCTCCATCGAATTGGTGATGCGATCGGCATAGAGGATCACTTTACCATTGACGTTACGCGCCGCGCGGCCAATCGTTTGGATGAGCGAGCGTTCAGAGCGCAAGAAGCCCTCTTTATCGGCATCTAAAATACACACCAATGACACTTCAGGCATATCTAAGCCTTCGCGCAATAAGTTGATCCCAACCAGCACATCAAACTTACCTAAACGCAGATCGCGGATGATCTCGACCCGTTCGACTGTGTCTATGTCCGAATGCAGATAACGCACTTTTACGCCATGTTCGTCGAGGTATTCAGTCAAATCCTCCGACATACGCTTAGTCAACGTCGTCACTAACACCCGCTCATTGACGGCCACTCGCTTGGCGATTTCAGACAATAAATCGTCCACTTGGGTCCCAACAGGGCGCACTTCTAATTCAGGATCGAGCAATCCCGTTGGCCGCACAACCTGCTCAGCAATCTCGCCTTCGCTCTTTTCCAGCTCGTAGGCACTCGGTGTTGCCGACACATAGATAGTTTGCGGCATCAATTGCTCAAACTCTTCAAACTTGAGCGGCCGGTTATCCAAGGCGGACGGTAAGCGGAAACCGTATTCCACAAGTGTGGTTTTACGGGAACGGTCACCTTTGTACATAGCGCCGATTTGCGGCACAGTCACATGGGATTCATCGATAATTAATAAGCCGTCGGCAGGCAAATAGTCGAGCAAGGTTGGTGGCCCTTCCCCCGGTGCGCGGCCAGACAAATAGCGCGAGTAGTTTTCGATGCCAGAGCAGTAACCCAACTCCACCATCATTTCCACATCGTATTGCACCCGCTCATGGATACGCTGGGCTTCAATTAACTTGTTGTTATCGAGTAGATATTGTTTACGCTCACGCAGTTCTTCTTTAATAAACTCAGTGGCAGCGATAATTTTTTCCCGCGGCGTGACATAGTGTGTTTTAGGGTAAACCGTCGTACGGGCGATACGTTTAATAATATGGCCCGTTAACGGGTCAAACTCACTTAAGCGTTCAATCTCATCGTCGAACAACTCGACTCGAATGGCATTACGCTCAGAATCGGCAGGGAAAATATCAATCACTTCACCGCGCACACGATAAGTACCACGTTGTAGCTCAATATCATTGCGCTTGTACTGCAATTCACTGAGACGAATTAAGATGTCACGCTGCCCCATCACATCGCCTTGGCGTAAATGCAGCAACATTTTTAAATAGGAATCGGGATCGCCCAAGCCATAAATAGCCGACACCGAAGCAATCAGCACCACATCTTTACGTTCTAACAGCGCCTTAGTGGCGGATAAGCGCATCTGCTCAATGTGAGCATTAACCGAAGCGTCCTTTTCGATAAAGGTATTTGACGCAGGTACATAGGCTTCTGGCTGATAGTAATCGTAGTAAGAAACGAAATACTCGACCGCATTATGGGGAAAGAACTCTTTCATCTCGCCATAAAGCTGCGCCGCCAAGGTTTTATTAGGCGCCATGATAATCGTGGGTCGGCCTAACTTTTGGATCACATTGGCAATCGTGAAGGTTTTACCTGAGCCCGTCACCCCGAGTAAGGTTTGGCAGGCCAGACCCGCTTCGAGTCCATCGACTAATTTGGCAATCGCTGTAGGTTGGTCGCCTGCGGGGGCGAATTGCGATTCAAGCTGAAAAACAGATTCTGACACGCGCACATATCCTTTTAGTGAGTCGCCCCATTCTAATCAAGTCACCGACTAAGCTCCACAGTTATCCTTCCTGTCGTCATATCAATACGATCTAAAACCGCAAGATGACAATTTAAAGGAAGAAACATGAAACTTTTAAACTAAGGCGTTTTCAGCGTTTTTTGCTCACAAAACACCCGCAAACTAAGCAAAAATGCCAATTTAATACACAAGAAATCAATTTCGTTCGATTACAAAATTGCAACCTTGTTTTTACCCTCAATAAAAACCACTTGCTTTTAGTATGCATTTGATAATGCTTAAATTTATTTTTGAACCCCAAAATAGTGCATTTTAAGTCCGCCGCCCATACCCCAAGGCTTTGGCGGCCATTTTTCAGGACAACTCACAGGGTTATCCACAGATTTTGTTGATAAGTCGAAATAACCTAGAAACCACGCGGGATTGGAGGCTGTCATGTGTCTTAACAACCGTCTCTCGGCATTTAGTAATTTAATTACATTTGATAAATGTTGCTACTTGTATCAATTTCACTAACTGTAATTAACACGCGCTGTGGTAGCGCATCTAGTGCCACAACTAATAGTGAAGTGCATCACTTCATTTGAAAAACAGCTCACGCTAATTCGATAAAGCCTCAATTAACACCTCCATCAACAACAGCAAACTTGTTAAAACAGAAAAACGGACTTTAACGGCGAAAAGATAACCCACGTTTTCTATCGGTATAAAGAACTGAGTAAATTCACATTACCCCACCTGAGATCCTTTTTTGAGCGGTTTGAGTCTTAAGTACTCGACCAAGTACCGAAAACGGTGTCGATTATTTAGCGAATGATTTCAATTTCATAGAATCACCGCTTAAAAACGATGGACTCAATTATGGCTATATTGCGAATTGTTAAGTGGTTTTTCACGAAAAATGTCGAATTCTGCACCACGATGCACATTAGATGAGCACTTAACAGCATAATTACACTTTTTTTAGTAACTCGAGTTGACTCATCCAACAGAGCGTTTTACTATGCGCTCCGTTCTCAACGAGTCGCTACGATTGTGTGAAACGATTCCCCTGTAGTTCAGTCGGTAGAACGGCGGACTGTTAATCCGTATGTCACTGGTTCAAGTCCAGTCAGGGGAGCCACTTTAAGCACATGATAAAAATGAGTTAGAACAAGCAGTAAGATAAGTTGTAAACAATTCCCCTGTAGTTCAGTCGGTAGAACGGCGGACTGTTAATCCGTATGTCACTGGTTCAAGTCCAGTCAGGGGAGCCAATTACATTATCAAGCTGAAGCATTAAAATGATTCCCCTGTAGTTCAGTCGGTAGAACGGCGGACTGTTAATCCGTATGTCACTGGTTCAAGTCCAGTCAGGGGAGCCAATTTAAGCAAGCTAAAAAGTCGATAGTAATATCGCACCTCGATTCCCCTGTAGTTCAGTCGGTAGAACGGCGGACTGTTAATCCGTATGTCACTGGTTCAAGTCCAGTCAGGGGAGCCATTTAAAAAGTGTTATTTCTGTAAAGTCGATAGCAATATCGCACCCTCTACTCCCCTGTAGTTCAGTCGGTAGAACGGCGGACTGTTAATCCGTATGTCACTGGTTCAAGTCCAGTCAGGGGAGCCAATTTATTCTTCGTTTTGTTCCAGTGTCTTTGCCTCTTCTGGCTTCTAGTTACCCTATTCTTTTCCGTTTTGTTTTTAAGCAAATGCAGTTACACTGTTATCAGCTTATTAATAAAAATTTATGAGTGTCATCACACAGATAGCTGCAGTTAAGTATTCTTGACTTAAACTTATCCTGTTTGAGCTCACACAAAAAAATAGAGCGGATTTTTATGGCCATGTCAAAATCATATCCAATTTTTTTACTGCTTATTTTCTTAGGTCTTTTTGCTTGGGTATATCAAAGCGAAAATAGCCAATTACAAATCCAACAACAGCAAGAACTGGATAGCTTTAAAACCAGTTTAACCCGCTACCAGCAATGGCAAGGTGATGGCGCCGAACTCTTCAAAAAGCTTTCTGAAAATTACCCATTCCAATTTTTCCAATATATTGATGATACCGATGGCCAACGGAGTCATACCGAAGGTCGTTTAGACAGCCAACATCCTCATCCTTTAGCCCGTTTATTTTCTATCGAGCTCAGTCATACACAAAAATTGGCAACCGGTCGTTTACAAGTCAAACTCAGTGCAAACCAAGCGATTGAAACTTCGATTAGTCATACTCAAAAGCTCGGTGTCATGTTACTGGTGGCTTACCTTATCTTGCTGTTAGTGTTTATTCTGTTAATGTCAAAACATAGGGCGGCGATACGTTATGCTGCTGATTATATTTCAAAAATACCTGAGTTAGGGTTTTCTGCTGTCGCATCATCAAAACTCACAGGTGAGCTCAACCCCATTGGAATATCCCTTGAAGAGTGTCGTCTTCAACTTAAAGCCCAAATCGATAAACTCAATCAAGAGAATGAAAAGCTGCATAAAGCGGCCTATCAAGACACAGTGACAGGTTTTGGTAGTCGCCAGCGCTTTACCCAAAAATTAGAAACCATAAGCAATCCCGATATTCCTCAATTGGGGCTGATGGCAATGGTTAAGGCCACGGAGCTTGCGCAAATCAATCAAAAACAAGGGCGAACTGCGGGGGATGATTATCTTTCAAGGGTGGCAAATTGTATCCGCAAAGCCTGTAGTAAGTATTCAGATGCAGAATGTTTCAGGGTATCGAGCGCTGATTTTGCCATCTTTATTCCTGATGTCATGCTGAACGATGCGCCAAAATTTTTAGACCAATTAAAAATTTATCTCGATGAATATTTGCAGATGACAAAAGCGGAATCTGTTGCCCATATCGGTTTAGTTCCCTATCACCAAGGTACCGATGCGGTTAATTTACTGACAATTGCGGATACCGCAGTCAGCATAGCGCAGACCCTTGGGCCTAATAGTTATCATATCCAAGAAAAACTCAATGGTGACGAGCAGTTTGGTGATGATCGCTGGAAAATGGCGATCAATGATTTAGTCACTCGTCAAGCATTAAAATTCTACCAACAGCCAATTCAGCCGTGTCGTACCGATGTAGAGGTTTACCGTGAGTTGTTGGCGCGCTTTTACAATAGCGAAGGCAAGTTCTTACCCACCACCACAGTGATCGCTATGGCAGAACGTCACGGTATGAGTTCTGAATTAGATAAACTGGTGGTGATCAGTGCATTAAGAATGCTTAAGGAAAACCCGACCATTTCGGGTAACTTTGGCATCAATATCAGCGCATTTTCTGCGCATCAAGATATGTTTGTCGCTTGGCTAAAGGACATTTTAGGCAAGCAAAAATACATCGCCTCGCGCTTAGTATTTGAGATCAATGAGTCCGGTATGCAGTCTAACTTAGGGGCAAGCTATAAGTTCGTTCGCGAAATACATAGCGTTGGATCACGGGTGTCGATAGAGCGTTTTGGCATGAGCTTTACGTCCTTCAAATTCTTCAGTGAAGTGCGCCCAGACTACATAAAGCTTGATGGCAGCTACACATCGAACATTGATGAAGACAGCAATAATAAGTTCTTCGTCCGTATGATGGTGGATGTTGCAAGACGGATAGGCATTCGGGTTATTGCGACCAGCGTCGAACGCCAAGAAGAAAAACTCACCCTCGAAAAACTCTTAGTTGATGGATTGCAAGGCTATTACATAGCACAGCCCCAAGCCATGGCGATTACAGATCAAATTTAATACTTTAACGGGTTAATTCGTCGCCAAAATTTACAGTAAAGATGGTTAACCCTGCATTCTATATGTTGTTTATGCAAACGGAAAAGTCGATAATACGGCCAAGATCCGTTTAGAAAAGTATTGAGATGACTGAATATCTCCTCTTGTTGATCAGTACAGTACTGGTCAACAATTTCGTTTTAGTGAAATTCTTAGGCTTGTGTCCTTTCATGGGGGTATCCAGTAAACTGGAATCCGCTATTGGCATGTCTATGGCGACCACTTTTGTGCTGACGTTAGCCTCGATTCTCAGTTACCTCGTCAACCAGTATCTACTATTGCCCTTTGATCTGAGCTACCTGCGAACCATGAGCTTCATTTTAGTGATTGCGGTTGTGGTGCAATTTACTGAAATGGTGGTGCAAAAAACCAGTGCTGCACTGCATCGCGCTTTAGGGATTTACCTGCCGCTGATCACAACTAACTGTGCGGTGTTGGGTGTTGCCCTATTGAACGTTAACGAGAAGCACGATTTTATCCAATCGGCTATCTATGGCTTTGGTGCTGCATTAGGCTTCTCATTAGTGTTAATTCTCTTCTCGGCGATGCGCGAACGTTTAGCAGCCGCAGATGTCCCCTTACCTTTCAAAGGCGGCGCCATAGCGATGATCACCGCAGGTCTTATGTCCCTCGCCTTTATGGGATTCACAGGATTGGTTAAGTAAGATGTCCGGAATTTTAATTGCAGTCATATTGTTGACCCTATTGGCATTAGTTTTTGGGCTATTACTCGGTTTTGCCGCCGTTAAATTTAAGGTTGAAGGCAATCCGATTGTCGATGAACTCGAAGCGATTCTGCCACAAACACAATGTGGTCAATGTGGTTACCCTGGCTGTCGCCCTTATGCTGAAGCGATTGCCAACGGTGATAAAGTCAACAAATGCCCTCCCGGCGGCACTGCCACCATGGAAAAACTGGCGACCCTGATGGGCGTCGAGCCCGAGCCGCTGAATGCCGAAGCACAATCTCAAGTGAAAAAGGTCGCCTACATACGTGAAGACGAATGTATTGGTTGCACTAAGTGTATTCAAGCCTGCCCCGTGGATGCGATTATCGGTGCAGGTAAGCTTATGCATACTGTGCTGACAACCGATTGCACGGGTTGCGATCTCTGTGTTGAGCCTTGTCCCGTCGATTGTATTGATATGATCCCAGTCACCCAGAATCTTAAAAATTGGAACTGGCGCTTAAATGCCATCCCAGTGACTCTCATTCAAGAGAATCTCATCAAAGAGATTCAGAACCAAGACCCACAGTTAGAAGAGGAAAAGCGGTGTTAACTTTATTAGATCAATTAGATAAAGGAACCCTTTGGCGCTCACCCGGTGGTATACATCCACCCGAAGTCAAATTCCTCTCGAACGCGACGCCGATTAGCCAACTGCCCTTAGCCGATACGTACTTAGTACCCATCCCTCAAGTCGGTGAAAACTGCACACTTGCGGTAAACATCGGCGATAGCGTATTAAAAGGCACACCGTTAACTCAAGGTACCTCCATTTGGCATTTACCTGTGCATGCGCCGACATCGGGTACTATCGTTGCCATTGAGCCAAGGGCCAGCAACCATGCCTCAGCATTGCCAGTTAACACTTGCGTTATCCAAGCCGATGGCAAAGACACTTGGTGTGAGCTGGTGCAAAATGAGCTTGAGGATTTAACCCATCAGCAGATGATCGATAAGATCCGTGCTGCTGGCATTGCAGGCATGGGCGGCGCGGCGTTTCCAACTCATATTAAGCTTAATCCGGTCAGTGAAATTGATTTAGTCATCATCAACGGCGTCGAATGCGAACCTTATATCAGCGCCGATGACAGATTAATGCGCGAATACAGCCAAGATATCCTCGCCGGTATTGGCATTATTCATCGGTTATTAACGCCAAAACGCATTGTTATCGCTATTGAAGATAATAAGCCAGAAGCGGCCAAAGCCATGCAAGCTGCAGTCGTCCAATGTGGGCTCCCAGCGGACAGCATTCGGGTAACCGTCATTCCGACAAAATACCCTTCTGGTGGTGAAAAGCAGTTAATTCAAATCATTACTGGCCGCGAAGTGCCCTCGGGCGCGATTCCCGCCAAACTCGGTATCGTCGTGCATAACGTCGGCACTGCCTTTGCGATTCATCAAGCGGTTACCCAAGGTAAACCGCTGATTGAGCGCGTTGTGACTGTGACGGGCAAAAATGTCGGCAAACCGGGAAACTACTGGTTACCGATAGGCACACCTGTTGAGCATGTGCTGGCTGCGACTGAGTTCACGCCAGAGCCTGAACAAAAGGTGATTATTGGCGGGCCTATGATGGGCCATGCATTGGCGAATATCCAAGTGCCTATTTTAAAAGGTACTAACTGTATTCTGGTGCCAAGCAGCCAAGAAATAGGAACTACGCCAGAAGAAAAAGCCTGTATCCGCTGCGGCGAATGCGCCAATGCCTGCCCTGCACTCCTATTGCCACAGCAACTCTTTTGGCACGCCAAGGCCGAAGAATATGACAAAGCTGCCAGCTACAATCTAAAGGATTGTATTGAATGCGGTTGTTGTAGTTACGTCTGCCCGAGTGATATTCCCTTAGTCGAGTATTACCGCATTGCCAAGTCTGCACTTAAACAAGCCGCCGATGAAAAGCAGCAAGCGGAGCGCGCTAAACAGCGTTTCGATGCCCGTTTAGCGCGTCTTGAAGAAGAAAAGCATGCCCGTGAAGCTAAGGCCAAAGAAGCCGCAGAGCGCCGACAAGCGACTATGACTGGCACGGATAAAAATGCCGTCGCCGAAGCCATGGCACGGATCGCCGCGAAAAAAGCCGCAGCGGCACAATCAGCAACTGAAGAGTTGTCGACTGAAGAATCATTGAATCATCAATCAAACGTAACAAGCACTGATACGACAGACGCGCCCAAGGGTAAAGCTGCCGTTGCCGCAGCTATCGCCCGCGCTAAGGCGAAGAAAGCCGCCCAAGTGAATGCCAATGGTGCTGATACAAATGGTGCAGACACAAACAATGTGGTGAATGTTGATGCCAGTGATGAATCCTTCTTAGCAACAGATGCAATCGCGCAAGAAGCGCCGTTATCTCAGAAGGACAAAGTCGCCGCGGCCATTGCTCGCGCCAAAGCTAAAAAGGCGGCTCAGCAAGCCGATACCGCGCCGCTTGAAACGGCTGACAGCACACCAGAAGCCAGCGCTGCCGATGATAAAAAGGCCAAAGTGGCTGCCGCAGTCGCGCGGGCAAAAGCCAAGAAAGCGGCGCAGCAAGCAGAAACCGCCGCTAGTGATATTGAAGTTAGCAATACTGACGTTAGCGTTAGTGATGTTAGCGTTAGTGATGTTAGCGTTAGTGACGTTAATGATTCAGAAGCGATTAAGAAAGCCAAAGTAGCCGCCGCGGTTGCCCGTGCTAAAGCGAAAAAAGCCGCGCAGCAAGCTGAGACAAATGCTGACAATGATTTAACTCAGACCGCGACTCCAGCAGTTGATTCCGCAGCTAGCGTTCAAGTAGATGTGAATGATGATACAGAAGTAGCCGCTACTGACGTTAACAACGCTGAAGCGATTAAAAAGGCGAAAGTGGCTGCCGCAGTTGCTCGTGCCAAAGCGAAAAAAGCAGCGGCGTCAATTGTTGAGCCTAAGTCTGATTTAGAGGCAGAGTCCACGTCAGTTGACGACATTCAAACTAAAGCTAACGTGGCATCGCCGTCGATAGCAGCACTTGACGCCGTCGCAGCCAAACCCGAAGCCGTTTTACCATCCGCAGAACCCATTGAAACGGCAGCCTTATCAGGCGATGAGCTTAAAAAAGCACGGATTGCTGCGACCATCGCCAAGGCGAAAGCCAAAAAAGCGGCACTCGCTCAACAAACCGAAGCTTCGAGCGATTCAAGTGTTGCTAATGATTAAGAACAGAATGATAAAAAGGGAACACAATGGCGTTTAAAATAGCCTCATCACCCCATGTTACACGTAATTTGCATACCTCAACTGTGATGCAAAGGGTGATTTTATGTTTACTGCCGGGCCTTGTGGTGCAATGCGCCTTTTTTGGCTGGGGCACGCTTGTTCAAGTGCTGCTTGCGATTATAGTTGCCCTAAGCTGTGAGGCTGCGGTGATGAAACTTCGCAATCGTAATATCAAAGCCAGCCTTAGCGATAACAGCGCCATGCTGACCGCAATCTTGATTGGTGTCGCCATTCCTCCCCTAGCACCTTGGTGGATGATAGTGATGGGCACCGCCTTTGCGATCGTTATCGTTAAGCACCTTTACGGCGGTTTAGGACATAACCTGTTTAACCCTGCAATGGCGGCGTATGTATTGCTGTTAATCTCATTCCCAGTGCAAATGACCACTTGGATAGCACCGAGTACCGTTGCGCTGCATTCGCCTAGCCTAGCTGAGAGCTTGCAACTTATCTTCAACATTGGCGCCCACGTTAACTTGGAACAGTTTCGTTTAGGGATAGATGGCATCGCAATGGCGACGCCACTCGATACCCTTAAAACCGATTTATCCCTAGGATTAACCACCACAGAAAGCCTGACTAAAGCCATTTTTGATGGCAGCACAGGCGTAGGTTGGTTCTGGGTGAATTTAGCTTATCTGGCTGGCGGTATAGTGTTACTTAAACTGAAAGCCATTCGTTGGCACATCAGTACTGGCGTGTTATTGGGGCTCTTTGTTGCATCGAGTATCGGTTTCTTACTGTCGCCCGATACCCAAGGCAGTCCCCTATTACATTTGTTTTCTGGCGCGACCATGTTAGCGGCATTTTTTATCGCAACCGATCCCGTCACAGCAGCAACCAGCCCCCGTGGTCGCATTATCTTCGGCGCGTTAATTGGTGTGTTGGTGTACATCATCCGCATTAAAGGCGGTTACCCTGACGCCTTTGCCTTTGCCGTGTTATTGGCTAACCTCTGTGCCCCCTTTATTGACTACTATGTGCGGCCACGTACCTATGGTCATTCAGCTAGCTAAGGCCATTTGGCGGACTACCGTCATGCTACAAGATAATGTCATTCTGCTGGCAACGAGAGCTTAAGGAAAAAGAGTTGAAAAATCCGATGATTAAAAATGGTTTTTTATTGGCACTGTTTGCCTTGATTTGCACGGGTCTCGTCGCCGCGGTCAATCAACAAACCTTTGACAAGATTAAGCAGCAAGAACAACAGGAATTGATGCGAGTATTGCAACAATTAATCCCTGATGAAATACATGATAACGAGCTTACCGCTCAGTGTACCTTGCTATTAAACAAAGAAGCATTAGGCACGGATAGTCCAATGCCGGCCTATATTGCTACCCATGCAGGCAAGCCTGTCGCTATCGCCATGGAAGCCATAGCACCCGATGGCTATAGCGGTAATATCAAATTAATTGTTGGAATTAATATCCAAGGTGAAGTCTTAGGCGTACGTACCTTGTCCCACCAAGAAACCCCTGGGCTGGGTGACAAAATTGAACTACGTAAATCGGATTGGGTCACTCAGTTTGTTGGTAAAGTGTTGGGCTCTGCAGATGATAAGCAATGGTTAGTTAAAAAAGATGGCGGTGATTTTGACCAATTTACCGGTGCAACCATCACCCCGCGCGCTTATGTTAAAGCAGTCAAAAACGCGGTATGGTATTTCAGCACTAACCAAGCACAAATTTTCAGCCAGCCGCTAAATTGTGAGGCCAACCATGACTAATTATCGCGAAATTGCGTGGCAAGGACTGTGGAAAAACAACCCAGGCCTAGTGCAACTGTTAGGTTTATGTCCGCTACTTGCGGTTACAGCAACGATCACTAACGCCCTTGGCCTTGGTCTAGCCACTATGCTGGTGCTGATTGGCTCTAACATTTTGGTGTCACTGGTGCGCGACTATGTGCCCAAAGAAATTCGTATTCCTGTGTTTGTGATGATCATCGCCGCGCTAGTCACCACAGTGCAACTGCTCATCAATGCCTATGCCTACGGCCTGTATTTATCTCTTGGGATCTTCCTGCCATTAATTGTGACGAACTGCATCATCATCGGCCGCGCCGAAGCCTTTGCCTCCCGCAATAATGCGTTTAGTGCCGCCTTCGATGGTCTAATGATGGGCCTTGGTTTTACTTTAGTGCTTACAGTGCTGGGCGCAACGCGGGAAATCTTAGGTCAAGGCACACTGTTTGATGGTGCGGATCAACTGCTCGGCCCATGGGCTAAATCGTTAACCATGCATCTATGGCAAGTCGATACCCCATTTCTCCTTGCTATGTTGCCACCCGGCGCATTTATCGTGATGGGATTATTGATTGCATTGAAAAATGTGATTGATAAAAAAGTCAAAGAACGCCAACCTCAAGTCGCCGCAGAACCGAGTGTTACCCGCGCACGGATCACTAAGGTAGGTTAGGCTTTCAAGTAACGACAGGCATTATGGCGCTCGTGTTAACGCGTTTAATGTGTGCCTAGCACATGATTAGCGGCAAAACTCAAAGCATAAGAAAATCAGCGAACGTGGGTTGTAAACTCATCAATCATCATTAATAAGATAGTAATAATGAACGGTTGAGAGTTGAACCCCACCACAGCGCAGGAATCGTACATGAATCAAGAAAAACGTATCCAGATCCTCACTCGTCTTCGCGATAACAATCCCAAACCTGAAACCGAACTCAATTTTTCAAGTCCCTTCGAACTGCTAGTGGCAGTGACGTTATCGGCCCAAGCAACAGATGTGAGCGTCAACAAGGTAACAGACAAGCTCTTTCCTGTGGCAAACACAGCCCACAGCATTTATGCCCTTGGCGTAGAAGGTTTAAAGCAATACATAAAAACCATAGGCTTATATAACAACAAAGCCATCAATGTGATCAAAGCCTGCGAGATCTTGATTGAAAAGTACAATGGCGAAGTACCAGAAAACCGCGAAGCCCTAGAGTCTCTGCCCGGCGTTGGCCGCAAGACGGCTAACGTGGTACTAAACACTGCCTTTGGTTGGCCAACCATCGCCGTCGACACCCATATTTTCCGCCTCGCCAATCGCACTAAATTCGCGCCCGGCAAGAACGTAGTCGAAGTGGAAGAGAAAATGCTAAAAGTCGTGCCGGCAGAATTTAAAGTCGATGTGCACCACTGGTTTATCCTGCATGGCCGCTACACTTGCCTTGCGCGCAAACCCCGCTGTGGCAGCTGTATCATTGAAGACTTGTGTGAATTTAAAGAAAAAATATACCCTGAAGAATAAGCTTCGAATCAACTGAGTGGAGCAAATTGACGTTTCAGTGTTGTTTTCACATTGATTAGACTGGATTCAGACAAACAAAAAGCCGCAATAGCGGCTTTTTTGCTTAACTTGGAACTGGGTTAACTCAAACTTGTATTAGTCGTTAAAACATTGAAACAAAGAACGCACTGAAAAATATAGCAATTACAACTGTGGTGCCTAAAGCCATTTTAAGTTCGGTGTTCATCATTCACTCTCCTAGTTGGTATGGCTACATTATTATCAACCCAGTGATAAAAACCCATGTTTGTCTCTGTGTTTTGTGAGCGATAGCCAATTTATCGGCAATTTTCTCTTCTAAATCCTGAAAATCCCTCTTACAGACATTCATTTCCCTATCCTAAGCTTTAATCTGGGTCAAGCGCTGTAAAAACAATGGCTGACATTTATCGAGGTCCATCTACGGATTTTTGGTATACTCCACCCCGTAATCTATTTAGAGAGAGGACCTATGTCGCAACTATTACATACTATGATCCGCGTCGGTAACTTAGAACGCAGTATTGCTTTTTATACTGAAGTGCTCGGCATGAAACTACTTCGCACCTCTGAAAATCCAGAGTACAAATATTCTTTAGCTTTCGTGGGTTATGGTGAAGAATCCACAGGCCAAGCCGTAGTTGAACTGACCTATAACTGGGGCACTGACAAATACGATTTAGGCACAGGCTTTGGCCACTTAGCGATTGGTGATGAAGATATCTATGCCCGTTGCGCAGCGATTGCCGCAGCCGGTGGCAAAGTGACTCGTGCTCCAGGTCCTGTCGCAGGTGGTACCACTGAGATTGCGTTTGTTGAAGATCCAGACGGTTATAAAATTGAGTTCATTCAAATGAAATCAGCGACTCAAGGTTTAGGTTAAGTCCTGCTAACTGAACCCGAAAAATAGCTGAGCAAGACTATTTATTCAGCGACAAATGCCGGATCTTCATTCGGCATTTTTGTTTTTATACTTTAGATCTCACGTTAGGCACAAAGAAACATAAATCAAGCCAGTGATTTACTGCTCGCGCCATGCGTCTAAACCGACTTTATCGAAGCTTTATCTTGTGTCAGCTTACGCTCGGTTTTGTTCGCCACTTTACGGCTGAAATGACGTTTAAACCAAGGCGTGCGCCACAGCAGCAACACACTAAAACCTACGATATACAGACTCGGCTCGATGATTTCCGATTTTACCGACCAGTAAAAATGGATTGGCGCTAATATCGCGACTAAATACACCCCATTATGCAAGGTTTGCCAACGACGTCCCATCTTGCGCATCAAGGCTTTAAACGAAGTTATCGCCAAAGCGGTGACGATAAGATAAGCCACTGCGCCGACTAAAATGTACGGCCGTTTTACCACTTCACTAAACAGTAATTCCCAAGCAAATAACAGATCTAAACTAAAAAACGCCAAGATATGCAAGGTGGCATAGGCAAACACATATAACCCCACTAAACGGCGGGTCTGCATCAACAACCCTTGCTTGGTCAACTTGGCAATCGGTGAGATCAGTAAGGTCGCCGCTAGCGCATTTAATGCGCCTATGCCTGTGTAGTGAATAATGTGCTGCACGGGATCGCCACCCGCACGGCCAAGCACCACAGTGAGCACAAGGTAGACGATTGGCACTAAACCCAACAAATGAAATAACGCCTTTAGCCAAAACAAGTGCTTAGCGGTTAATCTCAACATAGGTTGTCCCCGCTTAATGGCGAATATCCAAACAACAAACCAATCATCAATAGTATTTCCTCAGATCCATGCCGTCATACAGTGAAGCCACAAACTCGCCGTAACCGTTGAACGGCTGGGTATCGATGCGGGTTGCTGAAAACAATCCCCCCTCGCCGATACGACGCTCTGTGGCTTGCGACCAGCGTGGATGATCCACCGCCGGATTAACGTTGGCATAAAATCCATACTCGTGTGAGGCAAGCTGATTCCAGCTGGTCGGCGGTTGTTTATCCATAACGCGAATTCGCACGATTGATTTAATGCTCTTAAAGCCGTATTTCCACGGCACCACTAAGCGAATGGGCGCGCCGTTCTGCGGTGGCAAGGTTTTACCGTACAAACCCACCGACATTAAGGTTAAATCGTTCATAGCTTCGGCTATCGTGAGGCCTTCAACATAGGGATAATGAATACCTCCCCCCATTAATCGGCTCTTCTGCCCCGGCATTTGCTCGGGATCAAAAGCGGTTTCGAAGGCGACATATTTGCCCTTGCTAGTTACACCCACTTTTTTCAATAATGCCGCCAGCGGGAACCCTACCCAAGGGATCACCATGGACCAAGCTTCAACGCAGCGCAGGCGATAGTTACGCTCCTCAAGCGGGAACATTTTAGTCAGATCATTAAAATCTAAAGTCATGGGCCGTTCAACTTCACCTTCGATACGCAGTTGCCAAGGATCGACTTTAAAACCTTGGGCATTATTGAAGGGATCTTGCTTGTCCGTACCAAATTCGTAGAAATTATTATGCTGCGTCACTTTATCAAACGGGGTTAACACATCGGCGTCACCGTACTGCTTATTGGATTGAAACGTCAGTGGCGTAGTGATAAATGAGGACTTAGGTTGATCGCCAAATAGATCGAATAATCCAGCCTGCACATAACCGGGCACGCTGGCACCGATAGCACCGAGTCCCATGGCTTTTACAATTTGCCGACGCGAGCGAAATACTGCTTCGGGCGTCACTTGGTTGTCTTGCATGTGCCACTGCGCTTTTTTAAGAATACCTGGGGTAAAACGGGAATGTTTAGCCAATTGACACCTCTACCATCCAATGATTAAAGCCACCGAGTCGCGATAAAAATCTTCTCTGGCGCTAGTCTGTATCGCTCACTCTTATATAGACAGGTAAAAGCCAGAAAAACTTTCCACCCGTGAATAAATTCACCTTAAACGTATAAGACTTGCTCATTCAAGCATTAAGCGCAGATATAGTTGATTAAAGGGCTTGAAGCCTGTTGGGGGGCATGCGAACCTAAGCGCCAAAGCTAAAGGAGTGCTATTGATCATGCCATTTTCTCAATCTTTTTCTGTCGCCGAAATCATCGGCCTTCTCGCCATTGCCTTCTTAGGCCTGTTGATCGGTGCTCTACTCAATCAAAGACTCACCCGCCAACGCTGGCAACTACACAAAGACCAACTTGAGCAAGAAATGCGTCAAGTAAATGAAGATGCAGAATTATCCTTAGCACAACAGCAAATTTTGGTCGATGACAAAGAAGCGCAATTACGTCAATACCAGCAACGCCTTGAGCTCAAAATTGAACAACTGGGCAAAGCCGAGGCCTTAGCCGAACGCGTTCCCACCTTAGAGCAGCAATTAAATGATAGCCAGCGCCGTCAGTTAGAGATCCAATTAGCCCTGTCGAAATCCAATGCCATGCAGCAAACCATTCAAGCCAAGGCCGATGCCCAGCAAGAATCGCTGCAGGATAAAATTGCCAGCTTAGAATCGGCCGAAGTGCGTTTACAAACCCAATTTGAAAACCTCGCAAACCGTATTTTTGAAGAACGTAGCGAAAACTTTAAGCACCAAAATGCCAGCCAACTCGAAGGCGTGCTTGGGCCATTAAAACAACAGCTAGAAGGATTCAGACAGCAAATTCGTGAATCCTACACCCACGAACAATCCGAACGCAGCGCCCTCAAACATCAGCTTGAGCACTTAAGGGAGCTCAATCTGAAGATGAGCCAAGATGCCATCAACCTGACCAAAGCACTCAAGGGTGATAACAAGCAGCAAGGTAACTGGGGTGAAGTGATCCTCGATCGCGTACTGCAAGAAAGCGGTCTACGTGAAGGCCATGAATACCATACTCAGCAAGATCTCAAGGATGATAGCGGTAAACGCTTTAAGCCGGATGTGATTGTGCATCTGCCAGAAAATAAAGATGTGGTCATCGATGCTAAGATGTCGTTGGTCAGTTATGAGCGCTACTTCAACAGTGAAGATCCGGCACTGCGCCAACAGGCCATTAACGAGCATGTCATTTCAATTCGCAGTCACATTAAAGGCTTAAGTCAAAAAGATTATCAACATCTTCACGGGCTTAAGAGTCTCGATTATGTGTTGATGTTTATTCCTATCGAACCGGCATTTTTACTGGCATTGGAGCATGATCCTAGCCTAGTCAATTTTGCCCTTGAGCAGAATATCATGCTCGTTAGTCCAACGAATTTGTTGGTGGCCCTGCGCACAATTAACAATATTTGGCGCTACGAATATCAAAATCAACACGCACAAACCATTGCAAAACAAGCGGGTCGAATTTACGACAAGTTATGTGGTTATATTGAAGATATGGAAAAACTCGGCCGCGCCTTAGATAATGCAGAAAAAACCTATCACAGCGCAATGAACAAGCTGTCATCGGGCAAAGGCAACCTAGTGCGTCAAGCTCATTTAATGCAGCAGCTCGGGGTCGATACCAGCAAACAACTGGATAAAATGCTGCTAGAAAAAGCACTCAATGAAGCCCAAGACGATAACGACACTCAGGATGACGACGCTGAACTTAATCTGTCGCATACCCGCGATCCTAAGGACACGGAACTCGAGCCTGTCGAGTGCAATGATAGATAACAAGAATTGAACACCCATTAATTACCTCAAATCGATACGGACATGTCGATTGATACCTTGATGCCCGGAGGCAAACGCTCCATGTGCAAAGCAGTTATAAATGTGGTTATATCCAGTGCAATATTGCTCGCAGGCGCATTGAATGCCCCTGCTGCACTTGCGTTAACATCAACGCAGAAAACCTTTCTTGAGGCCGAAAAAGCCCTGAAGAAGCAAGATTATGCAACCTATAAACCCCTACGGGCAAAACTAGGTAATTATCCGCTCGCGATTTATTTAGATCATGATATCGACATAGGTGCTCTTAATGCCTTACAGGGTTATGCAGCTAAAGCCTTGATTGAAAAATATGAAACCACACCCATGTACAATAGGTTACGGTCTAAATATTTAAACAATGCTGGTAGCCAAAAACGCTGGAATGATTATCTTGCGATCACCCCAGAAGCGCCTACCGACATCCGCCTGCAGTGTTATTACTATGAGGCGAAACTCGCCAAGGGCGATCTAAAAACGGCTTATGTGGCCGCACAATCACTTTGGGTATTTGGGGGTTCGCGACCAAAGGAATGTGATCCTCTTTTCAACACATGGACCAAAGCCGGTAAACGCACGCAAGATGTCGTATGGGCGCGAATGATGCTGAGTTTCGAGGCTGGCGAAACGAGTTTACTGAGTTTTTTATCCCAAAAAATCACCACCCATAGTAACGAAGCTAAGCGTTTAGTCGCCGTCTATAAAGATCCTAATAGCCTGCGCCATACCGAAAAGTTTAAAGATAAAAATCCCATTGTCGGTGACATAGTTGCCGCAGGATTAAAACGCCTTGCCCGTAAGGATCTCGACCAAGCTATTAATTTGTATGAACGGTATCAAAAGGCCCATCGTTTTACCCCAGAACAAGCGCAGCAACTCGATAAATACCTTGTTCGCCGCATTTTAATTGAACAAGATGATAACTATAAAAACTATGTCGACAATGTGCTCACTGAGCTGAAAAATGACGACTTATTTGAGCGCCGTTTAAGATGGGCTATCCGCGATCACGACATGCGCAGTATTGCCCGTTACTTGAACCTACTCCAACCAGAAACCTTGGCAAAGGAACGTTGGCAATACTGGCTTTATCGCACCAATGCCAAAGAAGCGCCTGAAAGCGCCATAAAAGCGCTCGCGACAATCAGTAATGAACGTAATTTTTACGGTTTTGCTGCTGCGCAGTTCTTAAATAAACCGGTATCACTCAATCAAAGCCCTGAGCCTGTTGTTGATGCCAATAGCCAAAAGTTAACCGATGATCTCGGCTTTGTCAGAGTGCAAGAGTTAATGGCGCTCGACCGTTATTTCGATGCTCGCTATGAATGGATGTCGCTACTAAAACGCAGTGACAATACGATGCGAGCACGCTATGGACGCTATGCCCATGAACAGGGCTGGTACGATTTTGGGGTTGAAGCCAGTATTCAAGGTAAGCTGTGGGATGATATTCCTCTACGCTTCCCTATGGCGCACCAAGCCGGTTTTGAGCACGCCAGCAAAAAGCATAGGGTTAACATCGATGAGATCCGTGCGATTAGCCGCCGCGAAAGTGCATTCTATCTTTATGCGACCTCGGGCGTAGGTGCCCGTGGTCTAATGCAAATTATGCCTGCCACGGCCAAAGCTACCGCCAAAAAACACGGGGCCAGATATAGCGATCCAAAGGATCTCTACAGCGCAGAGCTTAACCTCAATCTTGGTAGCGCTTACTATGCCCAGCTGTTGAAAGAGTTTAACCAAAACCGCATCCTCGCCACGGCGGCCTATAACGCAGGTCCCTCTCGCGTGCGTCGCTGGTTATCAAACTCTGATGGCAAACTCGATGCCATGGGCTTTATCGAGGCGATTCCCTTTACTGAAACCCGTGAATATGTTCAAGCCGTCCTCAGCTATCGATTGATTTATGAGGCGCAAAAGCAAAAAGCACAGCCATTATTCAGCGAAGCTGAGCTTAAGTTTGCTTACTAACTCGCGACATGAAAAGGAACTCGATACTTAGCAGCATCGAGTTCCTACTTTTCAGCATACCCTAGGGTAACGCTCATGCTTTAACCACCAAAAATTCTAAATGATATTCTCTAAATTCAAATAATTAGCAAAGCGAATAATTATTCAGCAATCACGCCGTTTTATCGAAAACTTGTTTGCACTGAAGGGCATTAAATGCGAATAATTAGCATTAAAGCATTAAGAATCCCATTACACCCATGATTAACCTTAGTTCGTTAACCCTTAGCTGCGAATACCAACCCTTTGTCAATCCTCATACTTTAGCCATCGACGGCTATGAAGCCTTAGCACGCTTTTACTTGCCTAATGGTGATACGGTTGCACCTAATATTGTGTTCGAGCAATTGCATGAATCCACAGAAATACTCGCTGCAGTTGAATATCAAGCCAAGGCATTTCAACTCATCCATGCGCCGAGTCAGCAGCGAATTTTTATCAATGTTGATCCCCACGCCGTCGATGGACCACATACCGCCAAGCTCATTCGTTTGCTGTCCCACTATGAACGAGTCACGGTCGAGATCATCGAAAACACCTGCATTAACGATGCTCAGCTGGCCAGTCAATTATTCACTCAATTTAAACAAGCTAAGATACATGTGGCGCTGGATGATATTGGTGCGCCCCACTCCATGCTCAGTGTCGATCTGATGATGAACGTGGATTATCTTAAGTTTGACCGCCATTGGTTAACGCACATAACACACCCCGAGGGAGCCCAATTATTAATTGCATTGGTCAACTTTGCCAAAAAGACCCACAAACAGTGCATTTTAGAAGGCATAGAAACTGAAGCTCACTTAGCCTTTGCGCGGGATATCGGTGTCGACTTTGTCCAAGGCTTTTTGTTTAAATCCTGGTTTATTCGCCCCACCAGCAGCCAAGCACTGTGCCTTACGTAAGATCAGGCTAAAACGGTTTACATTCGCGCCACCAGCCCACTCAAGACCAAACCTAATGCTGTCGAGTAATTGATTTAGCACTAGAAATGCCACTGGATATACGGGCTATGATCCGCCATAGTGATAACGCACATCAGCTTGCAAATACACCTTAAGCACACTTCCAAATGTATTAGGAGTCGCCCGTGGCACAATCTGGGATCAGCGAATTACTACAACAACTCGAACAAGTATTGCTGGGCAAGCCTAGGCAAATTCGTCTCGCTTTAGCCTGTATTCTCGCCCGTGGGCACCTGTTGATTGAAGACTTACCCGGCATGGGTAAAACCAGTATTTCCCATGGTATAGCCCAAAGCTTAGGTTTGAGCTATCAGCGGATCCAATTCACCAGTGACATGCTGCCTGCCGACATTCTCGGCGTATCGATTTTTGATAAGCATCAAGCACAATTTATCTTTCATCCTGGACCGATTTTTAAGCAGATGATTTTGGCCGATGAAATTAATCGCGCCAGCCCTAAGACACAAAGTGCTTTACTCGAAGCGATGGCCGAACAACAAATTTCCGTCGATGGCATCACCCACAGATTGCCCAATCCTTTCTTTGTGATCGCGACTCAAAATCCCACCGATCAATCCGGTACATTTTCACTACCAGAATCGCAGCTCGACAGGTTTATGATGCGTCTGTCTATTGGTTATCCAAGCCACGATGCTGAACTCGCTATGCTTAAGAGCAATCATAACCACTTAACCTTAGATCAACTGCCCCAATGCCTGACACCGATGGCCTTAATGCAACTGCAAGAGCAGTGCGACAAGGTCAGCGCTTCCGATGCCTTACTCAATTATATTCTGGCCTTAGTGAGTTTTTCCCGCAGCCAAAGTGACAGCGTGGGGTTATCACCGCGTGCCACCAAAGCGCTATTACAAGCGGCTAAGGCATGGGCCTTTTTAGAAGGCCGACATTATTTAGTCCCCGAAGATGTGCAAGCGGTATTTTGTTGTGTAGCGGAGCATAGACTCAGAACCAGTAGCCAATTACAGGGTGAAGCCCTATCTGAGCGAATTCTCGCCAGTGTTAACCCTATTATGTAGCAAGATACTGTAATGAGAAGATATCGCTAAAGTATGCAGTTAACCCATTAAACTAAGGAAATAACTCAGAAGTGAAACGACTGATACTCCCGACTTTCATTCCGATGTTAGTCCCGATTTGGCAACGTTGGTTAGCAAGACGCTTGCCACCGAGTCCCGAAATAACCTTAAGCCATCGCAGCATTTTTATTCTGCCGAGCGGTTTTGGGTTAGTTTGGCTTGGTCTGGTTTTACTCTTATACTTATTCGGCACTAACTATCAAAACAACTTAGTCATTGGCCTCAGCATCTTACTCCTAAGCCTCTTTAATACCTGCATTCTCTACAGTTACAAAAATCTGGCCGGCTTACATTTACGGGCCACGACGCCGCCCGAAGTCTATGCGGGCGAAACCTTAACCTTTCCCGTCCTCATCAGCACGCACCACAGTGGCCATAACATACAACTTAACTATCCGCATAATCGCACTTATACGGTGCAGAATCTTGGTACAGATGAACAACAAGCGCTCGTGCCCTTTGAGTATCATCAGCGGGGTCAAGTGTCACCGGGTCGGCTCAAAATTGAATCCTTCTATCCCTTAGGGCTTTGCCGCGCGTGGTCCCATGTGGATTTAGCCATTAGTCACTTAGTTTTTGCCCAGCCGATTGAAGCGCCGCTACAGCTTGAGGCTGATCATACTCAGTCGGAGCAAGATCCCCTGTTACTCGCGGGTAAACATGTATCGGGGATTGATGAGTTTAAAGGCCTTAAACCCCATGTGCTCGGCGAATCCCTCAAGCAAGTGGCATGGAAACAATGGGCACAGGGTCGCGGCATGCTGACTAAAGAATTCCAGCAGCCCCAAGGTGACCCCGTCTGGTTAAGGCTCAGACCCGATGCCAAACGCCTCGAAACCCAATTGAGTCAGTTAAGCTGGCAAGTCAATAAACTCACGCAACTTGAGCAGTATTTTGGCTTACATCTGCAAAACCCAATGGGAGACGATGTTCTGATCGCGCCCGCGATAGGCAATCACCATAGGATCGCCTGTCAAAAAGCCATTGCCTTATATCCACAATTAGCGCCTTCAACGGCGAAGCCCCCATATCAGTCATCAGTCGCTAATCAGCCACAAAAAACGAATCAAGCTCCCCGCAAGCAGCATCATATCCCTACTTCGAGGGAGCAAGTATGAAGTTAGCGGCCAATAGCACAACACCGCAAATCGGCGACAATATTAGCCGCCAGACACTTTTTTGGTTATTGATCACCAATATTGCGGTATTAAGCCCACTATTTGATAAAACCACGCCTTGGACTTTGGGCATTTGCGCTATCTGTTTACTGTGGCGTGTGGGGATTTATGTCGGCAAAGTGGCAAAACCACCGCGTTTTTTGGTCACCAGTCTTGCAATCGGCGCCGCAACCACACTGGCACTCGTCTCAAAGGAAATCGGCTTACTCAATGCGCTAGTGAATCTGCTGCTGTTAGGTTATGCCTTAAAATACATTGAAATGCGTAATCAAAGGGATGTACGCGTTGTCGTCCTCGCGGGCTATTTTATTATCGCGCTGACCTTTATCGACCATCAATCCCTGCTTAATACCGCGCATTTACTCGTGGTAACGCTGATCAATACCTGCGTACTCGTGACTTTGTATCAAGATAAGCAATCCTTAAAACACACGGCTTGGCAAGGTGGCAAATTTTTACTCCAGAGCCTTCCCCTCGCGCTGCTGTTATTTTTAGTGTTACCGCGTCTTGCACCGCTCTGGTTAGTGCCCAACATGAAAGAAGCCCAAACGGGCTTGTCCGATAGTCTGGCGATTGGTGATATAGGTAAGCTTACCCGTTCGACTGAACTTGCCTTTAGGGCGAGTTTTACCAATGCAACGCCCATTAATGCCGAGTTATATTGGCGCGCCCTCGTGATGGAGAACTATGATGGTGTCACTTGGCGCCAAGAAGCGGGGATTAAACAGTTGCAAAAAGATGCGCTGCTGTTTCCGCCCTCACGGCCCAGCCCAGCATTGATGGTCAATAATCCTGATCCCATGAGTGATCCCATGAGTAATAGTCCTGATCCGATAAACAGCGAAGATCAAGAGACCGCATTAAATAAGCAAGATAAGCATAGTATTCGTTATCAAGTGATTGCTGAGCCGAGCCACCAGCCGTGGTTATTTGGTCTCGATGTGGCCTATAGCCAAGATGATAACGTGGTCAATATGCCCGACTATCGGCTGTTGGCGCTGCGCAATATCGATCAGCGAATGAGTTATCAAGTAGAGTCTTGGCCTAAGGCTAAGATGGATCTCAGGCTATCTGCGCGGCAAAGGCAGATTAACCTCGAACTACCGAGCCAAAGTAATCCACGCACTTTAACGTTAGCTGAGCAGTTTAAGACTCAGTATCCCGCGCCTAAGCCACGACTATGGGCCATGATGGGCCACTTTAATAGTGAGCCTTTTTTCTACACTCTCACGCCGCCTCCCCTTGGGCCACAGCAAGTGGATGATTTTCTATTTGAAAATAAAGCCGGTTTTTGCGTGCACTATGCCGCTGCCTTCATTTTTATGGCGCGGGCCACAGGTTTACCTGCACGTATGGTCACAGGCTATCAGGGCGGTGAATTTAATCCGCGAGCGGGTTACTACAGTGTGTATCAATATATGGCCCACGCATGGGCAGAAGTCTGGCTTGAAGATGAAGGTTGGGTGCGTTTCGACCCCACTGCTATGGTGGCGCCCGATCGTATCGAACAAGGTTTCGACGCCCAGTTTGATCCCGAGCAAAGTTACCTGCAGGAAAGCCCTTTTAGTAGCTTACGATTTAAATCAATGCCTTGGCTCAATGAGTTAAGACAACGTTTTGCCAGCATAGATTATTACTGGAGTGTGTGGGTACTGGGTTTTAACCAAGAGAAGCAGAATCAAGTGCTCAGTGGCATTTTAGGCGATGTGACTCACACTAAAATCGCGGTCTTTATGGGGCTCTGTATCAGCCTTATCGTGCTCTATATCGCCTACAGTGCGGGCTTATTACATTTTAGAGTTCAAGGCGATCCTATTAGCACTCGTTATCAACAGCTCTGTAATCGTCTCGCACACCATGGCATTAAGCGTAAAGACAGTGATGGACCAAATCAATTTGCGCAGCAGATTATTGAGCAATACCAACACAGTGCACCAAAGCTTTGCACGCTGTTCCAAACCTTGACACAAAGTTATGTAGCGCTGAAGTACCAAGATTTACTGGCTAAAGACTATCAAGCGCATTTAACCGCATTTAAAGCGGCGGCGAAGCAACTCAACTGGTTATTGCTCCGAACCAAAGTGAAAGATAAGTTCAATCTAGCCTAGCATTCGTCAACTGAGCTGTAACTGACGATGCCTCATCGGAGCAAGCACCAATAAACACCTAAAATTGCGGGTTAATTCCACAGAAGCACCAATAGTGTTGAATCTTATAAATCAAACACATAGAATTGTTTTACTGTCACCATGCCGAGTTGCACATGCTAAAGTTAATCCAGTCCAATCAGATGGAAGTGCTCTGCGCCCATTTAGCCGCTTACCTGACCCAACCCCTTGCTTTTGCACGTCTACTGAGTAACGAGCATATTCTGGTACAGAGTCCCGGCATGTCGACTTGGCTACGCCTCGAAATCGCCAAACAGAATGGAATTGCTGCCGCACTAGAATTCCCGCTGCCATCGAGCTTTACCTGGCAGTTGTGCCATGACTTATTGCCCAATGTGCCTAAGGATAACGCCTTCACTAAGGCGGCAATGACGTGGAAGCTGATGCAACTCTTACCGCGCATGTTGCAAAATGACGCCTTTGGGCCGTTGAGACACTATCTAGGCCATGTTCAAGATAATAGCCTAGACAATATGCTAGACAGCACGTCCACCACAAATGCTGCCGACACGAGTGAACATCTCAACACCAGTAACCTGACGGCTGACGATATTAAGCTGTACCAACTCTGTGGGCGGATTGCCGATATCTTCGACCAATACTTAGTGTATCGCCCCGATTGGATTTTAGCGTGGGAGCAAAACGAGCATCCCGACTCACTCACCAAGCCGCTGAATGAAGACCAACGCTGGCAACCCATTTTATGGCGCGCGCTCATTGCCTTTAACCGTGATGAGCTTAATCAAAGCCATTACCACAGGGCCAACCTGCACAGTGACTTAATTGCCGCGCTGAATCATCCCGACACGTCACTCGCCAAATTGCCACAACGCCTATTTGTGTTTGGCATTTCCTCGATGGCGCCGCAAACCCTTGAAGTGCTTTACCATCTGGCAAGTCGTATCGATGTGATCGTGCTTGGCTTAAGCCCCTGTCAGCACTATTGGGGCGACATTGTTGATCCCCGTAATCGGGCCCGCATGGCGGTGCAATATGCGGGTAAACGCCAATTAGCCGAACTGTGGGAAGATAAACTCGAAGTGGGCAATCCGCTGCTTGCCAATAACGGCAAGATGGGCCGTGAATTACTCGATATGCTGCTTGAGCTCCCCGCCGAACACTGCGACTTTGGCGATGATGTGTATTGTGAGCCCTGTGACGATCCCAACTCGCCACACAGTAACGCCAGCATGCTCCACGGCGTGCAATACGATATTTTAGAGATGCAAACCTTAGACAGAGTGCTAGGGCCAGATGCCGAGCTGTACCAAAATGTCGAGAACAGACGCCTGCTTAAGCGCGACGATGAATCCATTCGAGTCAAGAGTTGTCACAGCCCACTGCGGGAAATCGAAACCCTGCACGATCACTTGCTTGAGTTACTCAGCAATGATGTCGACCTGACACCTAAAGACATAGTGGTGATGATGCCCGATGTCGCCGCCTACGCGCCCTACATCGATGCCGTCTTCTCGGCGAAGCAAGGCCTGCATTACATTCCCTACGCCATTGCCGATCGTGGCGCAGCGCAGGAATCACCGCTCATTAATAGCTTTTTAAATTTACTTGGGATTAATCAAAGTCGTTTTGGTCTGACCGACATTTTGAGCATACTCGAAGTGCCCGCCATTTTGCGCCGTTTCCAACTCGATGACGATGAATTGCAACTGATCCGCCGCTGGTTAGATGAAGCGGGCGTGCGCTGGGGCCGCGATGAACAAAGCCGCCTTAAACAAGGTGTGCCAGCGTTTGAGCAAAACTCCTGGTCCTTTGGTATTAAAAGGCTGATTTTAGGTTACGCCTTGAGTGACGATGCGCCGCTCTATCAAGACCATCTTGTCGTCACTGGCATCGAAGGCCAATCGGCGCAGGCGTTAGGTAAGCTACTCAATTTTATTGAAGTGCTCGATGAAACCGCGCAAATACTCGCCCAGCCACAAGTGGGCGCACTGCGTTTAGCGGAATTAACTGAGCTACTAAATGCCTTCTACGACACAGATGAAGACGAGCGCGAACAATTACAGGAAATCCGCGATGCCATTGCCGCCCTAGAGCAAGAGTTACTGTCAGCGGGCAGGCCCTTGAATACAAGAACGTTGGATACAAACCCGTTAGCGCCGCTAGCCCAAGAGAACATAAGCGGACTGAGCCTCAGTATTGAAGTGCTGCAACAGTGGTTTAATCAACGCTTAACCGAATCTCGGGTCGGCCAGCGTTATCTTGCGGGGAGCGTGAACTTTTGCACCTTGATGCCGATGCGCTCGATTCCTTTTAAGGTCGTGTGTTTACTCGGTATGAACGATGGGGTTTATCCTAGGGTTCAACATCCCGTTGGCTTTGATTTAATGGCGCATTTCGGTGCCCGTAAAGGCGATCGCTCCCGCCGCCTCGATGACAGATATTTGTTTTTAGAAGCCTTATTGTCGGCGCGGGAACAACTGTATATCAGCTATATTGGCCGCAGCGAACGGGATAACTCTGAACGTATCGCCTCTATGCTCGTCTCTGAGCTGATTGAATATTGTCAGCTGTGCTATCTACCTGAAACGCTATTGGCTCAATCGCAAAACGCTTCAAGCCCCATAGACCCAGAGGATGCCGAAAAAGCCCTCTATAACGCAATTGTCAGCCACCAGCCGCTGCAACCCTTTGATCCCAAGTTGTATCAAGCCACAGTAAAAAATGATGACAAAGATGGCTCAAACATAAGCCAACATAACTCAGGCATAGGCCAAAGTTACAGCCTGCAATGGTGTCCGCCCAATACGGACACTGCGGGCACACATGCGGGCCGCTTTATCGGCGCACAAACTCGCATCATGCTCGACGCGGATGAACAAGACTCAGTGCCAGATACAGAGGCACAGCCCGCTTCTGAGCACGAACAACAGCAAAGCAAACAAGTGGATGTGTCAGCCCTGATCCGTTTCTTTCGAAATCCAGCGCAGTACTTCTTCAACCGTACGTTAAAAGTAGATCTCAGCCTTAATATTCAGGCCGATGATAATGACGAGCCCTTTAGCTTGAATGCCCTAGAGCGCTATATGTTACAGGCCAAGTTACTCGATGATGCCATAGGCCAAGGCCTAACTGAGCCCGATATCGAGCTGATTAAACGCCTCAAAGCCAGTGGCACTTTGCCCATGCAGCCCTTCGATGATTTGCTACTGCGCCAATATCAGCATGATATTAAACCTTTGATTGGCAGAACCTTGTTCCTCAAGGGAGAACAAGCCAGCAGTCACGCCGATATTAAACTCCTGTTTGACTTGCCCATCACGGCGGGTAAATCCCAACAAGTGTTACTGCAAGGTCGTATCGATGACATCAGCCCTAAGGGGTTAGTGAATTACCGTCCTGGTAGCGCACACGGTCGCGATGTGCTGAGGTTGTACCTTCGCCACCTGTGTTTAATGGCAATGGGCCACACACATGCAAGCTATCTACTCGACATGGGGCATTTCCACGCCTTAGCGCCAATCACTGCTGAGCGCGCCCATGCGTTACTGGCCGATTTGTTAGTGTTGTTTTATCAAGGCCAGCAACACCCACTGTGTTTTATGCCGCGCACATCACTGGCCTACGTCAGCTGCGAGGGTGAGCACGATGAGCGTTTGCAGCAAGCGTTACCCGAATGGTTAGATGAGCAGAGTCAATTGGGTGAAGCTGCTTTTGGAGAAGGAAATGAGCCCCATTACCAGCGATTATTCAGTTTCCCGCAGGAGTTCTCTGAGGATAGCTTTGGCGCATTAGCCGAGCGTATCTATCGCCCTATGGTGAGTTTATATCTCAAAGACACGCTGGCTCAGCTTGAGGAATTTGCGCTCAACGATGGTATGAGCCAAGGCCCTGCTAATGAACACGCGACTGACACACAAGCTCTCGCACCACATTTGAACCGCGATAGCGCACAGGGAGAGCAAGCATGAGTGAACAGATGCCGTTGAACACACAAGCCTTACATTCAGCACCACAAGCGCTTGATCCTCTCACTCTGCCCTTTGGCGGTAGTCGTCTTATTGAGGCCAGCGCTGGCACAGGTAAAACCTACACGATTTCAGGTCTTTATTTACGCTTATTGCTTGGTGATGGCATTCCTGCGCCGCTGACCTGCGAGCAAATTCTCGTGGTCACTTTCACCAATGCGGCCACCGAAGAATTACGGGATCGTATTCGCCGCCGTATTCAAGTCGCCTTTAAGTGCTTCTTGGGTTTAACGATTGCCGATCCCTTTGTGCAGGCGTTGTATGACAACACCCCAGAGAGTGAACGCGCCATTGCCCTGAGGCGATTCGATCTCGCCCTAAAGTCCCTCGACGAAGCGGCGATTTTTACCATCCACGGTTTCTGTCAGCGAATTTTATCGGATCTCGCCTTTGAGTCCTCCTTGCTGTTCGAATCGGACTTTACCTTGGACGACAGCGAGTTTTTACACCATGCCGTGCGGGATTTTTGGCGTGAGGCCTGTTATCCGCTGCCCGATTACTTAGCGCAAATCATTGCTAAGGAATTTGGCGAGCCCGATGGTTTGGTCAAACAATTGCGACCGCTCCTTGGCGCCAGTCAAGCAAAACCCCTAAAACCCGCGCTTAAGTTTGATGCCTTAGCCCTGTCACTGCGCCAAAGTTTAGAGCGCTTTAAATTAGCTTGGCCGCGGGGGCGCGATGGCTTATTGGCATTGCTACACGGTTTGCCACTGAATGGCACCCGCTTTGGCAAAGCAACGGATAAGTACCCCAAGCTCGCCGCCATGTTCGATGCACTGGATAACTGGCTCGCCTTCGGTCATGGGTTGCCGCCACTGAAAGAGTTAGAAGCCTTGTCCTTGTCTGAGTTAAAGCTCAACAAGGGCGGCGTGATCCCAAGCGTGAGCGAAGCGCCGCTGATGGATCATATGGAGCAGCTCGCTACATTGATTGCCGCCATTAAACCGGCGTTTTTACATAGTGCGAAACTTGGCATAAGCGAGCGATTTGCCCAGCAAAAGCAGCAAAAAAACGTACTGACTCCCGATGACTTGCTCACAACGTTAGCAAGCGCGCTACATGCCAATAATGAAACCTTGCCCAAAGCTGTAGCAACACGTTTCCCCGTCGCGCTTATCGATGAATTCCAAGATACCGATCCGCTGCAATTTGCGATCTTCTCTGGCATCTACCAAGGCCGCTACTCGTTTGAGCAGCAAGGTGTAGATACTACAGAGAACAAGCTCAGCCTGTTGATGATTGGCGATCCTAAACAGGCCATTTATGCCTTTCGCGGCGCCGATATCCATACCTATATTGAGGCCCGTAATCATACGCAGGCCCACTATCATCTAGATACCAACTACCGCTCAAGTGCAAACATGGTCGCTGGGGTTAACCATCTGTTTAGCCAGCATCACGATCCGTTTATCAGTCAGTCGATCCCCTTTGATAGCGTGAAAACGCCCAGCAGTGCCAAGGGGAAAACCCTCACTGAAAAAACAGCTAATCCTGCTGCCTTAAGACTAAGACTCTTAAGCGAAAGCGCAGAAAACGGCCTCAACAAAACCACCGCCAGACACTTGCTCGCCGAAGATGCAGCAGCGGAGATCACCCGTTTACTGACAGATGCGGCCAATGGCGAGTGCCACAGCCCGAAAGGAGCTTTGATCGCTAAAGACATCGCTATCTTAGTGCGGGATCGCAACGAAGCGGCGGTGATGAAAACCGCATTGAGTAAACGCCACATAGGCGCGGTGTTTTTAAGTCGTGACAGTGTGTTCGATACCCTTGAAGCGCGGGAAATGGCGTTAATTTTGCGATCGCTGGCGAATCCTAAGGATGAACGGGCACTGCGCAGCGCCCTAGCCACGGCATTATTGGGCTATAACGCAGAGCAAATTCATGCCTTTAACCAAGATGAAGAGCACAGACAGCTGTTATTAGAGCAGTTTTTTAACTTGCACCAAGTGTGGCAAAAACGCGGCATCATGCCCGCGCTATTAAGCCTAGCCAATAGCACTAAGCTAATTGACCGTTTACTGCAAACCGCCAGTGCGCAAACCAATGCACAAGAGCAAGATGCCACCAACGGCGAGCGCCGCCTGACAGATTTTCGCCACCTTGCCGAGCTATTACAGCAAAAGGCCACCGAGCTTGATGGTATTAGCGCCCTACTCAATTGGTATGAACAGCAACTGATTGATAACACGGGAACCGATGAACAGCAGCTGCGCCTTGAAAGCGAGCAGAATCTGGTGCAGATCGTTACTATCCATAAGAGTAAGGGCCTTGAGTACCCCGTGTGTTTTGTGCCCTTTGTCAGCCTAGCCCGCGATAATCGCCGCCGCCCGACGCCTATGCTGTACCACAGAACCAACGATGCAGGTGAGCAAGAACTCGTGTGGGATATCGAAGGCACGGATGAGGGTTGGGAGCGCGCAAAACAAGAAACCTTGGCCGAAGACTTGCGCCTGTTATATGTGGCGCTCACTCGGCCTGTGTATTTGTGTTATTTGTATATCGCCAACCATAGTCGTCAGCTTAAAAATGGCCTTAAAAGTCAGCTGCATGAAACCGCCATCGGCTATCTGCTCGGCATAGGCGACTCAGAATGTGACTTTGCCCGTATCTGCAATGCAGCGCAGCAGCTCGCACAAGATGTGGAAGCCATAAGTATTGATAAGGTGCCCGATGACATAGACGAGCGGCCATTGCCCTCAAGCCAAGACGTAGCACAAATACTGAGCGCGAAAACCTTACCCCGCCAATACTGCACGCCGTGGCGAGTCGGCAGTTATTCAGGCCTAGTTAAAAATACCAGCCATGGCAAAGCCGCTCCGGGCGCCGATGATGAAGCATTAGGCACGCTTGAATATATGGCTGCGCAAACACTCTCTATTCCTGAGGAGGCAAGCCATGAACTGCAGGATGGCATGCTCAATCGCTTTAACTTTGAGCGCGGCGCCAATGCCGGTAGCTTTATGCATTTAGTGTTAGAAGAGATTGATTTTACGCAGGCAGAAATCGACTTACCGCTGCAATTGCCTAAAGCTATGCTGAAATACGGTATCGCGCCCGAATGGCAAACAGTATTACATACTTGGTATTTGGATGTGCTGCATGCGCCGCTCTGCGCTATACAGCACGCCTTAGAGTCACAGGTCACGGGTCATGTAAGCGCCGTCAAACCTGCTCATGCAGATCTGTGTTTAGCCAAGTTATCGCCGCAGAATACCTTAGTCGAAATGGAGTTTTATTTACCCTTAAGCGAGCTTAAAGATACTGAACTCAATGCGCTACTGCAGCAATTTGGCTATCAGTCGACACTGAAGTTTGATGATCTCAAGGGCATGCTCAAAGGCTTTATAGATTTAACCTTTGAATACCAAGGAAAATATTATATCGCCGACTATAAGTCGAATCATTTAGGCGACAACATCAATGCCTATCATCAGAGCGCACTGCAAAGTGCCATAACCGATCATAGGTACGATTTGCAGTACATCCTCTACTCATTGGCGCTACACAGATATTTGAGTTTACGCCTGCCAAGTTATGACTACGACAGCCATATCGGCGGTTGTTATTACTTGTTCTTACGGGGAATGTCGGCTCAGTATCCCGGCTACGGTATTTACTACGACAAGCCGCCGAAGGCACTTATTCTCGCGCTAGATTCACTTTTTAATGACAATTTATTTCACAGCAGATTGGCTCGTGCAATAGATACAGGAGTCACGGCATGATGCGCTCAACCCAAGGGCTAAATGCACATTCACTCACAGCGGCGAAATGGATAGACCATGGCGCAATTCAGCTTGCAGCGCCGCTACCAGAGCTGTTAAAACAGTGGGAGCAAGAACGACTGCTCACGCCACTCGATCGGCATTTCGCACTCGAAATAAGTCTCTTACATCCAAGCGACAGCCAACAACCCTTGTTTATTTTGCTATGTGCGCTGTTGAGCCAGCAATTATCTTCACAGCACAGTTGCCTAGTGCTAGCCCATATCGTGCCGCTTAATCCCATGGCCGAGCAAAATAGCCATTGTAAAATCACCTTAAGCCTAGAAGCGCTCACAGAGACTTTGCAAACCTTTGATGCCGTCGGCCAAGCAGGAAGCAACAAACCACTTATTTTTGATAATGGCAGACTCTATCTACAACGTTATCATCAATTTGAAACCTCAGTGGCCGCCTCATTAATCCGCTTGTCCGGAAGCGTATCTAGGCAATTATCTGAAGAAGCAAACAACCAAGAGCAACCGCAAATCGCTAAGTTGAGGTCACTGCTAGATCAACTGTTCCCTGCCAATGTGCTCGCGCCCCATGCACTCACTACCAATGTACTCACTAAAAGTGAAGACACAGCACCCATTGATTGGCAAAAGGTCGCCACCGCCACAGCGCTGGGTAAAAAACTGTCGGTGATCACTGGCGGCCCAGGTACGGGCAAAACCACCACTGTAACTAAACTTTTGTTATTGCTACAAATGGAATCACAGCAGGAAATCCGTTTAGTCGCGCCAACGGGAAAAGCGGCGGCTCGCTTAAGCGAATCAATCAAAGCCTCAAAAGCGCGTCTGGCGAAGGAACTCAGCGCCCATGCTAATGTTATTGATGAAGCTCTCAATAGAAATAGCCAAGACTTTTTAACTGCTCTGGGCCGCATTCCAGAGGAGGCATCAACCTTACACAGACTTCTTGGGGTGATCCCCAATTCGCCGCACTTTCGCCACCATCAAGGTAATCCGCTTAGGCTCGACTTATTGATTGTCGACGAAGCCTCTATGGTCGATTTGCCCATGATGTATAAGCTGCTGAGCGCACTGCCTGAGCACGCCAGTTTGATTTTACTCGGCGATCAAGACCAACTCGCCTCGGTTGAGGCGGGCGCTGTGCTCGCCGATATTTGTGCGGGCCTTAAAATACCAGTTGTTCCCAATAACCTTGCGCAAAATAACATAGCGTCAAACAGCCCTGCTCTGTGGCAAATGCGCTATTCCAAGGAACAAGCCCAGCGTCTGAGTGCTTTAACAGGTTTTGAGTTAACGCCCTATATCAGCGACGCCCCTAAACTTGGCGATAGCTTATGTATGCTAATGCACAGCCACAGATTTAAAGGCGATGCGGGGATTGGACTGCTCGCCAGTGCCGTCAATCGCGCAGATCTTCAAGGCATTTTGCAGGTATGGCAACAGGGACCTGCAGAATTGAGCTGGTTAGAACACAGTATGGTTGTAAGCCAAACCCAAGCCAAAGTGAGCGAGCCTGCTAATAATATGGGACTCAGTTCACTTCTGGAGCAAGCCTGCCAGCAATATGGCGCTTATCTCGGTGCCTTGAATAGCCATGCAAGTAACAATGATGCAAGTAATAGTGATGTAGGCACACGTCCAAGCACAGCTGACATCATTGAACGCTTTAACCAATACCGTATTCTATGTGCTATGCGCTCGGGCGATTATGGGGTTGAAGGCATCAATCAGTATGTGACTCAAGCACTGGCAAATGCCAAGCTGATTAAACCACTACAGGAGTTTTATCTGGGTCGGCCGATTATCATCCAAAGCAATGACTACAACTTAGGCCTGTTTAACGGTGATATCGGATTGATTTTGCAGGATGAAGATAAACCCGAACGTTTAATGGCGCACTTTATCAAGGCCGATGGCAGCCTGTTAAAAGTCTTGCCAGCCCGTTTGCCAAGCCATGAAACCTGTTACGCCATGACAGTACACAAGAGCCAAGGCAGCGAATTTAGCCGTGTGGCCTTAGTATTGCCGCCGAGCCCCAGCCTAGCCCAGTGGCAACTGCTGACCAAAGAGTTGGTCTACACCGCCATCACCCGCGCTAAAGTCCACTTTACCTGCTTAGGCACCCAGCACGTATTCGAGCGGGCCAGTAGCCAAGCAACCCAACGCGCATCGGGTCTTGCCGACCGCCTTTGGGGGTGAATGAAGCTTTGTGGTCAATGGGGAACACTTTAGGAACTACATTTTAAGATATGACTTTTAGATTTACTCTAACCATGAAACTAAGGATTTAAACATTGATTAAAAAGGACATTATTACACTTAAGGATCTAGAAGCCGTTATTTCCTTGTTTGACGCCATAGCACCAGATGCCGCTTTACCTAAACGTTATTATGAAAAAACCCGCTATATCCAGTGGTCAGTATTTCAAGACATGCAGGTATATGCACTCGACTTTGAGCCCTATTTAACGATTAGCCAGCGTTGTAATATGACGTATTTTGGCATACATCAAAGTACGCGACGTTTATACCTAGCACACTGTAATGATGCTGGCCACGCACCGCGCTGGGAAGCGAGACCAGTGACCTTAGCGCAACTGATGGATGTCGAGTTAATGGTGAATTTACATAAAAACCATGCCTATAACTTAGGGCTAAACATCTGTTTTGATCTGAACTATTTACTCTGATCTTTTGTATTAATGTACAAATTCGGATGACTGAATATCGGTGGTGGGCCAAGCAATATCAATTGCTAAAATCAATCAATTTGAAATTATCAATGTCACCCGCAACGTTTTTCCGGTACCCGAAGGCACAAGGACAACGGATCTGATTATGCTCGCTCGAGCCAAGAATTAGCCGTTTGGTTCGCTCAACACTAAGCTGTAGCGAAAAGATGTTTTGGTAAACCCTATACTTTCATAGTATTGCTGTGTGGCAATGCGCTGCATCGATGTAGTGAGTTCGAGTAACTGGCAATTCTCTTGCTTTCCCCTTTCTTTCGCAAAGGCGATCAACTGAGAGCCAACGCCCTGACCCCGCATGTCGGCATCCACCACAATTGCGGTTATACGACAGATACGACTCAAGGCGGGGAAATAATCAAAGAACATTAAGGCCATCACAGCGACAACTTGTAGGTCACCCTGCGCATTATGTTGCTCATACACTAGTAATTCATCACTGCGGCGCAAAGAGTCATGCTGATATTGGCTTAACGTCTGGGCTAAAGCGGCATGGGGCAAAGAATAACCGAGTTGCTCAAGTAATACCTGCACACTATCTGTATCCTGTAAGCGGGCTAACCGAATGTTTTTATTCACCATGAGATACCATGCTGTAATCTGCCTAAAGTCAATGTCACTCGTACTGGGTTGCACAGTTTAGATGACGGTGACGAAGCAATAGTCCAACGACATTGCCATCTCACGCCACAAAAATCAAAATAAACCCGACAAAGGCACAACCCCATATTTGCAATGCGATGTAATGCGTTAAAATTCACCACTTAATAGCCATCAGTCAGCAAAACCTTGCACTCATAGGGGCAAGAAAACTAAGATGACAGCGGCTGTACTATAGGATGATATTCGTATTGCCACAGGCCGATGTCATCCGATTTTGCTCACTTTGAGGAATCACTCACAATGTCTAAGATCAACCTGCTTTTGCTGTGCGGCGGCGGAAGTGCCGAACACGATATTTCACTCATGTCGGCCAATTATTTTGAAACCTCACTGGCAAAATCCGAGCAGTTTTGTGTATTGCGTGTCGAACTGGATAAATTTGGTCAATACCGCACCGCTGCGGGTGATGATTGTGAACTGACCAATAGCCGCGAAATTCGCTTCCGCGATGAGAGCAAAGCCCCATGGCCGGTCGATTACGTCATTCCCTGCATTCATGGCTATCCCGGCGAAACAGGTGACATTCAATCCTATTTTAACCTGATCCAACTGCCCTATTTCGGCTGTGAATCCGAAGCGAGCAGTAACTGCTTTAATAAGATCACCGCTAAAATGTGGTTCTCGGCCTTAGGTATTCCGAATACTCCGTATATTTTCCTAAACCAATTCGACGATGCAGCAATAGAGCAAACCCAAGCCGCATTAGCACTATGGGGATCCATCTTCGTCAAAGCGGCCTCACAGGGTTCCTCAGTTGGTTGTTATAAAGTCGATGACAGCGATAAAGTCGCTGGCGTGCTTAAAGATGCTTTCGGCTATGCGCCCTATGTTATCGTTGAAAAAACCATTAAAGCCCGTGAGCTAGAAGTCGCAGTATACGAGTACAACGGTGAAGTGGTGGCGACAGTACCAGGTGAAATCATCTGTGATACCAACACCTTCTACACCTTCGATGAGAAATACGCCAAAAATAGTAAAGCACGCACCGATGTGGTGGCACAGAATGTGTCAGCTGAGATCAGTGAACAAATCCGCGCCTATGCAATCAAGGCATTTAAAGGTATGAAATTGCGTCACCTGTCGCGCATCGACTTTTTCTTAACCGCGGACAATGAAATTTTACTAAATGAAATCAATACCTTCCCAGGTTCTACGCCGATTTCTATGTTCCCCAAAATGCTGCAAAATCACGGTCATGACTTTACTGAATACTTGAGTCTAGTGATTAACAGCCAGATAACCGCTAAATCTTAGCGCTCGCCACCTGACTCAATGTGAACGCAGAGACTCAGTGCAACACCTGTTTTCAGTAATAAAAAGAGCGCCTCGGCGCTCTTTTTATTTATTGTCATCCCAAAACCACCGCCTCTGGCGGTGGTGATTGTTCCTTGAGGCTATAGCCTGAATTACGCCCATGCTAAAAGAGACTTCTTATTCACCACAAGTAAGAGGAAACGAAAAGCATGGGCGATTATAGAAGTTCATCACATGTTTATTGGCGTTGCAAATATCATATTGTTTGGACTCCGAAGTACCGTTTTAAAATATTAAAAGGAAACCTTGGTAAGGAGTTATACAGGTCAATTTATATCCTTTGCAATATGAAGGGTTGTGAGGTTTTAGAATTAAACGTTCAGATAGACCACGTTCACTTGGTAGTCATAATCCCGCTGAAGCTGTCAGTATCAACGCTGATGGGAGTATTGAAAGGAAGAAGTGCGATAAGGCTATTCAATAAATTCCCTCATGTACGTAAAAAGCTATGGGGCAATAGCTTTTGGGCCAGAGGTTATTTTGTAGATACAGTAGGTGTTAATGAAGAAATCATTAGACGATATGTGCGCCATCAAGATAAACAAGATCAGGAAGATGAGGCTCAATTGTCGTTGCAGATGATGTAGGTTCTTGGAATAGCCCCTTCCAGGGGCAAGTCAAAGCCGCCTTCTAAGAAGGCGGATTCTTTACTATGTTTCAATGTGTTATATCTAAAACTTGAATTATTACCTTACATCTAAACCCAATATTAAAATCAGACTGTCACTGATTAAGCCGCCCTCACATCTAGGTCAAACATCAAGGTCAAACATCAAGGTCAAACGTCAAGGTCAAACGTCAAAACCCTTATGCAGCTCAGCTTGCTTTGCCAACAGGGCAAAGAATGCAGCTTTGGGCATAGGCTTATAAAATAAATAGCCTTGAATTTCTTGAATATGATTCGCCATTACAAATTTAAGCTGGGACTCAGTTTCTACCCCTTCTGCCGTCACAGTTAAATCTAACGCATGGCTTAAACGCACTATGGCCTCCACCAACGCTTCGTGACGTTTGCCTTCATCTAATCTGTCGATAAAGCTCTTATCGATTTTAATTTGATCGATAGGGAAATTAGCTAAATAAGATAGAGATGAGTAACCCGTCCCAAAATCATCTAAGGAAATTTTAATCCCTTTAACTCGCAAACTATTAAGTACATCAATAAGATACGTATGTTGCTTCATCAATAAAGATTCAGTGATCTCAAGGGTTAATCTGTCATAGGGGAAATCTGTCACCTCAAGTTGCTCAGTAATCGCAGCAAAGGACTCCACAAAGGCATCTTGTAGTTCATGGGACCAAAACTCAAAGGTCGAGACATTCACGGATAAATTAATGGGCCAATTTCGCTCCTGCATCTCTAAAATAGTCTGCATAGCACCAAGGCGAACATCTCGACCAATATCAACGATTAAACCACTGTTTTCAGCGATGGGAATAAATTCATCGGGTGGAATAAACGTTCCCTCATGCTGCCAGCGCAGCAGCACTTCAGCACGGACAATCAGGCCAGTGGTCGCATTGACTATAGGTTGGTAATAAAGCTCGAAGGTATGCTGATCTAATGCCTGCTTAAGCTGATTATGAAGGCTAGCAACACGCTCGGCATTTAGCTGCATTTGTTCAGTAAAAAAATGATATCGATTACGACCATTTGCCTTAGAAATATACATGGCCTGATCGGCACAATTTAACAACTGTTCAAGATCGAGGGCATCTTCAGGAAAACGTGCAATCCCTATACTTACCGAGCTATAAACACCTTTTCCATCGGCTAGCACATAATGTTTTGCCACATTTTTGTTAATTGTATCTGCAATTTGTGCCAATTCTTTCTGGTTAACAACCCCAGGTAATAGCAAGGCAAACTCATCCCCTCCTAAGCGTGCAAACACCATAGTGTCATCGACACACTCGCTGATCTGTTTAACCACTTGCACTAACAGTGCATCACCTTTGTCATGGCCATGGGTGTCGTTAACTTGCTTAAAGTTATCTAAATCCATCAACATAAAACTAAAGCCGGGAGTCAAACTGTCGGAAGTAATTAACGCTTGGATCTGCTTGAATAACGCATTGCGGTTAGCAAGTCCGGTAAGAGAGTCATTATTGGCCTGATACTTAATCAGCTGCGCCGCTTTCTTACGTTCACTAATATCTGAAAATAGCCATGCAAAACAGGGTTGCTGACCATTGGACTCTCGGAAGGTCGTGACGATAAGGTCAAGATAAAACTCCTCACCATTTCCCCTAAGACCCACCAACTCACCCTGCCACATTCTGTCCTGAGCTAAATGCTCAAATAACCCCACTAATTCATTAGATTGGGATGATGCTAAAAAAATCTTAGGATGAAAGCTAGCAATATCAGTATCTTGATGGATAACTATATGTCTGAAAGCAGGATTAGCATAGAGAACTGCATCGTCAGAATTGGAAATAACCAGAGCAAGGGGTAACCGGTCAAAAATTTTCACAGCTAAATGCTGAAATTCCATTGCACGACTGCGTTCAATGGCTAAACTCGCCAGTCTTGCCGCCTCTGAAATGAGTTCTAAATCCTGTTCTGTTGGGGACTTTATCGTATCATAATACATGGCAAATGTGCCTAGCACTTTACCATGAGTATCTTTGATAGGTTCTGACCAGCAAGATTTAAGACCTGCACGTAATGGTAGTTCTTTATAATTAACCCAGTAAGGATGTTGAGCGATATCTTCAACGATAACACGCTGCGCATAATAGGCTGCCGTGCCACAAGAACCCACGTTGGGGCCAATTTCGACACCATTAATGGCTTGATTGTAACTGTCGGGTAAATTGGGTGCGGCACCTAATAACAGACGTTTACCGTCAGCACTGAGCAGTAACACAGACCCTCTGGTTCCTACTTTTTGAGCTTCGATTTTTAAGACTAAGGCGTGCAATATTTCATGTAGCGGTGCGCCATTAAGCAGCATAGAAAGAATACTGCTATAACAAGCTATGCTGACATTGTGGGCGAGTTTAACGTCTGCATGATCGAGCAGATCTGGAAGGTTAACGCCGTACGCCATAATTTCCTTAAGAGCAAAGTTGCAATATAAATACTGATTAACAATGTTAAATATTTATAACTTATAAGAAATTCTAGGCACTAATGTTAATTAAGTAAACCCTTTACCTGCGCGGTAAAAGGTTTACTTTAGTCTAAAAAGCAATGCTTTATTCTTGAATACGTTCAAGTTTGGCAAGGTAAAAGCCATCAAAGCCGCTATCGGCTGGGCTGATACTTTCATCCTCAATCAGGCGAAAGTTGGGGTTCTCGGCTAAAAACGCATCCACTTGACCGCGGTTCTCGCAAGGGAAGATAGAACAAGTCGCATAGACGACTATGCCACCGACTTTGACCATGCGGCTATAACTGCTCAAAATGTGTTTTTGCAGTTCCATTAACACGGGTAAACGCTCTACGGTATCACGCCATTTTGCATCGGGATTACGCTTTAATACCCCCAAACCAGAGCAAGGCACATCAAGCAATACCCTATCGGCACTGAGCTTTAAGCGTTTAATGGTTTTACTGCTGGCGATAACACGGGTTTCGACATTGTGTGCCCCATTACGACGCGCTCGTTCCTTAAGTTTGTCGAGTTTCCATTGCTCCACATCCATGGCCAACAAGCGTCCTTTGCCCTGCATTTGCGCGGCTATGTGTAAGGTTTTACCGCCCGCGCCTGCGCAAGCATCAATCACTTTCATGCCTGGCTTGGCATCAAGCGCCGCAGCTACGCGCTGAGAGCCCGCATCCTGCTGCTCGAATAAGCCATCTTTAAAGCTTTGTGTACGGAACAAGGCAGAATCGGAGGTCACTTCAAGGGCGGAATCAACCCCATCAACACAGAGCGTGCTCACAAACTCGGCAGCAAGCTTAGCAGCCAGTTCATCACGAGTCACCTTAAGGCTATTCGCGCGTAAAAAACGTTTCGGCGCTGTACTTAACGCGGCGCGCTCTTTTTCCCAAGACTCACCTAGTTGCTCACGGCCCATAACATCGAGCCACTCGGGGCAACCGTCCCACAACACAGGCTTAGTTTTCGCTTGCTCTATACGCTCAGCTAAACGCACCTCATCAACTTGCAGCGAATATTGCATTTTAGGCAGTTCAAGCCCGTGGAATAAATGCCAGGCATTAAGCAATTTAGAGCCAAAACGCTCCATCTCATCTGGACTAATTTCCGCCAGATAACAATATAAATTTAAACGACGTAGGATATCACCCGTCGTCAATGCGATACGCGCCTGCTCGGCGGGTACCAATTGCAACCCAGAAAAATGCTGAGAATAAGCCCGATCTAAGGGTTTTCCTTGGCTCAGCACCATAGTTAAGATACTGATCACTAATTCGTTCGAGCTGGCAGAAAGCGGAGAATTCAACATTTAAAAGGTCACCATGAATGATAAAACCGGAGGATCATAGGAGGTCAGGCCCTAATACGCAAGCGCACTGGCGCCGAGTTAAGGTTAAAGCCATAAAAAAAGCGATCCTAAGATCGCTTTTTTGCCACAGTCAGTTTAATCCATTACATTTTTGAGCCTTTAGCCCCGTAGAACAGGATAAAACCATAACAAATCACGGGCAGAATAAAGGCAAGCTGAACGCCAAGATTATCCGCTAACATACCCTGGAATAAAGGCAAAATCGCGCCGCCCACAATCGCCAAACACAGAATGCCACTGCCCTGTGAAGTGTGTGGACCTAAATCACGAAGCGCTAAGCTGAAGATCGTTGGGAACATAATCGAGTTAAATAACCCCACCCCAAGGATTGCCCACATGGCAATGCTACCACTGGTTGTCATCGCTGCAACCACAAGTAGCGCCGCCATAAAAGCATTAAATGCAAGCACTGAGCCTGCTGGTACTTTTTGCATCACCACAGAGCCAATGAAACGTCCCACCATAGCGCCGCCCCAATAATAGGCGATGTAATGGGCGGCTTCGGCTTCTGGCATACCCGCTATATGGCTTTCACCTAAGAAGCTGACTAAAAAGCTACCGATAGACACTTCTGCGCCGACATACACGAAAATACCCACAGCACCGAGCACTAAGTGCTTGCTTTGCAAGGCACTGGTTTTACCAAGATGGGTTTGAACTTCACCTTGAACACTTTCATCATGCTCACGGATCACAGGTAAATCTAACTTCGCAAAAATCAGCGCTAGAATAGCCAAGGCGCCAGAAAGTAACAGGTATGGCAGTTTAACCACTTCCGCTTCAGCGCTCGCTTGGGCTAAATCGCCAGATACTGAACTGGCAACAGAAAGAATTAACATAGCACCAAAAAACGGCGCGACCGTTGTGCCTAAGGCGTTGAACGCTTGCGTTAAATTCAAACGACTCGACGCAGTTTCGCGACTGCCTAAGGCATTGACATAAGGATTGGCTGCCACTTGCAGGATTGTGATGCCTGATGCCAAAACAAATAATGCACCGAGGAACAAGTTGTAAGTAGCGAGGGCCGCCGCAGGATAAAACAGCGCACAACCAATACTTGCAATCACGAGACCAGAAACAATTCCCTTTTGATAACCCAGCTTTTTCACTAAGTTACCCGCAGGGATTGAGACTAGAAAATAAGCACCGAAGAAACAAAACTGGATCAACATGGCTTGAGTATAATTCAGTGAAAACACCGCTTTAAGATGCGGGATCAGAATATCGTTCAAGCAAGTGATGAAACCCCACATAAAAAACAGTGAAGTCAATGAGATCAAGGCAAAACGATAACTGCCCGACCCATTTTCGCCAGTGCTGCTCGTGTAGCTACCGGTATTAATTGATGACGCCATAGTTATTCTCTCTGTATGTTTTTATTATCAGGAACTAATTAAGGTTACATTCCCCATGGTGCCCGTGGGCGGGTTTATATCAAACTGTGGGCTTGGGATCCCGTATCTATAACACTTCAACCGAATAAAAATGAATCATTTTCACTTTAACACTGCATAAAAGCTGGTAAATGCCGAAAACTTCAGCTGATTGTGTTCTATTTGTGCGGTTTTAAGGCCGTGTCCCGTCAGCGACTCACTGATTTCAAATGCAGAGAAATCAAACTCGACCTCGGTATCACCTAAATTGAATCCCACGAGCACTTTTATATCGCCTAAGGTGCGAACAAAGGCCAAAATGGGCTCCTTTGTATCAACAAATTTAATATCACCTTCAACTAACACTGGGTGTAACTTACGCCAAGCCAGAAAACGTCGATAACCATTGAGCATAGAATCAGCATCAGATTCTTGTACATCCACAGCTAACGCTTGGTGCGCAGGTGGAATTGGCAGCCAAGGAGAAACATCACTAAAGCCACTAAAGTCAGCGCCTTGCTGCCACGGCATTGGCGTACGGCAACCATCACGCCCCTTAAACATAGGCCAAAATGTTTTGCCGAAGGGATCTTGCAGCTCATGATATTCAATTGGTGCCTCGGTTAGACCGAGTTCTTCACCTTGATAACTACATATACTGCCGCGCAGCGAACTTAGCATGGCATTGAGCATTTTGACCATGTCTGAATTCTGCTTACCTTGCCCCCAACGACTCGCTACGCGCTGCACATCATGATTGCCGATAGCCCAACATGGCCAGCCATCACCTATGCTCGCTTCCAAAGCCTCTACGGTTTGGCGAATATAACTTGCGCTGTAATCATCAGTCAGCAGCTCAAAACTGTAGGCCATATGCAGGCGATCTTCGCCCTTAGTGTAGGCAGCCATTACAGCCAAGGAGTCTTCGGCTGACACTTCGCCTAAGGTAACGGCTCCGGGATAACGATTGATGAGCTTTCGTAAATCTTCAATAAAAGCGATGGTTTGCGGACGGTCATTATTGTAGTAATGGTATTGATAGGCGTAAGGGTTATCTTCACTGAAACCACGGCCCTGACGTTTATCCTTAGGCTTTGGCGGATTATCCCTGAGCAGTTCATCGTGATAACAGAAGGTAATGGCATCTAAGCGGAAGCCATCTACCCCCTTTTTAAGCCAAAATTCAACGTTATCCAGCACAGCTTGGCGCACTTCGGGATGATGGAAATTAATATCGGGCTGACTACGCAGGAAGTTATGTAAATAGTATTGCTGTCTGCGCGGTTCCCACTCCCAAGCACAACCGCCAAAAATCGCGAGCCAGTTGTTAGGCGCTGTACCGTCTTTCTTAGGATCTGCCCATACATACCAATCCGCCTTGGGATTCGAACGGTTTTCGCGGCTCTCGATAAACCACGCATGTTGGTCCGAGGTATGACTTAATACTTGATCAATAATGACCTTAATACCTAAACCGTGGGCTTTTTCAATCAATTCATCGAAATCATGCATAGTGCCAAAAAGAGGGTCAACTTCACGGTAATCACTGATGTCGTAGCCAAAATCTGCCATAGGAGATTTAAAGAAAGGTGAAATCCAGATGGCGTCGACATTGAGACTCGCAATGTAATCCAGCTTTATGATAATGCCGCGTAAATCCCCGACGCCGTCACCATTGGTATCTAAAAGGCTACGCGGATAAATTTGGTAAATCACAGCACCACGCCACCACGTTAACTCACTCATTGTTGCCCCTTTATCATTATTCTACAGCGAACTTTCCCTAACACACTCAAGCAAACAGTTATCGTTTTGTTACTGCAGAGTAAAGTCATCGCGGCTTATTTTGTGTTACCGAGCATACGTGAAGAGGGAAATAAGGTTCAATACACCTGCATACGTATGCAGAAGATGCAGCCAATAGTCACATGGCATCACAATGGAATTTACTTTTTATTAACAGTCACTTGATTACAAAATAAAATCATTTTATTCCCTGAGTTCACCCTCTATCACAGTCTATTCTTAACTCTGCTAGGTATTGAATACGTATGCACTCTGTTGTTCAGCTAAGAAACTCGGGAGTAGTATCTTCACCGTTGCATAACAATTTGGTCATAAACGCAGCACTTATGCAGTCAATTAAGCGCCCATATACCAAAAAAAGGCCGCAAAAATAACGCGGTGATAACGATAAAACGCTCTACAAAGCGATAAAGCGACTCCAAGGGGAAGAGAGATATGATGCGATTTAAACCCAGTTTGCTAACCTTAGCGCTCATCGCCGCAGGTGCCAGTATGCACTCCTATGCGGCAGATGAAGTGACCACAGATAAGGAAGCAAAAGCAAAAGAAGCTGCTATTGAGGTTATTGAAGTTAAAGGCTTTAGAACCAGTGTCATCAAATCACTAAATGATAAACGCTTTGGAGATACCGTCTCTGAATCGATTTCAGCAGATGATCTTGGCGCCCTTCCCGATCAGTCAATCGCTGATGCACTGACTCGCTTACCAGGCGTGACCGCAGTGCGCACTGGTGGACAAGCAAGCGGCCTCAATATTCGAGGTCTTGATGGTGATTTCGTCTTTGCAACACTTAATGGACACGAACAAGTGACAACGGGCGGTAAACGCGCGATTGAGTTTGACCAATATCCATCCGAATTAATTAGTCAAGCCGCAGTCTATAAAACACCAAAAGCCTCGCTGATTGAAGGTGGCGTCGCCGGTACGGTAGAATTAAAAACCGCAGATCCCTTAAAAAGCGACAAAGACCAATCATTTAATATCAATGCTCGCGGCAGTTTTAATGACAGAGCGGATGAGATTTCCGATGCAGATCAATATGGCAACCGTCTTAGCTTTGCCTATCAAGGCAAATTCCTTGAAGATACACTCGGTGTGGCGCTAGGCTATGCCCATTTGTACCAACCTTATGTTGCCAGTCAATTCATTGGTTTACGTTTCAATGACGGTAAACAAGATGTCAATGGCGATAATATTTTAGAATCAAACAGTGAAGGTTTTGAACTGCAGCAAAAAGGTGGTGATGATACTCGCGATGGTTATATGGCGGCTATCCATTGGCAACCTACAGACAATCTTAGTGTGAAAAGTGATTTATTCCATTCAAAATTCACTTCCGAAAACTTTGCTAGAGGCTTCCGAGTCAAGTCATTAAAAAATGGTACTTTCAGTGATCCCGTTGTCGAAAATGGCTCTATTACTGGTGGAACCATATCAACCACTGGCAATGATAACTTTGCTGTTTTTGTGATTAACGATAACGACTCAAAATATTCAGAACTGACATCAGGCTCAGTCAATATTGAGTGGAATAATGGCGGCGCCTTGACTATCGCAGGTGATGTGAGCTATTCAAAAGCCGATGGCGAGTTCGTCAACGGTGGTACGCGTGCCGTTCTATATGATGATATAGGTAATGAAGTACGCTCAGCAGAATCAATCACCTATAGACTACATGGATTGAATCCTGCGGATGTCAGTTTTTCACACGACTATACCAATACCGCGACCTTGGGTTTAAAAGAAGTGGGTATGTGGCCATACGATCAACAAAACGATCTTGTCGCCTACAAGTTAGACTTTAACTATGTGTTAGATTCTGGTTTCTTAACTTCAGTTGATTTTGGTCTGCGCTACTCAGAACGTGAGTTTAATGCGCAACGTTCACAAGCAGGTTATGGTTTTGAATTTGGTAAAAACCCAACTAACCAGCCCGTGCTTCAAATGAACACTGACATGACAAATGTCGTCAACTTTGGCGGTGAATTATCTGGTTACCCTAACTTCCTTTCCGTTGATTTTAACAAAGCCATTGAGCTGATTAACGCACAGTTAGCGGCAACAGGACAATCCCCTTTCACCCCGACAGCCAATTGGTCTAATAACTGGACCATGATCCAAAGCGGTTCGGTCAATGAAGATGTATTAGCTGGCTATGTCCAAGGTAATCTCGAGTTTGACTTAGGCGATATGAAAGTCACGGGTAACGTGGGCGTGCGTGTTGTTCAAACAGATCAAAGCAGTAAAGGTCTACAACAAGTTGGCTATGGCCTAGGTGAAGCGATTACTGATGAACTTGGCGTGATCAGTACCGATTATATCCGTAACGAGATAGGTAAAACCTATACCGATTATTTACCGTCACTCAACTTAACTTTCCACCTCACTGAAAATGATCAACTGCGCTTTGCTGCAGCCTCTGTGATGTCACGTCCTCCAATCGACAAGCTAAAGTCAGGCATGGGATCTTGGTATGACGATTCTGCTACACCGGGATACAAAAAATACAATGCTTGGGGTAACACCAGTCCTCTACTCGATCCGTTTTATGCAGATCAATACGACTTATCTTACGAGCACTATTTTGAAGATTCTGAAGGTGCGGTTGTCGTAGCCTTGTTCTACAAAGATATTAAATCCTTTATCAACAACTTTACAATCCAACCATTTGATTTTGAAGGTAATGGATTTATCGTCCCCGATACTATTATCGATAATGGTGTTGAATTCCCAGTAGTGAAAGATGAAGGTCAATATCAAACTGCGATCAACAACGACAATGGCGGCTACATTCGTGGTGTTGAGTTAGGTTATACCCAAGTCTTTGATTTCCTACCATCGCCACTCAGCGGTCTTGGCTTCACTGGCAGCTACTCGTATTCAGACAGTGAAGTGGAATTTACCACAGATTTAAGTGGTTCAAACTTAACCATTCCATTACCAGGTTTATCAGAAAGCGTACTCAACACCACCTTGTTCTATACTCTGGACGGTTTCGATACTCGCGTCAGCATGAGATATCGTAGCAGCTATGTTTCAGAACAAGTGGCAGTTGAATCACAACTTGCTTTCTTCGATGCCGAAACGATTGTGGATTATCAAGCTTCATACGCTCTGGAAAATGGACTTAAGTTCTTATTCCAAATTAATAACTTAACTGATGAACCTAACAAAACCTATTTTGGTGAAGAACATCAGACAGGAACAATCCAATACTTCGGTAGACAGTACTTCCTAGGGTTAAGTTACTCTTTATAAACTACCCCAAATAAAGCCTGCTTCAATTAAGAAGCAGGCTTTTGCTTATGCAGATTTCAGCATTTCTAATATTCATCATGCCAGTACGTTTTACTTATTTCTCTTTAAAAGGCTTACATTATGATCCGTCAAAACCTAATGATTGCGCTTTATTTATGCTTGGTTTGCTCTTCATTTAATACGGCCTATGCAAACACCTTTGAGCCAGATATATCGACGGACGTTAAGCTTGAACCCGCTTTTTGGTGGGCGGGGATGCAAAATCCTGAGTTACAGCTGATGCTGTATAGCCGCGAACTTCCAAGCTTACCGCAACAGATTAAAGTTGATATACAAGGAAAAGGCATCACGCTAAAAAGCCTTGAGCACACTGATAACCCTCACTATTTGTTTATCAATTTAGATCTGAGCCAAGCTGCGCCGCAAACCTTTGAGCTAATAATTTCCAACACTGACTCGGCTTCAAAAGCCGACACGCCTCTTTATCGCCTGCCCTATACGTTGCAAGGGCGTGCTAAGGGCAGCCGTGAGCGCCAAGGATTTAGCAATAAGGATGTGATTTACCTTATCACGCCGGACCGATTCGCCAATGGCGACACGAGTAATGACAATCAAGCCGATATGTTAGAGCAAGTCGCAGCTAACTCTCCCAGTAATCTCAACTATCCCGATGCTCGCCATGGCGGCGATATAGCAGGGATCAGCCAGCACTTAGCATATCTGGCAAAACTTGGCGTGACTCAGTTATGGATCAATCCGCTGCTTGAGAATAATCAAGCCCAGTATTCATACCACGGTTACTCAATTACCAATTTATACCGCGTCGATCCCCGCTTTGGCAGCAACGAAGATTATAAAGCCTTAGTCGCTAAGGCTAACAAGCTTGGCCTAGGGGTGATTAAAGATGTTGTGGTGAATCATATCGGCTCTAACCATTGGTGGCTCAACGATTTACCTAGCCAAGACTGGCTGAACGATGCCACAAAAACGCAGCTACATAATCGCAAATCCAAGCCTGACTTGATGCAGTCTGCCGATACTAAATCCAGTGCTATTAAATCCAGCGTTACCAGCCCCCGTTTCACCAGCCATAGGCGCACTACAGTGCAAGATCCCTACGCGGCAGCGCAAGATCATATTGATTTTGTCGATGGCTGGTTTACCGACACTATGCCAGATCTAAATCAAAACAACCCAAAACTGGCAACCTATCTTATCCAAAATAGCATTTGGTGGGTCGAGTACGCCGGACTTTCGGGGATACGTGAAGATACTTACTCCTACGCCGACAAAGCATTTCTTGCTAAATGGTCTAAGGCCGTGATGGCTGAGTACCCAAATTTTAATATTGTGGGTGAAGAATGGACCGCAAACCCCATCACAGTGTCCTATTGGCAAAAGGGCAAAATCAATGACGATGGTTATACCTCAGATTTACCCAGTTTGATGGACTTCCCGCTATATGAAAAATTGATTGTCAGCCTTAATGAGCCAGAAACCTGGGATACGGGTTTTATTAAGCTTTACGAGATGTTAGCCAACGATGTTGTGTATGCAGATCCCAGTAAGCTAGTGCTATTTGAAGGCAATCACGACACCAATCGTATCTTCAGTTTAGTGAAAGAAAATATAGACTTATACAAGATGGCCCTCACCTATGTGCTGACCGCCAAACGCATTCCGCAGCTGTTCTACGGTACAGAAGTGTTGATGACAAGCCCAACCGAGGGCCGTCACGATGGCGTTGTACGCAGTGATTTTCCCGGCGGGTTTGCCAACAGTGCCACGAATGCCTTTACCAGCCAAGGACTGAGTGAACCTCAACGACAAGCACAGCAATTTATCCGTACCCTACTGAATTACCGTAAACAATCCCCTGCGCTGCAATCAGGTGATTTACTGCACTTTGTGCCGCAGGATGGCATCTATGTACAATTTCGTTGCTTATTGAATGACCCATTATCAGCTGAACAGAAAGCCGAAGCACTTAAGTCACTAACTCAACACAATTCTCAAACCCAACACAATGCCTGCACTCAGGCCTCGGCCGATAAAGTCATGGTGATTTACAATAAAAATGACAAAGCAGTCACGCTAGATGTAAACCGCTTTGCCAGTGTACTTGGCGATAGCGGCGACGCTACAGATATTATCAGTGGCAACACAGTTTCACTCAATCAAGCGCTAGCATTGCCCCACGCAGGTGTCACTATCCTTGAGCTTAAAGCCAGACCGCAGCTAAATACTGGCTTACCTAGCCGTCAAACCTCTAATTACATGAGTTACTCAGCTAGCGATTTAACTCAGGCTCAAACAACTCACCCAATCAAAAACTCAACCCTAAAAGGAATTCAGTCTTGAGCTTTTTATCGCCTATCTATTCCCGAGTGACTCAGTGCCCTGAAGAGGCTAAATTTCCCATAGTGGCTTTACTTATAACCAAAGCGGCAAAAACCCTGCAGCGCCGACAGTCATCACTCAGCTTATGTTTAAACGCTCTATTCAGTACCTCTTTATTAACTGCCTCGCTTTTTAGCGTCTCGACCAATGCAAATACATCGATGCAGGCGCTTGATAATGAGTTACTGCCAAAGTCTGAGAGTGAGGTTATGACGCTTAAACCTGTGGTGTATCAAATCTTTACTCGCCTTTATGGCAATAAAAATCCAACCAACAAACCTTGGGGCACGATTGCCGACAATGGCATCGGCAAGTTTAATGATATCAATGATATTGCACTCAATAGCATCAAGGACCTAGGCGTTACCCATGTGTGGTACACGGGCGTTCCCCACCATGCCTTGATTGGTGATTACAGCGCGATTGGCGTGAGTGCAGATGATCCCGATGTGGTAAAAGGCCGTGCGGGCTCACCCTACGCAGTCAAAGATTACTACAACGTCAATCCAGATCTGGCGGTCAATCCCGCCAACCGTTTAGCCGAGTTCGAAGCGCTCATTGCCCGTACCCATCACCACGGCTTAAAGGTGATTATCGATATCGTGCCAAACCATGTGGCGCGCCATTATCAATCCGTTAATAAACCCCAAGGCGTGCGCGATTTTGGCGAAGATGATGATACCAGTCTGGAGTATGCCAAAAATAATAACTTCTATTACGTCGTTGATAAAGTTGATGTTAATAATGGCTTCGAGAGGGCAAAGGGAAAAGCGCATACCTTTGAAGTGCCAAGCCTACCCGCAAATCTTAAACCGCTGGGCGGAGAAGCTCACCCATTAAGTGACGGAAAATTCAACGAATTTCCCGCAAAATGGACTGGCAATGGCTCACGCTTAGCCAAGCCCGATGCCAATGATTGGTACGAGACCGTTAAAATCAATTACGGCGTACGCCCCGATGGCACCTATGACTTCCCTCGCCTGCCAGCCAATTTCGCCACTTTAAAGCAGGCGCAGCATTACGCTTTCTGGCAACAACACTTAGCCGAGCTCCCAAGCTCTTGGATTAAATTCAATCAGATTGCCCAGTATTGGCTAGCGAAAGGGGTCGATGGCTTTCGCTATGATATGGCCGAAATGGTGCCAGTGGAGTTTTGGAGCTATCTCAACAGCCAGATAAAACACACAAATCCCGATGCCTTTATCTTGGCCGAGGTCTATAACCCCAAGCTGTATCGAGATTATATCCAACTTGGCAAAATGGATTATCTGTACGATAAGGTCGATCTTTACGACACCCTAAAAGCCGTAATGGCGGGTAAAACCAGCACAGCTAATATCGCGGCAGATCAGGCAAAAGTGCAGGATATTGAATCTCACATGCTGCACTTTTTAGAAAACCACGACGAGCAACGTATTGGTAATGCGGCATTTTTAGCATCGCTACACACAAATAAGCCCACGACAACCCAAGCCGTGAATCCACACTATGCCCTACCCGCTATGGTGGTGTCGGCAACGATAGGTACTTCACCGACGTTAGTGTATTTTGGCCAAGAAGTGGGAGAAGCCGCCATCGACAACCCAGGATTTGGTCATGCATCACGCACCAGTATTTTTGACTATGTAGGCGTCCCTGCGCATCAGCGCTGGATGAACAATGGCAAGTTTGATGGTGGACAATCAACCCTAAAGGAAGCCACTTTGCGGGCTTATTATCAAAAATTACTGAACCTAAGCACAGGTAAAAATGTACCTGCGCTTTTAGGAGAATATTACTCACTCGATGCCGCCAACCGCAGCGCACAAACCGCCACAATGGATACTCATGGCAGTGCAACGGGTTATGATGACAGCACTTTTGCCTTTGTGCGCTTTGAGGAAAATACGACCAATAAAAAGGGCCAAAAACTGATTATTGTGAATAACTTTAATCAAACCCAAGCAAAGCCATTATCCCTTAAGCTACCAAAGCCACTTATCGACCAATGGCAGTTAACGGATGGGACCTATCCACTTAAGGATTTGCTGGAAGACAATAAAGCACAGTTGGTTGTCAAACAAGGTGAAGGACAAGTTCAGATGCAACTTGCACCGCTGTCTTCAGCCATATTCGAGCTGGAAGATTAAACGAGCAAAAAGCCTAGGTGAGCTAAAAAGTGAAATCGACCGATAGCGTCACGCTAAACTGTGACGCTATCTTTTTTTAACCGTTATACTCTCAAACCTTTCTATCTTATTTGATCACCCTTTAAAAATCACAAAGGAAAGCGATGTTACTCGGCATTCACCATGCAGCGATTATTTGCAGCGACTATCAAAAGTCCAAACACTTTTATGTAACCATTCTTGGCCTTACCGTGCTTGCAGAGCATTTCCGTGAGGCACGTAAGTCCTATAAACTTGATTTACAACTGGCCGATAAGAGTCAAATTGAGTTATTTTCATTCGATAATCCACCCAAACGACCAAGCTATCCCGAAGCCTGTGGACTTAGGCATCTCGCCTTTCGCGTAGCATCGATTGAAACCGCCATCGAACATCTTCATAGCCATCACATTACCGTTGAACCCGTCCGCATTGACGAATACACAGGCAGAAAATTCACCTTCTTTAGCGATCCCGACGGCTTACCCTTAGAGTTATATGAGCTATAGCACGAGTGAAATAAGGCAACATCGCAGCAATAAGATGAATAAAGCTTAATTACGCTACGGGATAGTCAGCATTAGACTCAATAAAACGACGCAGCCGTTTAACCAATAGTTTAAGTAATCGATTGACCAATTTGGCGCTGTGATAAGGTCAAAGCCTACCTATGCTAACCATTTAGGAACTCAAGATGTTTGATAATCCAGCATTATTACTATGGAGTTTAGTCTTTAGTCTCTTTGGTCTTGGCTTTTTCACCTATGGCAAACGCCAAGCGGCCCCCATCCCTTTAGTCGTTGGCCTCACCCTGATGATTTATCCCTATTTTGTCACCAATCTCGCGTTACTTATCGCTATCGGCATCGCCCTGATCGCACTGCCCTATTTTGTAAGGATATGATTTGGGGTTTATAGAAATGTTTACGGACAGAAGCTACAAAATAAATGGTGAGGCTAATACAACTTCGTATACCTCTACACTCATACCACAATAGGTTGATACAAAATCTCAGGCACCCCACGCTTCTTAAGAAAATATTGCGCCGTCTTTGTTATTTTTTCAGTATGAGAAACTGTTTTCACCTGATAATAACCGCTTAAAATTCGCTTAGTCAGCATGACCGCGAAATCATAATGTTCCTGTTGATAAGGTTCTATTACCTCATTTGTTGGAATTAATTCATTTAGCTCATTCATTTCTAACCAATCCATCGCTTCAGCAAGCCAAAATAGCTTTATGGCAATGGCTAACTCGCATAATGGATGATCCGCAATTGCAATAGGAATCTCATTACCATCATCCCAATTATAATGGTCCAATAAGGCATACAATTCATGTGCTGACGAGATAGTTTTTACAAGGTTTACCGCCTCTTCAACATCCTCGATTTCATAAACAATTCTATCAATAATGTCTGTCATTATATTTAAGTCCTTAATGCTTCAATCAGCCCATTTAACATAGGGTAAAGGAGTGATAAGAACTTAATACAAAGCCCGAAATAGGAATGGCCAAAAGATGAAACTCCTTTTCGTTCACCTCACCCCTGATAAATGAGTTCAACTATTCTCGGCAGATGGTAAAACGGCCGAGTGACAAAATTCCCAATAGTGAAAGTATTAATAAAGATAAGCTGCCACCACCGCTGTAACCTTGTTTATGTTCTATGGTAAAATTAACGGGCCATCCAACTTTAGAAATACGGCCTAAGCATATCTGTTATGCCACTATCGCTCACTGGTCATGACTTTACTGGCCAAGCCAATAAGCAACACACCTGATATCCCCTCTAAGGCTCTCGAATAACGCAGGGAATTGGGGCGACTAAATACCCAGCTTCCTGCCGACGCATAAAGGACGTTACACAAGGTCGCTAACAAACTGAAAATAAGACCAAGGGTTAACAGCTGAATTGACGTTGAACCCGCTAACGGGTCAATAAACTGCGGCAAAAAAGAGAGGAAAAATAAAGCGACTTTAGGATTAAGTACACTAACGACAATGCCTTGGAAAACTACGTTGCCGTTTGGTTTGCTATTGTCATCAACCACAATTTTATTATTGCCACGCCACATTGATATTAACGCTTGAATGCCTAAATACACTAGATACACGGCCCCCAACCACTTCACAATACTAAAAGCCAACGCTGAACTGAGAATGATGGCAGATAATCCCAAGCTAGCAGCAAGCGTGTGAACAAAATAACCCACACCTAAACCCATCGCAGCTTTAAGCCCACTGATCATTTTCCCTTTCATTGTGTTAGATACAGTGTAGATGACATCGGGTCCAGGGATAAGATTGATAGCAAGGCAAGCAACTGCAAACAGTAATAGTGAATTTAAATCCATTTAATTTTTCTCCTTGTTAAACGCGTAATGTATCGCGCCCGCTTAAGTGGTGTTCAACGCAACACCATAGCCTCTGCAAACCACTTTAAAATTTAAAATCAATGCTTTAAATAAAAGTACGTTGGTAACCAGAACCTGTGCTCAACTTTATATACTTTTTGCTCACGTCTTGATTTAAAGCAAACCTCAATTTGCTCATCCTTAACGGTCTTAATTGGCGCTTAATTTTTTATTCACGGCAAATCGTTAAACGGCGAAACGCAAATATTCCCAGTATAGAAAGGATTAATAGGGATAAACTGCCACCGCCGCTGTAACCTTGTTTATGTTCTATGGTGGCAACCTGCTCTTCTTTAACCCGAGTTTTAAAGCGGGCGAGCTCGTCATCTAAATTGACTATCATGTCGTTCACCGCAAGATCAAAACCCTCGTAAGATTTCTCTCTTAGGGTTGTCGTCACGCCAACAGCGGTTGAACTCTCAGTTAACTGATTAATACCTGGCGCCCTAAATAACATCTTCTGGCTACGCATATCGAAAACGGCTGTATCAACAAAGGTTTGAATCGCATTTTCATTACCGGGGATTAAATACATGCCCACGATAGTCCAATAAAGGATGGCGGACTTGTTCTCGTGGCTTTGCATCAATTGATCGTAAGAAACCAATGCCATCACATCAACATCATGCAGGCGAGAAACCTGCTGCAAGGTTTCAAAACCTTTACCATTTTTAAGATAGGTACTTGGGATCACTTCGATACGATCGATATAGTCATATTTAACAAAGGATTTTTTAACCTTATCAAGTAATGCCATCTGAGTTCGGCTATCAATTGCATCGGCTTGCCAATGGGACGAAGGCAAGAAAGCGATGCCGACGGTAATAGGCAAACGCAGCACAGGTAAGGATGGCTGCTGGGCTTGGCGACTCTTCTCATCAGGGTATAAATATTCAACTAAGCTACTTGATACCGCATTTTTCTCAGTAGTATTACCGTTAAAAAATGCACTACAACCACCCAGTGAAAGCATTGCGAATGAGGCTATACCACAGGCTATTACCTTAAGTTTCATTTGTTTCCCTACCGTATCCATACACTTGCTGTTAATGATGAAAACTGAACCTACAATAATACCAATCACATTAAATATCTAATCAGTTCAGAGCCTCACAGGCATCTCAATCCAAGGCGCATTGACGCAAAAATGGTCATTCCCTTTTAAGTCAATGCAACACCGGAGTGGGATGTCTGTGTGGCTCCCGAAGGGCGGGTTTCAACGCCCTTTATACTGCGTTTAAGGCTTTCGACAGAGCACCACTATGCCTTCATGCCTTCGCCTTGTCTAAAGCGCGTTGAACTCCCGCTGAATGAACAGATATTTAATACGATTGGTATAATGCAGATTTTGGGTTACCTTATCCATTCATCAGAGTAAAAACAAGCTGTTATGTTCACATATCACAGCATTAATCTTCTTTGATTAGATTTTAAATACAAAAAAGCCGCACTATAAATGCGGCTAGTCAATAGGTACAACCATTCTCTAAAATACAACTTAAGCCAAAAGTTAAGCGTATTTACGCACTTTTTTAAGGGCGATTTGTTGTTTTAGCATGGATAAATGTTCGATAAACACTTTGCCATGCAAATGGTCAATTTCGTGCTGCAACACTACGGCTAAAAACTCATTGGTCTCGATTTCAATAGCCTTGCCCGTTCTGTCTAAGGCGGTCACTTTAACCTTTTCAAAACGTGACACTTTAGCGCGATAACCTGGGATAGACAAACAACCTTCTTCACCGACGAATTCACCTGACTTTTCAACAATCTCAGGGTTAATCAGCACTAAAGGCTGGTCGCGACCGTCAGATAAATCGATCACGATAATGGCATCTGTACTGCCGACTTGAGTTGCCGCTAAACCTATACCATCGTCCGTGTGATACATGGTTTCGATTAAATCATCGATAAATCCCTGAACAGCTTCAATATCTTTTACAGGTTGCGCTTTACGTTTAAGGCGCTCATCGGGAATAGTTAGAATATCGAGTACAGCCATGCCAGTTATCTTCTCTCATCGAGTCAAAAAAATTGGCGCTATTATGGACTATTTGACCATTTACACAATATTTAAGCTAAAAACAGTTTAAATATTTTGTTAGTAATCGAGCTAGCCGATAAAAATATCGAGAAGTGCTTAATCCTTTAAACGTCAAATACCCTCTCATCTTCCGCTAAGCCATGCTTTACCGTTACACTAGCGTAAACTCATCAAGCAAAAGTTTTTGAGCGTGATTCTTTGTGAGTCATACCAATCGTATTAAATATCTGTTCATTCAGCGGGAATTCAACGCGCTTTAGACAAGGCGAAGGCTTGAAGGCATAGTGGTGCTCTGTCGAAAGCCTTAAACGCAGTATAAAGCGTTTTGAAACCCGCCCTTTGGGAGCCTCACAGGTATCCCACTCCGGTGTTGCATTGACTTAAAAGAGAATAACCATTTCTGCGTCAATGCGCCTGAGATTTAAATACCTGTGAGGCTTTGAACTGATTAGATATTTAATGTGATTGGTATCAATACCATTAAGCTGAGGGTTAACAATTCAATGGCATCGTTTTCTAAAGAAAAATCACCACTGTATCAATACCTTGAACAAGATAAACAGAGTGTAGCGAGAAAACAGTCCCAAGCAGTGGGCTTGTCTCCTATGGTGAAAATCTGGCATATCGTCGCCATGATCCCGCAGGGTAAAGTCAGCAGCTATGGCAAAATTGCCGATTATGCAGGATTACCGGGACGAGCGCGTTATGTGTCAAAAGCACTGAAAGCAGCTCCCGAACATTTGTCACTCCCTTGGCATAGGGTACTCAATAGTCAAGGCAAAATATCCTTCGAGAAAAATTCAACCTTCTTTCAAGAACAGATGGAATTATTAAGAATTGAAGGGATAACAGTGAACTGCGGCAAAATTAGTTTGTCTGAATACGAGTGGCGACCGGATCTGGTGACTTTAGTCATGGCAATGCCATTTTAGTTTAATATATTGATCCATAAACTATTTACATCTCTATTTACAGAAACGTCGTCCTCGGCTATAACCTGCTTACAGTCGATCCGATAATTGATTTATGCTCAACTGATTGACCCAGAACTGTGTAAGTAAGCATGCTACTCGACACTTTTTTATCAACCACTACCGACAATTCTGTAGTGATACAAGGTGAAAACCTGCGACCCAAGGAGCATTCTTTGCGTACCATTCCCACATTATTAGTGAGTTTTACCGTCCTCACTCAAAGTATGTTTGCCATGGCAGCGCCAACGCCGCTAACACCGCAGACGGCCGAATACCAAGTCAACTATGGAGACATTGAATTAGGAAAAGCCAAATACACGCTACCCAATCCCGAAGATGGCGTGTTTAAGTATCGTTTTGATAGCGATCTCAGCCTGTTATTGTTAACCGATGTGCGTCACATCTTGAGTGAATTTACTCAAAATGATACGCAGCTCAGTCCTTTGCGTTACTTACAACAACGCCAAGGTGTCGGGCCTAATTACACGGAGCAAACCGCATTCGCCAAAGCTCAAGGCTTTATTCATACCCGTTACAAAGATGAAAAAGGCAAGTTTCCCTATGATGATAAAATCTTTGATCCTCTTATGGTGCAGTTGCAATTTAGGCTAGATATGATGGCGGGCAAAGAAGTGCTCGACTATAAGATGGTCAAGGACAACGAAGTCGATGAATACAAGTTTCATGTGATCGGTAAAGAACGAATGAACATCGACAGCGGCAGTTACGACACAGTCAAAATTGAAGTCGTGCGTGACAATAAAAAACGTCAAACCTTCTTCTGGATGGCGCCTGACTTAGCGTATTTGCCCGTGCGTCTAACTCACTTTGAAAAAGGCAGTAAGCAGCTCGATATTAAGTTACTTAAATATCACTTCGATGAAGTGCCGCACCAAGAAACCATACCTGCAGACATTGCAGAGAAACCGCTAGTGCCTAAACTGCTCGGCACGACTGAAGGTTAATCAGTAAGGCATTGAGTTAAGATGTATGAACTTTAACCTAATGATACATAGCCTTCGCATAAAAGTACTGAACTAAAGCCAAACTAATATCGAATAAAATCCAACCGAACTAGGGTCTGTTGATCTTTCGAGAGTGATTTTTAGACAGCATGGCAAGACGTTATAATTTGCTTCGCCAAAAGTAACCATAACCTCAAGCCATGCCAAGACTTATGCTAACCGATGCACGC